>Ga0194112_10003368_pt1 | contig 22310 bp, 15 predicted proteins | sample TA2MahC400mmetaG_FD_146191 | JGI IMG/M metagenome (GOLD analysis project Ga0194112, IMG submission 146191) | Freshwater microbial communities from Lake Tanganyika, Tanzania - TA2015016 Mahale Deep Cast 400m | ecosystem: Environmental > Aquatic > Freshwater > Lake | place: Tanzania: Lake... | reverse complement strand
GAAAGATGCGCAGCCTGACGGACACCTGCGAGGACATGCCGCCGCGAGACCAGGCCGGCATCCATCTGTTGATCAGGCAGCTTCGAGAGGTCACGACGCCGGCTTACGTCACGATTGTCGGTTCCAGCCGGACTGTCGCCGCGGCATACAACCGCGAGCCGGAGCTGTTTCGCAAGAAGGTCCGGGCCATCATCCAGGTAGCCGGCAGAACCGTGCGCGAGAAGGGCGACCGCCTGGACGCCAACAGCAGCTTCGATCCGCAGGCCTTCATCGCCATCATGCGGAGCGGTCTTCCGATCCGGTGGTATCCGCCCGGAACCTGGGAACAGCGCCGGGGCGAGGCGCTCGAACGGGCCAACGACCAGGCAAGCATCCGGCGAGGTCTGACGCACACATCCAAGTTCTATGTCCCGCACACCAAGCTCTTCGAGAAGATGCCGGACCGGATCCACAACTTGATGATGTACGGATTCACCGGGAATCAACGAGGCGACATCCTCCGGTTTCTCTACGAGAAGCATCGAGCCGGGCCGTGGTGGGGAGGGATCATGGGCACAACGCGCGCGCTGTCGAGCCCCCCCGGCCTGATGATGGCCGCCGGGCGCAGGCTGATCAAGACGAGCGAGGGCTGGCGGCTTCTGCCGGAAAAGCAAGTACCCGCCGGGGCCGAGGAGTTCCGACTCGATCTTGTGCCCGTTGATTTGCGCGTCGAAGACGACGCCCATACGATCTGGCAGCAGGCTAAGCGGAGCAACATTCTGCTGTTTTCCCACGCGCCCGATCAGAACCTGTTCAACGAGGCTATGGGAGAGGCCATCAATGCGCTCCTGCGCGAGCTGCCGGTCGACTGAGACTGAAAGTGGAAAGAACGCCTATGCACAACCGTCCAATCTGGATCGGGAACGATCATGGCGGATACGAACTCAAGGTCGAGATACTTAGAAGCCTGGAACAACGCGGCATCGCCGTCCATGATGCCGGCTCGGATTCGAGCGAGATCGTCCGCTATCCTTACTACGCCTCCCTGGTGGCCGAGGCGATCCTGCGGGGCGAGGCTGCGCGCGGTATCCTGATCTGCTCCACCGGCATCGGCATGAGCATCATGGCCAACAAGTACCGCGGGATTCGCGCGTCGGTCTGCACCAGCGCCACGATGGGACGCTTGACGCGGGCCCACAACGATTCCAACATTCTGTGCCTGGGAGGCAAGATCACAGGCGTCTTCGAGGCGCTGGAGATCCTGGACGCCTGGCTGAACACGCCGTATGAAGGCGGCCGCCACGCGATCTCGCTAGGCCTGATTGGCGAGGCCGAGGAGGCACTGTGCCGGTCGAAGCTGTGGAGTCCAACTGATCCGGCCGCGGTGGTGGGTTGATCGTGATGCAAGTCGAGCCACTTCCGCTTGGCACCGACGTTACAGCCATCCTTCAGGAGAGGGATCGCTGCCGGAAAGCGGCGCTGATGCAGTACCTGGCGCAGAGGTTCCGCATCGAGGTCCTCGACATCCTTCACGAGAAGCAGACCGGCCATTGGGGCGGCGCTTCTTCGGTGGCCGAACTTCTCGTTGCGCTGTACTTCGACGTGCTGAACATCCGGCCCGAGGATCCGGCTTGGCCCGACCGCGACCGGCTCGTCGTGAGCAAGGGACACGCCTCCTGCATGCTGTACACCGTGCTGGCGCACCGCGGCTTCCTGCCGGTCGACGAACTGCGCACGTTCCGTCAACTGGACAGCCGCCTGCAAGGCCATCCCTGCATGTATCTGACACCGGGCGTCGACATGTCTACCGGCTCGCTCGGTCATGGACTGTCGGTCGCTCTGGGGATGGCCCTGGCTGCTCGAGTGCAGCAAAAAAGCTACTGGACCTGCGTGATCCTGGGCGATGGCGATCTGAACGAGGGCCAGACCTGGGAAGCATTCATGGCGGCGGCCAAGTACCGGCCCGAGCGCCTCGTCGCCCTCGTGGACTACAACAAGGTCCAACTCGACGGGCCGAGCGACGTCATCATGCCGATGGACCCGCTGCCGGCCAAGCTTCTCGCCTTCAACTGGAACGTGGCCCCCGGACTCTACGACGGCCATGACGTGCCCGCGGTGCTCGCCTCATTCGACTGGGTGAAGCAACAGACCGAATGGCCGACGGCGGTGATTTACAGGACCCACAAAGGACGTGGGGTCTCCTTCATGGAGGACCAGGCCTACTGGCACGGAGCGCCCGTGGATGACGCAAGCTACGAGAAGGGGCGCGCGGAACTGCTCGACGCTCTCTCGCGACTGGAGGCGCAACTCTGATGACGGCGGCTGCGACGGCTCAATCGGCGATGCGCGACGCCTTTGGAGAAGCGCTGATTGCGCTCGGCGCGAAGTATCCGCAAATGGTAGTGCTCGACGCCGATGTCGCCACCAGCACCCGCACGCTTGGTTTCGGAGCCGTCTTCCCCGGCCGCTTCTTCAACGTCGGAGTCGCCGAGGCGAACATGGTGGACATCGCCGCCGGCATGGCCGCCTGCGGCCTCCGTCCGGTGGCCAGCACGTTCGCGCTCTTCATCACACTGAAAGCTGCCGATCCGGTCCGGAACATCATCGCCTACAACAAACTGCCGGTAGTCCTCGCGGGCGCCTATGCCGGCTTGTCGGATTCTTACGACGGGGCGAGTCATCACGGCATCCTGGATGTCGCGATCATGCGCGCCATGCCCAACATGGCAGTGATCGTGCCCGGAGACTCCACCGAAGTGGGCCAGGCGCTGGAAGCGGGGCTCCGGCGCGATGGCCCGACCTACATCCGCCTCTGCCGCAATCCAACGCCAGTGCTGTTCCATGATTCGCCCCCGCTTGAGTTCGGCAGGATTCGCAAGCTGCGCGACGGCGGGGACGTAACGATCGCCGTATCCGGAGTGCCGACGTTCATGGCGATCGAGGCTGCCGACCGGCTCGGGCGCGACGGCGTCGAGGCGGACTTAATCGAAGTCTCGACCATCAAGCCGCTGGATCGCGCGGGATTGTTCGCCTCGGCGAGCAAGACCCGGCGGGTGCTGACCGTCGAGGAGCACACCGTGTGCGGCGGACTCGCCGGCGCGGTCGCGGAGGCGCTGGCGATGCACGATCCGGTGCCGATGGACGCGATCGGCATCCGGGACCGCTTCGCCGAATCGGGCGAATACATGGCACTGATGCGAAAACACGGCATATCGGCTGACGCGATTGTCGAGCGCTCCATGGCGCTGGTGAAAGGAGCGCAGGCGTGAAGATCGGACTGGCGGTCGCCTCGGCCGATGCTTTGCCGAGCGCCTTTGTCGTGTTCCGCGACGATATGTGCCGCTCGGTCGACCGCTGCGCCGCCCTCGGCTACGATGGCGTTGAACTCGCCCTACGCAGCGCCTCCGAGGTCCAGGTCCCTTTGCTCAGGCGCCGCCTGGCGGCGACGGGGATCGAGGTTCCGTGCATCTCTTCCGGTCAGGTGTTTGCCGCTGATCATCTTTACTTCACTCACCCCGACAATGCCGTTCGCGCGGCGGCCGTCGATCGCATCGTCGAAATGATCCGTCTGGCGGCGGAGTTCGGCGCCAAGGTCAACACCGGGCGCGTCCGCGGACTGATCCACGATGGAGAAACTGCCGCGGCCGCCAGGCAGCGTTACCTGGACTGCGTGCGCCGCTGCGCGGATGTCGCCGAACCGCTGGGCGTCGAGTTGATCGTTGAGCCGGTGAACCGTTACGAGATCAACTTCATCAATAACTGCACGGAGGGTTTGGCCATCGTGAAGGAGGCCGGCCGCCCTTGCGTGAAGCTGATGCCCGACTTGTTCCACATGAACATCGAGGACGCCTCATTCAGGGAAGCCTTCGAGGCCGCGCGCGATCATATCACCTACATCCACGTCGCCGACTCGAATCGTCTGGCGCCCGGCTGGGGTCATCTGCCCTTTGACGAGATCCTGGTGATTTTGCGGGATATCGGCTACGACGGCTGGCTCACGGCGGAGATCCTGCCCGAGCCGGACGCGGATTCGGCCGCCCGGCAGGCGGTCCGGTTCCTGTCTTCCAAGCTCGCAAGAGAGTGCTGCAATGAATGAGAGGAGTGTGTCAGTGCACATACGGCTGTTAGCGTTAGCCTGTCTTCTGGCCGTTCCGCTGCTGTGGGGAGCCGACATCAGACGCCCTGCGGCGCCGTGGCCCCCGCCCTCCGGACCGCTGCGGGTCATCATCGACACGGACGCGGGAACCGAAGTCGATGATCAGTACGCGCTCGCGCTGGCCTTGGGCAGTCTCAAGCGCCTTCACATCGAGGGCCTGGTGGCCGCGCACTTCGGCGAGTCGGGAGGAGAGGCGGGTATCGGCAAGTCCGTCGCGGAGATCGAGCGCGTACTCGAGAAGGCGGGCATGGCCGGGAGAATTCCAGTCAAACGCGGCGCCGATCCCTTCCAGTACCGCGATCGCATCCCGGCCTCCGAGGGCGTGGATTTCATCATCGAGCAGGCGCGGAAGGCGACGCCGGAGCAGCCGCTGTGGCTGGTCCTGCTGGGCCCGGCCACCGACGCGGCGGCGGCGCTGCTCAAGGCGCCCGACATCGCCAGCCGGCTGATCGTGTTCTGGCACGGCCGCACGCAGTGGCCGCTGCGCTGCTGGAATTTCAACGCCTACAACGACACTCGCGCCGCCAGGCTGTTGTTCGAGCTTCCTTGCCGCTTCGTGCTCTTCGACACCGGGACCTACCTTCGCATCCCGGTCGAAGAGACGGCCCGCCGGTTCGCGCCGCTCGGTCCTCTCGGAGCGTATCTCCACGAGTTCCGCACCCGCACAGCCTGGTATGCGTCTCCGGCCAAGGGGTTCTTCGACCTGGGCGACATCGCGGCGTTGGTGGATCCGGGCTGCGTGCGCTGGGAACGCGTGGAGGCGCCCGGCGTCGATCATGACTTGCGCTACGACTTCTCGAAGAAATACGGCGAGATCCTCCGGATCTACCACGTCGAGACAGACACCGCGTTTAAGCTGCTCGAGGATGTGCTGCGCAGCTTGGACAGGAGGAACCGGAGATGAACCGTTGGAGCAGGCGCGGCGGCGGGACTCGCTGTGGAGCGGACTCGCTCGAATCGGCGAGACGCCGGATGAACGGCTAGATTCAGTCGGAGGCACACGGATATGCGAAAAAGAAGCCCCAACTTCGAAAACCTGCGCGTGGCGCTGCTGTGCCAGGGTGAGCCGGAGTACGTACCGATAATGGAATTTGGAGTTGACTACGACGTCAAGGCCGCCTTTTTGGGCCGCCCTCCTGTCACGCTCGAAGACGAGGTCGAGTTCTGGTATCGGGCCGGCTACGACTTTGTGCCGTTGCAGGCCGGAATCCGCTGCTTGTTCTGGCCGGGCTACGCCGCTTCCGAGAAATCCTCGGACCGCGGCGCGGAAACCGGATACCAAATGTCCCGGGAGAGTTCGACCAGGTTCAGCGTCTACCAGGAGGAGGAGCGCAAGATGGCCTGGGCGCAGGAAGGAAGGGGCGCCATTACGTCGGAGGAAGAATTCGAGCGTTTTCCCTGGCCGGATACGGAGCGGGTGGACCTGTCTGCGTTCGAGCAAATCGGCCGTTACCTCAAGCCGGGGATGAAGGTGATCGCCTACCAGGGCTACGTGTTCACGGCAGCCTGGTGGCTGATGGGCATGGAGACCTTCTGTTACGCCCTGAGCGAACAGCCCCGGCTGATCCGGAGGATCTACGACCGTATCTGGCGCATCCAGAGCCGGGTGATTGAGAGGATTCTTGCGTACGATGTCGTCGGGGCCGTGGCGCATCCGGATGACATGGCCTACGCCGAAGCTCTGATGGTTTCCCCGAAACACCTGCGCGAGTTCGTGCTTCCGTGGTACGGCTGGTGCGGAGGGTTAGTGCGCGACCGCGGCCTGCCAATGATCCTGCACTCCGACGGCCGCGTTTTGTCCATTCTGGACGACATCGCCGCCTGCGGATTCAACGCGCTCCATCCCATCGAGCCCAAGGCCATGAGCATCGCGGAACTGAAGAAGAGACTCGCCGGCAGAATCTGCCTGATCGGCAACATCGACCTTTCCTACACGCTGACTCACGGGACGCCCCAGGAGGTGGATGCCGAAGTTCGAGAGCGCATCCAGGCCATTGCTCCTGGAGGCGGTTACTGCCTGGGATCGGCCAACTCGATTCCGGCGTACGTGCCGCTCGCCAATTACAACGCTATGCGCGAAGCGGCCTTCCGCTATGGGACTTATCCGATCCGTGTCTAGAAGCGGGATCAGGCGATGGTCCGAGAAGAGGGGTTAGGAGGCTTCCGTGGTGCATCCCGATATCCGGCGGATTACGCTGCTCGCTCCGGTGAGTACTCTGCTGTTGCTCGCTGCCGACTGGCCTTCCTGGGAAGGAGACGCCGGCGGAATGAAGTACTCTTCTCTCGACCAGATCACCAAGAAGAACGTCAAGAGCCTGCGCATCGCTTGGAGCTTCGATGTCGGCGATGTTAGCGACGGCAAGAACTACCCCACGCGGTCGACGTTCGAGGCGACGCCGTTGATAGTGGGCGGTGTTCTCTATATCAGCACGCCGTTCTGCCGTGTTTTCGCATTGAATGCAGAAACCGGCACCCGGGTGTGGGTCTTCGACCCGGAGATCGATAAGTCAACGCGCACGAACCTGTTCGTCAGCCGCGGCGTTTCGTATTGGACCAGCGGCGGGGAAAAGCGTATCTTTCTGGGCGACCTGGCAGGGCGGTTGTGGGCGCTGGACGCCGCCAATGGCCGGCCGGTGGAGACTTTTGGCACCAAGGGTTTCGTCGATCTCAAAGCCGGTATGGCGGAAGGGTTCGAAACCGCGCAATACCGTGTCACCTCGCCGCCCGCGGTTTGCGGCGGTGCGGTCATCACCGGTGCGCTGGTCACCGACAGCCAGCCGCAGGGACCGAGTGGCGACATCCGGGCCTTCGACGTGCTCACCGGCAAACTCCTGTGGCGGTTTCACACCGTGCCCCGTCCGGGCGAGTACGGCCACGACACCTGGGCCGGCGAGTCGTGGAAGAATCGCGGCGGCACGAATGCATGGTCCGTCATGAGTGTTGATGACAAGTCACGAACCGTCTTCGCCCCGCTCACCTCGCCTTCGTACGATTTCTACGGAGGCGACCGGAAGGGAGCGAACTTGTTCGGTGACAGCGTCGTCGCCCTGGACTGCGCCACGGGCAAACACAAGTGGCATTTCCAGACCATTCGTCACGACATCTGGGACTACGATCTCCCGGCGCAACCCCTTCTGGCCGAGGTGCGGCGCGAGGGGAAATCGGTGCCCGCGGTGGCGCAGGTCACCAAGACCGGCTTTGTGTTCCTGCTCGATCGCAGGACCGGCGCGCCGCTGTTTCCGGTGGAGGAGCGTCCGGTTCCGCGCAGCAACCTGCCGGGCGAGGAAACCTGGCCGACACAACCGTTTCCGGTGAAACCGCCGCCGTTCGCGCGCCAGTCGATGAGCGCCGATGACGTGACGACGGTGCTGCCGGAGTCCCGCCGGGAGTGTCTGGAGATGCTGGAAGGCGCGAAGGTGGACGCCAGGCTGTTCGATCCCTGGAGCGAACAAAACCAGGTGATCTTCCCCGGTCTGAACGGCGGCGCGAATTGGGGCGGCGCCGCGTTCGATCCATCGGCCGGCGTGTTGTTCATCAACTCGATGGATGTCGGCGGGCTGTTTCGCCTCGTCAAACGGCCGGAAGGCTCGATCATTCCCTACGCGCTTCGCTCGCGGAAGTACGAGTTCTTCTGGGACAAGAACCGTTACCCGTGCCAGCAGCCGCCGTGGGGCTCACTGACGGCAATCGATCTGAACACCGGCGATTTTCGCTGGCGCGTCACGCTCGGAGAATTCGACGAGTTGAAGGAGAAAGGCATTCCGAAAACGGGTGCTCCCAACCTGGGCGGGCCGATTGTCACTGCGGGTGGACTGGTCTTCATCGCGGCAACCAGCGACCGTAAGTTCCGCGCCTTCGACAAGGACACGGGCGAGGAACTCTGGGCCGCAAAACTGCCGGCCAGCGGCTTCGCCACGCCGGCGACTTACAGCGGGCCCAAGAACGGGAAGCAGTATGTCGTCATCGCGGCGGGCGGGGGCAACAAGTACGATTCGAAGTTTGACAGCAAGCTGATCGCCTTCGCCCGCCCATGATCATGCGGCTCGCATCGCTATTCCTGACTGCCTCCTGGGCGATGATGGGACAGGCTGCGCCCGGGCGCGTCGCATCCTCAGGCGCTCCCGTCCGGCAGCCGATTCTATTCAGCCACAAGGCACACGCCGCCACCGGCATGAAGTGTCTGGAATGCCACGCCGGCGCCGCGGCGGAGGATCAGGCTGGTTTTCCGGAGACACGCAAGTGCATGGCCTGCCACATCGCGATCAAGCGGGATTCGCCGGGCGTGAAAGCTCTCGCCTCAGCCCACAATGCCAGGCAGCGCATCCCGTGGGTACGTGTTTACAGGGTGCCGGACTTCGTCTTCTTCAGCCACGGCAGTCATGCGAAGGCGAAAGCCGGCTGCGCTGATTGCCACGGGCCGGTGGAGACACGCGAGGTCCTTGCCCGAGAGGTCCCAACCGACATGGCCACGTGCATGAAATGCCACACCACGCGCGGCGCTTCCAACGAGTGCGCGCTCTGCCATCAGCTTGGTCACTGAGATGGAGACTGCACATTCCTTGGATCGTCTACCCCGGGTTCCCAAGGCTACTAAGCACAACGATCGCCGCGATCAGAATCAGGATGCCGCCCACGGTCGCCCTGACAAACCGGAGATCGACGCCACGCCATTCGCCGGTCAGGGCCCCCAGACAGGTCGAAGTAATGATCATGGTGGCTTGGAACACCGGCCAGCCGATTGCCGCACCGAGGCTTCCAAGCATGGCGGCGCCCCGGCCGTACAACAGCAGTCCGCCAGTGAAGAGGACGCCCATGAGAGCGGAGAGCAACCAGGGCGTCGAGGAGCAGCCGAAGGTAGTCCAGTTGCGGTTCCTTGTGAGTCTCACAATGGCGTAGCCCGCATTGCTCAGACAACCGCCCGCCAAGCAGAGCGCCCAAATCGCGTCGGCGCCGCTCGTTTCTGAGGCGCCGCGCCGGACCGCCTGGTCCACGATCTCCTTGCCGAACGCAAAGCTGAAGTTCAGCGTCGGGGCGAGCAATCCGGCGCCGATGGCGAGCAGCAGCCCCCGCGTAATCGGAATCTGAACCGTGCCGGCCTTCAGTTGCCGCTCCCGGCGCCGGCTGGCGGCGCCGATGATGGCGACGCCCATGAGCGCCAGCGCCACACCCGAGATAACCAGGATTCCGGATGGCTGCGCGAGGCGGTCGCGGCTGAGCACGAACAGCGGAACCAGAGAGCCGAGCGAGGCGCTCATCCCGGACACGATCGAAAAGCTGAGCGCCATCCCGATCGTCGAGACCGCGAGCCCGAAGAGGACATTGGCCAAACCCCATCCAAACCCGAACAGCACGACCATCAAAGTGGCGTTTGTGGAAACATTTCGGTACACGAGGCTAAGACCGGGCACGGTTGCTACCGCGACGACGCAAGGTACGACGACCAGCGCGGAGATGCTGTAAATCAGCCAGACGTTCTCCCACGCCCATTTGCGCGTAAACTTCATCGGGACGGCAAAGGATCCCTGCATCGCCGCTCCAAGCGCCACAATGATCGTACCTACCACAACTGACTGTGGCATTGCCGCCTCCACTCCGGATCAGACGGCGGTTACACCGCCATCGACAATCAGATCGGCGCCAGTGACATATGCCGCCTCCGGTCCGGCAAGGAAGAGAACGGCGCTGGCGACATCCTCCGGCGTGGCCAGCCGGCCGAGCATCGTCTGCGCCGAAAGTTCCCGTTCGACAGCCTGCCGCTGCCGCCCCGATTGGTCGATGTAGTAGTAGAACGCCGGCGTCTTCACGTAGCCCGGGGAGACACAGTTCACCCGGATGTTGTGCTTGCCCAGGTCGAGCGCCAGGCAGCGTGTCAAACCCAGGATGGCCGACTTGGTGGCGTTGTACGTCATCGTGCCGGCCTGCGCGATGTGGCCGCTGATCGAGCTGACGTTCACAATGGCCCCGCCGCCCGCCTTCTTCATCGATTCCACGGCGTGCCGTGTCATCAAAGACACGCCGATGACGTTGATGTCGAGAATCTCGCGCCAGTCTCCGGCAGTCGCCTCCTCCACCGTGCGGAAGATGAAGCGGGCTGCGTTGTTCACGAGCACGGAAACCGGTCCGAAGGCCGCCTCCGCCTCCTTTACGGTCGCCGCGCAGCAGGCCTCTTCGCCCACACTGCCGTGAATAAAGCGGCAGCGGCCCGTGTCGCACAAGCTTCGATATACCGTGCCGCCTCGCGTCTCATCCACGTCGAGGAAAACGACGTTGCCGCCCTCGCGAACGAGGGCATGGACCACCGCCTCTCCGATCCCCGACGCGCCGCCAGTCACAATGCAAGTCTTCTGATTAAAACGCAACGCCAACCTCCTTATATAAGCCGAGGTTTTCGGTTTGAACGCCACGGCCCGGATGGGCGAGCCGCTCTGTGCCGCGATCTTCAGTGGGAAACCTACGTACAGAGCGCCTCGTGCAGGCAACCGCCCCAGACCATAGAGCATTTCGGCAAATGTAATTCCTCGAAGCATGCCGGCGCGGTGCGGCCCGAGTGCATCGTCCAGTGCTCCGATACTCGGCGACGAAATGCCGATGTGCCGGACACTACGCTCCGCGGCCAGTTCGAAAAAGTCATCGGACGGAACCGGCCAGCCGGGCAGTGCGCCCGAGTTCACCACGTCCGACACGAACCGATTCCCCTCCGGGTAGGGAGCGAAGTACCGGTCCACATAACCGGTGTCGAGCAGCAGGATATCGCCCGGTTGAAGCCTCCCGTTCGCCGCCTCCCAAGTCTCAAGCGTCTCACCGCGAACCCGCGGGCTCTGGCCCGCCGGCGCCCGGTCCAGAAAACGAGTCGCGTTCACAACCGCCGCGGGTCCGGCGAAAGCCGTCAAGGGAACCCCGGAGCCGAAGCGTCCCTCCCAGTCGTGAAGCTCAGCAGCCGGAAGGATGTGGCTTGGAAAGTCGACATGCGTGCCGCAATGTTCATCGATCTCCAGCCACTGGTCATAGTAGCAGCCGGCGCTGCGGATGACCTCGCCGTTCGGCTCCCGCCAGCTTTCGAACCAGTTCAGAACGCGTTTGTGGAAATGCGGCAAGCCCGGCCACGTCACGGGAAGGTCCGGCGAGAGCGTCACGGAAAGGTCCACACACTCCATTTGCCGCCACCACTCCACCAGGTTCATCGCCTCACTCCACGTTCGTCCGCAAATCGCGGAACACTCCCGCGTTAACGCTCACGCCGAAACCCGGCGCATCGTTCAGCGCAATCTGGCCGTTGACTACTTCGGGCTCGCCCGCCAGCAGCGGATCGTTGGCCGGCGGTTCCCGGACCCACACCGGAACGGTCAGCTTCTCCACCATGAGGCAACTGTGATGCGCGGCGGCCAAGTGAACCGTCGGCGCGCTGAACACATGCGGCGCCACCCCCAGCCCCGCATCAGCGGCGAGATCGCACACACGCAGCGCTGCCGTCAGGCCGCCAACGCGGTGAAGGTCTGGTTGGACTATATCCACCGCCTGCCGCTCGATAAGCTCGCGGAAGCCGTAGTGGGTGAACTCGTGTTCTCCAGCGGCGATCGGGACGGCGCTGCCCTTTCTGAGCTCGCTGTAGTCTCCGATCTCATCCGGGAGCAGCGGCTCCTCGATCCAGCGCAGCCGGTACGGCGCTAGCGCCTCGGCCATCCGCAGCGCGAACCCGAGGTCCCATCCCATGTAGGCATCCACCATTAAACCGATGCCTTCACCGACTGCCTCGCGCACCGCGCGCACCCGCTCCACGTTTTGGCGAATCCCGTCCGCGCCCATGCACGGGATCCCCGGCATCCGCATCTTCATCGCGCGGAATCCCTGGTCAACGTAAGTCAGCGCCTCTTTGACGAACAGGTCCATGCTGACAGGCTGCAAGTGGCTGGCGTAGGCGAGGACGGTCCGCCGTGCGCCGTTCCCAGCCAGGCGATAGACCGGCAATCCGCGCATCCTGGCGCGGAGGTCCCACAGCGCCAAGTCAATCGCGCTGATCGCCTCGATGGCCGCGCCTTTGCGCCCGTACGGAATGGAAGCGCGGAACATTTGATCCCAGAGGATTTCGTACTCCTCCGGATCGGCGCCGATTAGAAAGCGCCGGAGGTGCCTCTGGATGATGTTCGACGCCGCGCCGACGCCGTCTTCGGCCCAGCCGATGCCGCATTCTCCGCAGTTGGTTTCCACGCGCACCAGCACCACGGCTTGTGGCCAGAACCAGCTCTCGAGCGAGTTCGCGAACTTGGGATGCGGCGACATCGGGCTGGAGGACGGCGCGGTGCGCTGGATCTCCCAGAACGAGCCCCACATGGAGCGCTCCACGCGCTCCACCAGCACATCAGTAATTCGCGCGCTCAGCACTGGACCTCACCTCAGTTGATAGGCAAACACGCCTGCCTGATAGTCGAGCACCAGACCGTCGCCCTCTCGACGCAACCCGGTTGTGCTCAACACTCGCCCGTCCTCGCGTAACGCGACCGCCTGGCGCGGCTCCGCAAGTTGCCAGGGCAGGCGTTTCCAGCGCAGCTTCACCCGAAACGCGGGGCTGTCGGGGAGCGAGGTGATCCGAACGAAGTCCCCGTCGCGGCTCAGACGGCACGCCTCGCTCGTCTCGATGGCTCCGAAATCCTCGCGGCGGCCACGCGGATTCACGTAGAGGCTCTCGAGCGACCGCGCCCACTCCACCCGGCCTCCCGCCCGTTTTTCAACGGCAACCTCGACATTCCCCTGATCGAGGGGTATGCGCGCATAGTAGCTGTACTCCGGCAGCGTCCTACCCTCGACCAGCCAGTCCGCTTCCCCGCGGTTCACCCAGACTTCGCCGCCGTTTTCCCAGTGAACCTTCTGGCGGCGTATATCCCCGCCGGCGAACTCAACCGTGTCGATGCGCTGCAACGCCAGCGCGCGCATCACGTCGTGAAGCAGCCAGTAGTTGCGCACCGCGTTCTGGCTGAACGGCTCGATCACCATGGCGGGATGCCCGGTCAGCACTTCTGTGGACATGTAGTCGTCGCTGTAGACGCCGTGCTTCTCGGGATCCTTGCCTCCGGGATAGCGCTCGTGGTACCCCACTCCCAGCATGACAAAGCGGTCATGGAAGGCGACGTCGAACCACGGGATGCGCTCCACCGCGGCGGCAGCCACGTTCCATAGCCCGTGCTGGGCCTGACCGCCGTCCGCATAGCCGATGTATTGGTCTGTGCCGCCCTCGGTGATCTGCGGTGCGCTATCGCCCAGGTATTCCCGAACCCAGGCGTAGGTATTGCGAATGGCGTCGCGGCTGACGCTGCGATCCCGGTACTTGCCATCGATGGTCCAGTAGTCGAAGCCGCCGCGCATGCCCCAAACGTCGATGAAGTATGAGTTCGGCCGGAAGGCTTCGCGGATGAGGCGAAGGTTGCGCTCCACGAGCGGCCGGATGAGTTCCGGCACGGCCCGGTACGACTGCGCCGACATGGCCGCGTTGTACCAGGCCCGCTGCGGTTCCCCGCTCGCCGTGAATGCCACCTTGCTGTAACTGAAGCCGTCCGCGTCAGGGTAGAAGTCAATGTAGTTGTCGTGCGGAGCAAAAAGAACCTTGTTATCGCGGCAGAGCCGTGCCAGGTCGCGGAACTCCTCGAACGTTCCCAGTTGAGGGTTCGGCGGGTAGACGTCGGGCAGACGGTAATCGTAGGCCCAATGCTGCCAGTTGTGGAAGACCACCACGGAATCGGTCATGCCGTAGCGAAAGGCCCGCTCCAACGCCCGTTTGGTCTCTCCATAGCGCCCGTGCCAGAGATCGAAGGTGAAGCGGCCGGCGAGAGTGGCAACGCCCGCGGCGGCCCGCAATCCGCTGAGGCCGCGCCACCGTTTCACACCGTCCCAAACGCTCGAACCCGGCAGGATCGCCATGGTCTGGTTGTGCGGCGAATTCAACGTCGCGATCCGCGCGGCGGAGTCTACTTCCAGGAGTCCAGGCGGCACGTCAAGCGCCTGGACCACGGAAACGCCGTTGGCGAAATCGAAGCCGGCGAACGAAGTGTTGGAGAGGACCACGCTAAGCGCTTGCGGCTCGCTGGCCACGTTGTTGCTGGAATAGACCTTAAGCACTCGATCGCTCCAGGGCCCGGCGGCTACGCTTTCGATGTGCACGTCCACCCACGGCCGGGGAACAGGCGCGTTCTCCAACCGGAATCTGGCCATCAAAGCACCGCCTTCCAACCACAGTTCCGAGAGCAGATCGAATTCGCCGGCCCAACTGCGAAACCGCTGGCGCAACCGGTGGCGGCTTTCACCCGGCTCCTCCCGCGTTTCGACAAGCTCGGAAGCGGAACGCGCCTCGTGCAGCGGGTCGCCGTTTACCTGGACCCTGAAGCCCCGGAACATCAACTGCTCGGATCCCTTGGCGAAACCGATCACGGTATCGAAAATGCCGCGCGCGCCTGGCCACACGCGCACCTCGTAGCCCGCGGCCGTGCCCAAGGTCCGGAAATTGCGTGACGACGGCGGAAACGGGACGTCGCGGGGGATTTCCGCCGCCACGATCGAGGGCTCGCCCCAATAGACCTCACCGGTTTCTGCCGCTTCGGCGTCGAACACGATCCGGATGCTGCGGCCCGCAAACGAGCTGAGATCGGCTTCGACCTTCTCCCACTTGGTCGAACGCACCCGGCCCTCCCAGACTACCGAGCCCTCTACTGACGATCCGGCCTCGAAGGGGACGACCCGCACCTGAAACCGCGCACCGGAGGCGGCGAGCGAGTCGCTCACCGCAGTCAGAAAGTCACAGCGCAGTGGACGGGTGACAGGCAAAGTGAGCGGGTACTCGACAGTGGCCCTCTCGATGCGCTGCCGTCTGGATGGCGGCAGTTCCCCCAACAGGAAACGGATAGCCTCCTTCGGTTCACCGCGGTCCGCCCGCGCGCCGTATTCGACCGGGGGCGTTGCCTCGAAGACCGGCCGCAGGGGAGGAACAGCGAACGGATGAGCGTTCGACGCGGTCATGCGGTCGCGGCGGACTGGAAGCCTCCAGAGCGCCAGGGTGCCCCGCGCAGGTGCCGGATAGGGTTTCCATTCTAGTGGCAGCCTGGCCCGTGGCTGCTGATTCAGGTTCAACCTGAGAATCAACACCGGGTGTGCGGTCAGCCGCCGTCCTTCGTGTTCGAACTCGGCAATCACGTGAACGGGGTAGTGGGCGTTGAAGGCGCCAGGTCCGAAGCTCACCTGAAACTCGTGGCGTTTCCAGCCGCCGGGCCGGATTTCGAAGGCGAGCGGTTCAAGCGGTTCCGCACGCCAACCATCAATCACACGCACGCGGACGTTCCCAGCCAGCGGCGCGGCCCCGCGGTTGATGAGCCACACGCCGACACGGAAGGGCCTGTCGGGTTCGGTGATTTGCACCGGGCCGCCGGCGCCCCATCCTCCCGACCAGGGCGCTTGGACCTTCACTGTCAGCGGCCCCACCGTTTGCTCCGGGAAGTTGGACGTCGGCATCGCGAGAAACAGCCCCTGGCTCGGGCTCAGTTCCGCGCCTGTCATGTAAATGGGTTTCTCGGCCGCAACCGCGGCGAGTGCTGCGAACATAAGGATGAGAATCATCGCTGCCTCCGCGACGGCTGATAGCCCGGCGTCTCGATCCCCTTCGAAGCGAAGTAAGGGGCCCTCTCAAAAAGCTCTCCCCGTCCGAGCGCTCTCGGGTCGCCCGTAGCCTTCAAGTGCTCATCAAGGTCCGCTCGCATGCGCTCCAACACGCCCCGTGACTCCGGCCTGTCCGCCAGATTCTCGATGTTGGCCGGGTCGCCGGCAACCGAGTAAAGCTCCTCGGCCGGGCGCATGCCGAAACAAAGACCGAAGTACCTGGCGACCTGCGGAGACTCCGAGCACGTGATCATGAAGTACTTCGTCGGCATCGGATCCACGTCACCGTATGGTTGGAAGTTCCAGTTGTACCTGGGATCGGGCGAGCCGGCTTGGTTGAGATGGGGCTTCAGGTGGCGGATGTAGAGGTGCTCCCGCGTGCGCAGCCCGCGCATCGAGTTGATCTCGCCCCTTTTCTGCACCCAGGCGTGCCGCTCCTTGCCGAAGTAGACCCGATCCAGCCGAGCCTCGATCCGCCCGGACTGGCTGGATTGGAGCAGCGGCACCAGGCTCCGGCCGCGCATCGCCGGCGGTGCCGCAATGCCCGCGGCTTCGAGGAACGTCGGAGCGAAATCGATGAAACTAACCATGGCATCGACGCGCCGGCCGCCCTTGGCGCCCTCCCGCCAGCGGATCGCAAGCGGCAAGCGCGCGCCGTAGTCGTAAAGGTTCGATTTGGCGCGTGGAAACGGCATGCCGTTGTCGGCGGTTGCGACCACAATTGTGTTGTCCAGTTCTCCGGAATCCTCCAGCATCTTCAGCATCCGGCCCAGATGCCAGTCGTACCACTCGATTTCGGCATAGTAATCGAGTAGGTCGCCGCGGACTTCCATCGTGTCCGGCAGGAACGGAGGAACGGTGGCATCCTCGAACCGATGTCCGGTGAGCAAGCCAATTCCGCAGTGCCATCCCACGTGGGGCTCGGCCGGCCCAAACCAGAAGCAGAACGGTTTGTCCTGCGGACGGGCAGCCAGGAACTCCTGGAAGTTCCCTGCGTAGTCGTTTGAGCTGATCCCCTGGTAAGGCGGGTCCGTCTTGCGCGTTCCGAAGTCGGTTCCCGCGGGATTGCGCGGCCAGCCCACCTCCTTCCAGCGGCCGGGCCCCCAACCCTTGTTCGTCATGCCCACAAAGTAACCGCGGCGCTCGAGAATGTCAGGGTACACCTCCAGATCCCTGGGAAACGTGGCCAGATGGCAGGCAGCTTCGCCGAGTTCCCAGAAGTTCTTGCCCGTCAGAATGGCCGCGCGCGAGGGAGCGCACGCCGGCGCGGAGCAGAAGGCGTGCGTGAAAACGACTCCTTCTGCCCCCACTCGCTCCAGCGCGGGTGCCCGAAGCGCGCGTTCTCCCATGTAGGGCGTGTGCAGCCACGTCTGGTCATCGGCGATCGCGAACAGGATGTTGGGACGCCGGGCGGCCCGCGGCCGGGCGATAGCCGGGACGGTTGCGCCAACAGACGATGCCAGGAACCGGCGACGGCTGGTGATCAAGCCCGTTTGGTCAGCCATCAGAACATGACCTTCATACCCAACTGGATGTTACGCGGCGGCGTCACGGCGCCGGTCCACATCCCGAAGGAAGGACTGGCGATGTTAGTGTTAAAGGCGGCCTCCATGCCGAAGCCGCTGGTGTTGTACGTATGCAGGTTCCAGATGTTGAAGAACTCGGCGCGGAACTGAAACGAGATCTTCTCGGTGATCGGCGAGTTCTTCAGCACTCCGACGTCGTGGTTCACATATCCAAATCCCCGGAGATTGGTGATCGGCGACCCCTTTCCGTAGTAGAAGTCGAAGCTGTTTACGGATTCGAATGCGGCGATGTTGAAGAGCGGTTTGTCGGGGTTGAATTGGCTCTTGTCTTGGGCCCAGGGATTGGCTCCCGGGAGCACTCCCGGGATGCAGCCGGCCGAGAACTGCCCGGGAACGTTGCAGCGCCCGGAGGTGAAGGCGATTGGCGTGCCGGAAGAAGCGCGGAATATGCTGCTGACTCCCCAACCTCCAAAGACCTTGTCTGCGACACCGCCCCTGTTCAGCCAAGCCTTGCCCTTTCCCGCTGGCAACTGATACAGCCACGCCAGCGAGAAGACTTGGGGAACGTCACCCCACGAGAGTGTCTTGTTGTGCTGCCGCTCGAACGGCGAGACGTCCCCGCGGCCGGGTCCTCCACCGCGTATGCTGTCCGCGTCGGTGAGCATCTTGGAGAGCGTGTAGGACCCTAGCAGCCACAGGCCGGATCCATACCGCTTCTCGACCTTCAATTGGAAGGAGTGGTACGTGGAATTTCCGGCGTTCTCATTGTTGGCTTGAATCTCATCGCAGTACTGCGGATAGGGCCGCAGAGCCTGGGCCACCGTCGGCGGGCACCCTCTCATTTGTCCGGCCCAACCTGCATAGGGCGCCGGCACTCCGTTCAGTGAGGTCTGGGTAGCCGCGAACTGGTCGTTCAGTCTTTGCCCGAGCGAAAGGAACTTCGGGTCTATGGCGTTGAGCGGCGCGATCCGGGATACCAGGCGCGTGCCCTTTGTGCCGACATAAGCCGCACTGGCGTAAAGGTCGCCCGTAAACTGGCGCTCGATCGTGAAGTTCCATTGCTGCGAGTACGGCAGCCGGTTCGCGTCGGATGGCCGGTAGACGGCAGCCGATTGCCCGTTCAGAAAACCGGCGTCGACAAACGGCGGCTTGGGGAAATTCTGCGGGAACCCCTGGCTGAGAATAAACGCCGGGGTAGTGCCGCTGTTCGAACTGGAGAAACTCGGCGTAGAGTTGAAACCACTCAAGCTCATCGCGGCGTTGTTGCTGTAGTACGCCTTGCTGTAGAAAACGCCGTAGCCGGCTCGGATGACTGTGGCGTTGCCAAGGGAGTAGGCAATGCCGAGGCGAGGGGCAAAGGCCCGGTAGTATGTCTCCTCGGGATGCCGTTTTCCATAGCTGGCCGCGCCCCACTTATTCCCGGCGAAAGCCAGCCGTCCAAGCCGGTTGCCGGCGCTCGGATTCACTCCCCCGGCGTCGAAGAACGAGAGATTGTCGTCCCGTTCCACCGAGGGAGACGACTGGTCCCAGCGCAGTCCATACGAGATACTCAACTTCGAGGTGACGCGCCAGGCGTCGCCGGCGTGCAGGGAGATCTCCCTTTGGCGGGCGCGATACCACGGAACCGTGCGAAACGCGGCGCTCGCTGAATTGACCTGCTCCAAAAGGAAACTTGCCACGGCGTTTCCGCTATTGACGCCAGGCAGCCCCGTGCCCGCCCGCGCGAAGTTAAATGTCCCGGCGGCGTTTCCCTCCTCGCGCCGGTTCAATTGCAGATACCTGTATTCGCCGCCGAACTTGACCGTGTGTTTCCCTCGAATCCACGTGGCCAGGTCGTTTACGATGACCGTGGGGCGGGAAACTTGGTTGTTGATCGTACACCCGTAGCTGGTGAACTCCTGGAAGGTGATCGAGGACGAAGTCGCGTGGCTGCCGACGCCGGAGATCTGGGGGAGTTCCTTGCTCTGGTCGGCGTTGACGCATGTATTGTAGCCTCGGAAATTCAAGTAGCCGAAGTTGGTGTTGTTGAGCAGCGTCGGCGCGAATGTGTGATCCCAGTTCACCCGGTGCACCCACGGCCCGACCGCGCCGCCGCCGGTGATGAACCGCTCGCTCGTCAAAGGCTGCGGCAGGTACCCGATGTGATCGTACACGGGATAGTGGTAGTGAATGTTCCAGGCCAAGTGGTCCTTGTCGCCCGCCCAATGGTCGATCCGGGCATCGTAGGAGTTCTTATGATCGAGCGGTACGCCTCCGACTTGGGCGTAGGCGGGCGCGACATAGTTGTTGATCGGAGTTGGAAATGTCGGCTGCGGCAAGAACTTCAGCCATTGATTCGCCAGTGAGTTACGGAGGCGGGGGTCGGACGGGCAGATGACGTTCGGAGTTCTGCCGTCACAGCCCATGAACTGGTCAGCCAGAAACGGCAGGTTCCCGGAGCCGACCGGCTTGGTGGCGTCATAGTTCGGGTTGCGCCTCGTCGTCGCCGGATCGTAAACCGGGATCAGCCTGTCGCTTGAATCTACCCAATCAGAGAAGTCGCCCTGCCTTTGTTTCAACGAAGGGATGCTCAACACCGGCGCCACCGGCGCTCCACGCACATAGTAGCGCCCGAAGGCAAAGAAGAAGTACGTCCGTCGCTTCCCGCCCCACAGCAACGGCAATCGCGCCGGGCCGCCGAGGTTGGCGCCCAGGTCGTTTTCGATGTTCTTGGACTTTGTCGGCGTTCCGAACTGCCGCGCATTGAGGGCGTTGTTGCGCAGAAACTCGAAGGCGCTGCCGTGGAGCTCGTTCGTGCCGGACTTCGTAGTCGCCACCACGACGCCGCCGGACGTGGACCCGTACTGTGCCTCGAAGTTCGAAGTCAGTACGCTGACCTCGCTTACCGCGTCCGGTGTAATCGGGTAATCCGTAAACATCGAGGTGAGACCGCCCTGACTGAGGGCGCCCTGCTGCATGCTGACGCCGTCCAAAACCGCTTCCTCACCGTGTTGGGGGCTTCCGTTGATCATCGTGCCTCTGGGGTTTGCATTCGGGCCGGTGCTCACTCCGGGCACGAGCAGGACGAGGCTGGCCGCCGCGCGCTGGTTGCCGGAAACGATGAGTGGCAATTCCTGAATGGCGGCGGGATTCACCGCCTGCTTCAGTTCGGCATTCTCGAAGTTCAGCGGCGAGGCGTTGGCCTCGACCTGAACCTCCTGCACCGCCGTGCCCAACTCCAGCCTGACGTCGAGTCGCACATTGTCATTCAGGTTCAGCCGGATGCCACGCTGAACGAATTCCTTGAAGCCGGCCGCGGTCACGCGCAGTTCATGGTCGCCGCGCTGCAAGTTGGGAAACCGAAACAGCCCGTCCGCCCCGGTTGTGAACCTGGTTGAGACGCCGGTGGCGAGCGCCGTCAGGGTAACCTCGGCTTTCGGTATCACCGCGTTGCTTGGATCCGTAACGCTTCCGCTGATCGTGGCATTGAAGCTCTGCGCCCATCCCGGCGCGACCGGCATGAGATACAGGAAGACTGCGAGGGCGACTTTCCTCATTTGCATCCACCTCCTTAGACACTGGATCAGAATCGTCCTGCCAAGGCAAGCGCTACGGTACCGTGAGTCGAATGTTTGCATTGCGAAGCATCAATTCGATACAGATTGCTGTTTTTTCAATGCGATACAGACGTATGCCCGCCTTCGCACCCCCTGTGCCATCAGAGTATGATTTTGCAATGCAAAGAGGGGCCTTATCTCGACAAACTGTCCCCGGGGTACACGCGATCGACATTCTTCGACGTCAGGAGCTGGTGCTTCATGAGTATCGACGGCGGCACGAACCGGCGATTGAGGATGTCGAGTGCAAGGCGCACCAGGACCTCTCCGTAGCGCTCCGGAAAATAGGCAATCGAGCCGATGAACAGGCTCGCGTCGCGCCGCAGTTCGGCGCGCGCTTCGGGCGATCCATTCTGGCCCACCGCGAGGCAATCGCCGGCACGCCCAGCCTCCTCATAAGCTCGAACTGCTCCCAACACACTGGTGTCGTTGACCCCGCTGAGCAAGGTCTTGCCAGCTTTGCTGTTCCGCAGGTGTGCCCGCGCCGCCTGCCAGGATTTCTCGCGATCGCCGTCACCGTCCAGGTGCACGACTCGGATCCGTGCCGCCCGCTCTCCCAGCACGTCGGTGGTGCCGTCCAGCGATCCGGCCAACCGGCTCCGCGGTACCGCTCCCGCACGATTCAGGTCGATCAGAACGATTTCGTCCACCGCGCCGTCCCAGCGCTCGAGGGCCGTGCGCCCGAGAAAGCGTCCACCGACAAGGCCTGCGGCGTAGTTGTCCACACCGAAATAGGTCGCGCCGGGATGCGGGTTGTTGATGGCGATGAAGGGGATGTTCGCCGCATGGAACTTCGAGGCGATCATCGCCGCAATCCTGTCATCCCGTTGGTACTCGATGGCCAGATTCACGTGTTCGCGCACGAGAGTATCCACGTTGCGGGCAGCGGCCGCCGCGCTGAAACGGTTGTCCAGTACGAATAACTCGACTTCTTCATTCTGCTCGGCGGCGAACCGCAGGCCGTTGGTGACTTCGCGGACGAACGGATCCTCGTCGCCCAGCGACGCATAGCCGATCTTCCACCGCCGGCGCCCGGCCAAACGGGTGGCGAGGCGATATTGGTTGGCGCCAATCTTGTCGACCATACCGCACTGCTCGAACGTGTAAAGCAAACGGAAAACGATTCCGCGGCTGAGCGCGGTCCGCTCCACCAAGTCACCTAAGCGCACTACCTCGCCGGGGCTCTGGAAAGCGGCTATGACTCTCGATGCGTGAACCACACTCTTGATCAGGTACGGATCGCGTCGCAGGTTCCCCATGGTTGGAGTCTACCAGGGATCTTTGTAGTGCGAAAACTGGACCGTAATCGCTCGGTAACGGTGGATGCGACCTGACGCAAAGGGGTTGGCAAGGTCTGAACGAGCAGTGGAGGCCTTGGCGCGGCCTGACCCACCGTGGTTGGCCTCAGCGGCGAGGGTC
>Ga0194112_10003365_pt1 | contig 22315 bp, 16 predicted proteins | sample TA2MahC400mmetaG_FD_146191 | JGI IMG/M metagenome (GOLD analysis project Ga0194112, IMG submission 146191) | Freshwater microbial communities from Lake Tanganyika, Tanzania - TA2015016 Mahale Deep Cast 400m | ecosystem: Environmental > Aquatic > Freshwater > Lake | place: Tanzania: Lake... | reverse complement strand
CTCAATAAGCGCGGCCTTGCCCAGGATGATGCCGCCCTGCGAGCCGCCGATGAGTTTGTCGGCGCTGGAGGTGATTATGTCGGACCCCGCGCGGACGGAATCGGGCAGCGCCGGCTGGTCGGTGAAGCCGAAGCGCGTAAAGTCCAGCAGCGCCCCCGCGCCCACGTCGTCAATCAGCACGAGGCCGCGGGCGTGCGCAATGCGCACGAGTTCCTCAAGAGGAACCTCGGCCGTGAATCCCACGATGCGGTAGTTGCTGGGGTGCACGCGCAGGATGGCTGCGGTGTTCTCGGTGACGGCGTTCTCGTAATCGCGCGGGTGCGTCTTGTTGGTTGTGCCGACCTCGACCAGGCTCGCCCCGCTTGCGGCCATGACCTCCGGCAGGCGGAACGAGCCGCCGATCTCCACCAGTTGCCCGCGCGAGACGATGACCTCCTTGCCGGCGGCAATCGTGCTGAGGACGATCATCGTGGCCGCGGCGTTATTGTTGACCACGGTGGCCGCCTCGCAGCCGGTGAGGCGCTGAAGCAGCCACTCGATGCGGCCGTCGCGGCGGGCGCGCTTGCCCGTCTCCTCGTCCACCTGGAGGACGGAGTAGCCGGACAGGTGCTCCTCGATCTGCCGCAGGGCCTTCTTCGGCAGGACCGCGCGGCCGAGGTTGGTGTGCAGGATGATGCCGGTGGCGTTCACTGCGCGGCGGTAGTGCGGTCCGACGGCCTCGCGGATGCGTGCCTCGGTCCGCTCGATGATGACGGCCCGGACGTCGAACCCGCCGCAGCGGCCGCGCGACATGTCCTCGCGCGTCTCCTGGACGGCCTCGCGGACGGCCTCGACGAGGAGGCGGCGGGGGACATCGGGCGCCCGCCTCGCGATGGCCGGCTCCTGGAGGACCGCATCGACCGACGGGATTTTCCGCAGCGGCGATTCCTGGTCGGGTTGCATGGCGCCTCCCTGGCTTCGGTTGCGGCGGACAGTAGCGTACCGCGCCGCGGCGCCGGTATCAACTGCCGTCGCGCGGCCGGCCGGTGCACCTGCGGGAAGATTTTGTCGCCGCCGGCGGTCCTTACGGCGCAAAAAGTGTTTTGCGCGCCACCCTCGCCCGCGTTATGCTGGTCTTCAGCGGCCGCCGGCCGGCGGGCGGCTGACGTCCAAGCACGAAGCGCAGGGGGTGTCATGGTCAGCCGCGACCCGCAGGGGAGCGCAGTACGGCCGCTCAAGGAGGAATTGCGATGAAAGCATGTACTCTTACCCGCCGCCGGTTCGTGAAGGCCGCCGGCCTCGGCGCGGCGGCGATGGCCTTGCAGGACCGCGCGGCCGCCGCCCCAGAGGCGCCGGGCAAGCGCCTCAACGTCCTGTGGGTCATGTCCGAGGACATCAGCCCCGACATCGGCTGCTACGGCACGCCCCTGGTGCACACGCCGAACCTCGACCGCCTGGCCGCCGAGGGGACGCGGTTCGCCCACGCCTTCTGCACTGCGCCGGTCTGCTCGCCCAGCCGCTCGGCCATGATCACGGGCATGTACCAGACGACCATCGGCGCGCACCACCACCGCAGCCACCGCAAGGACGGATACCGGCTGCCGGAGGGCGTGCGGCTCATCACCGACCACCTGCGCGACGCGGGCTACTACACCTGCAACGTGACGACGGCGGCGCCGGGCGTTCGCGGCTCGGGCAAGACCGATTTCAACTTCCAGTGCGAGAAGCCCTTCGACGGGACCGACTGGAAGGACCGCAAGGAAGGCCAGCCGTTCTTCGCGCAACTCAGCCTCGGCGTTACGCACCGCTCGTGGGCCGGGGCGCGCGCGTGGGCAAAGCAGGCCGGCCTGCTGGTGGACCCCGACAAGGTCAAGGTGCCGCCGTATTATCCCGACCTTCCGCTGGTGCGCGACGACTGGGCCCACTACCTGGACTCCATGGGCTGCATGGACGACCAGGCGGGCAAGATCATCCAGCGCCTGAAGGACGAGGGGCTGTACGATTCCACGGTCATCTTCTTCATCGGCGACAACGGTCGGTGCGACGTCAGGGGCAAACAGTGGCTGTACGAGGGCGGCATAAGTATTCCGCTCATCGTGCGGTGGCCGGGCGTCACGCGGCCGGGCACGGTCAGCAACGACCTGGTGCTTGCGATTGACATCTCGGCAACCATCCTTGCGATTGCGGGGGTGGACGTTCCCCCGCGCATGGAAGGGCAGGTGTTCCTGGGTCCCGGCGCCCGCCCGCCGCGCGAGTTCGTCGTTGCCGCGCGCGACAGGTGCGACGAAACCGTGGACCGCATCCGCTGCGTACGCACCAAGAAGTGGAAATACATCAAGAATTTCATGCCCGAGCGCCCGTACACCCAGCCCAACGCGTACAAGGAGCGCTCGTACCCGGTGCTGAACTTCATGAAGCAACTCCAGGCCGAGGGCAAACTCTCGGCCGTCCAGGCCCTCTTCATGGCCCCCACGCGACCGCCCGAGGAACTTTACGACCTGGAGGCCGACCCGTACGAAGTGAGCAACCTGGCCGCCAGGCCCGAGCACCAGGAGACCCTGAAATCGCTCCGCGCAATCCTCGAAAAATGGATAAAGGACACCGACGACAAGGGCCAGTACCCCGAGAAGCCTGAGGCGGCCGAGGGCGGCCTGGGCGCGGCTTCCGCCGAGAAGAAGGCCGACGCGCCGCCCGCGAAGGGGAAAAAGAAATGAGGCGCCGCGGCTTCCGGTGCGCGGCTGCCGGCGAAACTCGGCGAACCGGGCCTTGCGGGCGACACGACCGTCCTGTTCTTCCGCGACAACGGCCCTGACGGCGACCGCCACAACGGCGGCATGCGCGTGCCGCTCGGCGCCCGGCGGCCGGGACGCATCAGGCCGGACCCCCCGCGCTCTGTGCCGGCGCGGATTTTGGCATGGTTCAAACAAGCCCCACGCACCGCGTGGGGATGGATGGTGCGGGCCGATCATCCCCCGGCGGTGCCGGGGGCTTTGAACCATGCCCGGATTTTTTCGAGAATCGGGGGAAAGGGCTTGACAACGGCGCGGCTTTACATCATAATGCCAATCGGAATAGTGCTGTTAGGGGCGCGGCGTGCAGATTTCACAGAAATGCCGGTACGGTCTGCGGGCGGTGCTTGAACTGGCCCGCCGCGGCCAGGGGGTGGCGGTCAAAGTGGGCGAGATTGCCGGGGCACAGGCCATCCCGCCGCGGTTCCTGGAGATCATCCTGAACCAGTTGAAGAAGGGCGGCTTCGTGGAGTCCAGGCGGGGGCAGGCGGGGGGCTACGCCCTGGCCCGGTCGCCGCGAGACCTGACGCTGCTGGAGGTCATCGAGTTCATCGAGGGTCCCATCCGGCCGGTCGCCTGTGTCTCGGCGTCCGCCGAAGAGCGATGTGTGCTCTACGGAGGCTGCGTCTTCGTGGAAGTCTGGGATGAGGCCCGCAGCGCCATGTCCGAGATCTTCCAGCGGACGACTTTCCAGGACCTGTTGGAGCGCCAGCGCCGCAAGGTCGCGGCAGCGCTCTCCTACTGTATCTAAGGTCTTCTTCTTTTTGGCGTGAATGTTGAGCAAAACGATTGACATTGTGAGAGCACCTCGGGAACCGCACCTGCGTGAAAGGGCCGCACATGCCGCTCTCAGCAACCGCCGAGAACGTCAGGGCGCTGGTCGATGGGCTTAACTTCGCCGAGAAGGTTGAGCGCTCGCTGCGGCTCATCCGCGAGGCGCACGAGGAGTTCGGCGACCGCCTCGTGGTCGCCGACAGCCTCGGCAAGGACTCCTGCGTCGTGTGGCACCTGGCCAAGCGACTGAGCCCCTCCATCCGGGGCTTTATCGTCACCACGCGCTACAAGCCGCGCGAGACGGTCGAGTTCATGGGCCGCGTGACGGCCCGGTACCCTGAACTCCGCGTGTACCGGAGCGACGCCGCCCTGCCGGACCGCCTTTACGAGACGGACCCCGACCGCTGCTGCGACGTCCTGAAGGTGGAGCCCACGCGCCGCGCCATCCGCGAGATGAACGTCGGATGCTGGGTGACGGGCCTGCGGTGCACCGAGGGCCGCACGCGCACCGACTTCCAGGAGGTCGAGGAGCGCGACAAGGGCCTGATTAAACTCAACCCGGTCCTCATCTGGCACGAGCGCGAAATCTGGCAGTACCTGGCCATCCACCAGGTGCCCGTCAACCCGCTGTACGCGCTGGGGTACCGCTCGCTGGGCTGCGCTCCGTGCACGAAGATCGCGGGCGGGCCGGACGAGCGGGCGGGGCGCTGGCTCGGCACAAGCAAATGCGGCGGCGAGTGCGGCATACACACGAGGCCGCTGAAACTGACGGACGGCGCGGGTATCTGACGGCCGCTGCCGGTGGTTGCCGGCGGCGGTCGCTCAGGGGCGGGAAGGGGACGGCACGTGGATACGCAAAAACGCTCATGGGTGAAGTCCATCACGTGGCGAGCGGCCGGCGTGGTGATACTGGGCGGCATATCGTACGCCGTCACCAGGGACCTCGGCGCGATGAGCATCATAACATTATTGTTTCACGGCCTCCGCCTGGTTCTATACTACTGGCACGAGCGCATGTGGGAACGGGTTTCCTGGGGCAAGATCAGGCATCCGCTGGAGCACTTCTGCATGAAGCAGGACCTGACGGCCCGGGACGTTGCGGAGATACGGCTGATCCTGGAGGAGCGCGGCTACGTGGCCAGACCCCCCGAATACGAGATCTGACAGCGGAGCGCAAGATGAGAATCGCGAGCAACGTGGCACAACTTGTGGGGAACACGCCCATGGTCTGGCTTGACCGCGCAGCCGGGGGCCTGGCCGCGCGGGTCGCCGGCAAACTGGAGTTCTACAACCCCGGCTCCAGCGTCAAGGACCGCATCGGCGTCTCTATGATTGAGGCCGCCGAGCGCGAGGGCCGCATCGGCCCCGATACGATCATCCTTGAGCCGACCTCCGGCAACACCGGCATCGCCCTGGCGCTGGTGTGTGCTGCGAAGGGATACCGCCTTACGCTGACGATGCCGGAGAGCATGTCGGAGGAGCGGCGGCGGATACTGAAGGCCTTCGGTGCGGAACTCGTTCTGACCCCCGCGCGCGAAGGCATGACCGGCGCCGTGAACCGTGCACGCGAGATGGCCGCCCAGGACGGCCGGTACTTCATTCCGCAGCAGTTCGAGAACCCGGCGAACCCGGAGGTCCACCGCCGCACGACCGCCGAGGAAATCTGGCGCGACACCGACGGCCGGGTGGACATCTTCGTCGCCGGCGTCGGCACGGGCGGGACCATCACGGGGGTGGCCGAGGCCATCAAGGCCCGCAAACCGTCTTTCCGGGCGGTGGCGGTTGAGCCGGCCGAGTCGCCCGTCCTGACGGGCGGGCAGCCGGGCCAGCACGGAATCCAGGGCATCGGCGCGGGCTTCGTCCCCGCCGTCCTGAACCGCGCGGCCGTGGACGAGGTCATCCAGGTGCGGACCCGCGACGCCATCGCCGCCGCGAGGGAACTTGCGCGCCGGGAAGGCATCTTCGCGGGCATCTCGTCAGGGGCGGCCCTGCACGCCGCACGCATCGTCGCCGCCAGAACCGAGAACCAGGGGAAACTGCTCGTCGTGGTCCTCCCCGACACGGGCGAGCGGTACCTGACGACGGACCTCTACCGCGAAGTCTAGGCGGGCAGCACCGAGGAGCACGAAATGGCGGCGCAGGCGGCAAGACCGGTTGTTCCCGTCCGCACGGTTGACGTCACGGGCAGCCGTTGCCCGATGACATTCGTCCGCGTGAAGGTGGCCCTCGACGGCCTGGCCCCCGGCGAGGTGCTCGAACTCGTCCTCCTGGAAGGCGAGCAGATGCAGGACGTGCCGAAGAACCTCAAGGACGAAGGACACCGCGTACTGGCCGTCGTGCGGAAGGGCCCCAAGTACCACCTGCTGGTACGCAAGGGCGAGCCATGACCGGGCACGAGTTTACGGACGATGAGTTGGAGCGCTGGTCGCGCAACATTCTTCTGCCGGAGGTCGGCGTGGACGGCCAGCGGAAACTCGCCGCCGCACGCGCCCTGGTCGTCGGCGCTGGCGGCCTGGGGTCGCCGGCGATACTGTACCTTGCGGCCGCAGGGGTGGGCACGCTCGGCATCGCCGACGGCGACCGCGTGGAACTCTCGAACCTGAACCGCCAGGTGCTGCACGGTGCCGCCGACGTGGGCCGCCCGAAGGTGGAGTCGGCGCGCGACGCCGTCCTGGCCCGCAGCCCGGCGTGCCGCGTGGTCACGATTTTCTGCCGCCTTACGGCCCGGAACGTGCGGCAGACGGTTCGCGGCTGGGACGTGGTTCTGGATGCCACCGACAATTTTCCGGCGCGGTTCCTGATTTCGGATGCCTGCTGGCTGGAGCGCGTGCCGCTTGTGTCGGCCGGCGTGGTCGGATTCCAGGGCCAGTTGCTCACCGTCCTGCCGCAGGCCGGCAGCCCGTGCTACCGTTGCCTGCTGCCGGAGCCGTCGGCCGACCAGTATGCGGCCACGTGCGGGCAGGCGGGCGTGCTGGGCGCGGCCGCCGGAGTGCTGGGCGCGATGCAGGCGGTGGAGGCGATCAAGGTCCTGCTGGGCATCGGCCACGGCTTCGAGCGGCGGCTCCTGGTGTACGATGCGCTGGCGGGCAAGGTGCGCATCGCTAATCGCGTGAAGGACCCGGCCTGCGCCCTGTGCGGCCCGAAGGCCACGATTGCCGACGTGGTGGAGTACCGCCTGACGTGCTGTCCGGGCGGCGTTGCTGGACCCGACGGCTGCTGCATGCCGGCCGCGCCGCTGAAGCGCCAGGCGAAATCCGTTCGCCGGCGAGGGGCGAAAGGACGCTAAGATGATACGGGACGGACACGCGCCCGGACGCGGCGGGCCGGCGGCACAGGCCCCGCCAGGCGAAGGTCGCGGCGCGGAACCCGACTACAAGGCCCTCAAGGCGGGCGGCATGGTCCGCCAGCGCCAGAAGGACCGCTTCACGGTGCGCCTGAAGTGCCCGGGCGGCCGCGTGCCGCTTGAGCGGCTGGCCCGCATCGCCGAGGTTGCCCGCCGCTACGGCGGCCAGTACGTCCACCTGTCTTTCCGCCAGTCAATTGAGATTCCCTACGTGGCCCTTGAAGACCTGGACCGCGTGAGGCGCGAGTTGGCCGAGGCCGGACAGGAGATTGCCACCTGCGGCGCACGCGTCCGCGTGCCCACGGCCTGCTCGGGGTGCGAGTATAACCCCAACGGCCTGACCGACACGCAGAAGATGGCGGCCGACGTTGCGGCGCGATTCTTCGGCCGCGGGCCGTTCGCCCATAAGTTCAAGATGTCTTTTTCCGGCTGCCCGATTGACTGTGCCCGCACCAGCGAGAACGACCTGGGGTTCCAGGGCGCGGTTGAGCCGCGGTGGGACGAATCGGCCTGCACGGCGTGCGGCCTGTGCGCCGCCGCGTGCAGGGAGGGGGCCATAGAACTGGCGGCCGGGACGAACAAACCCCGATATCGGCGCGACAAGTGCCTCTTCTGCGGCGACTGCATCCGGGCTTGTCCGGTGGACGCCTGGCAGGCGCAGCGCACGGGCTGGATGGTCCGCGTGGGCGGCAAACACGGCCGGCACCCCATCGTGGGCGCCCGCATTGCCGCGATGCTGCCCGACGCGAACGTTTCCGGCTTGATTGAGGCCGTCATTTCGTGGTACGAGAAGAACGCGGCAGGCAAGGGCCGCATACGCCTGGGGGCGCTCCTCCAGGACCCCGCCGCATGGCGGCGGTTCCTGGCCGACATCGGGCCCGTGCTGGGCGAGTGGGCGGCGCCCGACCCCGCTCCGCCGCGGCCGTGCGAGATCCATTTTTGATTTCACGCAGGCCGGGATGGAATCCCGGCGATGGGTTGTTGCCGGGATCACATCCCGGCCTGCGTAAGCAGCCGGGGCGTTGCCCCGGCCTGCGCGACTAACCGGAAGGAGACGTCATGGCAGACGCCGGCCCAAACTACGGTCTCGGAACCCTGTCGCTCCACGCCGGGCAGACGCCCGACCCTGCGACCACCGCCCGCGCCGTGCCCATCTACGCCACCACCAGTTACGTCTTCAAGAGCACGGAGCACGCGGCCGACCTGTTCGCCCTCAAGGAGTTCGGCAACATCTACAGCCGCCTGATGAACCCGACCAACGACGTGCTGGAGAAGCGGTTGGCGGCCCTCGACGGCGGCGTGGGCGGCCTGGCCTTTGCGAGCGGCCAGGCGGCCATCACGGCGGCCATCCTCACCATCACCCACGCCGGACAGAATCTCATCTCCGCCACCAGCCTCTACGGCGGCACGTGGACCCTCTTTACCCAGACATTCAAGAAACTCGGCGTTGAGGTCCGCTTCTTCGACCCGGACCACCCTGAGCAACTAGCCACGCTGGCCGACCGGAACACCCGCTGCGTGTACCTGGAGACGCTCGGCAACCCGAAGAACGACGTGCCCGACTTCCGGGCCGTGACCGACGCGGCCCATCGGCTGGGCCTGCCGGTCATCATCGACAACACCGTCACGACGCCCGTGCTGTTCCGGCCGGTGGAGCACGGCTGCGACATCGTTGTTTACTCCACGACCAAGTTCCTGGGCGGCCACGGCGTTCACGTGGGCGGCGCAATCGTGGACCTCGGCACGTTCCGGTGGACGGCCGACCGGAAGCGCTGGCCGGAGTTCTGCGCGCCGGACGACGCGTACCACGGCCTGGTGTTTACCGAGGCCCTGAAGTCTCTCGGCAACATCGGCTACATTGTGCACATCCGCACGCACTGGCTGCGCGACGTGGGCGGATGCATGAGTCCGTTTGCCGCCTTCTTGTTTCTCCTGGGCATCGAGACACTGCACCTGCGGATGCCGCAGCACTGCGAGAACGCGCTGGCCGTCGCCGGGTGGCTCCAGGAGCATCCGGCCGTCGGGTGGGTGAACTACCCGGGCCTGCCCAGCCATCCGCATCATGCGAACGCGAAGCGGTATCTGCCGAAGGGGGCGGGGGCGATCGTCGGCTTCGGCATCCGCGGCGGCCGCGAGGCCGGCATCCGCTTCATCGACAGCGTCAAACTTGCCAGCCACCTGGCGAACATCGGCGACGCCAAGACGCTCGTCATTCATCCGGCATCCACCACGCACTCGCAGTTGACGGCCGAGGAGCAGGCCGCCACGGGCGTCACGCCCGAATTCATCCGCCTCTCCGTCGGCATCGAGGACCTTCAGGACATCATCGCCGACCTCGACCAGGCGCTGAAGGCTTCCCAGGCGTGACGGCAAACGCCGCGGGCGGAACTTGACGGCCGCGGGGCGGCGCGCGAATAATCATCTGAGGCTGACAAGGTGTCAACAATGATTCGGCTCCCGTTCATGGGACACTTTGCGATTGTTCTTCTTGTCCTGTCGCCGATGCTTTCCGGCGGCGGCGGGGATACGTGCGCGCCGCCGCAGTCCGCCTCCGCCGAGATGACCGTCGGCGGCGATTGCTGCTGCGGCCCGGCCTGCCAGTGTTGCGCCGTTTCCGCCCCTCCGACGACGCCTGTGCCTGCCGATGCCAAGGCGCGGCAGTCGTGCAGCATGCACTGCGAGTGCGCCGGCAGCCAGTTTGCCGCGCGTGCGCAGGCTGCCGACGAGCGGTCTGCGATTGAACCGCCGTCCCCTGCGCCCGACGCCGCTCCGGCCGTCTATCTGCTGACCCGCCACTTCCGTAAGTAGCCCGCCCTTCGTGTTTCCGTTTCGTGCCGCAACGCTCATGCTGCGCGCCGCCGGCATCTGCAATTCCGCTGAAAGCGCCGCGCGGGGTACGATAACATGAAGAATTGTGGGCATACTTCGGGTCATGTGCGGCCGACCCGGCACAAGTGGCGTGGGGCGGCGTGCTTACACTTGCGAGAGCATGCACCGCGGGTTCCGGCACTCATGCTTTCGCAGCAGCGCCGAATCGGAGCCGCGACCGTAAGGGAGCGGTGCCGTGGGGTGGTGACCGCAACTGCACCGCTCCCTTACGGTCGCGGCTCTGATGTGCACGGGTTGACGCACTGGCGGGAGGGAACGGGCATGTCTGGCCATCGGCTCGGTCTGTCGGCGGTTCTCCTGGTGTCCCTGGCGGCGGGGTGCGGCGGGGCGGCGGCGCGACCGGCGGTCGGGCTGCGGGGGCAGAGCGCGGCCCCGGCTGCGGCGGCGCCTTCCGGCCCGGCGGCGGACCTGCCGGAGAATCCTTCGCTGGAGGACTACCTTGCCCTGGCCCGCGCGCGCAACCCCGGCCTTGCGGCTGCCGAGGCGCGCTGGAAGGCACTCCAGGAACGCATCGTCCAGGCGAAGACCCTGGATGACCCGCGCATCTCCTACCGCGCCGGCCTCGGCGAAGGCATGCGCCAGCATGAGGTGGTCATCGAGCAGATGCTGCCGTGGTTCGGCAAACTGGAACTGCGGGGCGAGGTGGCCCGGCAGGAGGCCGAGGCCGCCCGACGCCTGCACGACGCCCAGGCCCTCAAGGTCGCCTACCAGGTCAAGAACGCGTACTTCGAGTATTACTACCTGGCCCGCGCCATGGACCTCATGGGGCAGAACCGCGACCTTGTCAGGAGCCTGGGCGATATCGCGCTGGCCCGCTACAAGTCGGCCGCCGGCGGATACCAGGACGTGGTCCGCGCGCAAGTGGAACTCGGGAAACTCGAGGACCAGGTGCGCACGCTGGAGGACTCGCGGGGCGCCGCGGCCGCACGCCTTAACGCCGTGCTCAGCCGCCCCGCCCGGGCGCCCGTCCCGTGGCCGAAGGAAATCGCCGACGACCCCGTCGGCGCCGTCTCCGACGAGCAGGTCCTGGCGTGGCTTGCCGAGGCCAGCCCGGAACTCCAGGCCATGGACCGCGACGTCGCCAGCCGGCGCGCCGGCATCGACCTGGCGAAGAAGGACTATTACCCGGACTTCGGCCTCGGCGTCGGCTACATGAACCAGGTGCAGCAGATGACCAGGGCCGACGACCACATGGTTGTCGGCATGGTCACGCTGACGCTGCCCATCTGGCGCGAGAAGTACGCGGCCGGCGTGCGGGAGGCCGAGTTCCGCCACGACGCCGCCCTGAAAACGAAGGCCAACCGCGCCAACATGCTCGCCGCCGACGCCACGATGGCGCTCTACCAGATCCGCGATGCGCAGCGCAAGACCGTCCTTTACCGGGACACGCTCATACCGAAGGCCGTCGAGTCGCTCGGCGCCATGGAGGCGGCCTTCCGCACCGGCACGGCCAACTTCGTGGACCTGGTCGATGCGCGGCGGACGCTGCTGGAGTTTCAACTGATTCTGGAGCGGATGCGGGCCGACCACGCACAGCGCGCGGCCGAGGTCGAGATGCTCGTCGGCCGCGCGCTGCCGCGAGCCGGGGCGCCTCCGGCGGCCTCCGAGGGGGCGCCTCCGGCGGCCTCCGAGCGGCCGGATGCGGCGGCCCCCGAGCGGGCGGCCGCGGCGGCCCCCGAGCGGGCGGCCGCGGCCGCAGGCGCTGCGCCCGCCCCGTGACGGGCGGCGCGCCCCGCGCGCGAGAACGATGCAAGATCAACGCAACATCAAGGGGGCAAGGAGAACGGCGATGAAAACGCTCACAAACATCATGGTGATGGCCGCCGCGATGGCGGCCGGGCTTGCACTCCTGGCCGCGGGATGCCGGTCGGAGCCGAAGGCGCCTCCGGCCCCGGGCGCCGAGAAGGCGGGGGCGCCCGGCCCCGGGGCGGCGGCCCCCTCGCAGTTGGCCCAGAAACTCTGCCCCGTCATGGGCGGGCCCGTCAATCCTGACATCTTCGTGGATTACCAGGGCCGGCGCATCTACTTCTGCTGCGACATGTGCCCGGCCACGTTCAAGAAGGACCCCGAGAAGTATCTGAAGAAACTCGACGAGCAGATGAAGGGCGGCTCCTGAGAGGTATCCATGGTCAGCGATAAGAAGGAAATGCCCGTTACGGTCCCCGGCGGCGGGGCAGGGGGCGGGGGCCGTCCGTCGGCGCTCCCTCCGCCGCCGAGCGAGCCGGTCCCCCGCGGGCCGCGCCTCGGCTGCCTGCTGGCGGCGACGGCGCTGGCGGCCGCCGCTCTGGCCGCGGGCGTCGCGTGGCACGGGCCGCTGCGCACGGGCGCAGAGCGCGCCTACGAGGCGGCCCTCGCGTGGAGCGGCGGCCGGCCGGCTGCCCCTCCCGCGGCCGGGGCCGCGCCCGCCGAAGTCGCGCGGCAGTACTACACCTGCGGCATGCACCCGTGGGTCATCCTGCCCGCGCCCGGCGACTGCCCCATCTGCCACATGAAACTTGTGCCCCTGGACGCGGCCAAGTACACGGGCGAGATCGCCGTCAACCCCATCATCACGCAGAACATCGGCGTGCGCATCGCCCCGGTCACCTCCGGGCCGGTCACGCGCGTGGTGCGCACCGTGGGCTCAGTCGATTACAACGAGACTCTGGTGCGCGATATCGGCCTGAAGGTCGCCGGGTGGGTCGAGAAACTCTACGTCAACTATGTCGGCCAGCCGGTCGAGAAGGACCAGCCCCTGCTGGAACTCTATTCGCCGGAACTTTACAGCGCCCAGGAGGAGTACCTGCTGGCCTACAAGGCGAAGGGGACGGCGCGCCGCCTGGACGGCGGGCCGCCGTCGCCGGAACTGGCGAAGATGGAGGCGGACCTTCTGGCCGCCGCGCGCAAACGGCTCGAAAACTTCGATATCTCCGGCGAACAGGTCCGCCGCCTGGAGCAGTCCGGCCAAGCCGCCAAGACCATGACCATCCGCAGCCCCTTCAAGGGCCTCGTGGTGGCCAAGAACGTGTACGAGGGGATGCGCCTGGACGTGGGCATGCAGCCCCTGCGCATCGCCGACCTCTCGACCGTGTGGATCATGGTCGCCCTGTACGAGTACCAGTTGCCCTACGTCGAGGTCGGCCAGCGGGCCGTCATGACCCTTCCTTACGTCCCCGGGCAGACGTTTGAAGGCAGGGTCACATATGTGTATCCGTATCTGAACCCTGAACTGCGGCAGGTCAAGGTGCGGCTGGAGTTCCCGAACCCGGATCTCATGCTCAAGCCCGGGATGTTCGCCGGCGTGGAACTTGCGCGCACCCTTGCCCGGGACCGGACGCTCGTGCCGCGCGAGGCCGTCATCGACACGGGCGCCCGCCAGGTGGCGCTGGTGAGCCTCGGCGAGGGCCGCTTCGAGCCCCGGCAGGTGCGCGTGGGGGTCGAGGCCGAGGGCGGCATGCTGGAGATCATCGAGGGCCTGCGGCCGGGCGAGATGGTCGTGGTGAGCGGCCAGTTCCTCCTCGACAGCGAGGCGCGGCTCCGCGAGGCGCTCGCCAAGATGGTCAAGGGCGAGCCGGCGGCCGGGCAGAAGGCCGGGGTCCCCGCCGCGGGGGCGAGTGAACCGGCGGCCGGGCAGGCGCCGCCCCCGGCTGCCCCCGGGGGACCCGCGCCTCCGCCTCCGGCGGCCGCACCGGTGCATCGACATTAGTATTTAGCCCCCCGTCAATACGCGGGGGGCCGTGTGGCGCGGCCGGCTTGTCCGGCCATCGGGTGGGCGCCGTGCTTTCGCGCCGTTGCGAAAGCATGGCCGTGCGAGGTCCGAGCGCATGCTTTCGCCCGCCAGGGGCGGGGCACCCGCCGGGCAAGCCGGCCGTGCCGCATGGAGCACGATGTGTCGTCGAGCACCCTGGGAACGATGCGTGGAAACCGAGCGGCCATGATCGCCGGACTCATAGATTGGTGCATCCGCAACCGGGCCATGGTCCTGCTGCTGACGCTGTTTCTCGTCGCGGCCGGCGTCTGGGCCGTCTTCAACATCAAGGTCGACGCCATCCCCGACCTCTCCGACGTCCAGGTCATCATCTACACCGGCTACACCGGCCAGGCGCCGCAGATCGTCGAGGACCAGGTCACGTATCCGCTGACAAAGGCCATGCTTGCCGTGCCGAAGTCGAAGGTGGTGCGCGGCTACAGCATGTTCGGCACGAGTTTCGTCTATATCATCTTCGAGGACGGGACGGACCCGTACTGGGCGCGCAGCCGCGTGCTGGAACGCCTCAGTTACGTCCTGCCGCAGTTGCCGGCGGGCGCGAGGCCGCAAATCGGGCCTGACGCCACCGGCGTCGGCTGGGCCTACGAGTACGTGCTGGTCACGGGCCAGTACTGCCCGGACCATCCGAACGGTTTCTGGCATGATCCCCAGGCGGACCGCTGGTACGCCGACCCCTCGGACGCGCCTGCCGACGGCGGCGTGCGGAATCGCCTCGTCCGCCGCCGCGTCCTGTCCGAAGCCCGCGCCGTGTACGTGGACCCGCAGACGCGCTGGCGCTACCAGCGTGCCGACGACGCTCCGGCCGAGGCTCGCGGACGGCTGGAGAAGGTGGAACTCGCTGGCGGCTACGAGCGCTGCCCGCTCGACGGCAAGCCGCTCGCGCGCAGCCGCACCGACCTGGCGGGCCTCCGCAGCCTCCAGGACTGGTACCTGCGGTACGAACTGGCGGCCCTGGAGGGCGTCAGCGAAGTCGCCTCCGCCGGCGGCTTCGAGAAGCAGTACCAGGTCCTGGTGGACCCGGTGAAACTGCTGGCCTTCAACCTTCCGCTGGCCGGCGTGCGGATGGCCATCGAGCGGTCGAACCTGAACGTCGGCGGCCGGGTCATCGAGTTCTCCGAGCGCGAGTACGCCGTCCAGGGCCTCGGATACCTGGGCACGCTGACCGACGAGGAGGTCGTCCGGGCCCGTGCCGCGGGGCAGGCGCTCGACGAGGCCCGCACGGCCAAGGTGCTTCAGGACCTGCGGAAGATCGCCCTGGGCGTCTCGGCCGACGGGGCGCCCATCTACCTGCGGGACGTAGCCGACGTGCGCCTCGGGCCGGAGATGCGCCGCGGCGCCGTCGACTGGAACGGCGAGGGCGAGGCCGTCGGCGGCATAATCGTCACGCGGTTTGCCGAGAACGCCCGCACCACCATCGAGAAGGTCCGCGAGAAACTGGCCGACCTCCAGAAGGGCCTGCCGCCCGGCGTGGCCGTCGAGGTCGGCTACGACCGCAGCGACCTGATAGACCGCGCCGTCGCCACCCTTACGGACACGCTCATCCAGGAAATCACCGTCGTCGCCCTCGTCTGCATCCTGTTCCTGCTGCACGCGCGGAGCGAACTGGTGGCGGTGTTCGTCGTCCCGACCGGCGCGGCCGCCAGCATCCTGGTGATGCACCTCTTGGGCATCAACGCGAACGTGATGAGCCTGGGCGGCATAGCCATCGCCATCGGCGTCATGGTCGATAGTTCCATCGTCATGGTCGAGAACTCGCACAAGCACCTCGACCGCGAGGAAGAACGCCTGGCGGCCCTGAAGGCCGCCGGCCTGCCCGCCGTCCCGCGCGACCGCAAGGAGATCATCGCCGAGGCCGCCCGCGAGGTCGGCCCGAGCCTCTTCTTCGCCCTCCTCGTTGTCACCGTCAGTTTCCTGCCCGTCTTCGTCCTGGGGGAGCAGAGCGGCCGGCTTTTCAAGCCCCTGGCGTACACAAAGACGTTCGCGATGGCGGCGGCGGCCCTGCTGTCGGTGACGGCCATCCCTGTGCTGATGTCGCTGTTCATCACGCCCCGCGTGCTGCCGAAGGAGTGGGGCTGGTGGAAGAACGGCCTCCTCACGGCGGCGGTGATGGCGATTCCCGCGGCCGCCGCCATGCTCGTGCCGCTGCCGCGCTACGGCGAGCATCGGCACTGGATCGCCCTTGGATGGCTTCTCTTGTCGGGGATGCTCCTGGTGCCGCAGAGAATCATCCACGAGAACGTCAACCCCGTGTCGAAGGTCTTGCAGCGGCTGTACCATCCGCTCTTCGTGCTGGCGATGCGGTTCCGCTGGCTGGTAATGGCCGGGGCGCTGGTGACGGCCGTGGCCAGTTACTTCCCGTTCAGCCGGCTGGGCAGCGAGTTCATGCCCCCGCTTGAAGAGGGCGACCTGCTGTACATGCCCACGACCGACCCGGGCATCAGCATGACCAAGGCGCGCGAACTCTTGCAGCAGACCGACCGGCTCATCATGCAGTTGCCGGAAGTGCGGAGCGTGATGGGCAAGATCGGCCGGGCAGAGACCGCCACCGACCCCGCCCCGGTCAGCATGTTCGAGACGACAATCACCCTGGAGCGCGACAAGGCGAAGTGGCGCCAGGTTCCCGTTCCGCGCCTGCACGACCGCTGGCCCGCATGGGCCAGGTGGCTGCCGGAGCGGATATGGCCCTCGCGGCGGCCCGTCAGCGTCAACGAACTTGTTCGCGGCTACGAGTTGCCGGGCGGCGTGCGCGCGGCGGGCCTGAACGAGATTGTCCAGGCGCCCGGCCTTACGAACTCCTGGACGATGCCCATCCGCACGCGCATCGACATGCTTTCGACCGGCATGAAGACGCCCGTCGGCGTCAAGATCATGGGGCCGGACCTGGCGACGCTGTCGGACCTGGCCGCCCAGGCGGCACAGGTCATCAAGACCGACGGCGCGACCGGGCCGTACACGACCGGCGCCTTCGCCGAGAAGACCCTCGGCGGCTCGTACCTCGACATCGCCGTCAACCGCGACGAGATCGCCCGCTACGGCCTCGCCGCGGCCGACGTCCTGGACGTCATCTCCACCGCCATGGGCGGCATGGCCGTCACTCAGACCGTCGAGGGCCTGGAACGATACGCCGTCAACCTGCGGTACCCCAGCGAACTCAGGGACAGCCTGGAGACCCTGCGGCAGACGCTCGTGGCCACGCCGCGAGGGGCACAGGTGCCCCTGGGGCAACTGGCGTCGCTGGCGGTGCGCGGCGGGCCGGACATGATCCGCAGCGAGAACGCGCGGCTCTCCGGATGGGTCTACGTCGACATCGCCGGCATCGACGTGGGCACCTACGTCGAAAACGCCCGGCGCGCACTGGCAGAGAAGGTCAAACTGCCCCAGGGCTACAGCATCGTCTGGTCCGGGCAATACGAGTACATGCAGGAGGCCAACCGGCGTCTGTGGATCGCCGTCCCGCTGGCCCTGCTTGCCATCGTCCTGCTGCTTTACGCCTCATCGCACAGTTGGCTGCGCGTCGGCCTGGTCATGCTGGGCGCGCCGTTCAGCCTGGCCGGCGCGTTCTGGATTCTGTACCTGCTGGACTACAACCTGTCGCTGGCGGTGTGGGTGGGCATCATCGCGCTGGCGGCGCTCGATGCCGAAACCACCCAGGTCATGCTGCTGTACCTGGACAACACGTGCGAGCGATTCCAGGCCGAGGGCCGCCTGCGTAGCGCCGCCGACCTCTGGCACGCCGTCCACGAAGGGGCGGTCATGCGGATACGTCCGAAGATGATGACCGTGGCCACCTCCTTCATCGGCCTTCTGCCGCTGATGTGGGCCTCCGGCGCAGGGGCCGACACGATGCGGCGCCTTGCGGCCCCGATGATCGGCGGCCTGACCACGTCGTTCATCATGGAACTGCTCGTGTACCCGGTCATTTTCTACACGATGAAGCGGTTTACCATGCGCCGCGAGTTCCGCCGCGCGGCCGCCGTGTCCGGGGGCGCGGCCCTCTGACCGGCCTATTGCTTTGCAGACCTTTTACCGTTCCCTTCCGTGCCGCGCGCGGTTAATTATTCCGCCGGGCCGGACGCTCTTCGGCATCGCTCCTGCGGGCGCGGGTTGACAAGCAACCCGTGGCACATTGTTGCCGCGCCCGCCGCCGGCGAGTAAGATGCGGCGACGAAGCAACCGCCTTACAGGACCCCGCGAGGCACGCGTGGCGATCTTCGACTGGTACGCAATCTCCGAGCACGCCGGCCTGCCGCACAACGACGACTTCGTCCTGGCCGAGCCCGGCTACGGTGTGTTCCTGGTGGCCGACGGGATGGGCGGCCGCCCCGGCGGGGCGCAGGCCTCGCGTGTGGCGGCACGCGCCTTCATGGATTACCTGCGGCGCGTTAATCCGGCGGCCATCGCCAGCCCCGCGGCGCTGCGGAAGGCCGTCTCCGCCGCCAACAAGGCCGTCCACGAGATCGTCCGCACCGATCCCAGGATGGCCGGCATGGGCACGACCCTCTCGGCGGCTGTCCTGCCGGGCACTGGCGGCCGCATCGTCCACGTCGGCGACAGCCGCATCTACCGCTACCGCCAGGGCCGCCTGGAGCAACTTACCGAGGATCACACGCTCGAGGCCGAAATGCTGGCCCACGACATGCTGCCGCAGGCAGGGGAGTTCGCCATGCGGCACGTTTTGTCGCGGGCCGTGGGCACGCAGCCGACGGTCGAGCCGCACATCGCCGGCCTGGACCTGGGGGGCGAGGACTGGCTGCTGCTGGCCACCGACGGGTTTTATAACGCCATCCCGGCCGAGCGCATGCAGGACATCGCGATCGTGAACGCCGCCGCGTCGGCCCATGTTCTGTGCCGGACGCTCGTCCGCGCCGCCCTCGACGCCGGGCCGCAGGACAACGTCACCCTGGCCGTCGTCCGCCGCCTCGGCCGACGCTAGGGCGGCCCCTCCCGCTTCGAGGCCGCTTCGCAACAATGTGTGGCACGGCCGGCTTGTCCGGCCGTGGGATGGACAGCCGGCGCCTCGCACGGCCGGACAAGCCGGCCGTGCCACATGGCCGGGCCGGGCGCGCTGCGCTTGGCCGCGACCCGCAGGGGAGCGCGGTCCGGCGCGGCGGGTCTCCTCACCCGCTGCGCCCCCGCCGCACAAAGGAACGCATCATGCAAGGATATTCATCAATGGAAATATTTTACGAGTCCCGCCAGGAGGTCCCCGTGGCGGAGGCGTGCGACGTCATCGTCTGCGGCGGCGGACCGGCCGGCGCCGCAGCCGCCGTCGCCGCCGCACGCGCGGGCGCACGCACGCGGCTCTTCGAGATGCACGGCTGCCTGGGCGGCACGTGGACGTCGGGCCTGCTTTCCTGGATACTCGATGTGGCCAACAAGCCCGGCCTCATGGCCGAGATAATCGCCGAGTGCAAGCGGCGCGGCGCCTACGCCCCGCGCGGAGGCACGGACTTCGCCTACGACGTCGAGGCCATGAAACTCCTGCTGGAGGACCTGTGCGGGGCCGCCGGCGTGCGGCTTCACTATTTCACGCACGTCGTGGCGGCCGTGCGCGGCAAGGACAACCGCCTCGCCCTGGTGGTTACCGAGTCGAAGTCCGGACGCCAGGCGTGGCGAGCCGCGGCCTTCATCGACGCCACGGGCGACGGCGACCTGGGCGCACAGGCCGGCTGCGGCTACGGCCTCGGACGCGAGGACACCGGACAGTGCCAGCCGATGAGCCTGGAGTGCCATTTCATCGGCGTTCGCGCGGCCGACATCGAGCCGTTCATCGGCGGCGGGCAGGCGGAGCCCAAGCGCCGCTTGCTTGCCGAGATGGCCCGCGCGGGCGTCGAGCCGTCGTACCACGCGCCCACCATCTTCCGCATCCGCGACGACCTCTTCTGCCTCGCGGCCAACCACCAGTACAAGGTGCTCGCGACCGACGCGGCGGGCATCACCCAGGCCACCATCGAGGCGCGGGCGGAACTGCACCGCCTGGTCGAGGCCCTCCGCCGCCTCGGCCCGCCCTGGGCCGAGATGCGCATCGTGGCCACCGGCGAGCAGATCGGCGTCCGCGAGGGGCGCCGCATACACGGCCTCTACCGCGTGACAATCGACGACCTGGTCGAGGGCCGAAGCCACGAAGACGGCATCTGCAACGTCCGCTTTCCCATCGACGTGCACGCCGTTGACCCGGCCAGGAGCAAGGGCTTTGACAGCGCCGGCAAGCGGGCCAGGCCCTACGACGTCCCCCTGCGGGCGCTCATAGCAAAAGATGTAGATGGGCTGCTTATGGCCGGCCGGTGCATCAGCGGCGATTTCCTGGCCCATTCCAGTTACCGCGTGGGCGGCGACGCCGTGACGACGGGCCAGGCCGCCGGCGTGACGGCCGCCCTGGCGGCCAAGTCCGGCCGCACCCCGCGCGAAGTCCCCTGGGCCGACGTCAAGGCCGCGATTGGACAACTTGCCGCGCTGCCGAAGTGAACCCGGCGGGCGCTTCGGCACGGGCAGAACGTAGGCCGGGGCTCGCCCCGCCTGTTGAGCGAAGGTTCGCGCGCATCGCGGCGCGTTTGCGCGGCGGGTCTCCCGACCCGCCGCGCAAAGTGCCGCATCTATGCGCAAGTTGGCGGCAACGCGCGCGGCGGCTCAGGAGAGCCGCCGCGCAAGAACGCGGCCGGCTTGTCCGGCCGTGGCTCTCCGGCCACATGCACAAACCACGGCGGGGCAAGCCGGCCGTGCCACATCCCTCCGTCGCGATTGCCCCCGCAACTGACGCAATACGCGCCCGCGCGCCGTGCCCCCGGCGGCTTATGGTCAGGCGTTTGCGGCCGCTACTCGGCCGCGGGCCGGGGCGGCGCGACGGCCGCGAGTATCCTGCGCCCGATGTCGTCGCCGTCCGCGTCGAGAACGGCCCGCACGGGCGGCGGGTCAGCGGCGGCGTTCTCCCCCGTCGGGTAGGCCGCCTTGATGCTTACGGCCCCGTCGGCGGCGTCGGCCTGGAAGGCCAGCGTCTTTGGGTCGGCGCCTTCGACGAACCTGGCGGCGGCGAACTGGGAGAGCCACCTCTGAAAGGCCGCATCGTCCTTCAGGCCGCTCCCCACGCGGACCCACAACACGGCCCCCGCGCCCGCGACCGTGGGCGGCGGCTGCGCGCCCTCGTAGTGCGTCACGGTCAGCCGCACCACGCCGTGTTCGTTGCCGTCATCCACGAAGGCGGCGGATGCCGCCGTGCCGCCCACGCCGCGCGCCCACGGCACGCGCACGCCCACGGCGGCCGTGCCGCGCCGGAAGGCAAGCGCCTCGCCCGCCCCGAGCGGCACGGTCTGCGGCGAAGCGGCCTTGAGGGTTATCCGCTGCGAGCCGACCCGGATGGCGTCCACGTCGCGCGGAAAAACGAAGTGCGACTCAAGCGACTTGCCTGCCTTCGTCTGGTCCTCGTCGCGGTAGAGGACGAGGCCCAGGGCGTCGGTCTTCCGCTGGGCCCCCGCCCAGAAGGGCTTAAGGTGAAGCGTCTTTGAGTGCGCGCCGGAGCCTTCCGGGATCTTCGCCTTGCCGTACGGGTCGTGCCGCGCGTCGGGGATGAAGTAGCAGCGCGGGCTGTCGGCCGGGCCGGGCAGGTCGGCCGTCAGAGGCAGGTCCATGTTGTGATAGTTCGCGGCGGCCGAGCCGAGCGTTACGTCGGGCAGAAGGTAGTGCGTGCGGAACTGTAGCGGCTGCGCCCCCCACGTCTGCCGCACCAGGCGCGGAAACCGCGCAGCGCTCATCTCGTACAGTCGCGCCGGGGGCCGCCAGCGCCCGAGGGCGGGAAAGACCGCGCCGATGCTGCCTCGCGGCGGGCCGGGAATCCATCCGCACGCCCACAGGTGCGTGTCGAGCGGCCCGTGGCCGCGCAGGTAGTCGTAGTCGCGGCTGTGCGGCCCGGCCAGGCGCTGCGAGGGCGGGAAGTAGTTCAGCGCGATGTCGGTCCAGAAAAGTTCCAGGAGCGCCCGCGCTTGTGCAAGCCCCGACTCCCGCTGCGCGAAGGCTTCAATAAGCAGCAGGCAGTCCAGGTCCACGCCGTAGTACGTCGGGCTGCCGTACTCGCAGATGCCGTTGGCCAGCGTGTTCTTGAAGATGCGGTCCAGGCGGGCGTAGCCTTCGTCGGCCACTTCCGTCTTGCCCAGGCCCTCGCCCAGCAGGATGAGGTTCTGGGCGTTCATCAGGGCGATGTTCGTGTAACTCTCGCGGACCTTGTGGCGCAGGCATCCCTCGACGGCAAAATCGAGTACCTCTCGCAGGATCCGTCGCGCCGGCTCGGGCATCTTGCCCTGGTGCCGCTGCCACAGAAGCGCGCCGCCCTGCATGCAGAACTCCACCGCGTTATAGTCCATGACGGAGGTGTGCGACCAGGACCAGCGGAAGTTGCCGTAGCCGCGGCTCTTCGGGTCGCGGTCCTGCATCTTGGCGCCGAGGGCGAAGAGCGGCTCCAGGCGCTCCGGATGCTGGCCGGCCTCGCACAGGGCCAGGGCACAGGTGAAAAGTTCGCGCGAAGAGAGGCTGTCGGGCGGCTGGGCGACCTTCTTCCACGTGCCTTCGCCGGCGGCGGCCGCGTAGCGGATCATCTCCTGCCGGTCGGGCGGCGCCGCAGGAGGACGGGCGGCCGGCGATTCCGCTCCCGGCGACGGGGCGCAAACGGCCGCCCAGGCGGCGCACACAAGGACCACGGCAAGCGTACGCATGGCTGACCCTCCGATGATGGTCCGGCTCCCGTGACGTCACTATACGGCCCTCCCGCGCGGTGACAAACGTTTTGTTCCGCTTCCCGCCTTGACA
>Ga0194112_10003362_pt1 | contig 22332 bp, 20 predicted proteins | sample TA2MahC400mmetaG_FD_146191 | JGI IMG/M metagenome (GOLD analysis project Ga0194112, IMG submission 146191) | Freshwater microbial communities from Lake Tanganyika, Tanzania - TA2015016 Mahale Deep Cast 400m | ecosystem: Environmental > Aquatic > Freshwater > Lake | place: Tanzania: Lake... | reverse complement strand
TTCGCCAGGTCAATGCGTCCGAGCATCTTCTTGACGGCCTCGGCGCCCATGTCGGCGTCGAACTCGTTGCCGTACTTTTCGCGCGCCCCGCGGTACTCCTCTTCCGTCAGCAACTGCTTTTCCTTCAGCGGCGTCGGCCCGGGGTCAACCACGATGTAGTCCTGGAAGTAAATCACCTTCTCCAGGTCGGACACTTTCATATCAATAAGCGTGCCGAGGCGGCTGGGCATGGCCTTGAAGTACCAGATGTGGACGACCGGGGCGGCCAGGTTGATGTGGCCCATGCGTTTGCGGCGGACGCGGCTGTGGGTGACCTTTACGCCGCACCGGTCGCATATCATGCCCTTGTGCTTGGTGCCCTTGTACTTGCCGCAGAAGCACTCCCAGTCGCGCTCCGGGCCGAAGATGCGCTCGCAGAAGAGCCCGTCGCGCTCCGCCCGGTAGGTGCGGTAGTTGATGGTTTCGGGCTTGCGCACTTCGCCGAACGACCAGGAGCGGATGTCGTTCGGGCTGGCCAGCGAGATGCGCACGCTGCCGAAATCGTTGATCTTCTCGTACGGTCCGGTTTCCGTTACCTGGGTCATCGGCTGTCTCCCGTAACTGGGCAAGGCCGTTCATCGCCCTCGCGGCAAGCAAGCCCGCCGGCCGAGCGGCATGGTACGCCCCTTGTCTCGCCCCTGGCGGCCGCCGCGGCGACCGGCTGAACTTCCGCCGCGCCGCAGCCGTTGTTCAGCCGTCGCCGGTACGGCGACGCGCCCGGCCGCGCAAGTGCCCCCCGCGGCTGTGCCGGCCGCGGCTAAACACGCGGCGACCGGCTGAACTCCCGCCGCGCCGCAGCCGTTGTTCAGCCGTCGCCGGTACGGCGACGCGCCCGGCCGCGCAAGTGCCCCCCGCGGCCGTGCCGGCCGCGGCTAAACACGCGGCGACCGGCTGAACTCCCGCCGCGCCGCAGCCGTTGTTCAGCCGTCGCCGGTACGGCGACGCGCCCGGCCGCGCAAGTGCCCCCCCGCGGCCGTGCCGGCCGCGGCTAAACACGCGGCGGCCGCGCTCGCCTTCGGCTCGCGGCCAAGCATAGCCGGCCGTGCCGCGCGCCTGCGGCCGTTCACTCCGCACTGCACATTCCGCACTCCGCACTCGCTAGAGGCGCTTCTTCTCCAACTGGACGTTCAGGCACAGGCCCTTGATCTCGTTGCAGAGGACGTCGAAGGAGACGGGCGTGCCGGCTTCCAGGGTGTTTCGGCCCATGACCATGGACTCGTAGATTTTGGTGCGGCCCTCGACGTCGTCGCTCTTGACGGTGAGGAGTTCCTGGAGGATGTAAGCGGCGCCGTAGGCCTCAAGCGCCCAGACTTCCATTTCGCCGAAGCGCTGGCCGCCCGAGCGGGCCTTGCCGCCCAGGGGCTGCTGCGTGATGAGGCTGTAGGGCCCCGTGGCGCGGGCGTGGACCTTGTCGTCCACCAGGTGATGCAATTTCATCATGTAGATGTGGCCGACGGTTACGCGCTGGTCGAACGGTTCGCCCGTGCGGCCGTCATGGAGGACGGTCTTGCCGTCCCTCGGCAGGCCGGCCTGCTCCAAGAGGTCGTGGATGGCGTCTTCCTTGCAGCCGTCGAAGACGGGAGAGACGGCCTGGAACCCCAGGACCGCCGCGGCCCAGCCCAGGTGCGTCTCCAGGATCTGGCCCACGTTCATGCGGCTCGGGACGCCGAGGGGGTTAAGGAGTATCTCGACGGGGCGCCCGTCGGGCAGGAACGGCATGTCCTCGACCGGCATGATGCGGGCGATGACGCCCTTGTTGCCGTGGCGTCCGGCCATCTTGTCGCCCACGGCCAGGGTGCGCTTCGTGGCGATCCAGACCTTGACCATCTCGAGGACGCCGGTCGGGAGTTCGTCGCCGCGGCGGAGGCGCGCTATCTCGCGCTCCTTGTCGTCGAGCATTTCCTGGATCTTGGGCCACTCGCGGCGGAAGACTTCGCGCCCCTCCTGGAACGACTGGCTGCGCGTCTCGATGCGCTCGTAGTCGAACCTCACGATCTGCTCCAGCAGGGCCGCCGTGTCGGAGGTCTTGCCGTACTCGCGGCCGGTCACCGGGTCGCAGATGCTCGTATGGAGGATCGTGTTGAGGGTCTCGACGAGGCTGCGGAATGCCGCGATGATCTTCTCGTTCATCTCGGCCTCGATTTTGCGTGCCTCGCGGCTGCGGCGGCGGCGCTCCTGCTCCGACAGGTGGGCCACGCGCGAGTACTTCTCGGCCTTGATGACCACGCCCTCGGTGCCGGCCGGGACGACGAGGGAGTCGTTCTTGACGTCCTCTCCCGCGCGGCCGAAGATGGCGTGGAGGAGTTTTTCCTCGGGCGAGAGTTCCGTCTTCGACTTCGGGGAGACCTTGCCCACGAGGATGTCGCCCGGCTTGACGCGCGTGCCGACGCAGATGACGCCGCGCTCGTCGAGGCTCCTCAGTTGCCGCTCCGACACGTTCGGTATGTCGCGTGTGAACTCTTCGCGGCCAAGTTTGGTCTCGCGGACCTCCACGTCGAACTCGTCTATGTGGATGCTCGTGAATCGGTCGTCCTTCAGGAGGGCCTCGCTGACGACGATGGCGTCCTCGAAGTTGTAGCCGTCGCAGGTCATGAATGCCGCCAGGACGTCGCGGCCGAGCGCGAGTTCGCCGCCGGACGTGCCCGGGCCGTCGGCAAGCACCTGGCCGCGCTTCACCTTCTGGCCCATCTGGACGGTGGGCTTCTGGTTGAGGCACGTCCGCTCGTTGAGGCCGACGAACTTGCGCAGGAGGTACTCGGTCTCCCACCCGTCGCGGTTCCTGACGACCACGCGGTTGGCATCGACGTAGGTGACCTCGCCCGCCTCGCCCGCGCGGACGACCATGCCGGAGTTCTGGGCCACGGGCTTCTCCATGCCGGTGACCACGATGGCCGGCCTGGGGTCCAGCAGCGGCACGGCCTGCCGCTGCATATTCGAGCCCATCAGTGCCCTGTTGGCGTCGTCGTGCTCAAGGAACGGGATGAGGCTGGCGGATACGCCCACCAGTTGCTTGGGGCTGATATCGACGTACTGGATTTCCTCTGTGGGCACGCGGCGGAAGTCGCCCTTGACGCGCGCCACCACCGCGTCGGCCTGGATGCGGTTATGGTCGTCGAGGGGCACGTCGGCCGGGGCCAGCGTGTGCTGCATCTCTTCGTCGGCACGCATGTACCGCACGTCGCCGTTCACCTTGCCGCGCTCCACCTTCCGGTACGGCGTAATCAGGAATCCGTACGGGTCCACGGTGGCGTAGATGCCCAGTTGGGCGATGAGGCCGATGTTGGTGCCTTCGGGCGTCTCGATGGGGCAGATGCGGCCGTAGTGCGAGACGTGCACGTCGCGGACCTCGAAGCCCGCGCGCTTGCGGTTCAGGCCGCCGGGCCCCAGGGCGCTCAGGCGCCGCTCGTTGGCCAACTGCGCCAGGGGGTTCGTCTGGTCAACCACCTGCGAGAGTTCCGACCGGCCGAAGAAGAACTCGATGCTCGAAGAGACGCTCTTTGAGTTCACGAGGGTGCGGGGCGTGAGTTCCTTGGGGTCCTTAAGGCTCATCCGCTCCTGGACGGTGCGGCGGAGTTTGAGGAAGCCCTTGCGGATTTCGTCGCCCGCGAGTTCGTCGATGGTCCTGAGGCGCCGGTTGCCGAGGTCGTCGATGTCGTCGGTGAGTCCTTCGCCCTTGCGGAGGTTCATGACGTAGCGGATGCACTCGATGAAGTCTTCCGGCCGCAGGGTCATCTCGTCCTCGGCCACCTTCGTGCCGAACTTGCGGTTGAGGCGGAACCGGCCGACGCGGCCCAGGCGGTAGCGGTTCGCATCGTAGAACTTCTCCTGGAACAGTTGCCGCGCCTTATCGAGGTTCGGCGGGTTGCCCACGCGCAGGCGCCCGTAGATATAGAGCATGGCCTCTTCGTGGTTGGAGGTCTTGTCTTCGGCCATCGTGTTCAGGATGAGCGGGTCGCACTGCGGGTCGGCCACGACCTCCAGTTGCTTGATGGCGGAGTTGCGGACGGTCTCCCACTTTTCGCCCATCCGCTCGCCGGCCTTGAGGATGACCTCGCCGGTCTCCTTCGAAACGACCGGCGCCACCACGTACAGGTCCTGCATGGGCGTGCCGGGCTTGATGGAGCCCATTTTCAGGGCCTTCGTTTCGTAGAAGAGGCGGATGAGGGTCTCTGTGTCGGCATACTTGGGGTCCATCGCCCGCAGGAAAGCCGTCACGGGGATCTTGGAGGACTGGTCGATGCGCATCAGGAGCGTGTCTTTGCGGCTGACGTTCATCTCGATCCACGAGCCGCGCTCAGGGATGATGCGGCAGGAGTGGATGCGGCGGTCGCCGGCCTCCAGGGTCATCGAGAAATCAACGCCGGGGGAGCGGTGCAGTTGGCTCACGACGACGCGTTCTGCCCCGTTGATGATGAACTCGCCCCCGCCCAGCATGATCGGGAGTTCCCCGACGTACACTTCCTCTTCAATCGGCTCCTTGTACGCCTGGCCGGAGAGGCGCACCGTGACGCGGAACGGGCGGCCGTAGGTCAGACGCAGCGCGCGGCACTGGTCGGGGGTGTACCTGGGCCGGCCGAGGCGGAAGGAGACGTAGTCGAGGCGCAGGTTGCCGTCGTAACTGGTGATGGGGAAGACCTCCCGGAGGACGGCCTCCAGGCCGGTGTTCTTGCGCCGCGAGGGATCGCCGTCCAACTGGAGGAACTCCTCGTACTTGCGTGTCTGGATTTCCGTGAGGTTCGGGACCTCCAGGACTTCCTGGACGCGGCCGAAGTTGCGCATTTCGATTTCGCTCATCTCATTGCCCTCGACAAGCGCTGCATCTGCGTTTCGAGCATGTAGGCCGGGAAGCAATCCCGGCACGTTCGCCGGTCACGGCCGCAGAGCCGGGATTTCATCCCGGCCTGCGTGATTCAGGAACCCGGCACTCCTGGAAAGCGGAAGGGCTTTTCCCGCGCTGCCCACATTATACGCCGCCGGGTCAAGAGCGCACGGCGGCCGGCGGCCCGTGTGGGCCACGGCCGGTCGGGGTAAACGGCTCCCTGGGGCCATCATGGCTCCGCGCGGCGCGTGCGGCGGCTACTTCAGTTCGACCTTGGCGCCGGCTTCTTCGAGTTTCTTCTTGATGTCCTCGGCATCTTTCTTCGGCAGGCCCTCGCGGATGGGCTTGGGGGCGCCCTCGACCAGGTCCTTGGCTTCCTTCAGGCCGAGGCTGGTGATCTCGCGGACGACCTTGATGACGGGAATCTTCTTGTCGCCGGCCGACACCAGGACGACGTCGAAGGTGTCCTTTTCGGCCGCCGGGGCCGCCGCAGCCGCGCCGGCCGCCGGCATGGCCATCATCACGCCGCCGCCCGCGGCCGCCTTGATGCCGTGGACGTCTTCCAGGTAGTCGCCGAGTTCCTTCGCCTGGAGGACCGTGAGGCCGACGATGGCATCGCCGATGTCCTTGATCTTCGCGTTCCACGCCCGTTCAGTCGCTGCTTCAGCCATTGCTGCGTACCTCCGCTTCCGTTGTTCGTGCCCGCCCGACGGGGGCGGACGGTTGCCCTTGCTCCGGTCTTCGAAACGCGCCCCGCAAGCGGGGCGGCTGAACTCAAGCCTCGGCCGCCGGGGGCGCCGCAGCCGGGACATCGCCCGGCGGGGCCGCAGGGGCCGCCGCCTCGGGCGGGGCCTCGGGCGCCGCCGGCCCGGCCTCCGCCGCACCTGCGGGCCCGGGCGCCGCGGCAGCCTGTGCTGCCTCCGCGGCGGCAGTTTTCTTCTCGTACTCGCGAACCTGCGACACGATGCGTCCGCCGGGGGCCCGGACCTGTGCGGCCACGCGCGACGCCGGACTCATGGCCAGGGCAGCGACGCGGCCGATGAGTTCCTCGCGGCCGGGCATCTTCGAGAGGGTCTCCATGTCCTTATCGGAGAGGACCTGCCCCGCGGCGATGCCGCCGCGGATCTTCATGGCCGCGGCCGTCTTCTGCTCCGCCGCAAGGGCCTTCGCGATGTCAACAATGCTCTCGCCGCCCCAGATGAGGGTCGACGGGCCGCGAAGCAGGTCCTTAAGGCCCTCCAGGCCGGCGCCGGCCAGCGCGCGGCGTCCGATGCGGTTGTGGACGACCATCGCGCGGAGGCCCTTGGCCCGCAGCGCCCCGCGCAGGGCCGTCATCCGCTGCACGCCCACGCCCTGCGTGCTGACGACCGCCACATCGGTAACGCCGCGGAACCGGGCCTGGTACCGCTCGACCATCTTCTCCTTCAGCAGGCGACTCATCGCGTTATCTCCGCGACCGCCAAGGCGGCCGGCCAGCGATTCTCGAAAACGCGCCCGTCAAGATGGGCGGCTGACAAACAATACCAATCCGCGTTCCGCAATCCGCAATTCGCAATTGCTACGCCCCGATGGGCAGCGATTTCAGGTCCACGTTCAGCCCCGGCATCATCGTGGCCGACAGGACCGCCTTCTGGAAGTACTGGCCCTTGGCCGAGGCGGGCTTGACGCGCCGGATGTGCTCCACCAGGGCCCGGGCGTTCTCGACCAGGGCGGCCTCCTTGAAACTCATCTTGCCGATGATGGCGTGGACGTTGCCGCCCGCGTCGTTGCGGTACTCCAGTTTCCCGGCCGAGAACTCGGCCACGAGTTTGCCGACGTCGGGGCCGACCGTGCCGGCCTTCGGCGTGGGCATTTTGCCCTGCGGCCCCAGTACGCGGCCGAGTTTGGCCACCTTCTGCATCATCGACGGGTGGGCGACGGCCACGTCGAAGTCCATCCACCCGCCCTGGACCTTGGCCACGAGGTCGTCGGCCCCCGCCTCGACTGCGCCGGCCTTCCTGGCGTCGTCGGCCATTTCGGGCGGGCAGAACGCGGCGACCTTGCGCGAGCGGCCCAGGCCCGCGGGCAAACTCACCGCCCCGCGGATGTTCTGCTCCGAGTTCTTCGGGTCGATGCCCAGTTTGAAGTGAAGTTCAACCGACTGGTCGAACTTCGGCTGCGGCATCTTCTTCAGAATCTTCACCGCATCTTCAATCGTGTAGAGCGGCTTGGTGACCTCTTTCTGGGCCGCCCGGAACCGTTTGCCGTGAGCCATGATTGCCTCCGTGGTTCAAGCCCCGCCTTGAGCGGGTCCCACAGGGTCGAGGATCAGTTGTTTGACGCCTTACCGGCCATCCTGTATGCCGGGCCGGCGGGGGCCGGCGCCGGGGCCGCCGGAGCGGGCGCAGCCGGAGCGGCGGCCGTCTTGGCCGCCGCAGCCGCAGCGGCCGCAGCGGCCTTCGCGGCGACGGCGGCCGCCTCTTCGGCCGTCTCGCAGACCACGATGCCCATGCTTCGCGCCGTGCCTTCGACGATGCGGACGGCCGCCTCCAGGCTGGCGGCGTTCAGGTCCTTCTGTTTCCGCTCGGCGATCTGGCGGACCTGGTCGCGCGTGACGGCGCCGACCTTGGTCTTGTTGGGTTCGCCGCTGCCCACGGCGATGTTGGCCGCCTGCTTCAGCAGAACCGCCGCGGGCGGGCTCTTCAGGATGAACTCGAACGAACGGTCGCTGTAAACCGTGATCTCGACCGGGATGATCGTGCCCTGCTGGTCGCGCGTCCGCTCGTTGAACTGCTGGACGAACAGGCCGATGTTGACGCCGTGCTGGCCCAGCGCCGGGCCGACCGGCGGCGCAGGCGTCGCCTGGCCGGCCGGGCACTGCAACTTGATCTTCGTGACGACCTGCTTCGCCATCGCAAACCCCTTCGCCGTTTGAAAACACGCGCCCGCCAAGGTGGGCGGCTGAATATCTTTATATCGGGCCGACCTGCCAATATTCGAGTTCCACGGGCGTTGCGCGGCCGAAGATGGTGACGATGACGCGCACGAGGCCCTTGTCCAGTTGGACCTCGTCGACGACGCCCTCGAAGTTCTCGAAGGGGCCCTGCTTGATCTTGACGTGGTCGCCGGGGGCGTAATCGACCTTCAGGGCGGGCGCCTCCTGGCCGGAGCGGTCGGCCTCGCCGACGAGTTTCTCGACCTCGTGCCCCTTCATGGGGGTGGGCTTGCCCTCGGTGCCGATGAAGTCGCCCACGCCGCTGGTTTCGCGGATGAGGAACCACACCTTCTCCGGCACGCTGCCGTCTTCCTCGGCGTCCATCTCGACGAACACGTAGCCGGGGTACAGTTTGCGTTCCGAGACGCGGCGCTTGCCGCCCTTCATGGTCGAGATGCGCTCCGTGGGGACGACGACGCGCGGCAGGAGGCCCTCGATGCCTTCGAGCCTGGCCTTGCGCTCCAGGGTCTCGCGCACGGTTTCCTCTTTGTTCGACTGCACCCTGAGGACGTACCAGTTCTTTGCCATACTTATATCACCACAGTTTAAGTCCGTTGGTCAGCACGAAGATAAAGAGCGTATCCACGACCCAGATGACGGCGGCCAGCGCCAGCACCGTTGCGATGACGACGGCGGTCGATCCGAGGACCTCCGCCCGGTTCGACCACGACACCTTCTTCATCTCGCTCTCCGTGGCGATGAGGAAGTCCACGAAATTCGGCTTGTTCAGCGCCCAGGCCACGCCCAGCGCCAGGCCCACCCCCAGCCCCACCGCCGCGCCGTACTGGACGTACACGCGGCCGGGCCACGCCTCGCTCCCCGGCAGGTGGCGGTCCAGCACCACCTGCGCGTAGTAGGCCAGGATGAGGATCACCACGGCCGCGCCAGCGGCCGTTCCGATCCTCACGTACTGCCCCTGGCCGCCTTTGTATATCTGGATGGCCACGGCCGATGTTCCTTGCGCCTGGGTTCCCGCGGGCCGGTTCTGGCAGGGGCGGAGGGACTCGAACCCCCAACATCCGGTTTTGGAGACCGGCGCTCTACCAATTGAGCCACGCCCCTGCTCGGGCCCAGGCCGTCCTCACTTCTTGCGTTCGCCGTGCTCGGTGTGCTTGCGGTCTCGCGGGCAGTACTTCTTCAGGCGCAGGTGCGCGTCGCCGCGCGACTGCATCTGCGTCCGGTAGTTCCTCGCCCCGCACACCGTGCACTCCAGCGTCACGAATTCGCGCGCCATGCCTGTGTTCCCCGGAATCTCCGCCCGCCGGCCCGACGCCAAGACACGAAGGGACGCGCCGCTTCCTCCCGCCTTCGGGAAGGAACCGGCCGCCCCTTAATGCGCCGGCCCGGCGGCTCATCTATTGCTGGCGCCACTGCGCCGCCGGTCCAGGGCTGCCGACCGGCGGCCCGGCGCCAGGTTCCCGAGCCTCGGACCCGGCGTACTGCCCGTTCTGGCTACTTCAGGATCTTCGAGACGACGCCCGATCCGACCGTCCGGCCGCCCTCGCGGATGGCGAACCGCAACTGCTGCTCCATCGCGATCGGCGTGATGAGCATCGCCTTGATCGTCACGTTGTCGCCGGGCATGCACATCTCGGCGCCGCCCAGAAGTTCGATGGACCCCGTCACGTCGGTCGTCCGGAAGAAGAACTGCGGCCGGTATCCCGTGAAGAACGGCGTATGCCGCCCGCCCTCTTCCTTCGTCAGCACGTACACTTCGCCCTCGAACTCGGTGTGCGGCGTAATGGAGCCGGGCTTGGCGAGCACCATGCCGCGCTCAAGGTCGTCCTTCTCCACGCCCCGCAGCAGGACGCCGATGTTGTCGCCGGCCTGGCCCTGGTCGAGGGTCTTCTGGAACATCTCGACGCCCGTGGCCACGGTCTTGCGGATGTCCGGACGAAGGCCGACGATTTCCACCTCGTCGCCCACCTTTATCGTGCCGCGGTCCACGCGGCCGGTGCCCACCGTGCCGCGGCCCTTGATGGAGAAGACGTCCTCCACCGGCATAAGGAACGGCTTGTCGATGGCCCGCACAGGGAGCGGGAAGTACGAGTCCATCGCCGCCAGCAGTTCGACGATCGCCTTGCACGACGGGTCCGCCAGGCTCGTCGCCTTCATCGCCGCCAGCGCGCAGCCGCGGATGATCGGCGTCTCGTCGCCGGGGAAATCGTATTTCTTCAGGAGGTCCCGGACCTCCAACTCCACCAGGTCCAGGAGTTCCGGGTCGTCCACCAAATCGACCTTGTTCAGGAACACGATGATCTTCGGCACGCCCACCTGGCGGGCCAGGAGGATGTGCTCGCGCGTCTGCGGCATAGGGCCGTCGGCCGCGCTGACGACCAGGATCGCCCCGTCCATCTGGGCCGCCCCGGTGATCATGTTCTTGACGTAGTCCGCGTGGCCGGGGCAGTCGACGTGCGCATAGTGCCGGTTGGCCGTCGAGTACTCGACATGGGCCGTGGCGATGGTGAGGATTTTGGTCTCGTCGCGGCGGCCCTGGGACTCGCTGGCCTTCGCGATCTCGTCGTAGGACTTGAACTTCGACAAGCCCTCGAACTCCATCACCTTGGTCATCGCCGCCGTCAGGGTCGTCTTCCCGTGGTCCACGTGACCGATCGTGCCCACGTTGACGTGCGGCTTGTCGCGCTTGAATACTTCCTTGGCCATTGCCTCGTCCCTTACCCTGGTGCGTCCCTTGCCTTAACGGCAGTTCAAGGTTAAAAATTGAAGGTGCGCCAGCGTACCGGCTCAATCCGCGATCCGCAATGGATGGAGCTGGTGTCGGGATTTGAACCCGAGACCTCGTCCTTACCAAGGACGCGCTCTGCCGACTGAGCTACACCAGCCCCCTCGCCGTGCGGCAGTCTCGGGTCACGGCCGAGACTCCGCCGTCACGCCACGACAGGCGCAGCACGGCCTCTCCCCGGAAGAACTTTTATAATACCCGCCTGCAAAGGCCTGTCAACTGAAAAAACGCGGGTGTTTGTCCCGCCAACGCGATTACGTCACATGCTTTCACCAACGCGAATATGTCACCGCGAATGACTCAGGCGGACAACGTATTGACAGCCCCGCCCCCGCGCGGTCAGACTGGTGGTGTCAGATCCGAGCGACAGGACACCATTCAGGAGGAGCACAGCCATGGCACTGAAACTCACACGCGTGGACACGTGGGCGGCAACGATTGAGGACCGGCCGGGCGGGCTGGCCGGGAAACTGGCGGCCCTGGCGGCGGCCGGAGCGAACCTGGAAATGGTCATCGCCCGCCGCAGGCCCGACCGGCCCGGCCAGGGCGTCGCGTACGTGACGCCCATCAAGGGGGCAAAGCAGACGCGCGCGGCCGCGGATGCGGGCTTCGCCAGGGCCGAGGCCCTGCACTCCCTCCGGGCCGAGGGGGCCGACCGCCCAGGACTCGGGGCAAAGATCACCCAGGCCCTCGCCGAGGCGGGCATCAACCTGCGGGGCCTCTCCGCCGCAGCCATCGGCAGGAAGTGCGTCGTGTACCTGGCGTTCGACACGGCCGAGGACGCGGCCCAGGCGGCAGGCGTGCTCAAGAAGGTCAAGTAAGCGCCTGAGTGCCTGAGTACCGCTCCCCATAAAAGAGGGGCGGAGTACATGGGTGCCACGCTTTTGCGGCCGTTTGCGAAAGCATGTCGCCCGAAGGACGCAAGTCATGCTTTCGCAACAGCGCGAAAGCATGGCACCCGGCAGCCCTTCAAAGATGTGACGCGGCACGGCCGGCTTGCCCGGCCGTGGGAGATGTCCCGCACACGTGGCACGGCCGGACAAGCCGGCCGTGCCACACGCGCGCAGGGGCCTGCGGGCAGCAACGTTCGGGGCGGCCATGAGGCTGCCTGCGACTCAGACGCGGGCGCGAATCCTTGCAATGGCCCCGGCTCCGGCCTACGATAAGAATCGCCATCAGAGCCGCGACCGTGAGGGACTGGCCGTGAAGGAGGGGCCATGAAACTGACGGCGCCGATCGCAGCCGTGGGGCGGGCGGCCATCGACCAGGTCGGAGACCTGGGCAACTTCGCCGTTTTCACGGCACAGACGTTCGCCTGGATCTTTACGGACCTGACGCGGTGGCGGCTGCTGCGCCCCGTCCTGTACGAGGTGGGCGTCCTGAGCATGCCGGTCATCATCTTCACGGGTGCGTTCGTGGGCATGGTGCTGGCGGTGCAGTCGTACTTCCAGTTCGACGCGCTGGGGCGGGCATCGTGGTCGGGAGCGGTCATCAACCTGTCGGTCGTCAAGGAACTGGGGCCGGTGCTGGCCGGGGTGATGATCGCCGGCCGCGTGGGCGGGGCGCTTGCGGCAAGCCTGGGCACGATGAAGGTCACCGAGCAGATCGACGCCATGCGCAGCCTGGGCGCCGACCCGATCCGCCACCTCGTCGTGCCGCGATTCGTGGCCTGCTTCGTCCTGATTCCGTTCCTGACCATCTACTGCGACTTCGTGGGCATCCTGGGCGGGTACTTCGTGACCTGGGGATACGGCGTCGACACGTACGAGTACTGGCAGCACTCGGCCAGCGTGATTGAGAACTGGGACGTGTTCACCGGGGTCCTCAAGAGTTGCTTCTTCGGCGCGGCCATTGCGCTGATTTCCTGCTACAAGGGGTTCCAGAGCCGCATGGGGGCCGAGGGTGTGGGCCGCGCTGCCACGGAGGCGTTCGTCGTGAGTTTCATGGCCATCCTGCTGCTGGACTTCTTCATCGTACTCCTGCTTCAGGGCATCTACGATGCGCTCTGGGGGCGCGTGGCCATCTTTGTGTAGCCGCCGGGCCGAGAACGGCAAAACCGCGATGACAAGCGAAGCGGGGAAACCGAACAGCAAGGACGAAGCGGCCGCAGGTGCGCCGCCGGAGTTCCTGATCCGGCTGGAGCACGTGTCGAAGCGGTTCGGCCGCCACACGGTCTTCAAGGACCTCTCGCTGGGGTTCCGCCGCGGAGAGACCACCGTGGTCCTGGGCGCAAGCGGCGTGGGCAAGAGCGTCCTGCTGAAACTCATCCTGGGCCTCCTGGAGCCCACGCGGGGGCGCATCTTCGTGGACGGCTCCGAGATAACGCACCTCTCGGAGCGCCAATTGGTGCCCGTCCGCAAGCGCTTCGGCATGGTGTTCCAGGGGGCGGCGCTCTTCGACTTCATGACCGTTTACGAGAACGTGGCGTTCGGCCTGAAGGAGCACACCGACCTGCCGGAAGGCGACGTCCGCCGCATCGTCAAGCAGAAACTCGCCCTCGTGGACATGGACGGCACGCAGAACCTGCTGCCGGAGCAACTGTCGGGCGGCATGCGGAAGCGAGTCGGCCTGGCGCGCGCCATCGCCATGGAGCCCGAGGTCATCCTGTACGACGAGCCGACCACCGGCCTGGACCCCGTGACGGCCGACACCATCAACGACCTCATCCTGCGGTGCCAGCGGGAACTGAGGACCACGGGCATTATGGTGACGCACGACATGGCCAGCGCCTTCAAGGTGGGCGACCGGCTCGTGCTGCTGTACGAGGGCGAAGCGATCGCCGACGGCCGGCCCGACGAAATCCGCCGCCATCCGGACGTCCGCGTCCAGCGGTTCATCACCGGCAACGCGAGCCTTACGGCGGCGCCGAAAACGTAGTGCACGAGGAGCCACAACCGTGAACGACCACAAACACGTCATCGTGGGCCTGTTCGTCCTGGTCGGGGCCGTCCTGCTGGGGACGATGATCGCCTGGTTCGAGGGCGTAGCGGTCTTCATCCGCGGCGGGTACGCGATGCACGTGCACCTGGATAGCGCCGTGGGAATCCGGGCGGGCAAACGCATCCACCTCGACGGCATCGAGGTGGGCGACGTCGTCGGCGTCACGTCCGCCGAGCCGCAGGCCCACGGCGTGTGGGTCGAGGTCCGCATCAGCCCCGACGTGCGCATCCCCAAGAGCGCCCGCTTCGTCGCCCAGCAGAGCGCCCTGGGGGGCGACCCGTTCCTCGATTTCCGCACGGCGACGGCCACGGCCGACTTCTGGCCGCAGGACGGCTCGGCGCGCGTCGAGGGAGTCATCCTGGCGCCCAGCATCTTGCCGGAAGACATCGTGACGAACTTCAGTGAACTCATCGCCCCGCGGACGCCCGAGGAAGTCGGACCCGACAAGCCCGCGAACCTCTCCTCCGCCCTCGTGCAGATCCAGCGGACGGCCAAGGCCATCCAGGACGAGTTCCAGCAGCCGGAGAGCCAGTACCGGCAACTCCTGGCCCGAGCGGGCCAGAGCGCCGAGGAACTCTCCAAGACCCTCAAGACCGTCCAGGACGCCATCCAGAAGCCCGACAGCCCGCTGAACCTGATGCTGGGCGACGCCCGCCAGAGCACCAAGGACGTCTCCGTAACCCTCAAGGGCGTGGACGAGATGCTGGCCACCGTCCGCACGACCGCCGAGACGTACACGAAGGCCGGCGTCAGCCTCCGCGAAACCAGCGAGGAGGCCCGCAAGACCCTCGCCGTCATCTCCAAGGACGCCGAGGAGGTCGGCGTCCTGGCCGCCAACGTGAACTCCCTGGTCCAGGACATCCAGAAGGGCAAGGGCACCTTCGGCCAACTCGTCGCCAACGACGAACTGCACCGCCAACTGGTCGTCCTCGTCGAGAACCTCCAGAAGATGATCGACAACACGAACCGGCTGGTCACCATGCTGCGGGAGGAAGGCATCTTTGCCAAGGAAGGCAAGTAGCCGCGCTGGATGCGGCCTCGGGACATGACATGGGCAAGAAACCGGAATCGCCCGACGTGGTCCAACTGGGTTTCCTGGGCGCCGGCAACATGGCCGAGGCGCTTGCGCGGGGCGTCCTGCGTGCGGACCTGCTGCGGCCGCGCGACATGCTCGCCTCTGACCCCGACGCCGGCCGCCGCCGCCTCTTTGAGCGGGAACTGAAGGTGCCTGCCCTGGAAGACAACCGTGCCCTGGTGGAGCGCTCGCCGGTGGTCGTCGTCGCCGTCAAGCCGCAGGTCTTCGACAAGGCCGTCGCGCCCCTGGGCAGCCTCTTCGGGCCGAAGAAACTGCTTATCTCCATCTGCGCCGGCGTCTCGACCGCCCACGTCGAAGAGGTCGCGGCAACCGGCACGCGCGTCGTCCGCGCCATGCCCAACACGCCCATGCTCGTCGGGCGCGGCATGGCGGCGGTCTGCGGCGGCAAACACGCCACCGACACGGACCTGGCGAAGGCCCAGCGGCTCCTCGGCGCCGCCGCACAGGTCATCCGCGTCCCGGAGGACCTCATGGACGCCGTCACGGCCGTCTCGGGCAGCGGGCCGGCGTACTTCTTCTACCTGGCCGAGAAACTGGCGGCCGCCGGGGTCGAACTGGGCCTGGCGGATGAAGACGCGCGGCTGCTTTCGCGCGTGACGTTTGAGGGTGCGGCCAAGTTGCTTGCGGAGTCGGCCGACCAGCCGGAGGAACTCCGCCGCCGCGTCACCAGCCCCGGCGGCACGACAGAGGCGGCCATAAAGACGCTCGATGCGATGAACTTCGGCCCGACCGTCTCCGCCGCCGTCAAGGCCGCACGAGACAGGGCAGGCGAGTTGGGCCGATGAAAATGCATGCCGGGGCGCACCCCGGCATGCGCGCTTCGAGCACGACGCGGGAGCGTCGGGTTACTTGCGCCGAGCGAACACCGCAGGGCGCACCACGCGCCCCGGACAAGGAGACGCGCCGATGACTCAAACGACATCGCCTATGCTTCCCCCCGGCCCGCCGCGCACAAGCGGCCTGGCCGTCGCCTCGCTCGTCCTGGGCATAACCAGCATCGTGGCCCTGACCTGCTGCTGCGGCACGGGATTCATTCCGGCCATCCTGGCGGTCGTCTTCGGCCACGTGGCCCGGCATCAGATCAAGCACTCGCAGGGGCGGCTGGACGGCGGAGGGCTGGCCATCGCGGGCCTGGTGTGCGGGTACGTGGGCCTCGCCTGGCAGGTGCTCGTGTCGCTGATGGTCCTGGCGGCGCTGCTCATCTCGGCCGCTGCCGAGCACAGCCACCGGCATGCGCCGTACCCGTACCGTCGGCTGTGACGACGAGCAGGGGGGCGGGGACTTTTCACTTTTCAGTTTTCACTTTGCACTGTCCGGCCCGCCTCATCGCCTCCGCCAGGGCGAACGGGTCGGCAGAGACGACGGCCGAGGCGTAGAACTCCATCGCGCCGACGTCCACGGTCTTCGCGGCAAGGTCGCCGCGGTCCACGAAGAAGACGAGCACGGGGAAGTTCCTCCACGCCGGGTCGGGCGGCCCGAGCGGCGGCATGTACACAGCCATGTTGTAACTCTTGACGTCCTGGGCGGCATAGACTTTCAGCGCCCGCCAGATGGCCCCGGGCAGGTCGGGGTCGTCGTACCGGTCCGCCACCAGGACCATCTCGCGTTCCTTGGCGGGCGTCAGGTGGGCCAGGGCATCGACGCCGCCCCAGCGGACGGCCAGGCCGAGCGCCTCGTGGATGGCCACAAGGTCGGTAAAGAAACTCGCGCCCATGCACTGGCGGTAGGCCTCGGCGTCGCGCCGAAGGCGTTCGACCTTGCCGTAATGGAACCTGCGGCCCACGGTCATCTGCGCGTGTCCGTGGATGATGCTGGCGGCGGCCTTCCACAGACAGTTCCACATAAGGAAGAAGAATCGCGCTTCCGGGTCCTCGGCGTGACACTTTTCGGCCCAGGCTCGGGCAGTGGCCAGGAGGTCGGCGACCTCTTCTGGCCGGAAGTCCTCGCGGCGGAAGCGCAGCGGCGAGTGGTCCTCGAAGATCGCCAGGCCGTGGTATCCGTCGTAGGCGGCCACGTTGGCGCAGGTTTTTTTTTCGCCGATGCGGCCGAAGGTGTTGGCGGGCGTCAGGTCCAGCGGGCGGCAGAAGGAGCACTTGGGGCGCGACGCCTCGATCTCGGCCTCCAGGTCGGTCGCGGCCTTCGCCTCGATGGGCCGCTGCGAGCGGACGGCGTTGAAGAGCGTCGCCTGGCCCGTCGCGCGGTTCATCACGTGGGTGATGGGCTGGCGGCGGACGGCGTCCAGGACGCCCTCCGGCGTCGAGGCCAGGTACTTGAAGGCGTTCGCTATCCAGGGTTCCATGGCCGGCGGCGGCAGGACGCGGGCCTCGCTCGCCGCAAAGTCGTACATGCGGTCGAACCGCGTGCGGTCGGCGGGCGGCAGGCCCGCGAGCACGTCCTGGAGCGCGGCGATGGAGGCGGGCATGGCGGGCCTTTCTATATCATTTTCGATTTTCGATTTTCGATTTTCGATTTGAACAACACCGTCGCCCGCGCGCAGCGTCGTTCAATCAAAAATCGAGAATCTGAAATCGAAAATGGAACATCACGCGGCATCGCAAGCGGGCGCAGGTCTTCCCCCCTCACGTCAGTTCCTCCAGGGCGGGCAGGAGGTAATCGCGGCAGACGACCTCCCAGGACATCTTGCTCGCGAGTTCATAGCCGCTGCGGATGAGTTTCTCGTGCGACGCGCGGTCTCGCGGCAGGCGCGCGAGGATCTCGTCGGCCACGCGGTCGGCTTCCTCCTCCTCGGCCCGGTTGCGCTCGCGCGAGCCTATCGAGAGGACGTTGTCGAGCGTGTCGTTCCCCGCGGGCAGGCGCGTGTAGTCGGCCACCAGCACGTTCGGCACCGGCTTGCCGCCCGTGACCTTCTCCACGAAGCCCGCGCAGCCGCAGATGTTCGTCACCACGCACAGCGCCCCGAACGAGAGCGGCTCCAGTTGCGCGATGCCGAACGGCTCGTAGATCGACTGGCCGAACTCGATGTCGGTGCCCTTGCGGACGTCCAGGAAGTCCATGTCGGGCGGCATCGCCATGCCGCACGACGCCCGGTTCCATCCGAACTGGTTCACCAGGACGACCTTGATCTGGCGGGCGCAGGCGTTGAACTTCTGCATGTGGACGTAGAAGTCGGCCTCGCCGCCCGAGAGATCGGGGTACCCCTCGCGATGGCTCACGGGCCAGGAATAGCGGCCCTCCATGTCGAGGATCTCGTGGCCCTTGCGCGGCGCCCCCAGTTCGCTCGACAGGAGGTAGAAGACGCCCGTCCTGCCGGTCTCGCGGAACTTCTTCTCCAGGTGCCACAGGACCTTCAGGTCGCGCCACATGCCCTTCGAGAGGGCCATGCGCGTGACGTGCGAGAAGACGTAGTCGGGCTTGAACTCCAGGACGTTCTCCGTGTACTGCTGGATGCGGCTCTTTGATTGCATGATATCTTCATAGGATACCTCATACGCCGGCACGCCGTTGTAGGCCAGGCGCAGGTTCTTGCGGGCGAAGTCGGCCGCCAGGAACCTCATCTCGCTCATCACGTGGTCTCCCACGCACAGGACGGCGTCGCAGAACCGCGCCGCCGACACCAGCGCGTGCTTGAAGAACGGCGCCTGGAGGCCGAAGACGTCCTCCACGAACTTGCCCCGCGCCATCGCCTGCGCCAGCACGTTGTAGAACATCGTGTCGTGTCCGGGATGGCCCTCCACGATGCGGCGCATCGTGGCCACCTCGTGCGCGTAGAACACGGTGCGCCACTGGCGGCTGTCCTGCTCTATGGCCGCCAGCGCCGCCGGCATGCCCATGAACTCGTGGGCAACGATGACGGCCGGCCCGTTCGCCGCCGCGCCGAGGGCCTGGACGGCCGCCACCGCCGGCCCGGCTATCCGCACGTACTGCTCGTACTCCCACGTGTGGTACAGGTCGCTGCGGACGCCGAAGCGCTCGTACAGCATGCGCTTAACGTCGCCCAGCCGGTCCATGTTCGGGTGCGTCACATCCAGCAGCAGCACCTCGGGGCTGGACTCGATGCCGGTCGTCCGGTCGCGGAACGTGCGCCGGCCGTAGATGATGCCCACGCCGTAACGGTCCTGGATGGGCCGCAACTTCGACTCCCATCCGCCCTTATCGACCCCGCCGAGGCTGCTGTAAAGCACCTCGCCGACCTTGGCCAGGAGTTCCTGCGTGCCGGCGTCGCCCGGCCCGACCAGGATGGACCTCGGCACAGCGTCGTTGTACGCCTTCGCCGTGAAGAACCCCTGAAGGACCGCCCCGATGCCCCCGACCTTCTGCACGGCTTCGTGCGTCACATGGATGAGCGTGTGCATGGTGCCCCTTTGCCGCTGAAGTCCTGCGGGCCGCGCACACCGCGCGGCTGTCTTGCAGCCCTTATCTTATCGGAAATCGCCCGGCGGTACTTGCCTATTTTGGGAAAGCCGACGGCCGGCAGCGAGCCGTTCCTGCGGCAGCCGCGGCCCGCCTTGCGCTTGCAGCCCGGGCGGGCCGCGTTACACTCAAGGTCATGGACCTTACGCCCGAACGCATCCTGGCGAATCTGCGGGAGGTGCGGAACCGCATCGCCGCAGCCGCCGCACGCAGCGGACGCACGGCCGACGCGGTGCGCCTCGTGGCCGTCACGAAGACCGTCGAGCCGGACGTCATCCGCCTGCTCGTGGGCGCCGGCCAGGCCGACGTCGGCGAGAACCGGCCGCAGCAACTCAGGGACCGCGCGCGGCTGCTGGCGGACCTGCCCATGCGCTGGCACATGATCGGCAGCCTTCAGCGAAACAAGGTCAAGTACGTCGCGGCGGCGTGCGCCATGATTCACAGCGTGGACAGGCTGGACCTGGCCGAGGAGATTTCGCGCCGGGCCCAGGCGGCAAACGTCCGGGCAGCGTGCCTGGTGGAGGTCAACAGCGGCGAGGAGCAGAAGGCCGGCGTCGCCCCGCCCGAGGCCCCTGCCCTCGCCCGCGCCGTGGCCGCACTGCCCGGCGTCCGCCTGGCGGGCCTCATGACCATGGCCCCCATCGCCGACGACCCGGAGGCCGTGCGGCCGGTCTTCGCCGCGCTGCGGCAATTGCTCGAGCGCATCAACCGCGACGGCGGCTTGCCCCGCCCCCTGACGGAACTCTCGATGGGCATGACGCAGGACTACCAAGCGGCCGTCGAGGAGGGGGCCACGATTGTTCGCGTGGGCACGGCCCTGTTCCGTTGAGGGGGGTGTATCTGACCGCAAAGGACGCAAAGGCAAGAACGGGGGCACGGCCAGCGGTTCCCGCAAGATAACTCCCACCTGATATGTCGTAATCTCAAAGTTTTTCTTTGCGCTCTTTGCGTTCTTTGCGGTTAAAGTCCCGCCGCCGGCAGCGCACGGCGGCCGACGGCAAGAAACGGTTCGGACATCACGAGGTTCATGGCAGGCGCAACCTCGTCGAAGATCGCCAGCACGGCCGCTATGATCTCCGACCCGTCCATCCCGGCCAGTTCCTTCTCGCCGATGGAGTAGTACGCCTGGAACCATCCCCAGGCGTCGTCGGGGACGCTGCGCAGCGCCCGCCGCAGGGCCGCCCCTCCGCCCCAGCGCCGGCCGCGGAACGTATGTGTCGCCGATGATGTCCCGCCCACGTGGGCCGTGAAGCCCTCGGCCGCAACCAGGCGCGCGAGTTCCTTCTCCAGCGGCGAACCTTTGCGCAGGCCCCGCACCAGGCGCCAGAAATCCCAGTCTTCCTCCGCGTGCACTTCATCGGCCTGCCCGGCGCCCCGGCGCGCAAGGGCCCGCTCGACCTGCATGCCCGCGTCCAGCGTGCGCTCTTCGCGGTCGAGGCTCACGAAGAACTTGGCGCACGAAAAGTTGTAGCCGCCGGAGATGGGCTTGGCCTCGCGGTTCGCGCGGACGACCCAGCAAATCCACTGCCAGTACCGCCCGCGGCCCCACTTGTCGATGATAAAGTCCCGCCCATGCCGCTGCACAAGGGCGTACTTGATGATCTGCGTGATGCGCTCGTGCGGTTCCAGGCCGCCCATGCGTATGCCGCGCTCGAAATCCAGGAACTGCCGCTTGAACGCCGGCCGGACGGGCAGCGGGGCAGCCGGCAGCACGCGGCGAACCGCCTGACGCGATGTGCCCATCGACCGACTCCGAAAACGCGCCGCGCAAGCGCAGCGGCTAACCAGCAAAGGCCGGCCGCACGGCCTGTTGGGCCGCGCGACCAGGCGCGCAAGCGTGTGAACCGCTCGCCTGGCGCGTTATAATACCGCCCGCATGGGCCTTTTCAACGACAGCGAGCGGCGGCAGATACGCGAGCAGGCGCCCCTGGCGGTGCGCATGCGGCCGCGGACGCCCGAAGAGTTCGTCGGCCAGCAACACTTTTTCGGCCCCGGCCGGCTGCTTCGGCGCATGATCGACGCCGACCGCCTCCAGTCGGCCGTCTTCTACGGCCCGCCCGGCACGGGCAAGACCAGCCTGGCCGAGGTCATCGCGGGGCGCCTGTCGGCCGCGTTCGAGCAGATGAACGCCGCCCTCGTGGGCGTAAAGGAAGTGCGAGACGTCCTCGAGCGCGCCCGCGACCGCCTCATCACCGGCCGCCAGCGCACCGTCCTCTTCCTCGACGAGGTGCACCGCTTCAACCGCGCCCAGCAGGACGTGCTCCTGCCGGACGTTGAAGACGGCGTCATCATTCTCATCGGGGCGACCACCGAGAACCCGTTCTTCGCGCTGAACGCCCCGCTTGTTTCGCGGAGCCAGATTTTCCGCTTCGAGCCGCTGTCGGAGGAGGAAATCCTGACGCTTCTTCGCCGCGCGATGGCCGACCAGGAGCGCGGCCTGGGCCGCTACCGCCTTCGCGTGAGCGACGAGGCCCTCGCGCACTGGGCCCGGACGAGCGACGGCGACGCGCGGCGGGCGCTGGCAGCCCTGGAGGTCGCGGTCCTCTCGCAGGTGAAGAACCCGCTCGCCCCGCCCGAAGAGGCGGGCGAAATCGCCGTTGACCTGGCGGTGGCCGAGGAATCCATCCAGCAGAAGGCCATCGTGTACGATGCCACCGGCGACGAGCATTACGACGCTGCAAGCGCGCTGATCAAGTCGATGCGCGGCAGCGACCCCGACGCGGCCCTCTACTGGATGGCCCGCATGCTGGAAGCGGGCGAGGACCCGCGCTTCATCGCCCGCCGCGCGGTCATCTGCGCCGCCGAGGACGTGGGCAACGCCGACCCGGCCGCCCTCATGCTGGCCGTGGCCGCCATGCACGCGGCGGAGTTCGTCGGCATGCCCGAGGCCCGCATCCCCCTGGCCGAGGCCGTTACGTACATCGCCTGCGCCCCGAAGTCGAACGCGGCGTACCTGGCCATCGACCGCGCGATGGAGGACGTGCGCGAGAACCGCACGCTGCCCGTTCCCAGGCACCTGCGCGACACGCACTACAAGGGCGCCGAGCGGCTGGGGCATGGCGAGGGATATAAATACGCGCATGACTTCAAGGACGGCGTCGCCCCGCAGGACTATCTTGGGGTCGATAAGACCTACTACGAGCCCACCGACCACGGGCACGAGGCGAAACTGAAGGCCCGCCTGGAACAGTTCAAGAAGTTGCGCAAGGGCGGGGCGGGCGACGACAAGAAGTAGGCAGGGATGCACCCCGGCGCCCTTCCCTACCGAGCCGCGCTCCGCCGGTCCGCGTCCGAGGCGCGGCGGCTCTCCGTAGCCGCCGCGCAAGGATGGGGGAACTGCCAGGCCGGGC
>Ga0194112_10003347_pt1 | contig 22387 bp, 24 predicted proteins | sample TA2MahC400mmetaG_FD_146191 | JGI IMG/M metagenome (GOLD analysis project Ga0194112, IMG submission 146191) | Freshwater microbial communities from Lake Tanganyika, Tanzania - TA2015016 Mahale Deep Cast 400m | ecosystem: Environmental > Aquatic > Freshwater > Lake | place: Tanzania: Lake... | reverse complement strand
AAGGTCAGATTGAAGGTCTTACCTAACAAGCCGAGAGATGGTGCATGGCCGCCGTCAGTTCGTGCCGTAAGGTGTCCTGTTAAGTCAGGTAACGAACAAGACCTGTATCCTCAGTTGCTAGCGAGTCATTCGTGATGATCGAGCACACTGAAGAGACTGCCATGGTAACATGGAGGAGGGCGCAGGCAACGGTAGGTCTGTATGCCTCGAATCTGCTGGGCTACACGCGCGCAACATTGGTAGGGACAATGGGCTACAACTCCGAAAGGAGAAGTCAATCCTCTAAACCCTATCTTAGTCTAGATTGAGGGCTGTAACCCGCCCTCATGACAACGGAATCCCTAGTAATCGTATGTCATCAGCGTACGGTGAATCTGTCCCTGTGCCTTGCACACACTGCCCGTCACTCCAATCGAGCAGGGTTTAAGTGAGACTTGGTTTTATTGATCAAAGCGAACTTAGACTCAGTGAGAAGGGATAAGTCGTCACAAGGTAACTGTAGGGGAACCTGCAGTTGGATCACCTCCTAATATTTTTTTATGATAAAAAACAATTGGTTTGGTCGCAGCTTAGATCTGTTCATACAATTGCAATGATGGGCCCGTAGCTCAGCCTGGTAGAGCACTACCCTTGCAAGGTAGGGGTCTCGAGTTCGAAAATAAAAACCGAAAAATTTTTGGTTTTTATCGAAGAGTCTCGACGGGTCCATGACTTTATAATTAATGTATTTGATGAGGAGGGAAAAAAAATGGTAAAAACAGATAATGAACTTAACAAGGTTAAGGAAGTAAGACAAGTAATATACAAAACAATAGATGACTTTGTAGAAGAAGCCAAGAAAGAAAAATTAAAGATACACAGATTAAAAGAGGATAGTTATAACGATCCATACAACTTACTTTACCAAGACAAGAAATGTAATAAACTTGCAGTTAGTATTGATATAGGAATACTCAACATTAACGGGCAAGTACCTTACCGAATATGGGTACATGATGAAAAATATTACAACTGGGCTTACAAGATTGCAGAAACGCTTGAAAAAAAGCTTAAAGTAGAGTTTGAATTAATAAAAGCGTAATTAGCGTCATGTTTATCAATGATTAATTGATATCGATGCTGCTCAATAACTGAATTGTTTTGGGCGAAGGGTATCATCACAGGAAAAATTTTTTTCCGTGGGAAAACATTTCATGTTTGTGATACCATGCATAGGAATGGGAAAGTACATCCTACTGACTCCATTAGGCGGATGGCTTGGTTCGAGATACTGAAGAAGGGCGAGGCAAGCTTCGAAATGCCTGGGCGAGACGCACGCAGTCTTTGAACCCGGGATTCCTGAATGAGACTTCTTAATCCTTCGGGATTGATCCTTACGGATCGGGAACGCGGTGAATTGAAACGTCTTAGTAACCGCAGGAAAAGAAATCAATAGAGATGCTGTTAGTATCAGCGAGAGAACACAGCACAGAGCAAACCGAATCCCTCATGGAAACGTGAGGGAGATGTGGTGTTTTAAGACTCGCTTTTAGTCCTAACCGGAAGAGTCGAAGTCCCCTGGAAAGGGGCTCCATAGAGAGTGACAGACTCGTAGACAATATCCGGCAAGATGTGCGAGTATCTTGAGTACCGTTCATCGGAAATTGAACGGGAATTTGGGAAGCATCAATTCCCAACTCTAAACATGTCTCGAGACCGATAGCAAACGCAGTACAGCGATGGAAAGTTGAAAAGTACCCGTAAAAGGGAGTGAAAAGAACCTGAAACCTGATGGAAATGGAGAGATACTGCTCTTAGGAGTTGTATCGTACGTTTCGAATAACGGGCCAGGGAGTGCACTTGAGTGGCGAGAGTAAACGTGTCAAGCGTGAACTCGTAGCGAAAGCAACAACCCGCAAGCAATTAGGGGTGAGGTATGAAAATGCCTAAAGTCACTTGGGTGCGACCCGAAACCGTCCGATCTAATCCAGGGTAAGTTGAAGCGGGAGTAATATCTCGTGGAGGACTGAAGCGGTGCTGCGTGCATGCGTTCGTCTAACTTTGGACTAGAGGTGAAAAGCTTATCGAGGACGGTGATAGCTGGTTCCTACCGAAATGGGCCGCAGTCCAGTCTCGACGGAGATCGTTAAGATGGTAGAGCGACGGATTTGGAATGTAGGAGGGGAAACCCTTCGCTTCCTTGTTCAACTCCGAATGTATTAACATCGTAGAAGTCGGGAAACGGGGGTGCTGGGGTAAACTTGCATCTCTATAGGGGAACAACCCCATATATAGTTAAGGTCCCAAAATGTCGGTTAAGTGTTAAAGGCTGAAAGGTGTGTACGACCATAGACAGCGAGGAGGTATGCTCAGAAGCAGCAAGCCTACAATAAGTGCGTAATAGCTTACTTGTCAAGGTCGTATGCCCTGAAAATGGACGGGGCTAAACCGATTACCGATACTATATTACAAAATATGATTTTGTATACGTAGGTAGGCGTTCTGTCAGGCTAGAATCTTTTGCGTAAGTGAAAGTGGACCTGGCGGAAATGAGAATCCTGGCATCAGTAGGATCGATATAGGGTGAGACTCCCTAACGCCGAAAGAGTAAGGGTTCCTTAGCAATGTAGTTCAGCTAAGGGTAAGTTAGTCCTAACACAACACCTAATAGGTAGTTGCGGAAAGGGAAAAAGGTTAAAATTCCTTTACCATTCAAGTACACGCGGCGACGCAAGTTTAGTTTCTGACGCTTCGGGCTAGATTAACATTTCTCGTCGGGAATGCTAACCGTGACGAATCAAGGAAGTATCGTAATGATGAGAACTTGATTAAACGCGGGAACGGCCGGCCTTGTGCCGGTTTGATTGATGCCTGGAGCCCGTGAAAAAGGAACTGATCGGATCTTGAATGACTATACCCAGAACCAGCACTGGTTCTCTAGATGAGAAGTCTAAGGCGTGAGGGTTTAATCCAATCCAGGGAAATCGGCAATTTAGCTCCGTGTCTTCGGTATAAGGAGTTCCTGCGATCGTGGCCTTTATGGTTGGCGATTACAGGAGTCACTAACAAGGGAGGCCCGTCTGTTTAACAAAAACGCCGCTTTCCGCAAGCCTGAAAAGGTTAGTATGGGAAGCCACGTCTGCCCAGTGCCAGCACTTTAAACCTCCTTCCAAGGGGGCTAAGAACTGGTAAACGGCGGGAATATGGGCTTAAAGTAGCTAAAAATAAAAAAAGCTATTTCAGCCCTTCCAGACTATAATTCTCTTAACAGAGACCGTTGAGGTTCAGAAAAATTCTGAACTCTCTGGGAGATAGGTAGCGTAATACCTTGTCGTTTGATTGGCGACTTGCATGAATGGCGTAACGAGGTTTCCACTGTCCCGGGTTGGAGTCCCCCGAACCTAACATTCTGGTGTGAAGTCCAGAGATTCCCAGTGGGAAGCGAAGACCCCGTAGAACTTTACTGTAGTTTGATGTTGCGGTGCAAGTTTCGTTGTGCAGCATAGGTAGGAGTTGCTTGAGGCAAGACCGCTAGGTCATTGTTGAGACGCAAGTGAGATACTACCCTTCGAAGTTTGCATTGCTTACTCTCTTCGGAGAGGACACCATTAGATGGACAGTTTGGCTGGGGCGGCACCCCGCTGAAATGATATCAGTGGGGCCCTAAGGTAGGCTCAACCCGTTTAGAAATCGGGTGTTGAGTGCAAGAGCAAAAGCCTGCCTGACTGTAATCCTAACAATATGGGTTGCAGAGACGAAAGTCGGGTCTAGCGAACTCCTATGTCCTCCTTGATGGGGGCTAGGCATGACAGAAAAGCTATCTCGGGGATAATTGAGTTGTAGCGCCTAAGAGCTCAAATCGACGGCGCTGTTTGCTACTTCGATGTCGGCTCATCGCATCCAAGAAATAGAGCTTCGTGCTCTTTTCTGTGCAGTGGGCGTGCAGAAATCTGCAAGCCAAGAGCAAGACAAAGAAGAAAGCTTTTATACCTGTTAATGCATACTTATCGTATGCAACTTACACAGGTCTTCTTCAAAGAACTGGTTAAAAACGGTTTTAGCGAAGAAGATATTCGCTTCCTGGACGTAGAGGAAATATTAAGAAAACAAGTAGGTAACAAAACACTAAGCGAGTTCAGTAAACTACACAAAATAAACAGTGGCACTTTATCACATATGCTTAAGGGAAAAAGAGCAGTTCCTTTGAGCTTATTGAAATGCGCAGATGCCTTCAAAAATAGAAGATGTGTGATAAAGAACAGTAACGTACCAGTTTTGATACCAGAAGAGCTAACACCAAAACTAGCTTATTTGATAGGTTTTTTAAGAGATGGTACAGTAACAAAAGAAGCAGAAAATGAATATTGCTGTGCTTTTTACAATTCTAACACAGTACTATTAAAGAAAGTATCAAAGATAATAACCAAAGTTTTTGGAATAAAACCTCAAATAAGAAGATTTGGAGACAATTTTGGTATACGAATAAGGTCGTTTACTTTGTACCTGTTTTTTAAACTAGTATTCGAAGTCAACAATAGACAAGTTTTATGGAATACGCCAATATTGATAAGAAATGCTCAAGACGACATAAAAAAAGCGTATGTTACAGGCTTTTTTGACGCAGAAGGCGGTTGCCCGCACTTCGAAAGAAACATCAACACAAAAAGAAAGAATCTGTACGTAAAGTTTGTCCAAAAAAACAAAGAATCCTTAGAATTTATCAAAGATTATCTAGACAGCAAAGGGATACAAACAAGAAGCGTTTACCTAGAAAAAGACAAGCATGTCTTGAAAATTTCCAACAAATCAATAAAATCATTTTCAAAGTTTATCAAACCTCTACATCCAGTAAGAGCGAAAAACCTACATAAGCTTTCTAAATTGTTCTCTTAGCGCAGATCTGTAGGCGTCCAAGGGTACGGGTGTTCACCGGTTAAAGCGGTTCGTGAGCTGGGTTAAATACGTTGTGAGACAGTATGTATGATATCTACTGGGAATGTTTAACGTCTGAGGGGAAGGACTCTCTAGTACGAGAGGAACGAGAGTTCGGTGCCACTGGTGCATCGGTTGTCTGACAAGGCAGGCCGAGCAGCTACGCACTACATTCATAAGTTCTGAAAGCATCTAAGAACGAAAGATACCTCAAAAATAGACGCAGAGCGCAGATCATAACATCTGCTTGATAGGACTGGGGTGTAAGCACCGAGGTAACGAGGTGTTCAGCCTGCAGTTACTAACTGCTCAAAATTTGTGATGTACTTTTCCATTCGCATGGTTTCCACTTTTTTCTATTCTTTTTTTTAAAAAATTCTTATTGAACTAGTGTGAACTATTTTGGTTTACTATAATTTTTATCGTAATGTTAATGATTCCCTCAGGGACTCGTACGTATTATCGTAAGAAAACTATTTCTTTATTCTTTCTTTATTAATTGTCGTAACACTGTCACGACAGTTGATGTTTTCTTTCAGTAATTTTTTCATTTTTGGGCTTTCGTTGTGTATCCAGAGAATCCCTTTCTCCCCTATCATGATAAAACCTTTTTCTTCTAGATTTTTGATAAGCAAATCCTGCAGGCAGTGCCTGCAGTTTTTGAAATTCTCCAGTCAGTGACTGGAGTTTTTGATATAATCAGTCCCTAAACAATTTTTTCTACTTGTCCCTCAAGTTCTTCTTTGCTCGGAAGATACAGTTTATATTTTGAAGCGAACAATTGCTTGTTATTTTCGGGTAGGGTGTATTTTACAATTGCTTCTTTCTTGTCGGTACAAAGTAGGATACCAATTGATGGGTTCTCTTCTTTTTTCTTTATTTCCCGGTCATAATAATTCACATACATTTGGAGTTGACCTAAGTCTTTATGGGTTAATTTTCCGATTTTTAGCTCGATAATCACAAAACATTTTAACAGCCTGTTGTAAAAAACTAGGTCTATATAGAAATGCTCATCTTCTAAAGTAATTTTCTGCTGTCTTGCAACAAACATAAACCCTTTGCCTAATTCTAACAAGAATTTCTGCAGATTAGTAATTATCTTTTCTTCTAAGTCAGTTTCTGAATACCTGTCTAGTTTCTCTAGCCCTAAAAATTCTAATATGTAAGGGTCTTTTACCAAATCTTTAGCTTTTTCGATAATATGTCCTTTTTTAGCCATTTGCAAAACGCTTTTCTTATCTTTGCTTAAGGCAACCCTCTCAAAAATCATAGAATTTATTTGCCTGTCAAGTTCTCTTACACTCCAGTTTTCATTCTCAACCTCTTTGATATAAAATTTTCTCGCTAACGGGTTGTCCAGCCTCATGACTAAACAATAATGGCTCCATGATAATTTCCGAGACAGTGTCTCGGAAATTGGAAAATTCAAATAAAACTTTCTCATATTTTCCAAATTATCCCTCGAGAAACCCTTTCCATACATCTTTGTCAAATCTTTTGAAAGGCTATCAAGAAGCTTACTTCCGTAATCCGCTCTTGCTTTTCCTTTCTGCTCATATTCTACTACTCTTTTACCAACTTCCCAATAAGTCTTTACCAATATCTGATTTATTTGTGAATAAACTGTTTCTCTGACACCTTCTAACAGTTTACCAATAGAAAAAATAAGGTTATCGTAATCATCCTTTTCAATAATTTCTTTTTTGATATATTTTCTCATTTTCCTATCATTGTTAGAACTAGTATAAATTAGTTCGCTCGGATTTTGTGAAGATTTTACGAAAAAAAGAAAATTTTTCCGTCGAAAAATTTCCGCTTTTAACTGCTTCAGGCCCCGATAATGGAAAAGAAAAGCCCCGTTAATGTAAACAGAAATGAGCCTCGTTGTTGGAAAGGAAACAGAGGTTCTGATTTTAGGTTGGAAGGATTCTGGGTGCAAAATTTTGACAGTTGAGCCTCGATAACGGAAAACGGCTCGGCTCGGCTGTTTTTTGAGGTTTATCGTAACTCTTAAACTAGAAAGAAGAATGTTCCCAAAGTGCTCGTACTTATTAACGGAAAGGTTTAAAACCATTAATTTCTTAAGAATAAATATGAAATACCAGCATTATGTTCTTACTCATTTGAAGTATTATTTCTTGATAGGTGCTGGAATCTTATTCGGTATTGTAGGTATAGTTATTATGTTTTCTGGGTTTAATCTTTATGGTATTAGTTCAGGTCTTATGAATTTTGTTATGATTATAGGTTTTATTATAATATTATTAGGTGTAGGGATGGTCTGGTATGGTTATTATAAACTAAATGAATTATACTTCCATAGAGAAGAAGGAAGAAGAGTCTATATCCAAAAAGCAAGATGGCGTTAATTTTTTCTATGTAGAAAGGTTTAAAACTTTAGAAATTCTCTAAAGGAAGTATGTCTTATTGCCATGTTTGTAAAAAAAAGATAGGTTTCTTTGAGTCATTAGCATTTCATGGGAAATGTTACGCTTGCTCTTCAAAAGCGCATACAAAATTCACTGAGCGGAAGAAAGAGAAAAGCCAGAAAGAAGTAATAGAAAAAAATTCAGAAGAACGGGTAGATTTAACGAAGCTTGTTTTTAAAATAGTAGTACTGTTTTTATTAGCTTTTATTTTATCAGCAATAAGTCAAACCCCTTGTTTATTTTCTCTTTTAATTAATTTTATAGTATTAGGATTACTTTATTGGGCTTATATTAAGTTTATGAAGCCTAGATTTGAAAAGCCTATAACTAGTAAGCATATAAAGATTATAGATCCTGAAAGATTAAATTCAAAGAAAGGTAATGCTCATTCTAAAAATTATGATAGATTGAAAAGAAAACCTACTCGTCATAATGATTTGTATAAAGAACAAAGAAAATTGAATAAACAAGGTAAAAAAAGTTAAATATTGGAAGTTAGTTTTATCTGGTGAGGATGTAGTTAATAGTGAGTATATTCCTATATTCTATAAAGGCAAAAAGGTTTAAGCGTACGTGCAATTTGCGAACATTCACCATTAAAACCCTCCTTACAGTAAACTTCAACTTGTTTTTCAAAACTTTTATTAATCAATACATAATTCATTTTCTTGATTATGAAGATTCATTTCTCTAAGGAAGAGTTGAAAGATTTGGGTAAGGCTTGGGTGGCTATCACCGTAGCTTTCGCAATAGTGCTTTCCGGTAGGAAGATGGAGGCTATCCCTTCGTTCATGCTCATATCTGCTATCGCTGTAGGTTTCGGATTTTTACTTCATGAGTTGGGCCATAAGTTCGTTGCGCAGCATTATGGTTGTTTTGCAGAGTTCAAAAGCTTCGACTTCATGCTAGTATTAGCTTTTATCATGAGCTTTTTCGGATTCGTCTTCGCGGCCCCGGGAGCGGTAATGATAAGAGGTTATGTTGATAATGAGCGTAATGGTAAGATTTCAGTTGCTGGTCCTTTGGTGAATATCGTGATGGCTGTAGGATTTTTGATATTATCATTTTCAACTGAAGGTTTTGTTAAAGTAATATCAAGTTATGGTTTTTTTATCAACAGCCTCTTGGCATTGTTTAATCTTATACCTTTTGGTAATTTTGACGGTTCAAAAGTCTACAGGTGGAATAAGCCGGTCTGGTGGTCGATGGTTATAGTCTCGTTCATTTTCACGTTTTTAATATCAGGTTTTAAGTAAAGATGAAAAAGGCAAAGATTTCAGCATCGTTGTTAAGCGCGGATTTAAGTAAGCTAAACCTAGAAATATACTCAATAGACGACCTTGTTGACGAATACCACATAGACGTCATGGACGGGCATTTCGCGCCGAACCTTTCTTTCGGACCAGACTTCGTAAAGGCAGTAAGGAAGCTTACCAAGAAGCCTTTAGACGTTCATTTGATGGTTGACAATCCTATGAAACATATTGACAGTTTTGTTGACGCAGGAGCTGACATGATAACATTCCATTACGAGACTGATGACTATCTTATAGGTATGGGCAAGATGCAGGAGCATATCAAGAGTAAGGGTGTGAAGATCGGAATCGCTTACAACCCTATAACGCCTGTTTATATCTTCGGAGAAGAGATGGACAGGGTATTATTGATGAGTGTCAAGCCGGGATTCGCAGGGCAAAATTTTAAGAAAGAATTCTTGAAAAAGATTTACGAAGCCAAGAAATGGGTCAAGAAAAGAAAGTATAATATTGAAATAGCGGTTGACGGCGGGATAAACGAAAAGACTGCTTACCAAGCAGTTAGGAACGGAGCAGACGTAGTAATAGCCGGGAGTTACATCTTCAAAAGTTACAGCCATTATCTGAAAGCCCAAGCTTTAAGACAATCTATGATCTTAGGTTATATAAACAGGAAAAAAAGTATAAAATAATCATCTTAAGTCTGTGTTTGTTTTTGCCTTATCAATTTCTTTTGCTATTCTGTTCTCTAATTGTGGGCCTATTATCCTTAATGCTTTGTCAAACTTCTCATCCAAGCCTTCTACATCGCATGAGTACCCGTTGACGGTTGCTTCATCCACACCTTTAAAATATCCACAGTCAGGCAGGATACAACCGCCCCATTTTATTCCAAAATCACACATTTCTTGAACGTCGCCTGTAACATCATTTTTTATGGTCAAGTTTATACTGCTGTAATACCTCGTCGCGTTTGCTTTTATCGTCAAGTCTCCTTCTTTTACGCTGTAAGTCCTTTCAGGAACTTTTTGCAAGTCTTCATACACTTTTTTCCTCAGTTCAGTATCCCAGTTTCTTGAGCAGCCAGTCATCAACAGGCCTGCTGTCGCGATTGCCGCGCATGCTAATGCTATTTTTTTCTTGTACATTTTTATTAACCTCCTCCTTATAGTCCAGTTAGTATTCTCAAAAGCTTAAGTTTCACCATTAAAGGCATTTCTACTTTGTTAGAATATTTTATCGCCGCTTCTATTGGATGTTTTTCCACCCATTCTTGTTCTTTTTGAGACGCTAATTGTTTCATGATTTCTTCTTTTACTTTTATTGTAAGTTCAGGATTTTCCAAACCTTCTTCTACTTTAAGTATCTTCCCGTCTTTATGATAAGTGGTGAATTCTTTAACAACCCCTTCATCGTTAAGTATTTGCAAACCTATCTTATCATATCCTAAGCTTTTAGCTATGTTCGCAAATATCAGTGAACTGTTCACCTTCTCAACATAACCTACATAATTGATTTCTTTCTTTGACATTTAAAACACAACTTTACTTCTTTTCCTTGGTTTCTTCTACATAATTTAATTGCAACTGGTTTATGATGTTGTTCAAAAAGTCTTCTTCAGTCTTGCTAAGGTTCCCTTTTGTCTTTGACTGCAGCATCATTAGCATGTCAATAGTGCCTCTAGCAAATTCTAAGTTCTTTTCTACTTTTCCAGTTACAGGATTGACCATCTTACCAAGCAACATCAACGCATTAGTTTGCAAACTAATTACTAACTGTATGAATATCGCTTCAAATTTTTCGTTTTCTTCTGCCATCTTTCATTCCCTCCTTAATTTTTACCATATTCTTCGTTTCTTATACTGTTTTAAAAATATGTTTTCAGGAATGTTCACCAAGGCTTGTAAGTCCTTTCCAATTTTTTCAATATAGTCTTTTCTTAATACTAAAGTTCTTGGCTCGCACAAGACTTCCCTGTTTACTTCGATTTTCTTGCTGGAAGGCCAATAGAAAATCGACCCTACTTGTAGTTTTGGTTGTTGTAAGTATAATTCGTAAACCCAGTATTCTCTCTTCTTCTCATCTCTCTCTTCAAAGTCAAGCCAATTTGTCATCTTTATTCCAGTCTTGCATCTTAAATATTGCAGGTTTGTTTCTTTAAGATAATCATTAATCAAATCTTCTATTTTTCCCGCATCTTTCTTGTATTCTAACATCTTCAAACCTCCTTATGTTAAGTTAGAAAAAACTATTTTTGGCTCGTTTATAAACATTTCTTTAAAAAAATTATCTGTGCATCATACTTATCAAGAACAACGCAAAAGCGGTTATGAACCCTAATAATCCATAGTCAAAGGCTATAATCCTAAACCTGGTTATAGTATTGCCTGACAAGATCACTGCCAGTTTAGGTATTAACTTGATGAAAAGTTTGAATCTTTTCCTCTTTTTTTTGCGCCATGGCAAGGGCTATCACCTCTTGCTTGTAGTATATAATACGCGTTTGTCGTATTTAAGCCTTTGCGAAAAGTGAAGGTTTTTAAGCCAATAAAACTGTTTCAAAAGCTTATGGAAGAATCAGGATTAGACCAGCATTTCATGGTGGACAGGAGCCTTATCAAGAAGATAATAAACTATTCTGACTTGAAAAAAGATGATATAATTCTAGAAATAGGCCCTGGCAAAGGATTCCTAACAAAAGAATTAGTAAAAAAATGCAAGGTAATAGCTGTAGAGAAGGATGAGAGTTTCGAACCAGAACTTACAAAGCTGAAAAGAATAAATAAAAACTTAGAAATAGTCTTTGGGAACGCGTTAAAACTTGTTAAAACTTTAAAATTCAACAAAATAGTTTCTAACATCCCTTACAACATATCAGAACCATTATTCAAGCAAATGTTTAAGCTAAAGCTAGAATCTGCAATAGTAACTGTTTCTGAAAGCTTTTCAAAAAAACTATTAGACAAAAACTCCAAGATAGGATTACAGGCAAGCCTGTTCTTTGACATTAACAAACTGGAAGAAGTCTCGAGAGAAGCGTTCCTACCACGACCGAGAACAGACTCAGCAATAATAAGACTAACACCAAAAAAAGAAGAACTAACAAAATCTGAAAAAATATTAAAAAAATTCACACTACTAAACGATAAGAAGACAAAAAACGCCCTAATGGAATCACTGATAGAAGCGTTAAGCCTTACTAAAAAACAAGCAAAAGAACTGATAACAAAACTAAACATGACAAAACAAGTATTAGAAAAGAATTCAGGTCTATTAAGCCTTGAAGATTTCTCAAACCTTAAGAAAGGAATAGAAAATATTTTAAACAATAAACCGGTGTAATAAGTAAAATGCTAAGGACCCATACCTGTGGAGAACTGAACAAAGAGCATAAAGGCAAAAAAGTGACCCTATGCGGCTGGGCTGACAAGATAAGAATGCACGGCAAGATAGGATTCATCAACATAAGAGACAGGTACGGCATAACCCAAGTATTTCTAAAAGATGATGTCAAGAAAAAGATAGAAAGCCTAAGCAGAGAATCAGTGATAATGGTAACAGGAGAAGTGAAAGTAAGGCCAGAGCCTAACAAAGACTTGAAAACAGGGGAGATAGAAGTAGCAGCAGAAGAAGTAGAGACATTAAGCGAAGCAGAGCCTTTACCTTTAGAGCTTGAAGAAAAAAACGTGGAATCAACAGACGAGACAAGGCTGAAATACAGGTTCTTAGACTTAAGAAAGCCCAGATTGCAAAAAAACTTGATGCTCAGGGCAAAGATTTACCAAGCATTAAGAGAATACTTAGACAGCCAAAATTTTATAGAATTAGAAACACCAATACTGGCCAAGTCAACACCAGAAGGCGCGAGAGACTTCTTAGTACCATCAAGAATGTACCCTGGAAAATTCTTCGCACTGCCACAATCACCACAACTATTCAAACAATTATTCATGGTATCAGGATATGACCGTTATTACCAAATGGCCAGATGCTTCAGAGATGAAGACTTAAGGGCTGACAGGCAGCCGGAATTCACGCAACTAGACATAGAAATGAGCTTCGTCGAAGAAGAGGGCATATACTCAACAATGGAAGGCTTGATGAAGCACGTCTGGAAAAAAGTCTTAAAAAAAGACTTGAAAACGCCTTTCCCAAGAATGACTTACGACGAAGCTATGAAAAAACATAATAATGACAAGCCTGACCTAAGAAAAAACAAGAACGACAAGGACGAGCATGCATTCCTATGGATAGTAGACTTCCCATTATTAGAATGGAGCGAAGAAGAAGGAAGACACATGGCAATGCACCATCCTTTCACGTCTCCAAAAAAAGTTGAAGACTTAGAAAAAAATCCTGAAAAAGCCAAAGCAAAAGCATACGACTTAGTATTAAACGGTACAGAACTAGGCGGAGGAAGCATAAGAATACACAGAAGAGACGTGCAGATGAAAATGTTCAAAGCTTTAGGTATAGATAAAGACGAAGCTGAAGAAAAATTCGGATTCTTGTTAAATTCTTTTAAATATGGTGCGCCACCAATGGGCGGTATAGCGTTCGGTCTGGACAGGATGTGCGCGATACTAGCGCATGAAGAGTCGATAAGAGAAGTGATAGCTTATCCTAAAAACAAAGACTCAAAAGACTTGATGCTTGATGCTCCTTCTGAGGTCAAACATGAACAACTTCTAGAATTAGGGCTTGGCAGGGGAATTAGTTAAGCTTATATACGAGTTATTACAGTAGTTTATAACAAGAAAATGGTATCAACAATTAACTATATGGCTTTGTATGACATGTTTAATAGCCAGTAGACTATTTCTTCGATACCTTTTTATAAATCATAATTTTAAATCATTAAGGTGTCTGGGTAGTTTAGTAGGTATAACGCCTGGCTGTTAACCAGGAGGTCGGAGGTTCGAGTCCTCCCCCAGACGCTCATTTTCAAAATGGAAGTCAACGAAGAAACCGTAAGGCACATTGCAAAGCTTGCCAGGATAAAACTTGACGAGAAAGAAGTAGAACAGTTCAAGAAAGACTTATCCAGCATATTAGAATTATTCTCAAAAATTGAAAACGTAGAAACTAGCGATGAGTTCACAATACAACCCGTAGAATCCAATAATAAGCTAAGAGAAGATAAGGTTGAAGAAAGCTTAAGCGAAGAAGAAATATTCAAAAACACAAAGCACAAAGAAGAAGAATTTTTCAAAGGTCCAAAAATAAAATGAATGAAACATTAAAAGAAGCGAAAGAACTGGACAAAAAATACGACCTTCTTATCACGATAAATGAAAACGAAGAAAGAGGAAAGCCGATAGTCGTCAAAGACAACATATGCACTCAAGGCTTAAGGACGACTGCGGGCTCTAAAATATTAAACAACTACACACCAGTATTTGACGCGACAGTAATAAGTAAACTAAAAAAAGCAGGATTTTACACATTAGCCAAAACAGCACAAGACGAGTTTGGTTTCGGAACGTTCTCAACAAACTGCGCATACAAGACGCCAAAAAACCCGAACGACGTTGAAAGAAGCTGCGGAGGATCCAGCGGAGGAACAGCAGGCTACATAAAAGCTTCAAAACTGGTAAGCTACGGCCTTGGACAATCAACAGGCGGCTCGATAAGCTGCCCGGCAGCCTTCTGCGGAGTAGTAGGACTAACACCGACTTACGGCTTAGTATCAAGATACGGGCTTATAGACTATGCTAATTCTTTCGACAAGATAGGGCCGATAACAAAAACTGTGAAACAATCAGCAGAAATACTAAACATAATAAGCGGATTTGACGGCAAAGACCCTACAACAATATCAAAGCCAGCAGAAGATTATACCCAATACTGTTCAAAAGACGTAAAAGGCTACAAGATAGGAGTTATGAAACAATTCTTCTCAAAAGACGTGCCAGAAGAGATAAGAAAAAGCTTATGGGACGCGATAAAAAAACTAGAAAACAAAGGAGTCAAGTACGAAGAAATAAACCTTCCACTACAAGATTACGTAGTACCAGTATATTACCTACTAGCAACTGCGGAATCATCAACAAACCTAGCCAAGTACTGCGGCTTAAGATACGGTCTGACTAAAGACCTAGAAGGGCATTACAACGAATTCTTTTCACAAGTAAGAGAAGAAGGATTAGGAAAAGAAGCGAAACGAAGAGTATTGCTAGGAACCTTCATAAGAATGGTCGGTTATAGAAACGCGTATTACCTCAAAGCCTTGAAGATAAGAACAAAAATGATACAAGAATATAAGAAAATTTTCAAAAAATTCGACGCATTAATAGGACCCACTATGCCGGTCTTATCACCGAAGTTTACAGAAATAGAAAAACTCACACCAGTACAAAACTACCTGATGGATGCTTCAACCATACCGCCAAACCTTACAGGAATGCCAGCAATGTCAATACCTGTAAACAAAAAAGGATTACCAATAGGCATGCAGATAATAGCGGATCATTTCCAAGAAGGTAAACTAATAAGTTTAGGAAGCGCTTATGAAAGTTAAAATCGGCCTAGAAATTCATGTACAGCTGAACACTAAGAGTAAATTATTCTGCAGCTGCTCAACAGATTATAAAAAACCAAACAATAAAGTATGCGAAACATGCTTAGGAATGCCCGGCTCAAAACCAAGGCTGAACCAAGAAGCGGTAATAAAAGCATTAAAACTAGCAATAGCATTAAACTGTGAGATACAAGATAAGATGATATTCTCCAGAAAGACTTACTTCTACCCTGACTTGTCAAAGAACTACCAGATAACACAACTAGAATACCCATTAGCATTCAAAGGAGTTTTAAAACTAAAGAAAAAAGAAATAAGGATAAGAAGGATACAAGTCGAAGAAGACCCTGCAGGACTACAGCACAAATCAACCTGTGTCTTGATTGATTATAACCGGTCAGGAATACCATTAGTAGAAATCGTCACAGATCCTGACTTTGAAAGCGTAGAAGAAGTGAAAGAATTCATTGATAAATTAACAACAATACTGGACTACTTAGGAATGCACGACCCTAGCAATTTCACGCTAAGGGCAGATGTCAACGTAAACCTGGAAGGGCATCCGAGAGTAGAGATAAAAAACATGACAGGCACGAAAAACATTGAAAAAGCTTTAAACTTTGAGATAGTAAGGCAGAAAATAATACTAGAATCTAACCAGATGTCAATGCAACAGACGATGCACTACGACGCCAAAACATCGTCAACAATCGCTTCAAGAACAAAAGAAACAGAAGAAGATTATGGTTACATATTCGACCCGGACATACCAGTAATAAAACTTGACAAGAATCTTATAAATGAGGTGAAAGAAAAAATGCCAGAACTACCACAGCAAAGGATTGAAAGATTCATAAAAGACTATGACATGAAAGAACAGGACGCTTACGTTATTACTATAGAAAAAGCAACAGCAGACGTTTTCGAGGAACTTTCTAAAGAATTTGACAATGACTACTTGCTAAAATGGATGGTCGGGCCTTTAAGAAAAGTACTGAACTACAACAACCTAAAACTCGTACAAACAGGCATGAGCAAAGAACACATGCTCAAACTCTTAAAACTTATGAAAGAAGAAACACTAACGCCCAGAACAGGCGAGTTCGTATTAAGAGAATTAGTAGTAAAGCCTGATGACCCTGAAAAGATAATGAAAAAACTCGGATTTGAAGGCGTAGAAAAGAAAGAACTTACAAAAGTAATAGAAGAAGTATTAACAAACAACAAGAAAGCGATAGAAGACTACAAACACGGAGAGAAAAAAGCCTTGCAATTCTTAATAGGCCATGTCATAAGGGAAACTAAAGGACAAGCAGACGCTAAAGAAGTTGCAAAACTAATAACCAAGAAGATAGGATAGTTCCAAAAAACTTTTATAACCCTTATTACTGTTATTCTTAAAACATGAAAGAAGAACAATACTTACCAGTAAAAGAAGCCATGGAGAAAGGAAAAGGCAAAGTAAGCATAAGAGGCTGGGTTTATAGGGAAAGAAAAAGCAACCAATACATATTCTTAGTAATAAGAGACTATAGCGACATAATACAATGTGTCATTAAGAAAGAAAACGTTTCTGAAAAAATCTGGAAGGCTGCAGAAAAAATATTGATAGAAAGCTCAGTAATGTTATCAGGTACGATAAAAGAAGATACACGAGCGCCTACAGGATACGAAATACAAGTAGAAGACTTAGAAGTCGTGCATTATGCAGAAAACTTTCCAGTAGCGGAAGGCCAAAGCTACGAATACTTGCTAGATGTAAGGCATTTATGGCTGAGGTCAAGAAAACTTACTGCAGTCCTAAAAATAAGAAACACAGTCTTCGGAGCGATACACGAATACTTCAGAAGCCTAGGATATTATGAATTTCACAGCCCTTCTATAATAGGGCAAGCAGCTGAAGGAGGATCAACACTGTTTAAGATAGATTATTTCGGTAAAGAAGCATACCTTACGCAGACGTGGCAGTTATATGCTGAAGCGGCAATATTCTCACTAGAAAAGATTTACACAATAGCTCCAAGCTTCAGGGCAGAAAGATCAAAAACCTCAAGACACCTTACAGAGTATTGGCATGCAGAGGTAGAAGCAGCATGGCTTGAATTCGAAGGGATACAAGACTTAGGTGAAGGCTTGATAAAGCATATAGTCCAAAAGGTTTTGGAAAATAACAAGGAAGAACTAAAAATACTAGAAAGAGATGTTAAAAAATTAGAACCGGTCTTGAAGAAAAAATTCCCAAGAGTAACATATGATGATGTTCTTAAAATACTTGAAAAGAAGAATATTGAAATACCTTGGGGTAAAGACTTACGAACTATAGAAGAAGACAAGCTGTCAGAAGAATTCGACACACCAATAATAGTCACGAGATACCCTAAAGAGGTAAAAGCGTTCTATATGAAAGAAGACCCGAAAAATCCTAAAGTAGTCTTAGGATATGACATGATAGGACCAGAAGGATACGGAGAACTAATAGGTGGAAGCCAACGGGAGACTAGCATAGAAGAGATGGAAAGAAAACTAAAAGAAGAAGGAGCAGACCCGAGCAAATACGGATGGTACTTAGATACGAGACGGTACGGCTCAGTGCCTCATTCTGGATTCGGCATGGGCGTAGAAAGAGTAGTCTCCTGGATATGCGGGCTAGACAATATAAAAGATGCTATACCCTTCCCTAGGACGATGACTAGGATAAATCCTTAAAGAGTTTTATAACAAGCATGTAATCACCCAGTATTTGTGTTGTTATTCTTATGCCTACCCTTTTTGGATTATCTTATAATCTGCAGGCACGTCAGTCGCTGTTATGTCATAAGTCGTGAAAAGCTTCGCCCCTTCTACAGTTCCTATCTTCTTCTTGATAGTTGAATGTATAATGTCTAAGTCTTTCATACCCGGAGACACTAAGTCTGTAATCTGGAACATGTAGCTTTTGTATTTTTTCCCATGTTCTTTTCCGCCTTGCACTGTAGATTCAAAAGGGCTTAAGCTTAAACGTCCTGTAGCCATACCTTCGCAACGGCTTACAGCATACATTCCTTCTTCAAGTATAGGTTTTATACCTAGTATTTTTTCAAGCTCTGAAATAACTTGTTCCTCGTCTTGTTTTTCGTGAACGCCTACTTGTGCGAAATATTCTTGTTTCATTTTTTACCCCCTTCCAGTCTTTGCTGGAACTTAACTATAACACGTATAGGCGGAGGTTTATATACTTATCCCAAAAAATGTTGTAATTATTGCAAAAAATAGGAATATTTATATAATAGTTGGAACATATGTTCCATTATGGTTTACAATATGGACGATAAGGACTTGAAGATAATAGAAGTATTGAAAGAGCACGGAGAATACACTACCAGACAGATCTCAAAAAAAATACTCTTGCCACCAACAACGATACACCATCGGATAAAAAAACTAAGGGAAGAAGGCATAATAAAAAAATTCATGATAGAACTGGACAATTCTAAGATAGGAAAAACATTTGTCGCGTATATAATGGTATCCGCAAACCTCGCATTGTTAAAGCAGAAGCATAAAACACAGTATGATCTAGCACATGAGATAAGCAAATTCTACTTTGTAGAAAGAGTAGACATAGTCTCAGGAGGAACAGACCTTATAGTAATCGTAAGAGTAAAAGACGTAGAAGAATTCGACAAAATACTACTAGGCAAGTTACAGCTTATAGAAGGAATCGAAAAGACCCAATCATTGATAGTAATACACGAAAACAAATAACCTTAGAAACATTTTTAAACATTCATTCTGAATTATTATCAAATAAATGCCTCGGTAGCTCAGCCTGGTAGTAGCTCCTGACTGTTAGGCGTAACGCAGAAATCAGGTGGTCGTCGGTTCAAATCCGACCCGGGGCGCTCACATTCTTCAATGCTTTATCCAATAAATCTTTTATTCATACTTAATATTGGTTATCCAATATATAAAAACAAAAAAGAAGAGGGAGAAAGCCTTAAAAGAAAAAAGAACTTCCCCCCTCGTTTCCGATCATTTAAAGCAATCCTAAAGCTTCTCCGACCATTTCTATTTCCTCTTGAGTAACATCAGTATCCTTGGCCTTTTGGAGAAATGATGTAAATTTTATCCAAGAATTAGCTTCGCCCAAAATTTCTTCGGGAAAATGGGGTTTGCGTTTATCTACTATCCGCCATTCAAAATTCATTTCGTCCCAATTATACCGGGCATAAATACGTGTAAATGTCTTGGTCTTCAGATTGTAGTGCCACTCGATTTTTGTCCTTCTTATTCCGCCACGAAAAGATTCGATATTCCCGAATACAAGAACCGGATCTTGCAAACCTAATTTCTCCAAGGATTCTTTAGAGGTAAAAACAACCCCATAATAGATAGGGTATGAGTTAACCTCTTCTTTAATGTATTCCTGATAAATAATCTTCCTAGCCCATACGAAGTCATCATCTTCGTTGTAAAGATTATATGTCTTGATAAAACCTTCAATTTGTTTCACAGCTTCAGCAACTTTCGTCTCATCTTTATCGTCTTTCACTTTCTCAGCATCCAGAATTACCTTGACCTTCTTCAACCACTTTGTTATAAAATCTTTAGCCTCTTTTTCAGAAATCTCTCTTTCAGATTCTTTATACTTTCCTTTAATCTTTATTGTACAGTCAGTATGAGCCATCCAAAAGAGCTTCGTCTTAGGATTGTATCTTAACTCTTCTGACTTCAGTGGTTGAGCTCCGTCATAAGATGTAATAGAAAAGCAGAACATATTACCATGTTTAACGTAACCCTTTATTTCTTCGTTCTTGATCGCTTTGTTTAAACGCCCTCCTTGCTGATTCAGTATACCTATAGCTTCAGAGAATAGATCTGTAGAAGAAATTTCTTTTGGTTTTGTTTTTGGTGCTTCACATGAGATTAAAACGCCAAAAACGAAAATTAATAAAAAAATTAAAAACGTCTTTTTCATAAATAATTACCTCCTTTTTTAGAAAAGTTTTGAAGGGCATCCCCAAGAATCTCTCCCCAAGAACCGCCCTTGTTTAACCTTAACACTCGATTTCACCAGTAGGGCAGAGCATCTTGTACAAATCACAATCAGGCGTTATGTTGCCTTCCAATACCTCTTCGTCAGGCGGCGAAATAGCCTTATCATTCCCGTCTACCACTAAGGCTCCGACCATGTAACACTTCTTTGCCGCGCAATCGACTATAAACCAGAACATGATATACTCATTTCTTGATTTGTTGTATGACTTGAGCAAGACAGATCCTATACCTTCGTCAAACTCGATGGTTGCAGGATCGTACCAAAGAGTATCGCCTCCAGGGTTATCTAACTCCACCCATGTGTACTCGCTCGCGTAGCTTGTGATTGAGAAAAGAAGCATCAGCGGAAGGATTATAAGAAATATTTTTTTCAATAAATACCACCCCCTTTACAGGTAGTTTAGAATGAAAGAGGGCAAAGCCCTGTATTAGCAACTCTGCCCCCTGTCGTTTCAACCAGCGATCTTCAGCGCGGCGAGCACTTTATCAAAAAGCCCGTTTACAGAAATCCCAAAGGCGCCGACAGCGAGGACTATAGCCATTGCGATCATCATGACCATAATCACGTATTCCGTAGCGGTCATGCCGTTTTCACAGCGTGCCATCTTCGAGATTAGATTCGACAGCCTATTAAGAACTAGAGTCCTCTCTTTTTCTTTCGTCGCACGATCATTTTTTGTAAAAATCATAAACAACAGTTTTATCATTTTCAAATTCACCTCCCTTTACAAGTGTAAGAAAAGGGCAGCTCCTAAAGAATTTCTTCTAAAGAAGCTACCTTGTTAAGTTAGCTTATTGTAATTGTTGAGCTTATGGGCATGAAAAACACCCATTCGATAAAATCCCGCCCCTCGATAAGTTCTATTACTTTCCACTGAAAAGCGTTTATCAAAATAGGACGAGCCTTTTGCAGATGACTAAACCTAATCACTTCACTTTGCGGAACAGATAATGTGATCTTCTTAGGTGCGCCGATATCACTTAATCTTATTTTTTTGGTGCCGACTTCATAATAGAACTGAACTTTATCAATAGACTCACCATAGGCAAGCTCAATTTGAAACGTCCTTGACTTAGGATTATCAGGATTCGCTTTCGCTTCCCAAACGAATTCAAAAGTCTGTAGGAATGTCCCCGCATCCCATTCACCGGATACATTAGAAGACATTAGAGTTATTTTAGGAGGGTTATTCTTAGACCAATCCCATGATTGAGCCTGTGATTGTCCTTGATTAAAGAATTGGACGATGTCCTGTCTTGTACAACTGACGAATTGGGTGACACTAAGTCTCTCATCAGGTAGTTGTGTGACGCCATAATTCAGATGAATTCTTCCACCGTCGCTTTGATCGTTAAATACTCCCTCTCTGGCTCTACTTTCAGTAGCCCATCCAGTCTCAATATGAACTTCCCAGTCTTTGACTTCATAGGCTCGTGGAATCCTCACAGAATCGTTAATGTCTACTGGCTTGCGCTGCCATGCACCACCCTTTGACCAGCTGACTACTAATATCGGCCAGCGACCCCTTCTATTTTCCATTTCTCGCCTATTTTCGTTCATGGCAGCATTGATGCTGATGTCACAATCCCCATTAGGCCGCCAAGTTTTGTAGACAGCATAAATATCAATTGTCCACTCACCTTTAGACAAACCTGCAAAAGCAGAAGGAGTTATTCCGAATAAGACAAAACTAATTAGTAAACACCATAGAATCTTTTTCATTTTAATACCTCCCCTTTAAAAAAGAAGAAAAGGGCAGCCCTTCTGTAACGAATCACTTCAGAACTGCCCCGTCTATAGGATCAATCCATTGGTAAGGCTATCAGAACACCTCTTTCCAAGAGAGTGTCTTAGCTTTACCGACTAAAGCACAACTTGCTTGTACCCTTTGCCGGCTAAACAGGATATCACACGTCCCATTTAAAACGTCTGCACTTGCCGTGCTCAACGTGAGGACTGACCCGACTATTAAGCTGTTTCCATTGGCTTTGTTCAAACTTTGGGCTATTATAATCCCTTTGAACGTACCATGAAAGTTTCCAAGATTACCCGCAACAATGAGTATCCCATCTCCATCAGCCGTAGAGAAATCGCCTTCCACATAGGTCACACCATGAATAGTTGAAGGCACTTGGCCACTGTTGGTATAGTATGTCCCATTAGCTTGTGCCAAACTCTTAAGTGTTCCTTCTGGTAGTCCTAAAGCGTTGTCAACTGATGTCATTTGTGA
>Ga0194112_10003346_pt1 | contig 22390 bp, 26 predicted proteins | sample TA2MahC400mmetaG_FD_146191 | JGI IMG/M metagenome (GOLD analysis project Ga0194112, IMG submission 146191) | Freshwater microbial communities from Lake Tanganyika, Tanzania - TA2015016 Mahale Deep Cast 400m | ecosystem: Environmental > Aquatic > Freshwater > Lake | place: Tanzania: Lake... | reverse complement strand
AGGCACGTATCTGGGTCGCCGGCTCGAGGGGCAACCGATGATTGATCCCCACGACATCGCCGCGATGGTGCTCTTTCTCCTCCAGCAACCCGACAACATTGACCTGCCCGAGGTGATTGTCCGCCGCTTCGACGCGTCGGCTCCGGCGAAATAGCACGCGCGGTTGTCGTTACGATGAATGCCGATGCCTGTCTCCTGTAGCCGCGAGCCTGCTCGCGGCCTCGTTTGACAGGGTGAATGCCTCTTTTCCGCGAGCAGGCTCGCGGCTACAAGACCACCGAATACGTTTTGAACTCTGTTCGTGCAAAGAACGAGTGGCTTTGCTATGGTACAGCCATGAGCACCACGGAAATTGTTGCGGAGATTCCCCGCCTGTCGCACGAAGAACGGCGGGAGATCATGCGTCGTCTGATCGCGGCGGAGGAAGACGCGGCAACGTTGGCCGAGTGCGACCGGCTCGCGTTGGAACGGTTCCAGATGTTGGACGCGCTGGAAGCAGAAGATGAAAAGAACGCTGCCCGGTGAAATCTGGCGCGTGGATTTCGGCATCGCGGCCAAAGTCCGCCCCGCGTCTATTCCTTTTGCAGCGAAGGTCGCAATGTGAGTTCAGAGCCTTCGCTCACGGTCACATCTTTCTTGTACGGTTTGTAGCCGTCCTTCTTCACCTCGATGGTGTGCGCGCCTTCGGAGAGCCGTAGCTTGGCTGGCGTATTGCCCATGAACGCCCCGTCCACAAAAACTTCACAGTCGGTAACAAGGCTGTCCACTGTCAACATCCCTTGCTTTCCGGAAGTGGCTGCTGATTGCTGCTTGTTGTCGGTTTTCCCAGATGCAGCTTGCGTGCCAGTAAACTCACCCTGTTTCCACGCACCATCTTCAGTTCTGCCGTCGGCATAAGTCATCTTGCCAAAACCGTGCATCTTCCCATCGCGGAACTCGCCGACATACTTGCGGCCATCTGGCCAAGTCATCGCACCTTCACCGTCTGGCAAGTCCGGTTTTCCCGTTACAAGTTTCCAGTCGCCCTTGTATTCTCTTCCGTCCTTCCATGTGATCGTACCGGTGTTCTTGCCTTCGTGCTTCCACGTACCGACGAGTTTTGTCCCATCTGGCCACTCGTCTGTCCCTTCGATGTGCTTTCCGTTTTCCCAACGACCTGAAGACTTCGTCCCATCGGGAGTGATGAAAACGCCTTGGCCATGAAACGAATCTCGCTTCCACTCGCCTTCATAAGTATAGCCATTTGAACTCACTATTTTTCCCTCCCCATTCTTTTCGTTGTCACTCCATTCGCCAACGTACTTTCCACCTTCGGGGTAGGTCATCGTGCCAGTACCATCAAGCTTGCCGCGCTTCAAATCCCCTTCATATCTGCGCCCATTCGCATACTCCACCACACCCCGGCCATCCGGAAATCCGTTGGCGAACTCACCTGTGTAGGAATTACCATTTGTGTACTTAATGCTTCCGTAGCCGTGACAACGGGACTTTCCATCGGAACCCGGCAGCAACGGACCACTGTAAACACTACCATCATCCATTTTATGGTTCGTCACATTTTGCGTCTGACCTTGTTGAGGTTGCACTCCGCCAGCATTGTTGTTGACGGTGATTTGGCTTCGGCTTGCTTGTGCATTGGCATAGCCGCTGGCGGCACTACCCATTGCCGCCATGCTGGCTGCACCTTGAGCGGTTTTGGCGTAGGGAGCCATTCCGCCGAGCAACCCGCCGAGTAGTGCGGTGTCACCGGGTGTTTCACAGCCGCTCATGATTGCCAGTGCACAAGCCGCTGCTGTTACTATTGCTACCTGTCTAAGTTGTTTCATTTGTCCCTCCTCTTGCCTCGCGTTGTCCAACCCGACCCAAACAAAAGGGGGCGCACTTACTGGCGCCCCGAATCAGGCACGTGGATGCCCACACAGGAAACGCTTTCAGCACGCCCCTTGCGGGGCGCGCTTCGAAGCGCCGTCCTGTGTGCGAAGTTTCCACGTTTCGATTCGGACAGGCTGAAGCTGCGCGAATTAGTTTTGGGTTATTGGTTTATGTGACTTATGTTTCTCCTTCGGCGCAGAGAATACGCCTGTCGGGGATTTACCGTCAAGCCTCGGACGAGCCGGCGGAACGACGGCGACCGTGTTTGACTTCACGGCTGGGAAATCCTAGAGTGCTGTCGTGAAAACGATCCAGTTTGAGACGGAACTTCACGGCGAGTCGCAGTTGCAGATTCCACCCAAGATCGCCGCGCGCCTGCCGGGTAGCGGGAAGGCGAAGGTGATTCTGTTGATCGAGGAAGACGCCGAGGACGCCGAGTGGCGCAAGCTCGCCTACGAACGGTTCGTGCGCGAGGACGCCTCCGAGGATTCAGTCTATGACAAGTACGCTGAAACTCGGTGACATCTACATCGCTTCCTTCCCCTTCACCTCCGGCCAGTTCAGTAAACCGCGTCCCGTTCTCGTCCTGCTTGACCTCCACGAGGATTGCCTGATTGCCCGCATTACTTCTGGCTTGCATACCGGTCTGTTGGACGTGCCCATCACCGAATGGCGCAAAGCCGGCCTGGAGAAACCGTCTGTCGCACGCCTCACGCGCCTTGTCACCGCCGAGAAGACGTTGTTGAAGTTGAAAATCGGGGCGCTGTTGCCTGCTGATCTTCAGGCAGTCCGCCAAGCGTGGAATCAGCACATGCGCCTCTGAATCTCGATCCTGTCGTTGGAAGACTGACTGCAATAAACGTAGGGGCGCATTGCATGCGCCCTTCTTTGCAACCCCACACATGGCATGGACGCACGCAGTGCGCCCCTACAACTGTGTCTATCCGTGTGAATCTGTGGCCTATGTTCCGGTCAGGGCTATTCCGACGCAGTCAGCATTTCCAAGAAACGACGCGGGGTGACTATCGGAATGTTGGCAAACGAATGTAGCGTCAACAGGTCGGAGTCGCCGGTGACAATTACGTCGGCTGCGGCAGTCTGGGCAGTGGCCAAGACCCAATCATCGTCACGGTCGCGGCAAACCGGTTTGGCCAGGGGTGACGGATTCACGATTTTGGCCCGGTCGGTGAACCGTTGCCAAAAGGGATCGCGGCGCGGGTCAACGCGGAACTTGTTGGCAAGCCGTTCGGCATACTCGTCCAAAATGTGTTCACTGGTAATGAGCGTTTCCTGGACCAGACAATGGCGCAACACTTGACGGCAGAGTCCGTCGGCGATGGTGGCGGCCAGCAGAACGTTGGAGTCGAGAACGACTTTCACGAGGAAAATTGCTTGAAGACGTCGTCGTCGGTGTAGATGCCCATTGCCTGAGCTTGAGGCACAAGTCTGCGACGCAGGTTCTCAAAAGAGTCCAACAACAACCGGTCCGCGACGGCTCGGCGGACGTAATCGCCCTCAGAGACGCCTACTTCCTTGGCGGCGCGGGACACGTCTCGGCGCAGTTTGGGAGGCAGGTCAATCACTTGTTCTTGTTTCATGGTAAGAAGATAGGCAACCAACAAGGGAAGGTCAAGGCGATGGTTGATACCGGGTGTAATTCAAAGTTGTGGGCAGCGCAACGCAGAAGGCATCCGGGACGGACGCTACTACACCAGCCAATGGTGTAGTAGCCGCCGTCCCGTCGGCTCCTTGCCCAAAACAACGAACTGCACCCGTTGTTACCCCGCGGTGCCGGCGTGTGGGGAAGCGCCCCGACGGAGCGGGGCAGCTACAACTGCGTGAAAGATTTTGATGAAAGATTTTGATTGACCGTGAGCAGATTGTGATTATAAACGCGCAGATTCAATCATGCCTCTTTCTGAACCCAGAGACCTTGCACCGCAGCGGCTCGACAACCTTCGGGCGTTGATCCGCGAGAGCGGCGTCATCCGCGTCGAGGCGCTCTGCCGGCAGCTTGGGGTGTCGCCGGCGACGGTCCGGCGGGACCTCGACCAGCTCGAACGCTCGGGCGCGATCCGCCGGGTGCACGGCGGGGCAGTCAGCGTCGAGAGCCGGCTCGATGAGCCGTTGTTCGACGATAAGGCGTCGTTGGCGGCGCGGGAGAAACGACGGATTGCGGAGGCGGCGCTGTCGTTTGTCGTGGCGGACGAGACGATTTATCTGGATGGCGGTTCGACGGTGTTGGAGTTGGCGCGGTTGTTGCGGGAGCGGACGAATGTGACGGTGGTGACGAATTCGTTGCGGGCGGCGCACGAGCTGGCCGGGCGGGGGCCGCGGCTCATCCTCATCGGAGGCGAGCTGCGGCGGCTGAGCCAGACGGTCGTGGGGCCGTTGACGCGACAGACGCTGGAGGGATTGCACCTCGACAAGGCGTTCATGGGCACCATCGGGATGTCGGTGCAGGAAGGGATGACGACGACGGATCCGGGCGAGGCGTACACGAAAGATTTGGTGATGAAACAGGCCCGGCAGGTTATTCTGTTGGCCGACTCCAGCAAGGCGGGCAAGGTGTCGTTCGCGCGCGCCGGCAGCCTCGACGAAGTGGATGTGCTCATCACCGACGCCAAGGTGGACAAGCAGTTTGCGCGAGAACTTGCGGAGAGGAAGATCAAGCTGGTGAAGGCCTGAGTAGCCGCAAAAGAGATGAACGATCAGCCAACAACCGAGATCATGAAGTTGTGTGATGCCGTGCGTGAGACAAGTTACGCCGTTCATCTCTACCATGGGCATGGACACTTGGAGAAGGTGTATGAGAACGCTCTGGCCAACCGCCTACGCAAGGCGGGGGTCAACGTCGTCCAACAGCACGCACTCACCGTGTACGATGAAGACGGCACGGTGATCGGCGAGTATGTGGCCGACCTGTTTGTAGAAGGCTGCCTGATTGTCGAATTGAAGGCGGCCAAGACAATTGCTGACGAGCACGTCGCCCAACTGTTGGGTTACCTGCGGTCAGCCCGCATTGAGCACGGCCTGCTCATCAACTTTGGTTCGGCGAAGTTTCAGATCAAGAAATACGCACTTCGCGAAGCCGTCGAGGTCTGAGTTCTTTGTGACCTTTGCGCCCTTTCGCGGCTAATCATAGGAGACCACATGACAACCCAACAAAACCCTGTTTACCTAAGCAACATGCGGCCGGACTTCACGCCGTTCGAGGTCAATTGCGGCAAGATCAAAGCCTACCGCTACGAGGGCAACCTGAAGAGCGAGTTGAAGGCGAAGACGATCTCCAAGGCGGAGGCCATCGGCCTGTTGGAGGATATGTTGATCGTGCGCGAGCTGGAGGAGATGATCGTCAAGCTCCGCTCCGGCGGCTACGAGCCGTTGCCCGGCTACGACTACCGCGGCCCGACGCACGTGTCGGTCGGCCAGGAAGGCACGACGGTCGGCGGCTGCGCGCCGTTGCGGATCAGCGACAACATCACCAGCACGCACCGCGGCCACGGCGAATCGCTCGCGAAGGGCACGGTCTCGATGCGGTTGATGAGCGCCGAGCAGTTGAAGACGCGCGTGCCGGGCTGCGCCGCGACGAAACGTGACGACCTGCTCGAAGGAGCGCTCGAAGAGCATCTCTACAAGTTCATCTGCGAGTTGTTCGGCAAAGACGATGGCTACTGCAAAGGCCGCGGCGGCTCGATGCACATCGCCGATTTCACCGTCGGCCATCTCGGCGCCAACGCCATCGTCGGCGGCGGCGTTCCCATCGCCACCGGCGCGGCCATGGCGAATCGTTATCTGCGCCAAGACAACGTCGTCTGCTGTTTCGCCGGCGACGGCGCGTTCGCCAACGGTGTCGTGCTCGAATCGCTCAACTGGGCCGCGCAGGCGCAGTTCACCAACGATCTCGCCGGCGACCACAAGTTCGGTCTGTCGATCATTTACCTCATCATCAACAACCATTACGGCATGACCCATCGCAGCGACGACGAAGTGATGGGCATTGACCAGATGGCGCGCCGCGCCGCCGGGTTCGCGAACAACAACATGCACGCCGAGATCGTCAACGGCATGAATGTGCTTGCCGTCCGCGACGCCGTGCGCCGCGCGGCCGAGTTGTGCCGGCAAGGCAAGGGACCGGTGATGCTCGATGTTGACACTTATCGTTATTGGGGCCACTCGCTCAGCGACCCGCGCAACGAGTACCGCACTAAGGAAGAAGAAGCCGCGTGGAAAGCGGTTGATCCGATTGACACGTTCAAGAAGGAACTGCTCGACGCCAAGGTCCTCACCAAGGCCGGTCTTGAAGCCGTTGAAGCCCGCGTCCGCGACCGCAATGCTCGTGCCGCCAAACGCGCGACATTGGCCGCCGATCCGCCCGCTGCCGACGTCATCAAGTACATGTACACCGACACGAAGGCCGAGGTCGTTCCCGCCGAGTTCCAGAAAGTGAAAATCATCCAAGACGTGGCGCCAATCAAGCGCACCGATGGCCAGATCACCTACCGCGACGCCCTCAAAGAAGCGCTCGTCGAGGAAATGCGCCGCGATGCGCGCGTCATTTTCTACGGCGAAGACGTTGCCGAGTACGGCGGCGCGTTCAAGCTCACGAAGGGCTTGCTCGAAGCGTTTGGACGCGACCGCGTGTTCAACACGCCGATCAGCGAGGCGTGCATCTGCGGCACCGCCGTCGGCGCCGCGATGCGCGGACTGCGGCCCGTGGTCGAGTTGATGTACATGGACTTCGCGTTGATGTCCTCCGACCAGATCAGCAACCAGGCAGCCAAGTGGCATTATATGAGCGGCGCGCAGACTGAAGTCCCGCTCGTCGTCCGCGCTTCCGTCGGCGGCGGCAAAGGTTACGGCGGCCAACACAGCCAGACACTCGAATCCATGTTCGCCCACATCCCCGGCCTCTACGTCGCCTATCCGAGCACGCCGTACGATGCCAAGGGCATGTTGAAATCTGCCATCCGCGACAACAACCCCGTCCTCTTCGTTGAGAGTCAGTTGCTCTACGGCGTCAAAGGACCGGTGCCGGAGACCGATTACCTCGTCCCGCTCGGAGTCGCCGAAGTCAGGCGCGAAGGCACCGACATCACATTCGTCGCGTGGGGTCCCGCTGTTCCCGACGCGCTCAAGGCCGCCGACAAACTCAAGGCCGAGAAAGGCGTCAGCGCCGAGGTCATTGACATCCGCACACTCGTCCCGCTCGACCTCGATACCATCATCCGCAGCGTCCAGAAGACCGGTCGTTGCGTCGTCGCCAGCCAGGCGATTCACATTGGCAGCTACACCGGCGAAATCGCCAGCACGATTCAAGACGAAGCGTTCGATTACCTAGACGCCCCCGTCAAACGCGTCGGCGCCAAGAACGGCATCGCCCCGCAAAGCCACATCCTCGAAGCCGCGTTCCTGCCAAACGCCAACGACATCCTCGCCGCCGCCAACGCGATTCTGTAGAAACGAATGGCCGCGAAAGAACGCAAAGAGCGCAAAGAAATGAACTCGGCAATGACCTCAGACATCATGAAGTTGTGTGATGTGGTTCGCGAGACGGCCTATGCCATCCACGTTTACCACGGGCATGGCCACTTGGAGAAAGTTTACGAGAATGCGCTGGCCCACCGGTTACGCAAGGACGGTTTTGCTGTCGAGCAGCAGAAGCCGCTCACTGTGTACGATGAAGATGGCACGGTCATCGGCGAGTATTTCGCTGATCTCGTAGTGGAGAACCGTCTGATCGTTGAACTCAAAGCCTGCAAATCATTGGCAGAGGAGCACGTGGCGCAGGTTCTGGGTTACTTGCGGTCTGCGCGGATTGAACACGGACTCCTCATCAACTTTGGTTCATACAAATTCCAAATGAAGAAATACGCGTTGAGCGCACGAACTGGGGAGGACGAATGAAACCGTTCTTCCTCTTTGAGTTCTTTGCGTTCTTTCGCGGCTAGGAAAACTTATGGCAAATCCCATCACCATGCCCAAGTTCGGTCAGATGACCGAAGAAAGCGCCATCGTCGAATGGCGCAAAAAAGAAGGCGACAAGATCGCCAAAGGCGACATCCTCTTCACTGTTGAGACCGACAAATCGGTCATGGAAGTCGAAGCCTTCAGCGACGGCACACTCCTGAAGATTGCCGTCGCGCCCGGCGTAATGGTCCCGGTCCAAACTGTTGTCGGCTACATCGGCAACCCCGGCGAAGCCATCCCAGCTACACCGCCGCCGCCACCTCCCGCTCCGAAAGCCGTTGTAGGCCCGCTGACCCCAGCGGGCGTTGCCGCTGTCGTGGCCGCGCCCGAACCGCCGCGTGAGGTCACGCGGCCTACAACACCAACACCAGCGCCTGCGCCTTCTGTTCCGGTTTTGTTCCGGATCTCCCCGCGCGCCGCGGCGCTCGCGAAACGTTGCGTCATTGACGCGGCCAGAATCACCGGCAGCGGCCCCGGCGGACGCGTTGTCGAGAAAGACGTTCGAGCCTACCTCGACGCCCGCGGCTACAACAACCTCCGCGTCTCGCCGGCGGCAAAGAATCTCGCGGCGAAGGAAGGTATTGATCTGCTCAGCATCCCAGCCGACCGGATTCAAGTGGCCGACGTTGAACGCGCCATTGCCGAGCGACCGAAACCGATGAACAAGATGCGGCAGACGATTGCCCAGCGGCTCACGCAGAGCAAACTCACCCAGCCGCATTTCTACGTCACCGTCTCGGTAGACATGACCGACCTCATCGCCTACCGCAACCAACTCAAGGCCGCCGGCGCGCCGTACACCATCACCGACTTCATCTCGCAAGCCGTCGTCCTGTGCCTACAGGAGTTCCCGGTCGTCAACAGCAGCACCGACGGCAAGACCACGCGCTGGCACAGCCACGTCAACCTCGGCCTCGCCGTCTCCATCGAAGGCGGCCTCGTCGTGCCCGTCATCCGGCACGCCGAGCAATTGACGCTCCGCGAAATCTGCGACCTATCCAAGCAACTCGCCGAGAAAGCCCGCGCCGGTAAGCTCACGCCCGACGAAATGACCGGCGGCACGTTCACCATTTCGAACATGGGCATGCTCAACGTCGAAAACTTCGGCGCTATCATCAACACCGGCGAAGGCGGCATCCTCGCCATCGCCACGACGATGAAGCAACCCGTCGTCCGCGACGACAAGATCGTCATTCGCCAAATGATGAAGCTGACGCTCTCCGTGGATCACCGCCTGATTGACGGCGCGCTCGGCGCCGCATTCGTCAACGCCGTGAAAGCAAAACTCGAGGACATCGAACTATGGAAACGTCTCGCGTGAAATCACCGGAAGCTGTCGTTGCCGGGCACATTTGCCTCGACATCATTCCGACGTTCGAGAACTCCACAGCAATCGATCCCGGCAAGCTTACCAAGATCGGCCCCGCCGTCATATCGACCGGCGGTGCCGTCTCCAACACCGGCCTCGCGATGCAGCGGCTCGGCATCCGCACGCGTCTCATCGGCAAAGTCGGCGACGACACCTTCGGTCGCGCCATCCGGGAAATCGCCGGCTCTGACGGCATGATTGTCGGAAAAGGCCAGACCAGTTCCTACACCGTCGTCATCAGCCCACCGGGCGTTGACCGCGCATTCCTGCATTGTCCCGGTGCCAACGACACCTTCCGCGCTGCCGACGTGACTGATGCCGCGCTGCGCGGCGCAAGGTTGTTTCACTTTGGCTACCCGCCGCTCATGCGCCGGATGTATCTTGATGGCGGACGCGAACTCGTGTCGTTGTTCCGTCGTGTCAAACGCCTCGGCCTCACCACCTCGCTGGACATGGTGATGGTGGATCCGAAATCCGAAGCCGGCCGCGTGGACTGGCCGGCGGTGTTACGTCGCGTGTTGCCGCACGTTGACTTCTTCCTTCCGAGCCTCGACGAAATGCAGGTGATGATTGGAAATCGTCCGCCCGCGGCCATCGCCGCGCAGCTTCGTGACTGGGGCGTCGGCATTGCCGGACTCAAGCTCGGCCACAAGGGTCTCTATGTCCGCTGGCCGGATCGCGAGCGAATCGTGCCCTGTTTCAAAGTCAACGTTGCTGGAACCAACGGCGCCGGTGACGCCACCATCGCCGGCTTCCTCGCTGCTTACCTGCGTGGCTTGTCGCCTGACGACGTTATGACAATGGCCGTCGCTGTCGGCGCGTGTTGCTGCGAGGCTGTTGATGCCACCAGCGGCATCCGACCGTGGAATGAAGTGCGCCGGCGCATCGCAGCTGGTTGGCCGAGATTGAAATGAAGTCGCGGCGCACATTTGTCGGGTTCGGGTTTGGCCCGATCCAGGCTGGGCTGTTCCTGTACGAGGCGCACCGTTCCGGCAACTTCGACCGGCTCGTCGTCGCCGAAGTCAAACCCGACATCGTCGCCAACATCCGCAACGCCGGCGGACGCTACACCATCAACGTCGCCACCCGCGCCGGCGTCGAGCGACGCGAAGTCACCGGCGTCGAGATTTTCAATCCGCAAGTTGAGCCGGACAAACTGATCGCCGCCATCGGTGAGGCGTCGGAGATCGCCACCGCGTTGCCGAGCGTGAAAGTGTTTCCACACATCGCGCCATTACTGAAACACACGAGTGGCCCCTGCGTCGTTTACACCGGCGAAAACCACAACCATGCCGCCGAGATTTTGGAGGAAGCCGTCTCGTCAGCAAGGCGGGCGTCCGGGACGGACACCACTACACCCGCGCACAGTGTAGCAGCCGCCGTCCCGGCGGCTTCTTCTCGATGTGAAAACGTTCAGTTCCTCAACACCGTCATCGGCAAGATGAGCGGTGTGACTGACGACGGATTTCTCGTCGAGGAATTCAATCGGATCCTGATCACGCAAATCAAGCTGCCAAACTTCCGGCGCGGTATCGAGGTGTTTGTCGAGAAACCCGACCTATTGCCGTTCGAGGAAGCGAAACTCTACGGACACAACGCCGTCCACGCCTTACTCGGCTACCTCGCGAACCGCGAGGGACTACAGTTCATTTCCGATGCCGATGAAAAGTTGCTGTCGCTCGCTCGCGGCGCATTTCTGGAGGAGTGCGGCCCGGCGGTGATGACGCGGTGGCGCGGCGTGGATGAGTTGTTTACGCCCGACGGCTGGCGTTCGTATGCCGAGGATTTGCTCGTGCGGATGACGAACCCGTTTTTGCGCGACCGGGTCGAGCGCGTCATTCGCGACGCCCAGCGCAAGCTCGAATGGAACGACCGCCTGATTGGGACGATTCGTTTGGCTTTGGCTGCCGGCATCAAGCCGTGGCGGCTCGCGCTCGGCGCCGCCGCTGCGATGGAAACCATCGGCGTCGGCGCGGAACTTTGGCCGGAGGCAACTCCGGAGTTGATCGAACTGATTCACGAAGCACAATCCAACCTCAACCAGTGGAGGAAGACAGCAGCCGTCGTGGAACGCTGATTGACTCGGTGCGCGGCGGGTGTTATCTAAGAAGTGATGAAGACGACCGTGACATTGTCCGACGCCCAGGCTCGATTGGGACAGTTGGTGCGCGCCAACCGCACTGTCACCATCCATCGGCGCGGACACCCCGAGGCATTCCTCGTTCCCCGCAGACGAATGGAAGCAATTTTGGAGACGATGGAATTGCTTGCCAATCCCAAGGCTGTTGCCGCCGTGCGCCGCGACCGTTCCGGCAAGGGCAAGTACCTGCCACTGTCGGTTCTTGATGAAGACGCGGGTTGAACTTGATCCGCAGGTGGCGAGTTTTGTCCGGTCGCTCGCTCCCGAACCACGCCGACGTCTGCGCGCCGCATTGCGGGACTTGGAACGGGAACAAGGCGACTTGCGGTCGTTGGAGGGCAATCTGGCCGGTTACTGGCGGCTGCGCGTCGGGAGTTATCGCGTCCTCCTGCGCTTCTACACTGCCCAACAACAACGCGTGGCGCGATGTTTGTTTGCGGAGCGACGGTCGGTCGTTTACGAGTTGTTCGCAGAACTTATCACGGGTGAGAGGCAAAACTAGTGTTCGTGTTTTTTTCACGCATGTCATCATGCCGCTCTGTCGGCATAACAAAACAAGACGGATTACGAAAGAACGCGGCGACAGAGCGCCGCGGCTACAACAGCAAAGGACAATATGGAAACATTTGACATCGTCGTCATCGGCGCCGGTCCCGGCGGGTATCCGGCCGCGATTCGCGCGGCGCAACTCGGCGCGTCGGTCGCCATCGTCGAACGCGAACAACTCGGCGGCACCTGCCTGAACTGCGGTTGCATCCCGACCAAATCGCTCATCGCCGGGGCAGATCTGCTTCACCACATCCAACACGCCGCGCCGCTCGGCATCAACGTCAAGGGCGCGACACCGGATTACCCCGCGATGGTCGCGCACAAGAACAAAGTCGTCGCCCAACTGCGCGGCGGCGTCGCGCAACTGCTGGCCGGCAACGGCGTGAAGACACTCACGGGCGCAGCATCGTTCGTGGATCGGAACACGCTCGACGTCGCTGGAACGCGTGTCGGCGCGAAGAAGGTCATCATCGCCACCGGCTCGACCTCGGCGGTGCCGTCGTTCATCCCGAAACATCCGCGCGTCGTCGAGAGCAAAGGGTTCCTCGAACTGACGACATTGCCGAAGACGATGACGGTGCTCGGCGGCGGCTACATCGGCTGCGAGCTGGCCTGCATGGCGGCGATGCTCGGTGTGAAGGTCACCATCGTCGAGTTGCTCGAAGATGTTTTGCTGTTGCTCGATCCCGACGTGCGACGCGAAGTCCGCGCCAGCATGGAGAAAGACCTCGGTATCCGCATCCTGACTGGCAAGGCGCTGGAGAAGATTTCCGCCAACGACAAGGGCGCGAGCGGCATGGTCGGCGACGAGAAGATCGAAGCGGAGTTGTTACTGGTGTCGGTTGGCCGCAAGCCGGTCACCGACGGTTTGGCGCTGGAGAAAGCCGGCGTGAAGACGAACGAGAAAGGTTTTGTTCCGGTGGACGATTTTGGCCGGACGAACGTCGCCAACATCTTCGCCATCGGCGATGTGAACGGGCGGGTGCAGTTGGCGCACAACGCCACGTCGCAGGGTATCATCGCTGCCGAAACAGCCTGTGGGCGAAAGCCGCGCAAGTACGAATCGCTCGTGCCGGGCGTGATTTTCACCACCCCGGAAGTTGCCTTGGTTGGGTTGACGGAAGCCGACGCGCAGAAACAAAACCGCGCGGTGAAGACCGGCAAGTTCCGGCTCGGCGGGCTTGGCCGCGCCATCGCCGCCGGACAGACGGCCGGTTTCGTGAAATGGATTGCCGATGCGCAGACAGACCAGTTGCTTGGCGCCGCGATGGTCGGTGCGCACGCGACGGATTTGATCGCCGAGGCGGCGCTGGCGATTCGGAGCGAACTGACGGCGGCGGAGCTTGGAGACACAATCCATGCGCACCCCACATTCAGTGAAGGCTGGATGGAAGCAGCACACGCCCTGCACGGCACGTGCATTCACGCGCCGCCAAAACGAAAAAAATAATGATGGCGGGGATTAGCCGAGGACCATCTTCTTCAGGCGGGAAGCCGAAGAACGCTTGGCGGTCTTGACCGGGGCGGCAACCTTGCGGGTGGAAGTCTGGATCAACTCCGACTCGGCTTGGAGCCAGTCGGTAACGTCGGAGCCGTTGGTGCGGCCGCGCTTCACGTACAACTCGTACGCGCGGGCTGCGATTTCGGCGTTGGTCGGGCGTTTGGTTTCAGTGTCAATGATGTTCATTTGTATGTTCTCCTTTGGTTTATAAACGGGAGTAAACACCTCCCGAGTGTCATTCCCTTTACGAAGGGGCGGCGAACGTGCAACAAATGCAGTGTCCTGTCAAGTGGCGGATTCCCACCGGGCCTCGGCCTCGGTGAAATACTCGACGCGGGTCTTCTTGTATTCCTTTGTCGAGTAGAGCGCAGCGAACTCGGCGATGCCCGTCTCGCGGGAAATCTCTGCAAGCACGGCCTCGCAATCCTCGGAGGAACGCCCGTGAATCATCGTGAAAAGGTTGAACGGCCAGTCGGGATAGGTCGGGCGACGGTAACAATGGCTGACGCTCTTGAACCGCGCCATCGCTTCGCCGGCAGCAATGATGTCGGCGTCGCTGCCGCGCGCGGCCCAGACGCCCATCGCGTTCGCGCCGAACCCGGCCTTGCGGTGCCGCAATACCGCGCTGAACCGCCGCATCCGACCCGACGCCCGCATGGCGGCGGTCATCTGCTGAAGCTCGCTCATCGCGAACCCTGTCGCGGTAAACGGTTCCGGCACGAGCGCCAAGTCGCGCTGCATCGTACGCACAAATTCAATCTCGCGCGGCGTCAACGGCGTCGGCGCTCTCCGTTGCGCCTCGCTGTACGCCACCTCGCCCTTACTGTCGCCGCTGCCTTCGACGTCGAGTTCAACGCCAATCTTGAACAGACGCAGCGTCGCTAGCAACCGCATCGCGTCGGCGCCAGAGCGTTGACGGAGCATCTCGACGGTCTTCTCCAAACCGAGGCGCGACTGCGGGCTGACGGCGATGGTGAACCAGAGATTGTAGGCGTGGTTGCGGGCGTAGTTGTGGCTGACGCCGGGGTGCTCGTTGATGATGGCGGCGACGGCTTCCTCGCGTTGCGGGTCGCAGGTCGCGGCGACGAGCGACGATTGGTAGCCGAGTGACTGCGTATCGAAAATGGCGCTGATCTGGCGGATGAGACCGTCATCTTTCAGCGCGCGGACACGCTGCAACACTTCGTCGCCGGTCAGGCCGAGCGGTTCAGCGAGGGCGTCCCACGGCCGGAACAAAACCGGAACATCGCGCTGGAGCGCGGCGAGCAGTTTTTTGTCGGTGTCGTCCACGGGCAGCACAGTAAATCGCCGGTTGCCGCGGCGCAAGCCTTGCGCTAATCTCCGAGCCATGCCCGAAGCGCGCACAGTTTATCTGATCGGAGGCAGCGACGAGTTCGCCATCAAGGAACACGCCGCCGCCCTTGCCGCGAAACTCGCGCCGAAAACCGCGGGGGAATTCGGCGTCGAGACCATCGAGGGCGACGCGGCGAATGCCGACGAGGCGCTCAAGATTCTCGGCAAGGTTCACGAGGCCTTGCAGACCGTCGGGTTCTTCGGCGCGGACAAACTGGTCTGGCTCAAGAACACCAATCTCTTTGCACCCGTTACACCCGGCGGCGAGGCGACAGTCGAGGCGTTGAACTCGCTCAACGACGCGCTCAAGCGCGGCCTGCCCGGTGGTGTCATCCTGCTCATCAGCGCACTTGGCTTCGACAAGCGCCGCGCAGTGGCGAAGACAATCGAGAAGATGGCGGAGAAGTTTTTCTTCGACGCGCCCGAAGCCGGCAAAGAGGAGGGCGAGGAGAAGATCGAGGGATTCATCCGGGAGCGATTGAACGCGGAGAAGAAACGTTTTGCCAACGCCGACGCGATGGACGCGTTCCGCGGGCTGGTCGCGCCGACGTTGCGCGAGATCGCCAACGAGTTGGAGAAACTCTGCATCTACGTCGGCAAGCGCGCCGAGGTCACCGAGGCCGACGTGCGCGCCATCTGTTCGGCGTCGCGCCAGGCCGTGATCTGGGAACTGGTCGAGGCCATCAGCCAGCGCAACCTGCCGAAAGCCATCGGTGCGCTGGAGAACCTGCTCGACAACGAAGATTCCGCCATCGGCATCGTGATGATGTTGGTGACGCAGTTCCGGCTGATGATCCTCGCGCGTGATCTCGTGGATCGGAAGGTATTGCGATCCTCCAACCGGTACTCCGACTACGCGTTTGCATTCAAGTCGCTGCCCGTCGCCGAGAAAGACCATTTCCCGCGCACCAAGGAAGGCGCATTTCCGAACGAATGGCGGTTCGGCCGGGCTGCGGCTGCTGCGAACAATTTCTCCCGCGCCGAGCTTGTCCGTGCGATGGATTTGTTGCTCGAAGCCAATCTCCAACTCGTCAGCACCCAGCTTGACGAGCGTCTCGTGCTGGAAGAAACACTGACACGGATCGCCCGCAAATAACAGTCAGCGCTGGAACTGGACGCCTATTGTTGGGGTTGGGAAGGACTGATCTCATACACCGGCGGAGGCTCAATGCCGGGGCCGGGACCTGTCGGCGGTGGCAGAGGAGGCCAATCAGGGTCCGGGTCGGTAACCGTCGTAGGCTGGACATTCCGGTCAATGGCTTCGTTCGTCCGGGGATCGCACTCCACGCAAAGTTGCTGCCCGGCTTGGAGCACCACCGGGTCCGCGCGACCGCGGATGAGCAGCGTGACCGTCTCGTCCATCACGCGAACACAGGCCCGGTTGTTGAGGAGCCAGACGCTGTAGGCGCCGAACCCGCGCACTTCGGTAAGACAACTACGGGTGGTTACCACGAAGGAAGATTGCTTCGTCGGCGCAAATGCGCGGACAAGAATCTTGCCGCGTTCCAGTTCGATGTTGGTGAACGCGGTTGGTTTTTTATCCGCTTGGGGAAGCCCCGTGGTTTTCGTCTGCAACTGGTCAAAACGAATGATGGTGTTCTGGGTGATTCGCGTGCGCGCCTCGGTGCTCAGGAAAAAGTCGGCAATCGAGTTGGTGGCCGTGCGCGCGGAAGCGCCCTCGGCGATCGAAACGCCGCGATGCATATTTTTCCAGTCCTCACCCCGCTGCTGATAATCCGCTTTGCCGGTGAGATTGACAACGACAGCACGAGATGGGCGTGGCGCGGCGTTTACCGTGAGGGTCATCGCGACAACACAACAAAACGCCAAACCAACCACTCGTTTCGAAAACATTGCTGGATTCATGACTTTTCTCCTGTTGGGCTGCAGGATACCGTTACTGAGGACTTTCTGCAATGGTGTTTTTACCGGCCCATCAGGTTCTTGTCTTGAAAGAGCACCCTCTTGCGGCTACCGTCAGGGGCATTCCTGCGGCATTGCAGCGGAGAGGTGGCAGAGTGGTCGAATGCGGCGGTCTTGAAAACCGTTAGCCCTTCGGGGCTCGGGGGTTCGAATCCCTCCCTCTCCGCCACAATTATCTCGCCAAAACCTGCTTCAGCCACGCCCGCAACGCGGCGCGCGCCGGCGTGGGACGCAGCACCCACGCGTCGTTGTGGTTGCGAAATGGCACGGCCTCAAAGGTGAACGGCGCTTTCACGCCGCTGGCCTCAATGAATCGCCGCGTCGCCTCGACGGAACCCTCATGACAAACAAACGACGGCCGGCCATTCAACCGTTTCATCCGTTCGATGGCCGATGCAACGTCGGCGCCCGGATATGGCCAGCGCGTCATGCCGTCATAATGGCTGTACGGAATGAAAGCGCGCCAGAGCCTTGCAATCTCGTCATCGCGCAAACCAAGATAACCGCAGGCGATTGCGCCGCGCGAGAAACCGGTCAGGATTACCGCCGATGAATCGCCGCCGAACTCATCGCAGACCATGCGGACGGCCTTTTTGCAGTAAGCGAGCGTCGCGTCCACGTCGCCCCACCATTTCGTCGCAATCTTTTGTCGGCCAACCTCAACGTACGGCAGGCAAATCCAGATGAACCCCTCGCCCGCTGAGATGCCGTAGCCGAGATGGCTCCCTTCCGGCACGCCAAGCGACACGTCGCCGTATCGGTTCGAGTAACCGCCGTTGCCGGCATACTCGACGATGACCGGAAACCGCGCCTCCTTCCGCCAATCCGTCGGCAGATAGAGGACATGATACACTTGCGTTCCGTTGTTTTCCGTCAGCCAGTGTTTCACGCGCTTGCCCGCTGCGGGCGCGCCTTCCGACAAGGCCGGCACCGCAAGGTCAGGCGACATGCTGCGAAGATCCGGCAGTTCCGCTGCGCCTGCCACAGCAGCCATCACGAGAACACTGGCAAGGACGCGAAGACTCTTCAACGTTTTTCCCCGCGCACCAGCGGCACAAACACCACCGGCGCCACATTCCGCCGGCTGATTGTGCCCTTTTCGTCTTTTGTGAACACGGCCAACATCTGCGTCTGTTCCGGTCTGCCCAGCGGAACCACCAACCGTCCGCCGGGCTTCAATTGCTCCAGCAACGGCGCCGGCACCGGCTCGACGGCGCACGTCACAATGATCGCCTCAAACGGCGCGTGCTCCTTCCAGCCGAGATAACCATCACCACATTTCACCTGCACCTTCCCGTAGCCGAGCCGCTTCAATCGTCCGGCCGCGTTCGTCGCCAGCCAGCCCACAATCTCGATCGAGTACACCTCCGCTCCCATCTCCGCCAACACCGCTGCCTGATAACCGGATCCCGTGCCGACCTCCAGCACCTTCTCGCCGCGTTTCAGTTCCAGCAGTTCCGACATCAACGCCACGATGTACGGCTGCGAGATCGTTTGGCCGCACTCAATCGGCAACGCGCCGTCCCGAAGCGCCAATCCCCGCGCCGCCGCCGGCACGAATTCCTCCCGCGGCACCTTGCGCATTGCGGCCAGCACGGCCGCGTTGGTGATCCCGCGCGCTTCGATCTGGTCGCGCACCATCGCTTCCCGCCGCGGTTCCGCCTCGCACGCCATCGTCAACAATACCGCCAACAACATCGCCAGTCTCCTTGTCATGTTCATCTTTTCATTTCTCCTCTCCCCGTTCCGGCCAAAAGAGTGAAATACCTATTTCACTCTTTTGGCCGGTCGGGAACGTTCTCGTTCGACAAACTTGTCCGCTGCGCGATCCATTTCACCGTCCGTTCCATCACCGGGGCCGACAGCATCATGCTGATATGCCCGTGCCGCATCCGCCACATCACCGGGTTCCCCCACTCCACCGCCAACTCTTCCACCGTCTCCACCGGCGCAAACAAATCATGTTCGCTCGCCACCACCAAAATATTCTCCGGCGCCATCCTCGGCCGGTGCGACACCAGGTTCAACGGCTCCAGCCGCACCGTCGCGCCGCCCAGGCTCCGTCGGATCGGCTCGCAAAACCCCAACTCCGCAATCACCCGGTCCATCCGGGCCACCGGCGTCATCAGCACGGCGAACTTCAACCGCGGCTCCACGCACGCCAGCAACCCGCCCAACCAGCCACCCAGCGAAATCCCCCACACGCCAATGTTCCGGCAGCCTTCCTTCTCCAGCCACGCCACCAACGCCCGCGCATCCGCCAGCGCTTGGTGCGTCGCCATCGCCACGTGGCGCAAATCATCCGCGATGAAATTCCGAATCGCACCCCGCCCGCGCGGCTTTCGCTGGCGATGATACGGCAACTCGAACAAGACTGCGTTCACCCCTGCCGCATTCAACCGCCGCGCCAGGTACGGGAACAACGTCCGGTATCCCAACTCCTGATTCCACCCGTGCAGCAAGATGACCGTCGGATGTTCCCGAAATGTTCCGGCCACCGGGAAAAGCCGCCCGTGTACCGTGTTGTTCCTTTTCCAAGGCGACACCACCGGCGAGGTGAATTGGAACAACCGCCGTTTCAGCCGGAAAACTTCCGGTGCCTTCACAAAGTCGCAAAAGAAACTGGGATCGTGCAACAACGCCTCGACCTCTTTCGCTTGGCCGCGTCCACCGGCCTTTCGATGGACGCAGGACGAGGCGAGTTTGATCGCAAACCAATCCAACGGCTTGGCAAACGTTCCATGCACGGCGCAACTTACGCCCGTTTCGTCGCCGCGACAAACGATTCCAACTTCGCCCGCGCCGCACCGCCGTCAATCAACTGCGCCGCCAACGCCCAGCCGCTCGGAAAATCCGGCGCTTGCTCCGCTGTCACCAGCGCGGCGGCGGCGTTCAACAACACGATGTCGCGCTTCGGGCCGCGATCTCCGCCGGCGAGGATGTTGCGGATGATCTGCGCGTTGGTCGCCGGGTCGGCGCCTTCGAGGTGGCGCAACGTCGGCGCCGAAATCTGGATGTCGGACGGACGGTATGGGAAGGTTTTCTCGGATACCTCGACGCGTCCACCCCACAACTCGGCGACGTGATTCGAGCCGAGCGTCGTAAACTCGTCGAGTCCGTCGCCGTGCACGACCATGGCGTGCTTCAGGTCGAGCAGGCGAAGCACCTCGGCGTATTTCTCGACCAGCGCGCGGTCACACACGCCGATGACCTGGTGCGTTGGCCGCGCCGGGTTCACCAGCGGGCCGAGGATGTTGAAAATGGTGCGCTGCTTTCGCTCCGCCAGTTTCTTGCGAACCGGCGCGATCTTCTTGAACGACGGATGATAGAGCGGCGCAAAGAAAAACGTCAGCCCCGTCTCCACCAGACACCGGCGCGCGGCATCAGGCGATATTTCGATGTCGGCACCGAGCGCGGCGAGCACGTCGGCGCTGCCGCACTTGCTGGTAATGGCCCGGTTGCCGTGCTTGGCCACTCGCACGCCCGCCGCCGCCGCGATGAAAATGACGCACGACGAAATGTTGAACGTGTGCGCCATGTCCGCGCCGGTGCCGACGACATCGAGCAGGTCGCCGCTGATCCGCGGGTCCACGGCGCGCGCGCGCAACTCCATTGCGAACGCCGCGATCTCCTCTGCCGTCTCGCCTTTCTGGGCAAGTGCCGTGAGAAAGTCCGCCTTCGCGTCCTCGCCGATGCCATCGTCAAGCAACGCCGACGTCGCCGCAGCGACATCGTCGCGCGACAAATCAGCGCTTGCCCTCAATTTCATTGTCAGTTCGTTCATCGCGGCGCTATCCTATCGCAACCGTGAGCGCATCGCCACATTTCTCCGCGGCTGCCGCCGGCGACCTTCTCGTCGGCACCGCCGGCTGGAGTTATACGGACTGGGAGGGCGCGGTCTATCCGTCGCGGTGCGCGCCGCAGGAGAAACTGCGCGCGGTCGCCGAGCATCTCGACTGTGTCGAGGTGGACAGCTCGTTTTATCGCCCGCCCACCGCGAAGACGACGGCAAACTGGCTCCGCATCACATCGCAGCGTCCGCAGTTCCGGTTCCTGGCGAAAGCGTGGCGGCGATTCACACACGAACGCGCGTCAGCGTGGTCGGAGGCCGAGTTTGCGCTGTTGACCGGCGGCTTGGCGCCGCTGCGTGAAGCAGGCCGGCTCGATGCGCTGCTGTTCCAGTTCCCGTGGTCGTTCCGCTGTGAGCCGCGCAACCTCGACTGGCTGGCGCGCATCGCGGACGCCTTTGACGGTTGGCCGGTCGCGGTCGAAGTGCGACACGATTCGTGGACGGCGGAGTTTTTCCGTGAGCGGCGGCTGATTTACTGCAACGTGGACCAGCCGGCGTTGCCGCACTGTCTTGGCCCCACGGAGATCGTGACGAGCGCGACCGGTTATTTCCGGTTCCACGGGCGGAACGCGAAGAACTGGTTTCGCGAGGAGACCGTGTACGGCGCGCGCTACGATTACCTCTACGCCGAGAGCGAACTGGACGAGTTGCTGGCGCGGATGCGGCGCGCGGCGGCGAAGACGCAGCGGACGTTCGCCGTGTTCAACAACCACAAAGACGCAAAGGCGTTTGCCAACGCCTTGCAGTTGAAGGCGCGCGCGCGACCCGGCGCGCCGGTGCCCGCGCCATCGTCGCTGGTCGCGCGATTCCCGCAATTGCAGGGACGAGTCACGCCGTCCGGCGCGGAACAATTGCCGCTGGTGTAAAAGGCGTTGCAAAGCGGCGCGGCTCTCCGTACTCTGTGCGCGATGTTCAAGCGAATTTTGGTTCCAACAGATTTTTCGGCAGCGTCGAACTCGGTGTTTCCCTGCGCCACGACCATTACGCAGGCATTCGGCGGAAAATTGTACTTGCTGCACGTCATGCCGCCGTCCTCGGTCAAGGAACCCGAGCGGCTTGGTGATTTTCCGCCGCTGGATTCGTTCGCCCACGCGAATCTGGACACAGAATTCAATCCGCCGCTGCAACCGGAAATGCCCTCGACGAAATTGTACCTCTACGACACGAGCACGCCGCGGATGATCGTGGACGTGGCGCAGGAACGCCAGATGGACCTGATCTGCATGGCCGCCACCAGCCAGCGCTCGGACCTGACGTGGTGGTCGGCGGGCAAGACGGTCGAACGCGTCATCGAGCGCGCGCCCTGTTCGGTGCTGTGCCTGCGCGGTCAGCCGATCAAGGAGAAAGAATGGAAACGGCCTTCCTTCCATCACGTCGCGCTGTTGACCGAGCTCGGCGGGCAACAGGAAGCGCTGCTCCAACGGGTCATCCCCTGGGTCAAACGATTCAACAGCGTGCTTCACATCTTCCCGCTGCAAAGCGGCCGACGCACGGAATCCGGCCAACAAACGGCCTTGCGCGAGCTTTGCCAGCTTCAGGAAGTCAATGCCAATGTCCTGCTGTTCTCCGATCCAAAACACCGGATGCAGAACCTCATGAATTTCCTCAACGACACCCCGATTGGACTCATCGTCATGACGCCGCGCACGCGCGCACGCTTCAGCAACCGGCTCGTCAGCGACATCCTTGTCCGCCTGCTGCGCATCGCCAAATGCCCGGTGCTCCTACTGCGCTAGCCCATTTGTTTCACCGTACGAAAGGTTGTGATGGTTTTTCGATTTGATTGAGGCTCTGAACCCTCTGCCCAAGAGTCATCAGCAGTTTCAAAGGACGACGGCCTCTGCGGAGGCCGCGTCGGGCGGG
>Ga0194112_10003344_pt1 | contig 22393 bp, 13 predicted proteins | sample TA2MahC400mmetaG_FD_146191 | JGI IMG/M metagenome (GOLD analysis project Ga0194112, IMG submission 146191) | Freshwater microbial communities from Lake Tanganyika, Tanzania - TA2015016 Mahale Deep Cast 400m | ecosystem: Environmental > Aquatic > Freshwater > Lake | place: Tanzania: Lake... | reverse complement strand
GGTCGGGAGACCCGCCGCGCAAGGCGCGAGCGAACGCACGGCGCCCGGCCGCGTCCGCGGCCGCGAAGGCGGCAGGATTTCAGGAGAAACATCGTGAACACTGGTGGGTGGAGCGTCCTGGGAGTGATTGCTTGCTGCGCCTTGCCCCTGCTGCTTTGTGCGGCCGCGGCGGAGCGTGCCGAAGCCGCAGAGATCCTCATCGGCGCAGCCACCGCGAACATCACGCCGGAGCGTCCGGTGGCCCTCGCCGGGCAGCACCACACACGCATCGGGCGCAAGGCGGACAATCCGCTGACGGCCACCGCCCTGGCGCTGGAGGCCCGCGACGGCGGGAAGGCGGTGGACCAGGCCGTCTTGGTCGCCTGCGACCTGGTGGCCATCCGCGAAGGCGTCCAGGAGCGGTTCCGCGAGCGGATGAAAGACCGCCTGCCCGGCTTCGACCTGCGCAAAGTGTTCCTTGCGGCCACGCACACCCACACGGCCCCGGAGATGCTTGAAGGCCGCTACGTGGTCCCGGAGGGCGGCGGCCTGATGGGGCCGGCGGAGTACGTGGAGTTCCTGTGCGACCGCCTGGCGGAGTGCGTGGTGCGCGCGTGGGAGGGGCGCAAGCCCGGCGGCGTCAGTTGGGCGCTCGGCCACGCCGTGGTCGGCCACAACCGCCGCCCGGTTTACGAGAACGGGGCCGCCCGGATGTACGGCAAGACCGATGCGCCCGACTTCGTCTGCCTTGAAGGCTACGAGGACCACGGCGTGGAGGTGCTGCTGTTCTGGGGCGCCGAGAAGGAACTCACCGCCGTATTCATCAACCTGGCGTGCACCGCCCAGGAGGTCGAGAACCTCTCGACCATCAACGCCGATTTCTGGCACGACGTCCGCGAGCAACTCCGCGCGGAGCACGGGCGCGAACTGCACGTGCTGGGCCTCCCGAGCGCCGCGGGCGACCAGTCGCCTCATCTTATCTACCGCAAGGCGGCCGAGGAACGCATGCGCGCCCTGCGCGGCCTGACGCGCACCCAGGAGATCGCCCGCCGCATCGTCCGGGCCGTGGACGACGTCCTGGACCCCGCCCGGCGCGACATCCGCACCGACCTTCCCTTCGCGCACACTGTGCAGGACGTCATGCTTCCCGTGCGCAAGGTGACCGAGGGGGAACTCGCGCGCTACAAGGCCCAGTACGAGCAACTGGCCGGCAAGCCCGAGCGCACCAGCGCCGAGCACGTCCACATGCTGCGCGCCAAGGCCGTGATGGACCGCTTCGAGCGGCAGGAGGCACAGCCGGACTACCGGATGGAACTGCACGCCATCAGGCTCGGCGACGCGGCCATCGCCACGAACCCGTTTGAACTTTTTCTGGACTACGGCATCCGCATCAAGGGGCGCAGCAGGGCCGTCCAGACGTTTATCATACAACTTGCCTGCAACTCCGGCGGCTACCTGCCCACGGAGAAGGCCGTCCGCGGCGGCGGGTACGGGGCCGAGGTGGTCAGCAACCGCGTCGGCCCTGAGGGCGGCAAGGTGCTCGTTGACCGCACGGTCGAGGCCATAAACGCCTTGTGGGAGCGCCCGGCGGCCGCGCAGGCGGGACACCGCCAGGCGATGCCGCGGCGATGAGCGGCTACTTGAGCGCCTTCAGGAGGTCCTCGGCCTTCTTCTTTGGCGCGCCTTTTGATTTCTCGGCCGCCGTCTGAAGCGCTTTCTGGAGTTGCTGCCTGGAGACGCCCTTCAGGTCCTTCTTCTCCGCGAGGCCGACAATGGCCGAGCACGCTTCCCCGGCGAGCGCGGGATCCGCCGCGAAGTTCACCAGCATCTCCAGCGAGCCGGCGGTCTCGATTGTGCCGAGGGCCGAGATCACGAGCCGCTTCTCCTCGGGCCTGGTGACGAGCGGCATGACGGCGTTGACCTTGGCCAGCCTCTCGTCATCCTTGAGTTTCCTGGTTCCGTGGACATACTGAAGGTAGCCGCGCAGCGCCAGCACCTGGTGCGTCACCTTCTTGGCGGATTTGGCCAGTGCCAGGAGCGGCTCAGCCGCCAGGGCGTCCTCCGGCCACATGCTGGGCCAGGTTGACAACGTTCGTACGGCTTCGTCCTGGACGGCCTCATCCTTGTCGTTGACGGCGGCCCTGACGGCGGCCAGGGCCTCGGGCCCGCCGGCGCAGGCCAGCGCGTGCAGCGCGATCATGCGAAGTGCGCTGTCGCCGGCCTGCGCAAGGGGCGCCAGGTGCGCCGCGCAGGCCGCGCCCCCGCGCCCGCTGATGGTCATAAGCGCTTTCTCGATGCCCGCATGTTCGTTGGCGTCGGCTTTCCGAAGAACCTTCACCAGGTCGGCCGCCTGTTGGGCCCCGCCCATGGCGCCGAGGGCCTCGACGGCGGCCCCGCGAACCCCGGCATCGCCGTCCTCGGCGCACCGCACGATGGCCGGAAGGGCCGCCGTGATTCGCCGCTGCCCGGCGACCTCGATAATGACCTGGCGCGTTTTGCCGGCCGCCTGCGGCAGGCGGGCCAGAAGGTCGGCATCCACTTCCTGGCCGGAGAGTTTCGTGAGCGTCCCCCTGGCCTTCTGCGCCAGTTCCGCATCGCTCTCGACCGCGGCCTCCAGCAGAACGGGCACGCAAGTGGCGTTGCCGAAGCGTTCCAGCGCGCCCATCGCCGCGATCCGCACGTGGGTTGCGCCGCCTGCGGCCGCCTTGAGCACGGCGGGCAGCGCCCTTGAATCGCCGCGGTCGGCCAGGGCAACAAGCATGAGAGCCTGGCGGTCCGACGCCATCCGGGCCATTTCAGCCGCCAGCGCATCGGTCGCCTCCGGGCCGGGCAGTTCGCGGGCCGTGCGCAGTCCGATGCCGAGCGCCGCGCTGTCCGTCGACCTGAGTTGCTCGACCAGCAGCGGGACGCCGGCCGCCCCGCGGGCGAGAATCGCCCCCCGGGTCGCCTCGAGAACCTTCTGCCTGGGCACGTCCGCCTTGCGGACCGTGTCGTACAACCTCACGGCCTCGTCGCGATTGCCTTCGGCGAGGAATCGTTCCGCACACAGGACGCAGCCCTCCGCCACCTCCGTGCGGACGGCCGGCGGGGCGGCGGCCAGCATCGGCTCCAGGGCCTTGGCGGCGGCGGGGCCGCCGATGCGGCCGAGGGCCGCGGCCGCCGCCGACGCCACCTCCGCATCGGCATCCTTGAGCCTCGCCGCGAGCCCGCCCGCCGCCTTCGCGTCGCGACGCACGCCGATGGAGTTGATCACCCCCACGAGCAGCCTGCCCTGTACCTTGCCCATCGCCTTGCGAAGCGATTCGTCTGCGGACGGATCGGGGATCGCTTCCAGCGCAATCCGCGCCCAGGACGCCAGTTTCTCATCGCCCAGGAGCGCAGCCAGGGCCGGCACGGCGGCCTTCGTGCCGCAGATCGCCAGTTGCTTGCAGGCGAGGGCCTTGGCGGCCGGCGTGGCGTCGGCCGACTGAAGCGTGCCGAGCGGCGCCTTCTCGCTCCCGCCGGTGTAGCCTTGCTGCTCGGCAGCGGCGATGGGGCGGGCGGCGGCGCAGGCCCGGTCGGCGGCCATTGCGGAAACGGCCCCTGCGAACAGGGCGGCACACAGCACGCAGAATCGCTTCCTGGGCACCGTCAATCTCCTTGACAAGAGCGGTCCGGCGGCCGGGCGGGCTTACAGCCGCCACGGTTCGCGCAGGGCTTCCGACCGCAGCCGGTTGGCCTCCGCGTCGCCGATGAATTCATGCTTCTTCAGATCGTACTTGAGTTTACGGTTCAGGAATATCGCTATGTTGGCGGCATGGCAGGCGATGTGCGACCAGCAGGCGACGTCGGCGCTGGCCCGCGGCTGCCCCCGCGTCTTGACGCAGTTGAGGAAATCGCGGATGTGATTGTTCGCCGGGTAGCCGGGGATCTTGGCGCCCCTGCCGACCAGCAGGGCCGGCGAACTTGCGGCAATGTCGCCGTTGTCGCCCGTCTCCACCCAGCCCATATCGCCCTCGAACCGGACAGGGCACGAGCCCAGGGCGAGCCAGCCGTCGTCGCGCAGGACCAGGTTGACGCCGTTGGCGTAGCGGGCGGCCGCACGGCCGCCGGCGGGCGGGTCGTATTCCACCGGGGCCGTCAGGTCCGCGCCGTTGGCCCACTGGCAGATGTCCACGCAGTGGGAGCCCCATTCCAGCACGCCACCGCCGACCATGCCGCCGCCCTTCTCAAAGTTGAAGCCGTCCAGCAGTTTCTTGTTGAAGGGGCGCCAGGCCGCCGGACCCAGGTACATGTCCCAGTCCACCTCTTCCCTGGGCGGCTGGGGTTCTTCGGGCGCCCACCCGCTGGATGAGGTCGCCATGCCGCGCGGCTGGGCGTGGACCGTGTGGAGTTTGCCCAGTTTGCCGCGGCGGGCCAGTTCGACCGCGAACTCGAACTGCGGCAGGTTCCTGCGCTGCATGCCGCCCTGGAACACGCGGCCGGTGCGGCGGAACGTTGCGGCCAGTTCCAGGCTCTGCGCGATGTTCTTCGTGCACGGTTTCTCGCAGTACACGTCCTTTCCGGCCTTCGCCGCCGCAATCGCGGCCGTCGCGTGCCAGTTCGGGCCCGTGGCGATAAGCACGGCGTCGATGTCGGGGCGGGCCAGCAACTCGCGGAAATCGCGGTACGTGGCGCAATCCGTGGTACCGTACTTGGCGTCGGCCATCTTCTTGACGGCCTCGCGGCGGGCGGCCTTCACGTCGCAGACGGCCAGGAACCGCACATCCGATTCCTGCAAGAAGCACCCCAGGTCATAAGTGCCCCTGTTGCCGATGCCGATGCCGCCCAGCGTAATCCGTTCGCTGGGAAGAACGCCGCCGTCCTTCCCCAGAACAGTGCCTGGAATCACGTACGGCGCCGCCAGCACGGCGCCGGCCCGGACCACGGCTTTCAGGAACCGCCGCCGATTGAGGCGTGCTGCCTGCTCAAACATGTTTGGCCTCCTGTTGGGCACACGTTCACGCGCCCCAGAACCACTCTAATAGAATCACTCCGGGCTTCCCGGGTGTCTGTTATTCCTCAGACCGTTCGCTTGCACGTTCACCATGCGCGAACAACCTGCTTCAAAGCCCCCGGCACCGCCGGGGGATGATCGGCCCGCACCATCCATCCCCACGCGGTGCGTGGGGCTTGTTTGAACCATGCCCGCGAACAACCTGCTTCAAAGCCCCCGGCACCGCCGGGGGATGATCGGCCCGCACCATCCATCCCCACGCGGTGCGTGGGGCTTGTTTGAGCCATGCCCGCGAACAACCTGCTTCAAAGCCCCCGGCACCGCCGGGGGATGATCGGCCCGCACCATCCATCCCCACGCGGTGCGTGGGGCTTGTTTGAACCATGCCCGCGAACAACCTGCTTCAAAGCCCCCGGCACCGCCGGGGGATGATCGGCCCGCACCATCCATCCCCACGCGGTGCGTGGGGCTTGTTTGAACCATGCCCGCGAACAACCTGCGTGTCGCAGTTCCGAAGCCGGATGAGGCTGTCGCCGAACTGCCAAGGAGAATGTTGAATGTGAAATCTTGAATATTCAATATTCAGTATTCAACATTTAATATTCTCCTTGTCTTTCCCACGCCGGCGCCGGACGCAAGCGCCTCGCGGCACTTCTGGCGGTACTCGTTCTGCGGGCCTGGCACGTCGGCGCCGGCAGCGCCGGCCTGCCAGGCGGCCCGGGCTTCGTCCAAGCGGCCCAGCGCGGCCAGGGCCTTGCCGCGCCAGTATTGTGCCGGGGCCTCCACAGGCTTGTTCGAACGGCCGACGTTGAGGTTGGCGGGGTAAGTGAGCGCGGCCTCGAAGTCGGCGACGGCGCCCTTCGCGTCGCCGTGCTCGAGGCGCTGGCGACCCCGCTCGACGTGCGCGCGGTTGAACAGGCGCCACGTGACGTCCTGCCCTTCCCAGTTGACGAAGTACGGCGTCGATTCCAGCAGCCCGATGCAGTCTTCGTAGCGCTGGTCGGCCGCGTACGCCTCGCCCAGGAGCACGGTGATCTCCGCCCGCCGCATCCCCTCAAGCGGCATCGTCTCCAGCAGCCGGATCGCTTCGGGCCGCTTGTCGGCAGCGATGAGGACCTCCGCCAGATCGCGGTAAAGCGTCTGGTCGCCGGGCCGGGCGGCGATGGCCTTGCGGTAGAACTCTTCGGCCCTGGCCAAGCCGCCTTTCGCGGCAGCCGCCAGCCCGAGGTTGCGCCAGGCGATGCTCAGATTGGCGTTCAGTTCGGCAGCCTTCTGCCACGCGACAGCGGCCTCGTCCACGCGGCCGAGACCCGCCAGCAGGCAACCGAGTTGCAGATGCGCCTGCGCGTCGGCGGGATTCTCCCTGACGGCGTACCCCAGAATCTCCACTTCCTCCGGCCGCGAAGCAAAGACCCGCTCCTTGCTCGTGCCCGCGGCCTGGGCAAGCCAGCGGCGTGCGGCCGCAACGTTGCCGCGCACCGAGGCATACCACGCAAGATAGTAGAGCGGCAGGAAGCCCCGCTCGGCCGGCGGCGAAGCGTCCACGCACACCGCCTGGACAATTCGACCGGCCTCCTCGACCAGCCCCAGTTCGGCGAACACCAGACTCGTTTCCAGGAGTTCGAAATCATCCTCGCCGACAAAGGAGCGGACCTCCCGGGCAAACTGCGCCAGCGCCGCCTCATCCGCCAGACCCACGAGCGCCCGCGGAACGAGGGCTGTCGGGTCCTCCGTCATCCGCCGCGCGGCCAGGTCGCGGGCCGCGCGCATCTGGCCGGTGGCGTGCAGAGCCAGCATGAGGTGGTCCTGTGCGGCCGAGTCCTCCGGATTCGTCCGCACGGCCTTCTCGAAGGCCGCCACCGCTCCCATTCCGTCGCCCAGGCGCATCGCCGCGCGCCCCGCCAGATGATACCCGATTGAAGCCGTGCCGGGGCAGCGAACGGCCCGGTGGCCGCAGCGCAAGGCCTCCTGGGGATCCTTAAGCCGAAGGCGGCAGGCGCCCAGGTAGAACCAACCGAGGCCGTCGTCGCCGTCGCGTTGGAGTGCTTTCTGCAACCACTCGACCGCTGACGCATACAAGCCTGCCTCGAAGTCCAGTACGGCAAGCGACCGCAGCGAGGCCACGTGAGCGGCATCGCGTGCGAGGGCCTTCTCGTAATACTGGCGCGCCTTGGGTCGGTCGGTACCCCGGTCAAACTTGCGCCCCTTCAGGTACAACTCCTCGACGGACAGTTGGTCGTCGGGTTTCTCCAGGAACCCGGCCCTGTTGGGCGGCTCCACTTTCGGGATCGGCAGCGGTGTGGTGAACGCGGCCAGCAGCCGCCCCTCCTTGCTGGTGACGGTCACCTCGACAGGCTTCTGCGGCTCGCCGTCCAGCGTGACGCCCACCGGTGCGTCGGGGCCCAGGTCGACGGCCTTGCGGAGGAGTTCACGGCCCTCGCGCGCGAGCACGCACACCGCCCGCGCAAACCGCGCGGTGGCAAGAAACCGCAATTCCAGGCGCCCGTTGTGCCGCGCCGTCTGCGCGGCCACGTCGCGCGTGGCGTACTCGAATCCGTCACCCAGCCCGTGGACCGGGTACCACCACTCTTGCCATCCCACCTGGTCGCGCGGGCCCAGCATGCCGTAGTCCGACTGGGTGGGCAGCGGCCCACTCTGGACCTCGATATAAGGCCCGTCCTCGTCGGTCAGGTTCTTCTGGGCGACCTTGCCGAAGTCCCACTCGCCCCACGTCCATGCCTTCTTGCCTGACAATTCGTGGTGGTTGGCCACCTGGACGATGCCCCGATCGGCCTGCGCATCATACGCCCCGAAGAAGTCGTACGAGCAATCCACGGCGAAGACCGAGGCGTAGGTCTCGTAGTTCTTCAGCCACGAGAGGTCTCGCCCCTCGTGCACCGGCCATCGGAAGAACTCCCGAGCATTGTGGTCGGTGCCCAGGCTCATCGGGTAAATGAACCGCGTGCCCGAGCGGTTGGGAAAGGCCGTACAGTTCCAGAAATAGTACGGATGCATGCCGTCGGTGGGATTATACAGGCGGACCCGTTCATCGAGAAAGGCCCGGCCGGGATGCAGCGTCACCCGGACCGTCCACCGCGTGCGGAAGATCTGCTCCTGGTTGCCGATCTCCAGGTAGGCCGACCCGTCCGGGTTGCGGCCCACCACGGCATCGACCGGCGAGACGACGGTGACCGTGTGCCCGTGCGGGCCGGAGTTCCACTCCACGCCGCCGCTGATCCACGCCCCGCGCATGGCGATCATCCCCGGCTTGATCACGCGGTTCAGGTGAAACATCTCCTTGCCCTCGGTCTTGTCCCACACCGAGTGCAGGCGTCCGCCCAGTTCAGGCAGACACGTCACCTTGAGGTATTCGTTTTCAAGGAACAGGGCCTTGTACGTGCGATCTATTTTCTTGCGCGAGAGGTGGTCCTGCATGACATACGGGTACGTAATCGCGCCGCGGACCGTGGTGGACAGCCTTGCCCCGCCCTCCAAGGCCCAGAACCTCGGGTTGATGTCCTCCTGCCAGGGGTACGTCGGAATGGTGATCGTGCCCTCCCAGGCCCGGACATCGGCTTGGGCTTCGCTCGGCGCTGCGGCCCATGCGGCAAGCATGGCCATCGAGGTGAAGGCATGTATGAAGGCATTCCTCATGGCAATCCTCCTTCCGCCCCGCGTCAGCACCGCCCTCCCGCCGGGGCTCGGGGCCTCCTGTCCGTACCGGAAACCACGTCCACGTTAATTCCGCGGCGCTCGCGCCCGACCGGCATTACCGGGAGGGACCGCTGCCGGAACATTCCAACCCGGATTTCCCAGATGGAGGTAGAGTTTTTCTTTTGCGCCACCAAGTTTACCCGCATAGAATGCCCCTGTTCAAGCATTTCGGCTCCATTCGCGGGGAGAGGGCAATGGGTGAAGCCTTGCGGGTCGGTTTCGAGGGTCGTCTGAGGCTGGGATTTCACGGCCCGAAGGTCACGTCGGATGGCCGTCCCTCGTGGGCTGTTCCGGGCGATCCTTGAACGGATCCGGCGGCTGAGGTTGCCGGAAGCAGTCCCAGGATGAATTGCGTAGCCGCCGAATACGGAGTTTACACCGGGGCGGCGGGGGCCGTCTGTTTTCGCCGCGCCAGGGAGGCAGTTCTCCGACCCCGACCGGTCATTTGGCCCCTGAGGGCGGCGGCATCGGCCGACTTTGGCCTGGCAATCCGGGCGAAAAACATTTGCGGAATCCTCAAGACAAGAGATAGTGGATGAAGAACGGGCTGCGGCGGTCGCAGGCCAAGGTCATATGGGAAATCCCGGATTAACCATGATTGAGACCGTGCGAGGCCTGATGGCCGCTCCTTTTACTCCGATGCACCTTGACGGAAGCGTCAACCTGGAGGCCGTCCGACCGTACGCCGACCTGTTGCACCGCAACGGCCTGGCGGGGGCGTTCATCTGCGGAACAACGGGCGAGGGGCTCTCTCTGACGACGCAGGAACGGATGGACCTGGCCCAGCGGTGGGCCGACGTGACGGCCGGCCGGGAGCCGCTGAAACTGATCGTCCACGTGGGGCACACGAGCCTGGCCGAGAGCCGCATCCTGGCCGCCCACGCCCAGGCGACCGGCGCCTGGGGCGTCGGCGCCATGAGTCCATGCTTCTTCCGCCCGCAGACCGTCGAGGACCTGGCGCACTTCTGCGCGTCCGTGGCCTCCGCTGCGCCGGACCTGCCGTTCTACTACTACCACATCCCGTCCGTCACCGGCGTGAACTTCCCGATGATCGACCTTCTGCGGGCGGTCGCCGGGCGCGTCCCCAACTTCGCGGGGATCAAGTACACGTGGGAGAACCTGATGGACTACGGGCTGTGCCTGGCCTTCGACGGCGGGCGGTACGACATGCTTTTCGGGCGCGACGAGATCCTCCTGGCCGGCCTGGCGCTGGGGGCCCGCGGCGCCGTCGGCAGCACGTACAACTTCGCCGCCCCGTTGTACCACCGCATCCTCGAGTCCTTCGACAAGGGCGACCTGGAGACCGCGCGGCTCCTCCAGGGCACGAGCATGGAGATGATCCGTTTGCTCGTGCAGTTTCACGGGAACGTCATGGCCTCGGGTAAGGCGACGATGAAGGCGGTCGGCCTGGACTGCGGTCCGGTTCGCCCGCCGTTGCGGAACCTTGCGGCGGAGCAGGAGGACAGGCTCCTCTCGGACCTGGCGAAGATCGGTTTGGCGGACTTCGGCTGCCGCCGCTGATTCCGGCATAGGTAACGCTAACGGGTTGTGCCACGGCCGGTCTTGCCCCGCCGTGCTCTTTGGCCCTGCGGCAGGACCGAAAGAAGCACGGCCGGACAAGGCCGGCCGTGGCACAAGATGGACATTGCTTTGGGGCATGGTTCAAAGCCCCCGGCACCGCCGGAGGATGACCGGCCCGCACCATCCATCCCCACGCGGTGCGTGGGGCTTGTTTGAACCATGAAGGACCGGCGGAATGACACGAACGCTACTGGCGGCCGCGTGGTGGTTGGGGGTTTCCTCAAGCGCGGTGGCGGCCGCGGCGCCGCCGGCGTCCCCCTCGGCGCCGGTCGTCACGTGGTCGCAACTTCCGGACCTTCCTCCCGCCCCCGGACAGGCGAGCCAACCCGGCCTGGCGGGGGCGTTCGCCGGCGTCCACGCCGATGCGCTGATCGTCGCCGGCGGGGCGAACTTCCCCCAGGCGCCGCCCTGGCAAGGCGGCGCGAAGAAGTGGTGGGATGACATCTACGTCCTCGTGAAGTTGGACCCGGCCTCCGCCGCCGGCGCCTTGCCGGAAACGGCCCCCGACGGGCAGGCGCTCTCCGGCCTGCCGCGATACCGGTGGGTGTACCCCAAGACGCGCCTGCCGCATCCGCTGGCCTACGGGGCGGCCGTCAGCACGCCCGACGGCGTCCTGTGCATCGGCGGTTGCGACGCCGAGCGATGCTACGCGGACGTCTTCCGCATCCGCTGGGACCCCACGACGCAGGACGTTGCCATCGATCCCTTGCCGCCGCTGCCGGGGCCGCTGGCGTTTCACGGCGCCGCGCAGATCGTGGACGCTGCACGGGGCATCGACCGGGTTTACGTCGTCGGCGGGCAGGAGGGCGTCAAGGATCCCGCGGCCACCCGAACGTTCCTCTGCCTGGACCTGGGCGAACTGAAGGCGGGGCGGGAGGTCCGCTGGCAGACGCTGGACCCCTGGCCCGGCCCGCCCCGGTTGCTGCCGGTCGTCGCGGTTCAGACCTTCCGCGAAGACCCGTGCCTGTACGTTTTCAGCGGACGCGATGTGCAGCCGGGGCGGCAGGCGGTCTTCCTGGCCGATGCCTACCGTTACACGCCGCCGGGGGCCCGGGCCTATGCCGAGGGGCGCACCGACGGCCTGCCGTGGAAACCACTCGGCGACATCCGACCCGACGGCCGGGCGCCGCGGCCCATCACCGCCGGCGTGGGCATCGCCTACGGCAGCCAGCACATCCTGGCCATGGGTGAGACGGGCGACCTGTTCCTCAAACTGGCCGACCTGGAGACCCGGGCCGGGCGCCTGCGGGCCGAGGCGGAACAGCAGGCCGACCCCGCCGCCAAGGCCGGCCTTCTGGCCCAGGCCCAGGGCGCCGACGCGGAGCGGATCGACCTCCTGACGCGCCATCCCGGTTTCAGCCCGGACATCCTCCTCTACCACACGGTGACCGACACGTGGGTCCAGCGGGGATCCTTTCCGCGCGGCAGCCCCGTCACGACGAACCTCGTGCGCTGGGGCGACGCCCTGGTAATTCCGAGCGGGGAGGTCAGCCCCGGGATCCGCACGGCGCAGGTCTGGGCGGCCCGCCCCATCGAGCCGCAGGTCGCCTTCGGGACGCTGAACTGGGCGGCCCTGGGGGCGTACCTGGCGGTGCTGGTGTGGATGGGCGTGCACCTTTCGCGGCGGGAGAAGACCACGGGCGACTTCTTCCTGGCCGGTCGGAGGATTCCCTGGTGGGCGGCGGGATTGAGCATCTACGGCACGCAACTCAGCGCGATCACGTTCATGGCCATCCCTGCCGCCAGTTACCGGCTGGACTGGGTGCCGTACGTGGGCAACCTGATGATCTTCTGCATCGCGCCGGTCGTGGTGTACCTGTATCTGCCCTTCTATGGCCGGCTGAACGTCACATCGGCCTACGAGTATCTGGAGAAGCGGTTCAACTTGGCCGCGCGGCTGTACGGCAGCCTCTCGTTCATCGCCTACCAGATCGGGCGCATGGGCATCGTCATCCTGCTGCCCGCCGTGGCCCTGTCGGCCGTCACGGGAATCGACAAGTACGTGTGCATCGTCATCATGGGGTTGCTGTGCACGTTCTATACGGTGCTGGGAGGAATCGAGGCGGTCATCTGGACCGATGTGCTCCAGGTCGGCGTGCTGCTCGGCGGGGCGGTCTTGAGTTTCTTCTTCATCGCGGCCAAGGTCGAGGGCGGCATGGCGGGCGTCGTGAGCACGGCCTGGCAACACGACAAACTCCATGCGGCCAACTTCACGTGGGACTGCACCGTGATGGCCCTGGGGGTGGTCGTGTTCGGCAACTTTCTGGGCAACCTCGTGCCCTATACGACCGACCAGGCGGTGGTGCAGCGGTATCTGACCGTCCGCGACGAGACGCAGGCCCGCCGCGCCATCTGGACCAACGCTCTCCTGACGGTTCCGGGGTCGATCCTGTTCTTCGGCATCGGCACGGCCCTGTTCGCCTTCTACGCCCACCACCCGGGCCAGTTGAAGCCGATGCTCCACAACGACGCGATCTTCCCGCTGTTCATCAAACAGGAGTTTCCGGCGGGGCTGGCCGGCGTGGTCGTCGCGGGGGTGTTCGCGGCCGCAATGTCCACCCTGGACAGCAGCATGAACAGCATCGCGACGGTCGTCACGACGGACTTCTACCGGCGTTTCCGCCCGGCGGCGCCCGACGGCCGCTGCCTGGCGCTCGCCCGCTGGATCACGGTGGCGGCGGGCGTCCTGGCCACGGGCACGGCCGCGTGGATGGCCTGGCAGGGCGGCAGGATCCAGTCGCTGTTCTTCCACTTCCAGACGATCATGGGCCTCATCGGCGGCAGCCTGGCGGGCCTGTTCGTCCTGGCCATCTTCACGCGCCGCGCCCGCGCGTGGCCCGCCGTGATCGGCGCGCTGGCCGGGGCCGCCGGGCAGGTCTTCATCGCCTCCTGCACAAACGTGCATTTCTACTTGTATGTCGCGTTCGGCATGGGAATCACGGCGGGGGTGGGCTACGCCGCCAGTCTCCTGGCCGGCGGCGAGAAGAAGAACCTGGACCGGCTGACCATCTACACGGTCCACGGACCTCCCACGCCCGCAGGCCAACCGAAGGAAGCGTAGGCAGCGGCCGCGTTGACGGATTCCGGGTACTGGACCATGGTCTTGAACCCATGCTGCCGCAGCCGGGGCATGAGCGCCTTCATCATCCGCACCACGACCTGCGGGGTGAACACGTTGTTGTTGCCGGCCTCGTTGCAGATGGAGTACCAGGTCGGCTCGATGCCGTGCCGGTCGCGCAGGCGAACGAGGATCGCCAGCGCCCATTCGGCATACTCCTGCGGGTCGGCGAGCATCCACCGGCCCGGTCGAACATAATCAGTCGTTCCCCGCCACAGGGACGGGCGCGGTCAGTTCGCCGACCACGGCATCGTCCGAGAGGACCTCGACGTAGACCCTGGCTTCCCGCGCAGGCGTCGAAGACGGCGCCTGCACGGTCGCCTCCACGCGGCCCTCGCCGGCCTGCCTGGCCGACGCCTTCCACATTGGCGGACAGCGAAGCCGGATCGATTGGGCGGTCAGAGCCTTGCCCATAATGGAGAAAGCCGACACGCCGCCGGGGCTGATCGCGGCTGGGGCGGTGGCCAGCGACGCCGCGGGGGCGCCCAGAGCCTTGGCAAGCGCCGTCTCCCTGCCAGGGCAGAACAACAGGATCGGGTCTTCGCAGGCCGTGACCGAGACCCCGCCCCCCGCGCTCCGCAGGGCGGCGCGCGTCCCGTCGATCTGCACGAGTTGAACGTCCAGGTTGCCAGGCAGCGGCACGAGAACGTCCTCGCGTTTCCCGTCCATCCACAGCACCTGGAGGCAGTTCCCGTCGTCGTCCCGGAACAGATAGGCCTGGACGCCGTTCGGGTACTGCTTCTCCTCGATGAACCTCTTGACGCAGATCCCGTTGACCATGTTGTAGTAGGCAATGGCATCCAGCCGGGGGTTGTACAGGTTGTACTTGCAGTCGAAGACGCAGTGGGCGTCGCCGAACTGGCCACGCGCCTTGCCCTGGGGGTCGGGGTACTGGATCGTGAACCAACTGGCCGTGGCGCCCCCTTCGGCGAAGAAGACGGTGATCTTCTTGACCATCTCTCGGGCCACGGCCAGCCGCGTCTGCCCCTGGCTGTTCAGCCCCAGTTCGGTCGAGTGGATCGGCTTCACCGCGCCGTACTTCTTCATCAAGTCCCGGTACTCCCGGATGGTCCGGCGCACGTTCGTGTAGTGCTCGTAGACGTGGAAATCGTAGGAGTCCAGGTAGTCCTGGTACCCCGCCTTGAAGTATTCCTCGTTCGGCTCGACCGACGTCCCGATGACATGGATCTTCGGGTCGAAGGCCTTGACGGTCTCGTAGATGGTCTTGTAAGCACGGACGTTCTCGAGCACCTTCTCACCCTTGCCGTGCGGCTCGTTGCCCAGGGCGATCATCGCCAGCCCCCGTGCGGCGTACGTCTCCAGGAAGTTCCGCATGCCCTGGCGAAGGGCCTCTTCACTGTACTCCGCGAAGCCCTTCCGCTCGACCGAACTGGCCGGCGTGCCCGTGACCCATTTCGCCCCCATCTTGGCGCACAGATCGATGCCCGGGCATTGGGGTTTGTAGGGTTCCTTCGCGGACCACCCGCCCCACACGCCCATCAGCCGAAGCCCGAGGCGGTCGGCCAGATGGAAGTAGACGGGGATGCGGCTGTCCCAGTTGCGGATCGTGAAGGGCACCCGCTCCGGACCGTGGTCCTTGGCGGCGGCACGCGGCAAAACGGCCAGCCCGGCGTACTCGCGGACGGGCTCCCCGTCCTCCTGGGCAATGGCCACGTGCAGTTCGTGGAACTTGCCGACGGCCAGCCGCTCCGCCGGAATGGCGATGTCGGCCGTGTAGACGAACCGGCCCTGCTTGCGCGGCGCCTTCTGGAGGGCTGTCTCCCCCGCCGGAACCTGTTCGGCCCCCCAGTAGTCGCGCACGGAGTAGCGGACGGTCTGTTCCGCCTGCCGCAACGGCTTCGCGGCTTCGACCGTCACTTTCACGGCTACCTTGTCGCCGGGGAAGAACAGGTTCCCCACGGCGTCTGTCGCGAGCAGCACCCTCTCGATTCGCCGCTCGATCGGCCCTGCACTCACGGGAGAGGCGGAGAGGTCGTCCAGCCAGAACGAGCCGTATGTCTTGTTGAGTTGCACGCGGACCCTTGCCTTGGCTGTTCCCGGCGGAAGCACGACCGTGCCCGAGGTCGCCTGCCACTCCTTATCGCCGTAGCCGATGGCGACGGGGATTGTCTCCAGCACGCCGCCGGCACGGTTGAGCGCCACGAGGGCGACCGCGCCGTGGTACGAGTTGTCGGGCGAGTGCAACGTCGCCTTCCACGCATACTGCACGCACCAGGTGCCCGGCGCCACATCAAAGGCCGGGCCGGCCGCCCACGTCTCGGTCGGGAGCGTCGCCAGCGTGCGCCGAAGGAGCAGAGCCTTGCCCTTGCCTCCGTGGCCCGGACCCGCAATTGCCACCTCGCCGGCGACCTGCCAGCCTGTCTTGAGTGCATCGTCGGACTCGAAATGCTCGGCGTAGGCGGCGGGCTTGACACGCGCCTCCGCGACCACGTCCGCCCGCATGTTCGTGATGTATAGATCGGGCGCCTTGCCCTCGTGCGACTCCAGGTTCAGCATCAACTCGATGAGCCGCACGGAATCGTGCCATGTCCCGTCGTTTGCCCCGCCCCAGTGCTCCCCACCGGCAATCCGGGCCGGCACGATCTCCACGTCGTGCCACTTTCCGTCCGCGTCAAAGGGAATGCGTTTCTGCTGGTGGCACTGGCCCGTGCCATCCACCAGCCGGAGGCCGTACGACTGCGTGGTCTCCGAGCGCATCCGCAGGCGTATGGCTTTCATGGCCTGCACGTCGAGCCGCTCGAACGACTTCCGCGCGCCCACGTAGGCCCCGCCGCCGGTGAAATCGGCATGCAGGCGCATGGCGCTCGTGCCCGCTTCCGGCTGGTCGCGCACGAGGTCGAGGCCGCCCTTGGCGCCGGCGAACTCCTGCCCCAGGTTGAAGCCCCAGTCGATCTCCCCCTCCTGGAGCACCTCGTCCAGCCGGATGGTACTGAGGACGGACGCGGTCGTTTCGGCGCCCGGGTGGAAAAGCACGTCGCTGATCAGCACCGTGCCTTTCGTCGTGCCCATGGCCCGCGAGGCCAGGACGGCCAGGTTCGGGCTGTCCTGCGGCGGCTTGTGGTGCCGCTCGCGGTCCTTGGCGCCATCCCACGTCTCGTATCCTACCACGATGTCCAGCGCCGTCGCGGCGGCCATCTTCCTGAAGAAGTCCTCCACGGGGAAGACGATGTGCTGCCATCCGCCCTTCTCGTTGAGTTTGAGGTTGACCTGATGCACCTTGTCCTGGGCATCCGTATAGCGGATCGGCAGCCGCGCGGACCCCGCGGGGGAGTTCACCCAGAAGGACAGCGCCTTGGCGCGGGTCTTCGGCAAAGCCACCCAGGCCTGGACGTAGTTGCCGCCCTGGGTGAAGTCCCCGTGCAGACTCAGCACCGGCTTGCCACGGAACGACTCGGCGGCCAACCTGAGTTCCCCCTGGGCGCCGGGGAACTCGGGGCCGTTGCCAAAGGTCCATCCCCCGGCCGCCTTGCCGGGATCGATCAGAGACACCGACTCCTGGCCGAGCGCCGGCACGGCAAGCGCCAGGGCAACCGCTGCAACCCAGTGTATGCTTCGCAAGGTGCTGTTCCTCCGTTGGCCCTGGATGCCTGTCCCAGCCCTGAGGGCCCTCAGTATGCGCGCCTGTCGGCCTTGGGCAACAGGAGAAAGTAAGTGCGAGTACACAGGGCCCGAGGGGAGCCCCGCTGTTTGAAACTCGAGTCGAACAGCGGCAACTGGCCCACCGTCAACCCCGCACAGCGAGCGCTCGCCGGGCAGACGGACAGCATTGTGGCCAAGATCGTGCCCCTCTGCCGGACAGCCGGCGGCAACACGATGTGAAGTGACATTCACCGCCGGAGCGAGTACGGCCCCACGTTCCCTCCGTTCACATGGTCAGTCACAAGGGCGGAACTTCGCCACGATGACCTCGTCCGGCCCGCCGGCAGGAGAAGACTGGATGGCGTTCTTCGTGGGCCAGTCTTTCGACGTTGTCGATCCGACCAGAACGAGTTCCCCCCCCGGGGTGAGCGCGCAGGCGCGGAACAGGTCCTCGCCGCTGCCGCCCAAATAGGTCGAGAAAAGGGCGCGATGAAGGTCGGGGCTGAAGACGACCACCGTGGCATCGCCGCCGCCCCAGAGGGGGCCGTGGGGCCGCGCCGCACCGCCGTAGCGCGACTGATAGGCGCTGTCGGTCACCGGGAAGTCGCGGGAGAAGGTCATGCCGCCGAGGTAGATGCGTCCTGCCGCGTCAACCGCTATGCCTTCTCCGCCGTCGCGCGCGCTGCCGCCGAGGAGCGTCGCGGCTTCGAGCCGCGAGCCGTCCGCGGAGAGGATGGCCACGAAGCGGTCGCCCGTTTCTCGCCACGAGCCGGTCGCCGCGCCGGCGTAGCGGCGCTGGAAGGCCCCCGGCGTGGTGGGGAAATCGGGCGACGAAGTGAAGCCGAGAACATAGGCTCGGCCGGCCCGGTCGAGGGCCAATCCGTGCTTGCCCTCGGCCCCGTCCTCGTCCGACCCGCCAAGCAACGTGGCGTAGAGCAGCCGCGAGCCGTCCGCGGCCAACTTGGCCACGAACGCGTCCTGCTTCCCGCGCAGTTGCCGCTGAAAGGCCCCGCCGGTGGCCGGGAAGTCCGATGAGAACGTCGATCCCGCCACGGCCGGCTGGCCGTCCGGACCCACGCGGATGGAGGGCGCGAGGTCTCGGTCCGCGCCGCCAAGATAGGCACACCACAGCACCCTTCGGCCGTCGGCCGAGACCTTGGCGACCACGCTGTTCGGGGGGCCGGGCATCCGCTCCTGAAACGCCCCGCGGGTGACGTGGCGGCAAGGCTCCTTTACCTCGATCATCACGAGAAAGACGTTGCCCTCGCCGTCGATGTCGAAGTCGCGGATGATCGCGCCGCAGGGCGTGCCGAAGTAGGTCGACCACAGTACCCGCGAGCCGTCGGGGCTGAGTTTGACCAGGAACCCGTCCTGCCTGCCGTAGGCGCCGGGGCCGCCGCTGTCGCCCTCGAACTGGGGCTGCACCGTGTCGGGCGTGGTGGGGAAGCCCTCGCCGGCGCGCCCCCCTACGTAGACGAATCCCTGCTTATCAACCCGTACGGTGTAGGCGCGGTCGTAGTTAGGCCCGCCGAGAAGCGTTGACCACACGATGCGCCCCTGCGGGTCGAGTTTCGTCACGAAGACGTCCATCGGCCCGCGCGCACCGACCGAGTGCCCGCCGGCGTCGTACGCGCGGCTGTACGCGCCCGGCGTGGTGGGAAAGTCGGCCGAGCGCGTACCCCCGGCGACGAAGATGTTCCCCTCGGCGTCCACGGCAACGGCTCGGGCCGTGTCCTCGCCGCCCGAGCCGCCCAGGTAGGTCGAGAAACTGAGGCCGTAGGTCTCCCCGGCCTGTGTCCCAGGGATCGCCGTCAACGTCTGCGCAAGCGCCATCGAACATAGGGCCGCGATGTGGGCCGCGGAAAGAAGCCTCATGTCTCTGCCCCCTTCATTGAAGCGGCTCTCTCGGCAGTGACCGGTTCCCGCCGCCTCGCAAGCACCTGCCGACATCTCACCGCTTAATCCCCTCTGCGATAAGCGGCTTGCCGTCAAGCGTGCAATCCAGCACTTGGACGCTGGCGGCCGGGTCCGCCTCGAACGTCATGTCCTTGAACGTGCAGTTGTGAAACGCAACTGCCGGGCCCGGCTGGATGACGATCCGGCGGGTCTTGCCGTCGGCGCTCTCGATGATGCAGTTGCGGAACGTGACCTGGGACGCCATGTCGGGGTCGGCCCCGGCCATCTCGATCTCTCTCAGGGCGGCCGGTCGATCGCGGCCCGGCCTGCTGTAGGCCAGCCGGATGGCCACCGGACCGGCGGCTCGGATACGGCAATCCTGAAACAGGTGCTTGCCGCCGATGGTCATCACTTCTTCCTGGGTGCTCTGGGCGATCTCGCAGCGAAGGAACCGCGGCTGCGTAAGAAAATCGTTGCCGACGGCCATCTCGTTGCCCCAGAAGCGGCTGTCCTCGGCCGAGAACGAGCAGGCCCCGTGAGGGCTGATCCCGTTGTCGAAGCAGCCGTAGGCGGTGACGTTTTGCAGCCGGTAGTTCAGAGCGGCGCCGTGGAGGTTGAAGCCGTCGTTGAGGGCAAAGCGCGCGTGCAGGTTTCGCACGGTGACGTTCTCAGATTTCTCGTTAGTGTAGATACACTGGGTGCGGACGGCCCACTCCAGGTTGTCCAACGGCCCTTTGACGTACAGCCAGCCGCTCCCGGCGTCGACGGGCTCCCAGGCAAATTGCCCGTCCTTCAGGTCCGCCGGCCTGGGGTACTGGGCCGCAAACGCCTTGCGGATCGCCTCGATGTCGCCGCCGCGCGCAGCCGTCCGGAGCGGGCCGAGATTGTACTTCGTGCGCCCCATCATCTCGGCCCTGTCATTGACCACGAGGATGTGGCGATTCTCGCTGGTGGCCCTGAGCCGGATGCGGTGCAGGGCCTCGCCTGACTTCTCCCACTTGGCCGGGTCTGACGGGAGCGGATCGGCGCCCGAGACCACGCAGTCATGACCCTCGATCTTGAAGTCCCGCTTGTTCTGGATGGTAACCATCTCGCGGTAGACGGACCTCTCGGGCAGCAGGTGGATGGTGTCGCCCGCGGCGACCACCGAAATGGCCTTGCGGACCGTGCGGAACGGCGCGTCGGCCGTTCCGGCGTTCAGGTCAGCGCCTGTCTGGTTGTTCACGTAGATGTCATTGGCCGCGGCGGCACATGTCGCCGCCAGGAGATACGACAGGGCAATCATCGGCAGACCGGCGCCTCGACCGGTCGCCCACCGAAACGCGCTGCCGCCCATGGCTTCGTTCTCCACGGCCCGCCATGCTAGAGTAGCGGCCCGCGGCTCGGCAGTCAACGGCCGGATACGCCTGACCGCTGGGAGTCATCAAGAAACTCCGTGTGCGACTCGGCATCAGGCAGGCGAACTCGCCGCGACGGTCGAGCCGCAGGGCGCCGGCGCCGTCATCGCGCTGGAGGACGGGGCGGACTTCTACCGCTCACCCAGGCCCCGAAGCGCTCGCGCCAAGCCGCAGACGCTTGTCAAAGCCAACAAGAGCGTCCGAACCCACGCCGGCACGCTAGAGCGTCGGGCCGAAATCAAACGAGACTCTGCTTCTACTGAACAAGAATGACGAACTTCTGGGTTGCCGAGCCGACCCGCTCGGCGGTCGTTGAAAGCACCTTCTCGTTGCCCCACGCGAGCGTCTTTTCGTCCAGCGTCCGCACCTCCCGCTCAAGAGCGACGGTGACCGCTACTTCCACATTGCCCGCCGCATCCATGGTGCCCCGCTGGACGACACGGTACGTGTGCCGCCCCGCCGTGATCTCCTCGACGTGAGACCTCGCCGCGACATGGCCGAGGCGGTGGCCGCCTTCATCGCGGGCAGGCCCGCCGATGCGCCGCTCTTCGCGGTGCCCCCAAGGACGGCCGAGATGATTTAAACAGACCTGGCGGCCGCACGGGAGGCGTGGATCAAGGCGGCCGGAATCAAGGAAGAGCGGGAGGCGCGCAGGGCCACGGCCTTCCTGGCCGACACCGGCGGCTCAGGCCGCGTGGTGGACTTCCACGCCCTGCGGCACTCTTTTCTCACGCGGCTGGCCCGGTCTGGCGTGGCCCCGGCCGTTGCCAAGAGCCTGGCCCGACACTCGACCATCGTGCTGACGATGGACCATTACACGCACACGCTCATCGAGGACGAGCGAGCAGCCCTGGACCGGCTGCCCAGCATCAACGCCCCACGGGCCAACGTCGCGGCCCTGGCGGCCACGGGAACCTGAGACACCGCCGCCCAGCCACGCGGCACATCAACCACGCAACGCGCCAAGCCCATAAGCCCTTACCTGCCAACAGAGTTCAAGGCCCACGCGCCCTACAGCCGCAGGCGCAGGTTAGGTGCCAGTCACGCGATACTTCGCCCGCGCCTTCGCCAGGAATTCCGAGTCCTTAGTGACCTGTTCGACGATCCAGTCCACGGCGCTCTGAGTGTACTGCCGTGAGGCGAAGCGCAGCTGGTGTGAGAAGACTTCGGTTTCGAGTATAGGGAAGACCTTCCGTAAGACCTGGACGTCAAATGAGTTGAACACTGTGTCCTTTGGCAGGCGCTTGTGCACCTCACTGATCAATTCCTTCTGCCGATATGGGTGAGTCTCGTCGATGTCGACCAGGCGAAACACGTCTGCATTTGGACCGTTGACTATCCGTATTGGGGTGGCGCCAGGAGCCACTGATGCACGGACTTCTGGGGGCAGCAAGGCGACGCGCGAACCCTCCGGCGCTTCGATGACCTTTCGGACGCCACCGATCCATTCCCGTCTTACCTCCGCCAGACGTCGGTCGATGACGGCCCCGAGGTCGGCCGATGTGGCGGGCTCGCTCTTGGCACCATGACGAAAGTAGACTGTGCCCTTCCCGAAAGCGGTCTTCTGTCTGCCGCCCTCAACCGCATAGGTGCCTGGGCTGGTGAACACTATGGGCACTCGTGCGGCGCCAATCTCAAGCACCGCAAGCGATTTCTTGGCCTTCATAGTCTCTCGGATCTCGAAGTCCGAGAACTGGACTTCTGTGTAGCTATGGACCTTATCCGTAACCTTTGCGGGGTCGATGGCCAAGATGTCTGCAACGGGATTACCTGTGGGAACGCCCTTACTGTTGAGGCCAAAGACGATGAAGCCTCCTCCCGAATTCGCTATGGCCACGATGTCTTTGATGACTTCGCACCAGGCACCGGGCAGTGTTGGATCGAAGCCGTCCTTGAACTCGACGTGCTTCGATTCACGCCGCGCTAGCAGAGCCTTCCCATATTGCTTCATGGCAGCACCGGGATGTCTCCTAAATGACTCATCCCTCCTGCCGGGGCCGGCTGGGTGGGCTACGAACTTCCGGAAAGCGATATGGCGGCCTCGGTCAGTTGCAGCACCTGGCTAGTACCCGTCGTCTTTTGATGTTGTTAGTTTGTGTGAATAGCCGATTCTCACACGGGGGTCAGGATACC
>Ga0194112_10003343_pt1 | contig 22394 bp, 8 predicted proteins | sample TA2MahC400mmetaG_FD_146191 | JGI IMG/M metagenome (GOLD analysis project Ga0194112, IMG submission 146191) | Freshwater microbial communities from Lake Tanganyika, Tanzania - TA2015016 Mahale Deep Cast 400m | ecosystem: Environmental > Aquatic > Freshwater > Lake | place: Tanzania: Lake... | reverse complement strand
GCTGTAATTCCATTGAACAGCAGCGATATCATGCCAGTTTTCCAGTTCCACACCAATTGTATCCACATCAGTTGAACCGACTTTGTTGATAGCAAAACGAACACGCTTGGCATCAATCCAGTTAATAAACTGAGTGGATAAGGTGAGCGCATTATTGGCGGGTACAAGATAATCAAAGGTAGTATTTCCGGTAAAGGCAGGCGCTACCGGTACAGGTGGAACATTATCCGTAACATTGATAACGACAATCGTATCAGTCACAGACCTGTTCTGACTGATAACACTGGCGCGCAAGAGGAAGTCCCGAGTGGCATTCGATCCGTACACAGCATGATTAAGATATGAATATTGAGGTTTGGGACGTCTTTGATTCTGAGGACCGGTAAACATTTCCCAGCTTACATCAAAGGGAACCACCCAGTCAGGATTGGCATCATTGGGCTCAATATCCGCTGTGTAATTGATATCTGTCCCTGCTTCATAAATACCATTATTATTAACGTCAAAATAAAGCTGGAAGTCAACACCGACAATCTGACCCTGAGGGTCTCCGGTAATAGCAGAAACCTGTTGAGTCTGAGCAGATACATTCAGATCAAATCCATTTCCGGGCTGCAAGACAATCTGCGCCGGAGCAAAGCTATACAGGAATCTCTGAGTGTAAGCAATGTTATTTTCCAGATTATCAACCACAGTGATATTGAAGTTATACCATCCTTCTGCCAGTTCATTGGCGCTGAATCCGTTTATGAATTGCAGTTCTATGGCATTGGGACTAACCAGTGTCACCAGAACGTTACTCAATGCGGCAGTGGGATATGTTTCATTTTCTTTGGTAAAGATCAAAGTAGCGCTGTTTACTCCGGAACCCGGAACATCTGTTCTGATAATCGGGTCTGCGAATTCAAAGCGAACCTTATCCCAATCCAGACTGTTGCTTATCCAGCCGGGCAGAGGAGTATAATTATTCTGTTGCAGTATGGTTGGTGTAGTGTTATGCAGATCATAGAACTTGATACCGTTAGCAGCTACAACAGGTGGTGTTACATCTACATTGAAGGTAATATTATCATAGGTCTTTACCAGCCCGTAGATATCTCTGTACTGAATTTTTACACTCATCGGATTAACCGCTGTGGTAATTGTCTGAATGATATCAGCCGGTTGGATGGTCCAAGTCAATGTCCTGCCATTTCCTGTTCCTGTTACAACAGGATTGGGAATATTGAGGAATGTGGGCGGAACATTATTCTGCAGAGTAAACCAGCTTGCCATATCTTGGTTTAACGGCAAGGTAATCAACTGATTATTCAAATCTTTCAAACCTCTGGGGATGATAAGTTCACCGATATCATTTACCTGAGCAGTAATTGTAACCGGCAATAGAGGATTGATAATGCCTTCTACGTCTCCGTAAACTGAATTCCCTTTTACTATCGGATTAGTAAGGTTAAACATCTCTCCATCAACTCTGATACCAAAGGTTTCCACATCATAGAAAACAGGTCCGCCAAACGGATTGCGCTTGGTATTAACTGTCACCATGATGGTATCAAAGGGACTGATGTTGTTAACATTAACCGGATTGACAGATATCGTTGCTACCTGCTTACTGTTATGAAGAGTAGTAGGAGCAAGGGTAAATGTTCCAAAGGTGATTCCGGGAATGGCGGTTGGCCAGGCATCTTCCACAAATGCCTGCTCAGCGACGTCAATATAAATCTTTAATTGAGCAGGTACAGTTTGGGCTATGTAGTTTACAACGTTTTGTCCTTCTGGAAGAGCAGTAACAATTTCAGCATGACGGATAATCGGGACGATTGGTCCGTTGGCTGCAATTTCTACAAAACGGTCTCCGCTAATCGGAGCATTACCCACCACATCAGCTATCGTATAACCAATTTCTGTGGATGTAGTAACAGGATTTGGAACTATTATCGGAAGGTTAATCAGGTCTGCTACCCAAACATTGGTATAGTTCTTCGGTACTCCCCTGATTACTACTGAATAGGTCGGATAATAGGTTATTGCTGCATTCAGTACTGTATATGGTGAAGACAGACCTGCTACAAACACATTCAGATTTGTTATTGAAACCGAAGGTTTGATATTGGGATTGGCATATCCTGCCTGCTCTTCAAATATCAGTTTAACTGTTCCCTGGGTATCATTGGGAACCACATATCCTTCTTGTGCGGAACCAAGTGATTCGCTCCATACCCAGATGTCTTTCAGTACAGGCGGATTGTTTTCTACTATCGCCAAAGTAATATCCTGGGCTGGATTGGAACTTGATATTACATTGGAAGTAAAGACCTGTGATGATGTAGATGCATCGGTAAAGGTTATTGTATAGTTAATTCTATATTGCAGGGGAATAGTTGCGCCATGTGTATATGATGTATTTACCAGTCTGCTGGTGTTCAGATAGTAGTATTTACCGATTATGTCTGTGCCTTCTGCCAGGGTTACATAACTATCTGTGCCGCCGGTTACGTTGGTAATATATCTGGTATTAAGTTCTACGCTGGATACAACTATATTTTGTACGTCCACGCCTCTTGCCAGAGGTGCTAGTCTGAGTTTAACGCCCAGAGGTTGTCCTGCTTTCACATAGGGCTTGGATTTATTATCCAGATAATTACCGCCAAATACTTGATATGCTTCCAGCATTTGCAGGTTTGTGGCATAATTGGCGCTGAAATTAAAGTTCAGTACCGGTCCGGAAATTATCCAGTTTACATCTGTTGAATTGATGGGCAAACCATAGTTCACGTGTCCTACCAGGTCTTCAACTTTGCCCAGAGTCACAGCCATTGTTGTTGCGGAACTGATGGAGGCGGGTACGTTAGGTGTGATCTTGATGACTTTTTCTACTACGCCGCCGCTTAAAGGAGTCTGTGATACTTGGGTGATGGTCCATCCTGCGGGATTGGCGGGATTATAGACTTCCGTTACACCCACGCCGGTTACATAGTCTTTGGCAAGGTATTTCAGATATACGCTGTTTCCGGTTGCCCAGGATCCGTTTACCTGAAGTGCCAATGTTATCGGACGGTAATATCCGTTATTGATAAACTGATAATCTCCGCTTACAGGAGTGGTTGATTTTACAGCTACCCAAAGTTGATCTTTGTCATATAAGGGAACCTTTTTATCAACCTTGATTCCTCTGGAGTCATCAATTTCATCGGGAACGATATTTGTTGGATATTGTCTGTATTTAAAGTAGACTGGTGCTGGTGCTCCATCATCATAAGCATTCCAGACGCTCTGAACATCAGGTTGCACAGACCATTTTGCCAGATACTTGTAAACAGTGATTGTATTGGGTGTCCCTTGGTTCAAGGTTATTGATATAGGTGTTTTGGTGGATATTCCCAGGGGATTGGTCCAGTTATCTGTTATGTTGTCTTCAATCTGGTCAAAGTTTGCCCTGATGGGAGGAGTTGCCTGATCAATATTACTGAGGAATGTGAAATCAACTTTCAGCAGATGTTCGGGTGCAAACCAGCCATCGGGGTCGCGTCCGATGTCACTATATGGAGTTCTTGTCGGTGGTACGCCATAGATATCTGTATATGCGGCATTTTGGAATCTGTCGCTCAGAACTGCCATTTCATGAATTCGCTGATCTGCCTGATAGCCATATATGGTTCTGCAGTTAAATGTAAAGGTCGCTATCTTGTAATCAGTCACCGGTGTCCAGGTCAGATTGGCAAAACTTACTCCTGTCCATGTGTAAGTGGTTACTCCCGAAGCAGCAGAAGTTGTGGGTGCCGGTAAGTTAAAGGTGCCTGTCACGCCGCCCATGGTTATGGTCATTGGGAATGTGTTTATGTTCAAGGGTGTGGCATGCGAAACTGTTGCTACAATCTTCACATTGTTCATATTTCTCAGAAGTGTATTCACTTCTACATTATTATAATAGAACTTTACGGAAGTTATTACGGGTTTAGTATCTACGTTGATTGTTCCGGTAGACCCGTTTCCGGTCAGGGTAATTTCCTGAGTAGCAGGACCGTCGGGAGCAGTAAATGCATCTGTCCATCCTGTTACTGTCGCTGTAATTACTTTGCCGTCCAGAGCGGTGGAAGGAGTGGAGGTCACGCCGTTAAACACATAAAAATTCGTCGCTCCAAATCCTGTAGTAATGGTTTGAGTATTGGGTGTTATGCTTACTCCGCCGGAAGCGGTCAGGGTTATGGTAATTCTCTTTACTCTTTCCGGATTGGTCAGGTTATAATTAACTCTGATGTTGTTCCCCGGTACAAAGTAATTGTTACTTTCTCCACCCGGATTTACTGTTGTAAGAGAAATGGTTGAGATCACGGGAACCGGTATTACATTCAGGTAACGCAGATATGTTGTCAGATTGCCTACGTTATCTCTTACCGTTACGGTTGCCGTTATCATTTTGATGGATGTATTTGCCGGTATTGTCACTGGCCATGTTCCGTTGGAACCGGTTCCGATGGTAATACCTGTATTCGGATTAAGAGTCAGGGTAGCAGTGCTCCAGTTAATTCCGGAACCCGGAGTCGGGTCGGTAATACTGAATACAAGATTAACTGGGCTGCCGTTTGCCAGTATCGTTGAGGCAGTGGAACTTACATTCGGTGCCACCATATCAACGCCCAGAGTAGCGGTTAAGCCATTACCGCCCAGATTTATCTCTTGAATATCCGGTGCTGTAGGTGCTATATAGGCGTCTGTTACTCCGGTAATGGTTGCTGTAATGATTTTCCCTATCAGATCATTAGGAACATTCGGTGCGGCAGCAGTTACATTATTAAAGGTATAACTGTTCGATGCCGCAAATCCTGTCGTAAAGGTTTGTGTATTGGGTGTAATCGCAACTCCGCCTGATGAAGTGAGAGTAATTGTTATTCTCTTGACTCTTTGCGGATTAGCCAGTGCATAATTGACGGTAATGTTGTTGCCGGGAGCCATGTAAGTTGTACTGCTACCGTATGAGTTTACAGCCGTCATTGTGACACTGGAAATCACAGGAACCGGTAAAACGTTTACATAGCGGTGATAGGTATAGGAATTGCCCATGTAATCAGACACCGTGCAAGTGGCATCAATATACTTTATATTGCTGTTTGCGGGTATTGTCACAGGCCATGTCCCGTTTGGACTCATTGCGCTGATTGTAATACCGGTATTGGGATTAAGGGTTAATGAAGCAGTGCTCCAGTTAATTCCTGAGCCGGGCATAGGATCTGCTATGCTGAATACGAAGTTCTGAGGATTTCCATTGGCTGTTAAAGAAACAGCAGTGGATGTAATTGTGGGAATTCCCTTATCCACTATGATATTAATGTTCTTCTGTTCAATATGGACAGGAGGATTGGGAGTTTCTTCCGTATTGATTGTAATCGGAATGCTCAATACCTGATTATCTGCCCAGGCATTGGCCAATGCTGCAGTAATGGTTGTTGTAGCCGGAAGGTTCCAGGTACATGTCCATACTCTGATTTCATTAGGTGTTCCGGCTGGTGCTGTTACAGCATCCGGCAGCACGGCAGTTGCTCCGCTGATAAAGGCGGAAAGGTCTGCATATACATTGGAATATAGAGCGCGATACATACCGCCTGTAACTGTGGCTGTTAGAGTAAATGTATTCGGAGAACCGGCATTTACCCAGCCCTGGGTCAGTTGCGGATTCCAGGTTTGTCCCACATATCCGGCTGTTCCTGTTACACCCCTATGGGTAAAGGTGATATCGGTTATCTTGGGATGTGCATTCAGAATATCAAACTCAATATAACCTTCTGAGCTGTCTTTGTAATAGACATCGGCATTATAAGGATAGATGGGATTGTTGTATCTGCCGGGGTTACGTGCTTTATCCCAGGGAGCTTTGATAATCAGTACTGAGTTTACATTATCAAAATCTCCGGTCAGATTGGAAAATTGAACTGTCATTAAAACAGTTCTGGAACCCATTATCAGGTCACCGTCCAGTGGTGTGATATTGGTGATTACAGCTCCAACCGTTCCCACTCCCGTATTAACGATATCCTGTCCTGAAGAGTTTTTGACAGCAGCCTGCCATCCTGCTCCAGGTACTGTGGATATGGTTGTGGGAAGGTATTCATTTGTATACAATGTAAAGGTCATTATATTTTCGGTTTCGGTAATCACCGGTCTTCCGGAAGCCAGGGTTATCGCCTTGGTCAGAGGATTGACTGTGGTTCCGGTACCATTCATAAAGTAAGGATTGGTATTATCTACGATTACCACCTTGGTGGGAATGATTTCCGTCGGAGGAGGTAAGTAACCCGGGTCTGCATAAGCTGCTGGCTGGATTATCAGTTTCAGGTTTAAATCCTGTGTGCCCGTAGCAGGAACTGCCAATGTCAGGTTATCCTTCAAACCGACAAAGGAATATGCCGGAGAAGTCCAGGGAGTCTGACCCACATCCCGGAATCCCGTCCAGGTCTTAATCGGAACAGGAACCGCATCCTGAGTTTCCAGTCTCAAAGTCCAGCTTATTCCGGTAGTAGACATCGGAATCTCAAAACTAAAGTCAGAGGTATCCAGCAGGTTATCATTAGCCGGGTTGGTTGCTGCGTCATAAGTAAACAGCGGATTACCCGGGGACAAAATTGCCGGTGCGGCTGTCAGATTGTAATCATCCACATTAGTAGTCGGGAATACCGGCTTGGGTGGTATAATTAATCTGAAAGCGTCTATATCGACTGCCGGAACACTGCCGGTAAACACGGTTATTGGCGGATAGGCCAGCACTTGGATATTGGTGACGGTTGCCGCATTGCCGCTGATTGTATAATAGGTGCCCGGAGACAGTGCTCCAGCGCTGTTATTGATATCAGCCACGTTAAATACTTTCACGTATTTATAGGTCACAGGGTCAAAATCAGTTTTATTGATATAGAAATCTGCAATACCGAATCCGGTTGGCATATCAACAAATACAGACTGATTATCTCTGAGCAGGGTTCTGTTGTTAACTACAAATTCCACGTGGATTTGATCTGTAGTAACGTAGTAATTGCCTGTATAAGGTGCATCACCCGGACCGTATGCAGAAGTCAGGTAATAGGCATTGTTACCCAATACTGTCTGAGGTAAGAAACCAGGACCGACTGGATGCAAAGGAGGGATGATATTGATTTCTGTTATAATTGGCAGTTGAATATAACGGTTTTCAAGAATGATGTTTCTTTCTTGTGATTTTACAATATTACCTGCATTGTCCTGAATATAGGCATAAAGTTTGTAGGTGATGCCGGGGTCACTTCCGGGGAATGTAAGCAGATTGCTGGTATCCCAATTCAGACTGATAACATTGGAATTGGTAGCAGCCGGAGGGAAAGTAATGGAAAGAGCATCTGTATATTGGTCAAATCCTGCCAGACTTACCCAGTTTGCTCCGTTATAATACCATTTGTTGGCTGTGCCTGTCTGTTCCAGTTCCACCCAATATTTAACCCTTTCATGACGCAGAGGATTGGTATCTACCATATTTTCTCTTCTGACTCTGAAGTTCATACTTACGATTGTGTTATTGGGAGTATCTATCAGGTCAGTATAGATAACGGTTTCACCCGGGTCATATTGGCTGTTGTAGTTTGCATCATTAATAATGCGGACCAGATGTGTATCTTCCGCATTGGTTATAGTAAGATTCTGTGTGTATAATGGAAGGAGACCATCTGCCACGACGTGGATTCTGTTCAGATAGGTATCACCAGAGGATATATCGTGATGAGTGGCGGGATTTTCCACGCCGGTCGGTGAATATTCATTACCCAGACTGTGCGTAAGTACGGCATTGTTGCCGACGCCGTCTTTCAATTCCCAGATAGTAATTCCATAAGTGGTTGACACATCGGGAGAGACAAGATTGCCAAGGTCATCTCTGCCATCCCAGATTATCTGCTGATAGACAGCTCTTGTTTCATCTTCAACTGTTTCTACGTCTGTACCCGAGAATGTCTTATAGAATACATTTCTGTCTTCTGCTACAAATCTCAGCGTAATCTGAGAAGTTCCGCCGGGAGCATCCCATTCAGGTATATAGAATCTGATGGCAAAGGTATTGGGTAAGGTTGTATAACCGTCAATACCTGCAACAAACGGTGAAAATCTCAAAGGAACGGATGTATTGTAGAACAAATCCAATCCACCGGTTATATCCGGTATTACCAGGTCAATGGTTATCGGATCGCCCGCCATATTACCGGATACATCATAATAGAAGGGAAGTATTCTGGCGGAGAAGGTATAATATCCGTTGGTGGACTGCATCTTGGACATTCTGATAGTCAGGTTTGGATTAAAAGCAATCATCCCGGCTGCAGGTGTATAAGTGGCATCCAGTTGTCCGGCTATTACGGGATAATCAAGTATTGGCGCGCCCGGGAAAGTATGACCCCAGTTAATCCATACTCTTGCCACATAAGGTTTCAGTGTGGCTTTTACATGGATAATATCGCCAATCTTGGCTGTGATGGCATTGGGGTCATTATTAACCTGCAGATAAGCATCCAGGATATCCGGAACATCCAGATAGTTATTAACTGCAAACGGTTCCTCATCTTCAACTGTTCCATAGTTGGAGACAGTAACCGAAACCTTGCTGTTAAATGCCTCGATATTACCCGGCTGCACCTCGTAAACCGCTGTATAAATACCGTTATTGGGTAAATTAGTGGTTTTAACTGTCGGATAATTATCCTGTCCACCGAATTGAGTCAGGTCACAGGTAACAGTCTGGAAAGCGCTCGGTGTTTGATTGTATCCGTCGTGGATGGTTATTGTCAGCACAGAGCCAATTACCACTACACCCATTGTATTGGTATTAGTTGCTACCACTGTAATATCGGAAGGACCGAATGCTGCGGGAGTAATAAAGGATGCTTGCGCAGTATATGTGGTTCCGGCTGCATTGGTGGCAAATGCCTTGAAATAGTAGGTCACAGCTTGTGATAATCCGCCTATGTCCAGAGCGTAGGGTCCGGTTCCATATACTCCCAGTTCCGAAACCTTGGTTCCTGTTCCATCGGCAAAACCATCCGTTGTGGAGTAGTAAAATCCTCTTTCAGATACATTCGAGTAATTGACATTAGAAATTGTAGCTCCCAAAACTGCTGTTGCGCTTGTTAGTGACGATGCATTGGGATTGATTACCACCGGAGGATTTATTCCCAGACCGTGAACGGGTAACTCTACCGAATTGGTGCTGGCGCTGGTATTGGCAATAACGCTGCTTACATCGCCAGTAGCCACTGGAGCAAATCTGACATAGATCGTGGTAGCCGCAACAGTTCCTCCAACAGGAGCAATATTAAGTGTGTTTGCAAATCCTGCTCCTGAAGTTAAGGAAATCTGAAATCCGGTTGGTGCAATGATTACCAGATTACCGGTCAGATTTACTGCGGATACGCTGTATGTCTGCTCAGCAGAATAATTCCCCACTTTAACCGGACCAAAGTCCACCAAAGCCCCTGTAACCGTAATGCCCGGCGTGGCAAAAGATGCCTGTGTCGTATAAGAAGTGCCGGCTGCATTAGTGGCAAAGGCTTTGAAGTAATAGGTTGTGCCGGGAAGTAATCCTGCGGTACTCACCGTAAAAGTGCCAGTTCCGAATGAACCGGTCACGGATACTTTGGTTCCGTCTCCGTCGGCAAAACCGTTTGTGGTGGAATAATAAATACCCCGTTCAGTAACATTGGAGAAGTTTATATTGGTAATATTACCACCCAAGGTTGCACTCACACTGGTAATTGCTGCGGATGTCGGAGTTGTGATAACCGGATTGTTTATACCGGTTCCGCTAACCGCCATATTCTGCGTAGTAGTGCTGGTGCTGGTGTGCGTAATATTAGCTGTATTGGGGCCTACTGCCACAGGAGCAAATCTGACATAAATAGGAGTTGCAGGCACAATGCCGCCACCCCCAGGTGTAAGAACTACTGTCGGACTAAATCCTGCTCCGGAAGTAGTAGATACCTGATATCCCGCAGGTGCCGTTATCACCAGATTATTAGTCAGATTTACGGCTTCTACAGTATATGATTGCTCTGCTGATACATTTCCGACTTTGACATTGCCAAAGTTGTTGAGTGTACCGGTTAGAGTGATTCCGGGTGTGTAGAATACATCCTGAACTGTATAGGATGTTCCCGCTGCATTTGTTGCAAATGCTTTGTAATAATAGGTAGTACTCTGCATCAGTCCGCTAACGCCAACAGCAAATATGCCAGTACCAAAAGATCCCGTTTCCGATACTTTTGTGCCAGTACCGTCTGCAAAGCCATTTGTAGTGGAATAGTATATTCCTCTTTCTGTTACATTAGAATAGTTTACATTCGTTACATTCCCGCCCAGAATAGCGCTTACGCTTGTAATGGAAGCATAGGTCGGGTCAGTAATCACCGGTTTATCAATACCTGTCCCAGTCACCGCCACATTTTGCGGTGATGCTCCTGTGCTGGAATTGACAATATTGCCACTCAGTACTCCGGTAGTAGAAGGAACAAATCTTACATATATCGGAGTTGCCGGTACTGAGCCACCCACAGGTGTAAGGGTTATTGAGCCTGAATATCTGGTTCTGGCTACTGTATCAATCTCATAATTTGCCGGTGCAGTTATCACCAGGTCTGCCGAAAGATTACTTGCTGACACTGTATAAGATTGAGAAGTAGAATAATTGCCTACCGGCACCAAACCAAAATTCGTCAAAGTATTCGTAGTAACATTTATAATTGGTGATGGTGCTGCAGCTGTCGTCAATGTAATATCATCAATATACATCTGGTTGTCATTTTGAATATGACGCCACCGCAGATATATTGTTTGACTGCTATAGCCAGACAAATCGGTTGTCTGACTCGACCACCCGTTACCTGCAAATATCGGATATCCCGGTAATGAAGTGAAATCAACACCATTCGTAGATACTTGCAAAGCAAACATAGTGTTTCCAGTCGCTTTTCTATGAAAATATGTAATTGTAGAGGGATATTGAATTGCCGGCGTTGTAATCCATTGATTTTCTACGCTTGATCCGGAGCTGTAAATCCCGGAATTGGGTGCTGTTGCTTGAACAAAACCACTGGTTGTCCAGTTCCCACCGGGGTCAGTTCCCCAATTGGGGGCTACCGGAGTCCACCCTACAGGTGGGAATGTCGCTCCTTCAAAGCCCTGAAATAAACTCATCTGAGCAAAACTTAACGTTGCTAAAAAGCTCAGCAACAAAACAAGGACAAATATTTTTCTTTTCATAACATCCTCCCATTCGCGAAGTGTCCTGTGTCTAAAACGGTTATCTCGCATAAACCGTTCATATTATAAGTTATATTATTTTTTGTTTCTTTTATTACCGCATCAACTGCTCCTCTGGCATCTCCCGATTGATTTGACGGTTGCTGCGCTAAAACAGTTATTAACGACGAGGTTCCTAATACAAGATGTGCTGCCAAAAACAGCAACAGAATGAAAATAAGTTTCATAAAGCCACCTCACTTGTATGCATATTATTCTTGTTTGTTATTTCTGAATTGATTATACATTTGTATTTACACAAAATATCTGTTTCCTTCTTATGCTCTATCTCATTGCAATTTAGTGAATTAATCACTATCTCTCTCCTTTTGCTTCGATTTTGTCTTCACTATAACGAAACAATATTACTTTGGCTCTATAACATCATCTTTGTATTTACAATATATTGTCAAGCAATTTTATTAAACATGTTATACTTTTTTTTTAGCCAAGGTCTCTACTGGTGCTATATTGCCCGTTTTGTTGATAATATTCGTCACTTAATACTTGATCTTATACCGACCCTGAATGCCCATTAATAAAAGAACAAAGTGGATAGATACAGATAATGCAAGAGCTTTGTGGAATATTTTCAACATTACCGGCAAAAGGACTTTTTTTGTTGTTTTTTCTTTTTTAGCGTTCTGCTTTTATGACATTCGAGCGCTGATAAAAATCTCTTGCCTCTAACTTGGTTTTGTTATTTTTCTCTTACTCCGCTTAAGCTATTGATTCATATACTTTTCCCTGCTTCCTGCTTAATCACATATCCCGGACTATCCCGAAGCCTCCCGAGTAAAATTCGGGAGGCATCGGGGATAGTTCATGGGAACTAAACAGGCAAGACGAGATTGTTAAAGGTTAAACGTTAATGGTTAAATTAGTTATAGATTCCCGATCAAGCCGGGAACGACACATTGGAAGTGGATTAGAATTATATCGAATTACCAATCAGGAACTATTAATTTATTATCAAAATTATAATTTATGCCTTTTTCTTGCCTGCGCTTGCCATATAGATAATAAAAGATTCCTTCCCGTCCAGACGCAGAATCTCATTTATCCCTTCATCGTAATAAGCACCGATCATACATGCTCCGGCATTTAGGGCTTCAGTTGCCAGGTGCAGATTTTGCCCCACATGACCGGCATCCAGATACAAATAGCGGTATCCGCGCTGACTGTAACGCCAGGTCGTGCGGTTGGGAACTGCCTCCCAAATGAAAGTTACAGCACTGTTCAGAACCATTTCCTGCTCAAATGATGCTCTGAATACTTCCTCCGCACACTGTTTCCCTTCTTTAAAAAGAACCAGCCCGTGCTTGGTGGGATGATAGTAATAAATACCGGGCTTGATGCCCTGTACTTTGTTGATTAGCAGGTAAGTTTCAAAAGGATGTCTGGCTCCGGCAGATGGCACATTGCGAAAAGCCACTTCCATCTTTTCAGTGGAGCGGAAATCCCGCACCCATTGTGTAGCCCACAGCAGAAAGGACAATTCCTCCTGGCTGAAAGGTTCGTCGGAATAACTGCGCAAGCTCCGTCGTTGCTCTATCGCCTGATGCAGGCTCATCTCCGGCTTTTTTATCACTCCCACAGCCGGCAGCGGAATTATCTCCCCATTAAGAGGTTTGACCGCATCCGGCCTGTGTGCGCCTTTGGCTGAATCCGGTGCGGGTTCATACAAATAACGGGTAAAGCGCACAAAATCAGCCCCGATATCATATAGATTTGACCGTTCTGCTTTCAGTAAGTCAATTTCTTTGACCAGTTCTGTTTCATATCTATCATATTCATCTTCACTTAAGTTTGCCTCTTTCAAAATCACATCTTTGGCTTCATCCCTGATTTTGAAATACAGATAGTAAAACTTTTTAATATCCATTACTGCCCTTCCTATTTAAGCATCAGCATCTTTCGGGTAAGTTGCTTATCGCCTGCCTGCAGGCGGTAAAAATAGATACCGCTGCTTACGGGTTTGCCATAATTATCCGCTCCGTTCCAAATAAAACTGTGCTCACCTTTTCCGATATTTCCCTGAATTATGTTCTTTACTTTTTGACCTTTGCTGTTATAGATTGTCAGACTGACATTGTTAACTGCTTTGGGCAGAGAGAAACTGATCGTCGTATTATCTTTAAAAGGATTAGGATAATTGGAAGTAAAAAATCTATCTGAGATAACAAGTTCTTCACTATTGCCTACAAAGCCCGTAGCTGAAAAACTTCCCTGCCGGTTCAGGCTGCCTCTATATACCGTCCAGGCGTCCAGATTACCCATATTTCTGCGCAGTTTTACTACCAGTACACCATTGGAATAGCCCGTTACCAGTTCATAGTTGCCGTCTCCGTCAAAGTCCGTCAATGTTGCTGGTGTGCTCCCATTGTAGTTCATATTGAAGGGAAAACCGCTCATTCCCGTCCCGTCGTTATTGTAGATTTGGATGCTGTTCAAATTGCTCTGCAGAATGATTTCATACCGGTTATCTCTGTCAATGTCTGCAGCCAATGGAGGACAGTTATAAAACACACCAGTGTTAACCGGAAAACCGCTTATATCGCTTCCATCCTGCCTGCAGGCATAAAGCTGGCCATTAGTCGTGATAAAGACTATATCCAATTCACTGTTTCTGTTGATATCCACTGCAATAGCACCTCCCGCCATATCCCCCGTTATCTGTCGGGTGGTCAGAATAGTGCCATCTGGTTCAATAACATAGAGATAATCCCGGGTTCCCGCCACGATTCTATTGTTATCCAGAACCAGAGGAGAACCGGATACCTGTCCGATTAATTGAACGGGAAAGCCGTTTCTAATGGCTCCGTTATGCTCAATTGCCCATAGCTTGCCGTTTGCCGTTCCGGCAATGATTTCTTTTGTCCCGTTGTTATCCAGATCCGCCACTGCCAGTTCACAGGAAAAGGGACTGCTGAGTTGTACAGGAAAACCTGTCATCAGTTGGTTATCATAGTTTAAGGCATAGATTTTTTTATTATGGGCACCGGCAATCACTTCGCTCAACCCATTATTGTCCAGATCGGCAATCACGGGTGTATAAAGCAAGGTACTGCCGGTATCGTAATTGATGTAATGGATGGTGGTGCTATCCTTATGCGCCAGGGCATATATCTTTCCCGTTCTGCTGGTAAAGGCATAGGAGCGCATCGGAGTACTGACGATTTCATATAGACCGACAGCAAAACTGCGGTTGATGTTTTCATCAGCGCTTAGTTCAAATCCGCCCACTTTCTGACCCAGCGCGTTGATAAAATGCCCGTCCCCAAAGACATCCACATAGAGTATCTGGTTCTGCTGATTAAACTGCAAATCTCCTACTACCGGAGCGGACTTGCCAGCATAGAAGCAATCCCAAGGAAAGTGGCTGTCCAGCAAAGTGATCGTCATGGATGCCGGAAACCGGCGCTCGCATAACACCGCTCCGGTTGCCACTTCATAGGTTACCAGTCGGATATAGTAATTATATGTGCCAAAAGGCATATCTTCCGGCAATTGGAATCTGATAAAGAGCGTGGAATCCACGTATGCTCCGGCAGCCAGTTGCGGCACATTGATATGACAGTTAGTTAGAGTTGCCCCCTGTGGAAACTCTGATGTGGTAATAAAGACATTATATGCAGTATTCCAACCCGGCAGGTTTCTGACTTTGGGATAAAGCCGTATATATTCTCCGGGATTGAGGTTACCATCGTTATCCCCCTCGATATCGCTGTATGCATAACTGTCCAGATCCAGACAGGGTAAGCCCGGATTGGGCAGTTTTACAGCTGTGGTCGGGTCTCCAAACAGGATGGTTTCATAGTAGCACCAAAGCATCACAGATGACTGAATCGCATTGTTTATGTTCTGTAGCATGGAGTATTCAATTGCATTACCCAGTTGAAAGTGCCCTTGTTGAAACATCCCGATAAAGAACTGCCTGTCGTAATACTGGCTGGGACCATCGATACTGCCCGGCATATACCAGCCGTAACGGGTGTTTCCGATGAAGGCATAGAGTGCGCCGGATGCAGTTACCAGATGTTCTCCGATGGCTTCTCCGTCTCCGCTGGTTCTCTGGTCAAAGGCAGCCGGATAACAGCCCTGCGAATAGAGAAAGCCGTATTCCGCGTTTTGCAGAGAGTTTATCGTGCTGTTGCTCTGCCCCATCAGATAACCTTCATTGGCATGTCCCATGTGGTTCATAATCGCTGCGCCGCTGTTGATGGTATTCCAGACGATTGTGGGAGAATAAGTCCCGTCTCTCTGATAATGTGTTTCCAGATGATAACCGGCAGTGATGTGCTGCGCCACATCGTCCTTGTAATCACCGCCCCAGGTCAAAGGATTCCAATTCAGGTTTTCCCCATACATGATGGCGATATTGTTGCTGAAAGTATTGTTTTCAACATAGTATCTGGTTTTACGCAGAATGTTGTCAAATTCCGCCTGCGTTTCAGCGGGAAACCTGCCCACCATCAGTTCAGGCAATAAATCAGGCGCATCCACAGGATACTCGCCCCAGAGGTTATCTCCGTCCAGATTCCAGTTGCCGTCCAGGCATCCATAATAGATATCACTCGGCATCCAGTTATCCACAGTATTGCCCACCTGCCCAAACAAACCTCTTACTGGGATTATCTCGTCATCACCCGCCAGAATAACGTATTCCAGAGGAACAGCCGTTGTATTCCAGGTCTGATAGGCATCGATGATAAAGTTACGCAGTTTTTCCGGATTATCCACACCGGTATAGTTGTTATAGATGCTTTCTATGGCAAAGATGCCCGTCGGCATATTCTGATTAACTTTCCACTGGACATAGGTATTGAACCAATTCATACGGTTTTGCGAGGTAATGATAATCAGTTTCTTAGGGTCAAGCGGATTGATGTTACGGCTCAAAGGCGTATGGCTTGTGAAACCGGCATAACTTCTTAACTGTATAGGATTAACCACCGTGGTGCTGAGCAGGGACTGCATCTCATTAGTAGTAATTAGCATCCTGCTCTGAGCTTCTTTCAAAATAGCGTCAGACTTCGTTTTGATGCTGATTTCAGCGGCGGGTGCGGAAGTCAGTTGCCTGCTTACGGGATTATACTGCCAGGGGTAGATATTGATTATTGCCAGCGTATAACCTTTCCACTGCTGCACTCCCGGAAAGTTGTAATCCACCGCAGGATAAAAAGCGTTGTTGTTCCAGACAACCGCATTCTTTACAGTCAAATCCGGCGCTGGCTGTGATATCGGCTGAGGCATACGCACAAAGTCCAGATTAACGTTATATCTTACCTCTTTGTTATTATCCAGAGTCACTGTCAGGTCTGTGACCTTTTCTCCCATTGGGATAAGCACTTTAACCGGATAAAAAGGGAGAGCCGGGTTTCCCGCTTCCATTAAAAGAGGTGTTTTTTCAAATTGCCCTTTATCGGCAGGATTCCACTGAGGAATTGATATGTTGAGGGTTAGATTTGCTGCCAGCATTATCGGCAGCAATGCCGGAATCAGAATAAACCATTTTTTCATAAGCTATCTATATCCTTAAATTAAATTATCCTGTTTCTCCGCAGCCAGAGTGTCCACCACCTTTTTAACCTCTTCACTGCGGTCTTTGGTCGTTATCAGCAATGCATCATCCGTCTCTATCACCACCAGATTTTCCACTCCGATCAGAGAGACAAACTTGTCTGAGACAATATAATTGCCTTTGGCGTCCAAAGCAAGATGCTTTTTGCCCACATAGTTGCCCTGTTCATCTGTCGGACTGATATCTGCCAGCGTTTTCCAGCTTCCCACATCGCTCCAGCCGTAATCCACAGGAATCACCACCCGGTTTTCCGCCGGCTCCATAATCCCGATGTCTATCGGCAGTTTCGGCATTCTGGAATAAACTTCCGCCAGACTGGTCTGCGCATTCTGATGCGCCCACAAAAACCGTATTTCCTCCAGCAGAGCGGTCACCTGCGGCAGATGCTCTGCAAATGCCTGCCAGATAGTCTGCCACTTCCAGTAAAACATTCCGCTGTTCCAGTAAAAGTTTCCCTTTTGTAAAAAGGTTTTGGCTGTTTCCAAGTCCGGTTTTTCCTTGAATCTTTTGACGCCGAATATCCCTTCTGCAAGCTGCTCTCCCGCCTCGATATAGCCATAACCCGTAGCTGGATAATCCGGTACTATGCCAAAGGTGACCAAATTGCCTTCGGCAGCGGGCTGTTCCGCCATTGTCAGACTCTCCAGAAAGCCCTGCGTATCTCTGATTACGTGGTCTGCAGGTAAAACCACAATACTCTCAGTGGGAGCAATGCGTGAGGCAAGATATGCCAGACTAAGCCCGATGCACGGTGCAGTATTCATCCCAAAGGGCTCTATGATGATGTTTTCAACCGCTATAAAAGGCAGATGTTCCTTGATCAGAGCCACCTGCGAGCGGGCGGTAACCACATAGATATCCTGCGCTTCCAGTGCGCCTTGCAGTCTTCCTGCTGTGAGCTGAATCATACTTTTTTCACCGGCAATCTTCAGAAACTGCTTGGGTTTATCCTTTCTGCTCAAAGGCCAGAAACGGGTTCCCGTTCCACCTGCCATGATCAGAGCTACCATTTTGCCTCCCTCTTTCTTCCTTGCTTGCTGCGTGAACTCATCGTGAAGGTATCGTGAGCAAAGCCCACGATGCCCCCTCGCAATAAGCGGGAAATTAGTACTTTATAATTATGTAAGAAAACTGTGTTCCCCATTTGTGCTGATTGTAGAGCAGATTGACTGTGATTCATTGTTTTATCAACGTTCAATGACTTTTACGTCTTTGGGTAAATCAAGCTTCCAGACCGCTTCCGCAATTGGTTTATTGACCTTCATTTTGCTGAAAGCCACCGTTACCGAATTACCCTGTTTATCCGTGTAAATCAGTTTGGTAACATAGCCGGTTTTATCATCCAGAAAGACGCTGATTTCCTTTATCTGGTCGTCTTTTTTGGGTTTGAGCAAAAGGTTGGTAACGCCTTTGTCATTGGGCTGGAGTTGCTTTTCCGACTTCTTCCAGAAGGTCTGCACAATCTCAACAGGATTGAGAGATTGCACAGCAGAGTCAAGCTGGGTGCGGACTGCTGTTTTACTGGCTTTGTCATATACCGTCACCTTGCCGTTCTGGATGAGCAGTGCCTGTTCCGACGGCTTTGTATAACGGATGGCGGCTCTGTTCTTCTGATAATAAAAATTTCCTGCAGAAACCAGTTTGGTTTTGGTCTGAGCAAAGTAATTGGTCTGATTGATAACCGCCTGCCAGGAATTGAGTCCTGCATAAGCTTTCAGCATCTGGTTGTAGCTGTCATCCAGCTTGTCGGAACTGAGAATGCTTGTTATGGAGATAATCAGCAAAAACGCTGTGATAATCTTAGTATTCATCTGTTATACCATAAACCTTCAAATCCTGCATGGTTGCCAGCACATCACGGGATTTGCTGCCCAGATGCGGTCCCACGATGCGCGCTTTCTCCAGCATATCTATCAAGCGACCCGCTCTGGCATAGCCAATCTTGAAGTGCCGTTGCAACATGGAAACAGATGCCATATTGGCAGAAACCACCACTCTTGCTGCTTCCGGAAAGAGTTCGTCGTCATAGTCCAGAAAGTCCATTTCACTGCGGTCCGGACTTACTATCTTGATCTCTTCCTTGGGTTTGGGCTGTGAACGCAGGTAGGCGCAGACCCGTTCAATCTCGTGGTCGCTCACAAAAGCGCCATGAATGCGCTCTGCCAAAGCTTTTCCCGGAGGCATAAAGAGCATGTCGCCTTGCCCCAGCAGACGCTCTGCACCAATCATATCCAATATCACTCTGGAATCAACTTTGGATGAGACCTGAAACGCTATGCGGGCAGGGAAATTGGCTTTGATAATACCTGTGATAACCTTGATGGACGGTCTTTGGGTGGCCAGAATCAGATGGATGCCCACGGCACGAGCCATCTGCGCCAGACGGGTTATCGGCAGTTCGATGTCTTTGCCCGAGGTCATAATCAGATCGGCAAATTCATCAACGATAATCACGATGTAAGGAAGTTTGGAATAGTCCTCCGAGTCCTCCACCTTTTCATTGTAGGAAATGATATCACGGGCTTTCACTTCCTGCAGCAGTTCATACCTGCGCTCCATCTCTTTTACGCCCCAATACATTGTCTCCAAAGCGGTTTCGGCATCAGTGACCACGTTTCCGATGAGGTGCGGCAGGTCGTTGTATCCTGCCAGTTCCACACGTTTAGGGTCAATCAGCACCAAGCGCAATTCATCAGGTTTGGTGCGCAGTAACAGACTCATGATGATTGTATTGATGCAGACGCTTTTACCGCTGCCGGTGGCACCCGCTATCAGCAGATGCGGCATTCTGGCAAGGTCGGTCACCACGGGTCTGCCGGAAATTTCTTTGCCCAACCCAAAGGCAAGCTTGGACTCTGTGGCATCCATATCGTCAGAAAGCAGGATGTCACGCAGGTAAATCGTGTCCCGGGTCAGATTGGGGATTTCGATGCCAATCAGCCCTTTGCCCGGAATCGGTGCCTGCACACGGATGGATTTTGCCTTAATAGCAAGTGCCAGGTCATCTGCCAGTGAGGAAAACTTGCTGACCTTTACGCCCGGTGCGGGACGGATTTCATACTGGGTAATGATGGGACCGATATTGACGTTGATAACCTCCGCTTCAATACCGAATTCCGCCAGTTTTTCCATCAGGATTTTACTGGTCGCCTTTATCTGATTCTCTATCTCTTGTCTGTCTCTCTGGGAAAGCTTTACCGGGCTTTCCAAAAAGTCTGAGATAGAGGGTATTATATATTCTCTGATGTCGTCATCATCTTCATCTGTTGGTTGGGGAAAAACGGGTTTTTCCTTGATTTTGGGAGGAATTATGACGCGTTCTTCTTCTGTTATTTGAGGTTTGTTGTTCTGCTCTGGTTCATTCTGCTGTATTTGAACGTGGTCGGTAATGGAAGGACCGTCCGGATTCTGCAGGACAAATGGCTCCGCAGACGGTTTTTCCATCTTTCTCTGCTCCTGCCAGCGCAGATACTTTTCATACCATTCGGCAAACTTCTGTCTGATGGCATCGTAGCCAAAGACAAAGACTGCGCCCAATACAGAGGTGGTTATAACGATAATCAGTCCGCCTGTCTTGCTGAAAATGGATTTGAGCAAAAACCAGGCGCCCCAGGGCAGCCAGCCGGCATTGAAGCTATGCTGTTCCCTGCTATGAATAGTTAACAGTTGAACGCTGAACATCACGACAATCAGCATCAGTCCTTTGAAGCGGGTTTCCCCTTTTTCCGGTTGAAGAAATCCGTGCAAACCCATGATTACCAAAATCGCCATCATCAACAAAGTAAATAGCTTTCCGAAAAGACCGATAAGAGCGTAACTGATGAGCACTCCGGCTACACCGATGGGGTTTTTGAACTGTATGGCATTCTTACCGAAGATGCCTGTAAGAACGTTGTCACTGTCATTAAGCTGGGCAAGATCCCAATCCAGACTTGCGTTGCTCGTCCATAATGAGACCAGTCCCAATAGCGCAAACAAGGTGACTACACCCCAGAACAGACGAATTCTCCACAAAGGTATGTCTGCCTTTATTCTACTGTTTTTCTTTTTGCTGTTGCCGTTTTTCTTTGTCATAAATATTCACTTGTAACTTGCTTAAACATTGAACCTGATGGAAAGGATATCGCCGTCTCTGACGATGTATTCTTTGCCTTCCAGCTTAAAAAGACCCTTTTCCTTAAGCGCTTTTTCCGAGCCATGCTGCAACAGGTCATTGTACTGAAAGCACTCGGCACGAATAAAGCCCCTTGCCAGGTCGGAATGTATCTTGCCTGCTGCTGTCACGGCATTATCGCCCTTTTGGATAGTCCAGGCACGCACTTCGTCCTCACCCACCGTAAAGAAACTAAGATAACCCATCAGTTCATAACACCTGTGTGTAAGGCGGTCGCGCACTGACTCTCTGATGCCCATATCCTCCATAAAGACAGCGGCATCCTCTGCTTCCATACATACCAGTTCTTCTTCAAACCTGCCTGCAATCACCTCTGCCAGATAACCCTTTTCCTGCAGTTGGGAAAGGATTTCATCAACCTTCTGGAAATTGTCTTCCGAGCAGTTTACAAGCGCCAGAAGCGGTTTTTGCGACATAAACTGAAAGCCCCGCACTGCTTTTTCCTCGTCTGTGCCGAGTTCCAGTCTGCGGATGGGAGTGCCTTCCTGAAGGGACTTGATAATATGATGCAGTGCCTTTTCCTCCAACTGCAAAGCAGGAGTCTTGATTCCTCTTTTGTAGCTCAGTTCTATCTTCTCCAAACGCTTTTCCGCAATCACCAAATCCTGCAATAGCATTTCGTCTTCAAACTTCTGGATCTCTGTAAGTGGATTTTCCGCTCCGTAAAGTTCGTTCAGTTCCTCATCGTTAAAGCAGCGCAGAACAATGGCAAAGCCCTCCATCGTCTTGACTTCGGAGAGCAGTTCGTTGGCATTGATGTCCTCTTTATGCTCCGTGAAAAGTGTTGGAAAGTCGTAGTACTCGAGATGAGCGTAGACGGTCTTTTTGGGTTTATAGATTTCGCTCAATTTTGTAACTCTTTCATCCAAAACCTGCACCACTCCGACATGCGCTTCGTGATGCGCTTGTATGTATTTATCCGTTGCGCCGCTGCTGCCCGTCATGGCATTGAATATCGTTGTTTTTCCGCTTTTGGGAAAACCAAGCAGACCTATCTTCACACCTTGCTCCGCTTCAGTTTCAAACCAGTCAGATACCGGACTTCATCTTTGGAACAAAGCCGCCACATCCCGACAGGCAGTTTACCAAGTTCTATCTCTCCAATCTGTATGCGTTTAAGACTTATTACCTTTCTGCCGACTGCTTCAAGCATCAGTCTGATTTGACGCTTTTTTCCTTCTTTGATGACTATTTTCAAAACTACAGAATTAGGTCTGTTGCTTTTCACATAAATCCCTGCCGGTTTGGTTTTGTAGCCGTCAATGATAACGCCTTTGCGCAAGTCTTCCAGTTGCAGTTTGTGCAAGGGCAGGTCGATGGTCGCTTTATAGA
>Ga0194112_10003341_pt1 | contig 22397 bp, 22 predicted proteins | sample TA2MahC400mmetaG_FD_146191 | JGI IMG/M metagenome (GOLD analysis project Ga0194112, IMG submission 146191) | Freshwater microbial communities from Lake Tanganyika, Tanzania - TA2015016 Mahale Deep Cast 400m | ecosystem: Environmental > Aquatic > Freshwater > Lake | place: Tanzania: Lake... | reverse complement strand
TGGCCTGTTTGGCTTCCTGGTGCTGATGGCCGTGGTGGGCCTGCTGCTCAATGCCGTCCGCGGTGGTGGTGGCGGTGGCCCCGCCCTCGCCAGTGGCCGCGGCGGCGATCTGGTGGGATCGGGACGCCCCGATGGACCGGTCACGATCAGCCAGCTGCAGGTGGGCCTGCTCGCCTCGGCGCGCCAATTGCAAACCGATCTGCGCCGTCTGGCTGGCAGCGCCGACACCAGCCATGCAGTCGGCCTCCAGGCCCTGCTCCAGGAGACCACCCTGGCCCTGCTGCGCCATCCCGACCTCTGGGTGTACGCCAACGGTGAAGTGGGCCAGGTGCCCTTCGCCAGTGCCGAAGCCACCTTCAACCGTCTGTCGATGGCGGAACGCAGCAAGTTGCAGCGGGAGGTGACCAGCAATGTGGGCGGTCAGCGCTACAGCGATTCCTCTGTCGCAGCCGGCGATAGCGATGCCAGCAGCGATTTCATCGCCGTGACCCTGCTGGTGGCCACCCGCAACCGCATCAACCTCAAGGGTGCTGGCAGCGCCGACCAGCTGCGCGACTCCCTGCAGCAGCTCGGGGCGGTGGGCTCGGCCGATCTGCTGGCCATCGAGGTGATCTGGCAGCCGGAAGGGGCCGGCGAAGTGCTCAGCACCGAAGAGCTGCTGACCGCCTACCCCCAGCTGCAGCACCTCTAGCCCTGGGGGAACGGCAGTCCTGGGGCGAGTCGCAAACGGCCCGGGGAGATTGCTCCAGCTCCCCTTGCCCAGACCTCCTGGACTACCCACACTGCGCTCGGTTGCCGGTTGGTGCGATGGCTGGGCGCTCTCCGATCTGGGTGAACACTCCCGTTCTGCTGCAGGCGATTGAGCGCTATGAGCAGGGCCGCTTGCCCCGCTCGATGCAGCTCTGGCTGCAGACCCTGCTGGAGATCGACGAGCCCGCGCCTAACCCCTTGCGGCCCGGCTGCTGAGAATCCGCACGGCCGCCATGGCGGCCCCGTAACCGTTGTCGATGTTGACCACCGAGAGTCCTGGGGCGCAGCTGGCCAACATGCCGTGGAGCGCAGCCACCCCACCGGCGCTCACCCCGTAGCCCACCGCCACCGGCACGCCGATCACAGGCTGGGGCAGCAGCCCGGCCAGCACCGTGGGCAGGGCTCCCTCCATGCCGGCGCAGGCGATCAGCACATCCGCGCCGCGCAGCTCGTCGAGCCGATCCAGCAGCCGGTGCAGGCCAGCCACACCCACATCGAGCACCAGCTCGGCGGTGATCCCATGGCAGCGCAGGGCCAGCTGGGCTTCGGCCGCCACCGGCAGGTCGCTGGTGCCGCCGCTCAGCACCACCACCCGGCCGCGGATGGGGTCGGGATCCGGCAGGGGGCCTGCCGTGAGGCAGCGGGCCTGGCCGTGGTGCTGCAGTGCCAGCTGCGGCAGCAGCGCCGCCGGCAGCTGGGCGGCGACGGCCTCGGCTTTCTCCGGGGAGATGCGGGTGGCCAGGGCCAGCTCCCCAGCGTCGTGCAGGGCCTCAAGGATCCGCGCGATCTGCTCGGCGCTCTTGTGTTCCCCCCAGATCGCCTCCACCATGCCGAGCCGCTGGCGGCGGCCGAGATCCAGCCGGTGCTCGGCGCTCATGGCCGCTCCCACACCAGTTCCACCAGCGCTGGCGTCACCCAGAGGCTGGCGTGGCGCTCCCCCCAGGCCAGTTCGGCTTCCAGGGTGGCCTGCTCGGCGGCGCTCCAGCGGCCAGCGGCCATCAGCTGGGTGGGATAGCTGCTGAGGAAATCGAGCAGCCACTGGGTTTTGGGGTGGTCGCTGGGGGAGCAGGCCATCAGGCTGGAGCTGTGCAGCAGCCGAAAGCCGCGGGCCTCGAGCAGGGCCGGCAGGCGCTGGGCCACATCGGGGTCGCCGCCATGGTCGCGCCAGTGTTGGATGCAGCGCTCCACAAAGCGGGCCAGGGCGCTGCCGCCGGGATGGAGCGCAAAGGTGTCCCAGCGCACGTATTCGTGCAGCACCAGCCGGCCGCCAGGGCGCAGTGCCTGGCTCACCAGATCCAGCAGGGGCTCGAGCTGGGGCAGAAACATCGCCACCCAGCGGCACCAGGCCCCGTCCCAACGGCTCTCCTCCAAGCCCGAGGGCAGCACCCCGCTGGAGGAAGCCAGGTCGTGTTGCAGGGTGCGCAGCTGAGGGAACTGGCCCTGGCGCAACTGCTGCTCCAGGTGCTCCAGGTAGGCCGGAGCGCTGTCGATCGCCAGCACCTGGCCCGCTGCCCCCACCCGCTCCGCCAGTTCGAGACTGGCGAAGCCAGGGCCGCAGCCCAGATCGAGCAGGCGCTGACCGGGCCCGAAACCGGCCTGGTCCCAGGAGCGCAGCATCGCGTCGCGCCAGATCGCGTGCTGGCGCTCCAGCCGGGCACGCTCGATGGCGTCGCTGCCGAGCACGTAGCTGGCCTCCGAGGCTGCGGCGGCGCTCATGGCGTCAGCAGCTCACCCTCGAACACGAGCGGGAAGGGATTGGCGTCGCTGTCACTGCTGCCGGTGGCGGCGCGGGCCAGCTGCTCAAAGCGCTCCTGCACCGCCTGCACCTCGGCATCTGGAATCGCTTTCCAGTGGTCCCGATCGGCCCAGCGGATCAGCAGGGTGCCCTCCTCGGTGGCCGGATCCCAGAGCAGCTGGCGATCGATAAAACCTGGTTGCTGGGCCAGCCAGGGTTCCCAGCTGCCCTGTTCAGCGCTGATCCAGGCCTGGCGGGCCTCGGCCGGCACCTTCAGCCGCAGGTGTTCCACCACGACCACGTCGTAGGCGCCATCGGGCTCGACAAAAGCCGCCCGAACCGGCGCGGCATGGCTGGTCAGCAGCAGCACCAGCGTCCCCCCAAGAACCAGAAGCAGTTGGATCAGGCTAGGAACCCCGCGCCAGCGAAGGCGTCTCATGGCTGCTGCAACAGGGCCACGGCGTGGCAGGAGATGCCCTCCTCCCGGCCTTCCGCACCGAGCCGCTCGTTGGTGGTGGCTTTGACGCCCACCTGATCGGGATCCAGCCCCATCCGGCTGGCGATGGCGCTGCGCATGGCCTGGATGTGGGGCTTGAGCTTGGGGCGCTCGGCCACCACCACGGAGTCGACGTTCACCACACTCCAGCCGCGTTGGGCCACCAGCGCCACCACCTGCTCCAGCAGCACCAAGCTGTCGGCCCCCTGCCATTGCGGATCATCGGGAGGGAAATACAGGCCGATGTCTCCCAGGGAGAGGCCCCCCAGCAGGGCATCCATGATGGCGTGCACCAGCACGTCGGCATCGCTGTGGCCATCGAGGCCGAGGCCCGCGGGGTGCTCCAGCTGCTGGCCACCCAGGATCAGCGGCCGCCCGGGCACGAGGCGGTGGATGTCGTAGCCGTTGCCGATGCGCAGTTGCATCTGCCCCTGATGTCTGCTCTCAGTCTCCCCCAGGCCCCATCACCTGCAGCTGGTTGCCGTCGCGCCCCATCACGGTGACGCAACTGCCTGGTGGCAGGGGGTGGCATCCCTTGAGGTTGATGGCGCTCCAGCTCTGGCCTTGCCAGTCTGAGCTACTGCTGGGCCTGCTGCTCCTGCCAGCGGGCATAGAGATCCGGCCGGCGCTCGCTGGTGCGCTGTTGCTGCTGCTCAGCGCGCCAACGGGCGATGGCGCCATGGTCGCCGCTGCGCAGCACCGCCGGCACCTCCAGGCCCCTGAACTCGGCAGGCCTGGTGTAGTGGGGGTGCTCCAGCAGCAGGGCGCTGTGGCTCTCCTCCTCCAGGCAAGCCTCGGTGCCGACGGTGCCGGGCAGCAGCCGCACCACGCCGTTGATGATCACCGCCGCCGGTAGCTCGCCACCGGTGAGCACGAAGTCGCCGATCGATACCTCTTCATCGGCAAGGCTGCGAATGCGTTCATCGAAGCCCTCGTAGTGGCCGCAGATCAGCACCAGCTGCTCGACTTCAGTGGCCCAGCGGCGCAGATCGGCCTGCTCCAGCGGCTTTCCCTGGGGGCTCATCAGCAGCACCCGCCGCCGCGGCAGCACCGGAATCGCCTCCACCGCGGCAAACACCGGCTCGGGCTTGAGCACCATGCCGGCGCCGCCGCCGTAGGGGTCGTCGTCGACTTTTTTGTACTTATCGGTGGCGAAGTCGCGCGGGTTGTGGGTGTGCAGCGCGGCGATGCCCGCGGCAAAGGCCCGGCCGATCACCCCCAGGCTCAGCAGCGGCGCGAAGGCCTCCGGGGCCAGGCTCACCACGTCAAGTCTCATCACAGAGCGAGACGCATCAGCTGGCGGGCCGGCTCACCCGGCGAATCTCGGAGCTGAAGCTGGCGCGGCCTGGGCTGCCATCGGCACGGCTCTCCACGGTGGATCGCAGGCGCAGGTTGGGCTTGGTAAACCAGATGCGCTCGCACACCTCCGCCTCGCCGCTGCTGAGGGTGAGCTCCAGGCTGCCGTCGGGCCAGAGCTGCCAGCGGCCCTGTTGGTCGCCGTTGCGGAAACTGCCGTCGCGGCTGAACTGCAGCTCCTGGGCGGTGCCGTCCTTCGGTCCCACCTGCAGGCCCCCGGGAGCGTCTGCGGCTTCGGGCTCCAGATAGGCCACCAGCAGCTCGCCGCGTTCGCTGCTGTGCCACTCGTCGCCGTTCTCCCCCTCCAGGCCGGCATCGAGGGCAAAGCGGCTGCGCAGCCCCATCCACTCGCCGGCGCAGCAGCGCAGGAAGGCGCCGATCTCCTGGGGGGGGAAGGGGGCAGTGTCGGTGCTGGGCTCAGTCATAGACGCGATTCTCTCAGCCGCCAGGGTCGGTTCTGGGGGGCAGAGCTGTGTTGTGGGTCATCGGCGTTGAACATTGCCTCGATGTCATCGTCAAAGTCAGCCTTGAGATCGCAAGCCAGAACGGCTTCGGCAAGGGTGATGGCCTCTGAATCCTCAGCCTTGCTGGGCCCATGCCCTCCCTCGCTGGAGAGCCCTCGTGCGCTCTTGTCCTGAGTTGGCTGCATCGGTTCAGCGGTCAAGGTTGAGCTTTAGTCCCCCCGGTAGCCCAGCTCGGCCAGGCGGGCGGCGCTGCGGCGCCAGTTGGGCACCACCTTCACGAACAGCTCCAGATACACCGGCCCGCTGAACACCTTTTCCATCTGCAGCCGCGCCCCCTGGCCGATGGTTTTGAGCATGCGGCCGCCCTTGCCGATCAGGATGCCCTTCTGGCTGGAGCGCTCCACCAGCACGGTGGCCAGTACGGCGGTGCGGGGTCCGTCGTCGACCACCCGATCGATGCTCACCGCCACCGAGTGGGGCACCTCCTCGCGGGTGTGGCTGAGCACCTGCTCGCGGATCAGCTCCGCCATCAGCAGCTGCTCGGGCTGGTCGCTCACCGCGTCGGCCGGGTAGAGCTGGGGCCCCGGCGGCAGCTCCGCGCTCAGGGCCGCCACCAGGGCTTCGGTGCCCTCGCCGGTGAGGGCGCTCACCGGGTGCAGGGGCCAGTCGCCCACCAGCGCGCGGTAGCTGGCGGCCAGCTCTTCGGCCTGGGCCGGATCCACCAGGTCGGCTTTGTTGAGGGCCACATGCACCGGGGCCCGGCAGTGCTGCAGCAGCTCCACGATGAAGCCATCACCCCGACCCGCCGGCTCGCTGCCGTCCACCAGCAGCAGCACCACATCCACTTCGCCGATGGCGCCCCGGGCGCTCTGCACCAGCCGCTCCCCCAGCAGGTGGTGGGGCTTGTGGATGCCCGGGGTGTCGAGCAGCACCAGCTGGGCCGCCGGGGTGGTGAGGATCGCCCGCAACCGGTTGCGGGTGGTTTGAGCCACCGGCGAGGTGATCGCCACCTTCTGGCCCACCAACTGGTTGAGCAGGGTGGATTTGCCCACGTTGGGCCGGCCGATCAGGGCCACGAAGCCGGAGCGGTAGTCGGCGTTCTGCCCTGGTGCCGATCCGGCCCCACCGGCTCCCAGGAGCCGCGCCGACTCCTGCGGATCGGGGATCGGCAGGATCTGGCCTTCCAGGATCGTGCCGTCGTTGATCGCGTCGTCGTTGGGAAGGGGCGGGGGAGTGGCTGTCATGGGTTAACAGTGCCAGCCCATCGGACCCGGGGGAGTTTCCATAGGCTCGGAGGGCAGAGCACCGCTGGCTCCATGTCTGAGACGCCCAACACCCTTCGCCAACCCACTTTCCAGCAGGCCATGGAGATCACGGCCCAGTGGCTGGCGCTCTGGGAAAACGGGGAGCTCAGTGACGAGGTGCTGGGCGATCGGGTGGCCGAGTTGGTGGCCAGCCGCGATGGGGCCCGGGGCTTCTTCGTGGTGAGCCTGGCCGGCGATGGCCCGTTGATGGACCGGTTGCCGGAGCCGCTGCTGCTGCAGCTGCGGCTGGCTGGCGCGGGGGTGGTGGATCTGACGGCCCGCAATCTGGCGATGAGCACGGCCATGGCGCTGCACCACCAGCGGGCCGGGGATGCCGCCCAGCAGGGCGCTTCCGAGCGGGTCCAGACCCGCTGCACCGAGTTGCTGCGGGGCCTGGAGCCCCAGGCGGTGAAGCAGCGGCTCGAAACCCTTCTGGCTGCAACAGCAGGGGAGGGCGACGACGTGGCCTTCCTGGAGCGTTGGGGTTACGACACCGACCAGAGGGCGGCCATCGCGGCGGCGATCGAGGCGGTGGCGGAGGGCTGAGCCAGGCCAGGATGGCCCCAATGCCGGCCCTCCCCATGGTTGTTCGCCCCCTTGCCATCCGGGCTCTGCGCGCTCTGGCCCTAGCACTGGGCTCGGCCGCGCTGTTGGCCCCAACGGCGGCACAGGCGATTGAAACCATCAAGCTGCGGCTGCCCCTGCTGGACACCGACTTCACCATCCGGGTGTCCGAATTGCGGGATCCCAAACGGCTGTCGGCTGGCGACAGCGATCTGGCCGAGCTGGACCGCGCCACCGGTGGAGCCATTGGTGAGCGGCTGGCGGCCCTGATGCGCTCCAACCTGCCCCTGGAATTGCGGGCCGTGGTGCGCAATGCCCAGGGATCTCCGCTGCTGGAGCAGGTGTTGCTGCTGGTGGGCTCCCTGGGCGATATCGACGGCCTGCCCGATCCGCTCCAACCGGCCCAGTTTCAAGAGGCGATGGAGCGGGCCGCCGCCCAGGGGGGCATCAGCCTGGTGGATGTGCTGGAGCAGTTGCCCGGCTCCAGCGTCACGGTGGAACTGGGTCGGGTGGGCTCCTCGGTGCAGAGATTTCGCCGTCAGCGCCTCCCCGCCGACCAGCTGATCGCGGCCGTGCCGCCGGTGAGCAGTGAGGGGCGCCTGCTGCAGGCGGGCCTTTCAACGCCAGCCCGGCGCGAGCTCACCATCACGGCGCCCCATCGCCCCGAGCCCCTGGCTCTGGTGGTGTTTGAGCCCAACCGGGGATCCACGGCGGCGCCCAACCGGCTGGTGGTGATCTCCCACGGACTCTGGGATGACCCCAGCAATTTCGAGGGGTGGGCGGTGCACCTGGCCAGCCATGGCTACACGGTGGTGCTGCCGCGCCATCCCGGTAGCGACCAGAGCCAGCAGCGGGCGATGTTTTCGGGCAAGCAGCCGCCACCCAAACCGGAGGAGCTGGCCCTGCGGCCCAAGGATGTGTCAGCGGTGATCGATGCCGCGGCCCAGGGCCGGCTGGGCCTGAGCCAGCCGGTGAACACCCAGGTGGTGTTGGTGGCTGGCCATTCCTGGGGGGCTACGACGGCCCTGCAATTGGCCGGGGCGAGGCCCACCACCAGCAAGCTCCTGGAGCTGTGCAACGACGTGCGCCATCCCTCCCGCAATCTCAGCTGGGTGCTGCAGTGCAACTTTGTGGGATCGGCTGACAGTGCTGCCCTGGCCGATCCCCGGGTGGTGGCTGCCGTGGCGGTGAGCCCGCCGATGCGCCTGCTGTTCGACGCTGATTCCGCCCAGGCGATGGGAGCCTCGGTGCTCGTGGTGAGCGGCGGCAGCGACTGGGTGGTGCCCCCTGGCCCGGAGGCGATTGAGCCGATGGCCCGAACCATCCGCGCCAGCAGCCAGGGCCATCGATTGGTGCTGGTGGAGGCAGCGGACCACTTCAATCTGCGCTCGTCCCGCCCGGATGGGGGAGGCCCCCTGCGCGGCCTGATCCTGGCCTGGTTCAATGCGGCCGCCCAGGGTGCGCCGGGGACGGCTCCCCAATTGCCGGGCGGGGGATGGGGCAGCACCACCCATCCCCTGCGGGATGTCACCCCCGCCCTGTCGCAGGTAGCGGTGCCAGCGTTGGGTCAGCCATGAAAAAAGCGCCCCTTAGGGGCGCTTGAGAAGCCGATTGGCTGGGGGCTCAGTCGCGGCGGCCGCCGCCGTTGAGGGCAATGATCAGACGCAGGATGAAGATGAACAGGTTGATGTAGGTGAGATACATCCCCAGGGCACCGGCCAGGTATTGGTCGTCGCTGTAGGTGCGGGGCATCGTGTAGAAGTCCACGAAGGCGGCCCCGACGAACAGCACGGTGCCGAAACCGGCGATCAGCAGTTCGAAACCACCGCCGCCGAAACCAGGCACGAAGATGCCGCCCACGATCTGCACGACCATGGCGATCAGCAGGCCGAGGATGCCCAGCCCCACCACGCCGCTGAGGGCCTGGCCGACGTTGTCGCTCATGCGGCGACCCATGAACGAGGCCGCCACGAAGGTGATGCCAGTGGCCAGGGCCGCCGTGCCGATCGCGCCGATGCCGGCGGTGCCGATCGCCATCGCCACAATGCCGCTGAGCGTGAAGCCGGTGATCAGGCTGTAGGCCGTCAGCAGCGGCAGGGCCGTGCTGTTGTTGCCCTTCATGGCCACGTTCTGGGCCACGAAGAACAGGATGAAGTTGCCGATCAGGGCCACCCAGAACAGGGGCATGAACAAAGCAGGGTTGCTGGCCATCAGGGCCAGACCGCCGATCACCCCGCCAGCGGTGAGCACCATGCCGCCGCCCACGTAGGGCAACGCCTTGTTGACCACGTTGGGGCCTACCAGGGCGCTGGACTGGGCCTCACGGATGGCTTGCTGAAAATTGCTGCTGGCCGGCATGGCGCACCAGTGGAAGGAAACTCCACCCATCCTGCCAGCGGTTTTCAGCCAGTGGGAGGCTCCAGGGCCGCTGGGGGGTGCGGATCTCCCCATGCAGGCAAAACAGGTGTGTGGCGTTGTTGCCGGGTTTGAACCGCCGGTTTCAGGAGTTGCCGTCGCCCTGGCGCCCGGATCCCGGCCAAAGCCTCACCGCGAGCACCGCAACACCGGTGCCGATGCAGGATTCAACAAAACGCAGCAGGGCGTTCAGGCCCGGGCTCAGCTTCGGATCCAGGCTGCCGGTGACCATCACCACGATCACCGTGATCGCGGCCAGGCGCCCGTGGCTGGGGATGTTGATGCTGGTGCACAGCAGCACCGTGGCGAAGATCGCCAGGGCCATGCCGAGTGGGTGAAAGGGCAGCAGCGTCAGGTAGACGGCGCTGGTGATGGCGCCGATCGCTGATCCCACAATGCGCAGCGAGGCGGAGGAGGTGGTTTCCTGGCGGGTCGCCTGGGTGACCACGATCGCTGAGATCGCCGACCAGAGCCCGCCGATCTTGGGCAGATAGCCGGGAAACAGGCTGGTGAACCAGTAGCCAAGCACGTAAGCCACCAGGGCTGCCAAGGCGATTTCGGCGGGGATGCGCAGGCGCTCAGCGCTGGTCATGGTTCAAGGCGGCTGCGGGGGGTATCGAATCGCTTTTTCACTGCTGGCGCCAGCTTCTGGGCATCCCGATTGGCGTAGGCGGTCACCAGCCGCTGCACCAGCGGGTGGCGCACCACATCGGCCGCCGTGAGTTCGCAGATCGCCACGCCTTCCACCCCCTGAAGCACCTGGGCCGCCTCAATCAGGCCGCTGAGCTGGCCCGCCGGCAGGTCCACCTGGGTGGGGTCACCGGTGACCACCATGCGGGAGTGCTCGCCCAGGCGGGTGAGCACCATCCGCATCTGGGCGGCGGTGGTGTTCTGGGCTTCATCGAGGATCACGAAGGCATCGGCCAGGGTGCGACCCCGCATGTAGGCCAGTGGAGCCACCTCGATCACCCCCTTCTCCAGCAGGGCGGAGGTGCGCTCCGCACCGAGCAGGGCATGCAGGGCGTCGTAGAGGGGGCGCAGGTAGGGGTCGACTTTCTGCTGCAGGTCACCGGGCAGAAACCCCAGACGCTCCCCCGCCTCTACCGCGGGCCGGGTGAGCACCAGCCGCTCCACCTTGCGTTCGGTGAGCATCCGCACCGCTTGCACGGTGGCCAGAAACGTTTTGCCGGTGCCGGCTGGCCCCAGAGCAATGGTGAGGTCATGGCGCTCCATGGCCTCCACGTAGGTCCTCTGGCGCAGGGTGCGCGGGCGCAGCAGCTTGCCGCTCTGACTGCGGGCCAGCACCTGGCGTCCCAGCTGCTGGTGCTCCTCGCCCCGGCCTGTATCGAGGGCCTGCAGGGCCGTTTGCACGTCCACCACGCCGATGGTCTGCCCCTCTTCCCAGAGGGGGCGCAGCAGTTCCACCAACGCGGAAGCCCGCTCCAGTTGGCTGGGGCGGGCCTGAATCACCAGGTCGAGGCCCCGCAGGACTAGGGAAGCGCCGGTGAGGGCTTCCAGTCGATGCAGGGTCGACGACTCGGCGTCGCCCGCCAGGGCCAGGGCCGCGGCGGGGTTGGGCAGGGGGATGGAAAAGCTGGTCCGCCCCTCTGGCTCAGCCATGGGGCGAGGGATCAAGCTTCGGCGGAAGCGGGCTCGGCTTCAGCGGCAGGCTCCGCCTCGGCACTGGCGGCGGCGGCAGCAGCTTCAGCAGCGGCCTTGGCTTCGGCGGCGGCAGCGGCCTCGGCAGCCTTGGCTTCTGCCGCATCCTTGGCGGCCTGCTTGGCCGCGGCGTCGCGGGCTTCAGCCTGCTTCAGCTTGCCGACCAGCTCAGCGGGGCGAACGGTCTTTTCGACCAATCCGCCTTTCTCGAGCAGGGAGCGCACCGTATCGGTGGGCTGGGCGCCCTGGCTCAGGCGGGTGCGGATGGCCTCGGTATCGAGACGGGTCTCCTTGGTGCGGGGGTTGTAGAAGCCCAGCTCCTCGAGCGGACGCCCGTCACGACGGGAGGTGCTGTTGGTGGCCACAAGGCGGAAACTCGCTTCCCGCTTCTTTCCAAACCGCTTCAGGCGGAGCTTGATCATCGTGGCCTTGCCGCTAGGTGTCCAAACAACCAATGTACCTGCTCGGGTGCTCAGAGCTCCCCGAAGCCCTTGCGTTTCTTGGCCGGCCTGGCGGGCCGCCGCCCGCCCCCTCCAGCTCCGCCCATGGGACCGGGCATGGCTGGCATCCCAGGCATCCCCGGCATCCCCCCCATCCCCGGCATGCCGGCGCCTTTGGTCATCTGCTGCATGAAGCCGCGCATCTTCTGGAAGTCGGCCAGCACCTTGTCCACATCGGCCGGCGCGTGACCGCTGCCTGCGGCGATGCGGCGGCGGCGGGAGGGCTGGGATGCCAGCAGTTCCGGCTGCTGCCGCTCGGCCTCGGTCATCGAGCCGATCATCGCCTCGATCCGCTTGAGCTGCTGCTCCCCCTGCTTGAGCATGCCGTCGTCGATTTTGTTCATGCCCGGGATCAGCTTCATCAGGCCGCCCAGGGAGCCCATGCGCTTGATCAGGCGCATCTGCTGCAGGAAGTCGGAGAAGTCGAAGCTGGCTTCCTGGAGCTTCTGCTGCATCTTGGCCACATCGGCCAGCTCCACCTCTTTGGTGGCCTTCTCCACCAGGGTGAGCACGTCGCCCATGCCGAGGATGCGGCTGGCCATCCGCTCGGGGTGGAAGGGCTGCAGCGCCTCCACCTTCTCGCCGGTGCCGATGAACTTGATCGGCGCTCCGCTCACCTTGCGAATGGAGAGGGCCGCACCACCGCGGGAGTCGCCGTCAAGCTTGGTGAGCACGGCACCGGTGATGCCCACCTGCTCGTGGAAGGAGCGGGTGAGCTCGGCCGCTTCCTGGCCGATCATCGAATCCACCACCAGCAGCACCTCATCGGGGCTGCAGGCCTGGCGGATCCGCACCATCTCCTCCATCATCGATTGATCGATCTGGAGGCGGCCGGCGGTGTCCACCAGCACCGTGTCGAACCCCTCGGCCTTCGCTTTTTCAACGCCCGCGGCGGCGATCGCTTCCGGCTTGGCCTCGATGCCGAGGCTGAACACCTCCACACCGATCTGAGCGCCCAGCGTCTTCAGCTGCTCGATGGCGGCGGGGCGGTACACGTCCGCCCCCACCAGCAGCGCTTTGCGACCCTGCTCCTTGAGGTGGAGGCCGAGCTTGGCGGTGGCGGTGGTCTTGCCGGCGCCCTGCAGGCCGGCCATCAGCACCACGGAGGGCTCCCCTGCTTTCCCACCGGCGGCCAGTGGGGCGTTCTCGCCGCCCATGGTCTCGACCAGCTGTTCATGCACCAGCTGGATGAATTTCTGATCCGGGCTCACGCCCCGCACCACCTCGGCGCCGACCGTCTTGCGGCGCACCTCGTCGACGAAGTCCTGCACCACCGGCAGGCTGACATCGGCCTCCAGCAGGGCGCGGCGCACCTGCTTGAGCGCCCCCTGCACGTTCGTTTCGGTGATCGAGGCCTGGCCCCTCAGGCTCTTGACCGCATCTTCAAATCGCTGGGATAGCTCGTCAAACATCGCGTTGCCGCTCGGGGGCCAGGAGTGGGGCGTGGCCCCGGACGTGAAGCGATCGTAAAAACCGGCCCGGCGTGCACGGGGGCGCGGCTCCGGCAGGTGGGGGCGTCAGGGGGCTTTTTGGAAGCTCACCAGCCGCCAGATGCCGCCATCCCGGCCGAACACATAGCGGTTGCGCAGCTCCAGCTTGGTGGACTCGCCTTGTGGATCCCCCTTGGCGTTGAGCCGTTGGTCGGCGTAGCGCAGGTTCACCGTGGTGGCGATCCGGTTGCCGTCCCGCTCGTCGATCGCCAGGGAGGTGATCGCGGTGCTGATGGTTTGGGTTTCGCCGCGGGCCTGGTCGCTGTCGCGCTCGGCTTCGAGGCGATCCACTTGGGAGGGCCGGGCCAGCACCTCCAGGGGAATGCGGCTGTTCTTGCCGGCCAGGATCGAGGCCTTGGCATCAAGCCAGGCCTCAAGAAGCGCCTGAACCTGCGCTTCGCTGGGGGCCTCGGCCCGCAGCGGCAGGGTCGCCGGTGCTGGAGCCGGGGGCGCGACAGGTGCGGGTTGCGCGGGGATTGGGGTACGGCCGGGGCCGGGGGCGGGCGGTCGTGGGCGCATCACCGAGGCGATGGCCACCAGCACCACGCCGGCACCAACGGCCGCTGCCGTGGCCGTGCGGCGCGAGGGTCGCTCCAGCTGCGGCCAGCGCCAGTTGGCGCGCAGGGTCTCCAACCAGGCGCCCGGGTTCCAAACGTCACCATCCCAGTCCCCGTCGTCGTTGTCGGCCGGGTTCAACGGCTGGCTGGTGGTGTCCGCCGGGCTGCCGGCCTCGAGCGGCACGCCCCAGGGGAGGCTGCTGTCGGCGGGGACTGGAGCGGGGGGGCTGTCGTGCTGCTCCACGTAGGTCTGCACATCGCGATCGGCGAAGTAGGCCTCCAGATCCGGATCGGCCTCCAGGTCGCGGTAGCCGGGCAGCACGTCGCGGGCCAGCCAGTCGCGGCAGTAGGCACAGAGCTGGGCCAGGGGATCGGGGCTCTGCTGGTCGGCCCAGCGCTGCAAGTCCGCCGTGGCGCCTTGTTCAAAGGCGGCGCGGGCTTGCTCCACCTGGCCCAGTAGCAGGTGCTGGCAGGCGAGCAGCGGCTGCACACCCTCCTGGCCGCTGGCTTCGAGCCGTTGCCGGGCGGCGGCAATGCGCTCGGGTTTGCGCTGGGCAAAGCCTGAGGCGGTGAGGGCGGTGCTGGCCAGAAAATCCGCCGCAGCGGAGGTTGGCGCCCAGCGGCTGAACAGATCCACCTGCTCCTGCACCGTCAGGAAGGCGCGGATCTGCTTGAAGAAGGCCTGGAACTCCTCGGGTCCCATGCTGGGATCTCCAAAGCCTTCGAGTCCGCCGCGACGGGCCACCAGCTCCTCGAGCAGGGCGAGTCCCTCGGCCCGGTCTGCCTGGGCCGTGAGGTTGCGGCTGAGCAGGTCGAGCACGCGGTAGGGCCGCAGGTTGTCGAGCTCGTCGCTGAGTTGCTGGCGGATCGCTGGCAGTTGGCCCATCCGCTGCAGCAGCTGCTGGCCCTGCTGGAGGGTCTGGGCGGCGCCCTCGTAGCGCCGTTGTTGGTGCAGATCGGCGGCGGCGGCCAGGCAGGCCAGGCCCGCCAGCAGGGTGAGATCGGCTTCCCGGGTGCTGCCCAGCGCAGGCGCCTGGGGCGGCTGCAGGGCCCGGCAGGCGATCTCGAAACAATCAAACGCCTGACCCGCCTCCAGGAGCAGCAGCAGGCCTCCCACGTCCTTGCTGGTGGGCACATCCAGCGCCGGCATCACCGCCTGGCCGCTGCCCGCCAGGGCGGTGAGGTCGGATTCGTAGGCCTGGCGCCGGCTCGCGTCGCTCAGCAGGTCGGCGCTGGCCCGCAGCAGCTCTTCCCGGGCCAGCAGGGTGTCCTGGGTGAAGCCCTGGTCCGGGGCGCGGTCGATGCGTTGCTGCAGGGTGTGCAGCAACGCCTGCAGGTCGGTGGTCGGGCTGACTCCGAGCAACCGGAAGTGATCGATCGGCAGTTCCAATCCAGGCCCGTCACTGGTGGCCGACTGTAGGCAGGGTCAGCAGTTTTGCCAGAGATTGCTGGTCCCGTTGAGATCGGACCTCGTAGAGTTGACCCATGACGCAGGCAGACATGGGCCCTGACATCACGGCTGCTTCTGGAACGGCTGCTTCTGGAATGGCTGCTTCTGGAGCACCGTCCTGTTCCGCGGACTCCACCAGCCTGGTTGGTGCCCATGCCGAGCGTCTGGAGAACCTCTACCCCTCCACCCCCGCCACGGTGACGCGGGAGGAGGGCTTGATGCTCTACCGCGACATGACCCTGGGGCGGCGCTTCGAAGACAAGTGCGCCGAGATGTACTACCGGGGCAAGATGTTTGGCTTCGTGCACCTCTACAACGGCCAGGAGGCCGTGAGCACGGGTGTGATCAAGGCCATGAAGATGCAGCACGACTGGTTCTGCAGCACCTACCGCGATCACGTCCACGCCCTGAGCTGCGGCGTGCCGGCTCGCGAGGTGATGAGCGAGTTGTTCGGCAAGGAAACCGGCTGCAGCAAGGGCCGCGGTGGCTCGATGCACCTGTTCTCCAAGGAGCACCATCTACTGGGCGGCTACGCCTTCATTGGGGAGGGCATCCCGGTGGCCCTCGGCGCCGCCTTCACCAGCCGCTACAAGCGCGACGCCCTGGGCGATGCCGGCAGCGATGCGGTGACCGCGGCCTTCTTCGGCGATGGCACCTGCAACATCGGCCAGTTTTACGAGTGCCTGAACATGGCGGCCCTCTGGAAGCTGCCGATCCTGTTTGTGGTGGAAAACAACAAGTGGGCCATCGGCATGGACCACAACCGTGCCACCAGTGATCCGGAGATCTGGCGCAAGGCCGCTGCCTTCGGCATGGCCGGCGAAGAGGTGGACGGCATGGATGTGCTGGCGGTGCGCGGTGCCGCCCAGCGCGCCATTGAGCGGGCTCGGGCCGGGGAAGGCCCCACCGTGCTCGAGTGCCTCACCTACCGCTTCCGCGGCCACTCCCTGGCCGACCCCGACGAGCTGCGGGCCGAGGCGGAGAAGGAGTTCTGGGCGAAACGCGACCCGATCAAGGCCCTGGCTTCTCGTCTGATCGAGCAGGGCCTGGCCTCCGCCGAGGAGCTCAAGGCGATCGAGAAGGAGATCGATGCCGAGGTGGCCGATTGCGTCGAATTTGCCCTCGCGGCCCCCGAGCCCAAGCCCGAGGAGCTCACCCGCTACATCTGGGCGGAAGACTGAGGGGGAAGACCGATCAGATCCCGTGTAGACGGGCCTGCTCAGCGGCAGCCCTGAACACCAGGCTGTGGCGCTTCACCAACGGCTCCAAGGCGTCGTAGCCGCCACCGATCACCGTGGCAACCGGGATGCCGCGCCGCAGGCAGGCATCGAGCACCAGTCGGTCGCGGTTGAGGAGGCCATCGCTACTGAGGCAGAGACGTCCCAGGCGATCGTCGCGGTGGGGATCCACGCCGGCGTTGTAGAGCACCAGCTGGGGGCGCTGCTGATCGAGCAGGTCGGGGATCAGATCTCCAATGGCACGAAGGTAGTCGACGTCTTCGAGGCCATCGGCGAGGGCCAGGTCGACGTCGCTGTGCTGTTTGCGCAGGGGGAAGTTGCTGGCGCAGTGGGCCGAAACGGTGAACACCCGCGGCTCATCGGCAAAGATCGCGGCGGTGGCATCCCCCTGATGCACGTCCAGGTCGATCACCATCAGCCGCTGCACCGCCCCCTCCGCCAGCAACACCCGCGCCGCCACAGCGCAGTCGTTGAAGATGCAGAAGCCGCTGCCGTGATCCGGGAAGGCGTGATGGGTGCCCCCGGCGAGGTGGCAGGCCACCCCATGGCTCAAGGCCAGACGGGCGGTGAGCACCGTGCCGCCAACGGCCAGCCAGGTGCGCCGCACCAGCGGCAGGGTGGCGGGTAGGCCGATGCGCCGCTGATCGGCGGCCGTGAGCTCGTTTCGGGCAAAGGCCTGGTGATAGGTGCGTTCATGCACCAGTTCCAACCAGCGGCGCGGCGCGGGCAGGGGGGTGTGCAGCTGCTCAGGTCTGGCGAGCCCCTGGTCATGCAGAAGCTGGTGCAGTAGTCGAAACTTCGCCATCGGGAAGCGATGGCTGCTGGGCAGCGGGGCCGAGTAGGCCGGGTGATAGATCAGCGGTAGCCCCAGAGCCCTAAAGCGTGGTGGGGGTGCGGCGGGTCAGGTTGCGCAGCTTGCGCAGGGCCTTGAGCTCCACCTGGCGCACCCGTTCCCGGGACACATCCAGCTGGCGGCCGATTTCCGCCAGGGTGTGGCGCTCCTCGCCTTCCAGCCCGAAGCGCAGGTGCAATACCTGGCGCTCCTGGTCGCTCAGGTGGCTCAACCAGCGTCCCAGCTGCTCCTGGTGGATGCCCCGTTCCACCCGATCGAGGGGTTCTTCCTCGGAGGAGTCGGCGATCAGATCACCCAGGAAGCTGCGGCCCTCATCGCCGTTCACGGGCGCATCCAAGCTGGAGGTGGTGAGGGCTTGGCGCAGCAGGCCATCGAGCTCTTCGATGGGCATCGCCATGGCTTCGGCGATTTCCTGCCGGCTGGGCATGGCACCTAGTTTGTGAGCCAGATCCAGGCTCACTTTGCGGATGGCCGAGAGCCGTTCGCTCAGGTGCACCGGCAGGCGGATCGTGCGCGACTGGCAGGCGATCGCCCGAGTCATGCTCTGGCGAATCCACCAGAAGGCGTAGGTCGAGAATTTATAGCCCCGGGTTGGGTCGAATTTCTCAACGGCTCGCTCCAATCCAAGCGATCCTTCCTGGATCAGGTCGAGCAGTTCTAGGCCTTTGCCTTGATACTTTTTGGCAACACTGACCACCAACCGCAAATTGGCTTTCATCATGCGCTGTTTGGAGCGCTTGCCGATGCGCAGCAGCTTCTTTTCGAGGTCGGTGTAGTCCCGCTCTCCTTCTTCCAGGAGGTGCATCATCGTCTGCACCTGGTTGCCCAGCTCGATCTCTTCGGCCGGTGTGAGCAGGGGTTCGCGACCGATCGATGCCAGGTACCAGGTGATCGGGTCGCTACTTCGTCGGCGACTGCTTTCGCTGGCTCTCAGGGGAGAGGAGGTCATCGGAGCGCCTAGGGAAGACGACGACTATCAAGGGAAATTCGATACTGCCAGTGTGTTTTCAGCAACCCTTTAGCTTTCAATTGCAAAACAACACAGAACCGCCCTGGGTTGGGGCGGCTGCGCTGCAAGTTGGTGTGGTGATCAACACAAGTGGGCTAGCTTTTGCGCCACCTCCAGGGGGCTGCTGGCGCCCTGGCTGCTGGGCGCACTGAGTTGCAGGCCGGCCTGGGCGTGGGCCAGGGCCGCTGCAGCCAGCCAGGAGGCGTCGCCGCCGCGGGTGGCGGCCATGGCCATCGCCCCCAGTCCGGCGGCGTGGCCCGCCAGCACGTCGCCGAGGCCGGCCCTGGCACTCGCGGCACTGGCCTCCAGCAGTTGCCAGCGGCGTCCATCGGGGGCGGCCACCACACTGCGCGCTCCCTTGAGCAGCACGCAGGCGCCGCTGGCTTGGGCCGCCTGGGCGGCGGCCTCCAGGGCCGCAGGGGTGGCGGCGAGCTCGGGAAACAACCGGGCGAATTCCGCCGGGTGTGGGGTGATCCAGGTGGGCCCCCGGCGCTGTTGCAGCCAGCTGCTGGCGCTGAGGCCCAGGCCCTGGGCCACCGGCCCGGCCAGTCGGTTCAGTCCATCGGCATCGAGCACCAACAGCCCGGTCCAGCTGAGCAGGTTGCGCCAGCAGTCGGCTTCACTGAAGCCGGCCTCAGGGCTGCTCAGGCCCGCAGAGGTGAGGGGCCCGATTCCCGGCCCGATCAGCAGGGCATCGAGCCGCTGCGGGTCGAGCTCGGCCAGCTGATCGAGCCGCAGGCTGCCGTGGTGGTGGCAGGCCAGGGTCTGGCTCACCACCACATGGGGATGCTGCTGCCAGAGGCTGCGGGCCAGGACCTCCGGCAGGGCCGCCTGCAAGCTGCCGCAGCCGCTGCTGGATGCTCCCGCCAGCGTCAGGCTGGCCGCGCCCTGGTAGGCGTTGCTGCCTGCCACCATCAGCAGCCGGCCCCGCTGGTATTTGCTGGCGGCCGGATCGAGTTGGGGCCGGGGTCGGTCGGCCAGATCCCGCGCTCCCAGCCCCAGCGGCTGATCGCCGGGCAGGGAGTCCAACAGGGATCGCGGCAGGCCAAGGTCGATCCACTCCAATTGGCCCACGCTCGCCAGGGCCGCGTCCTGCACCAGGCCGGTCTTGATGAGCCCGATCGCGTAGGTGCTGAGGGCCTGGGCCGAGACCGGGCCGGTGGCCTGGCCGGTGTCGGCGCAGAGGCCTGTGGGCACATCCACCGCCACCAGGCCGCCAGGACGTTGTTGCTGGCGCGCCTCCAGCAGGGGTTCGATCACCGGCCCGGGGGCGCGCCGTTGGCCGATGCCCAGCAGAGCATCAATCCAGAGGGGGCTGGCTCCGGGATCGGGGTTGTGGTCGAGCAGGGGAATGCCCAGCCAGCGAGCATGGCGGAGGTGGGCTTCGGTGAGGGGTTTGCGGCGCTCAAATGGGCTCCAGAGCGTTGTTGCCACCCCGGCCAGGTGCAGCTCCCGCGCGATCACCAGGCCGTCGCCGCCGTTGTGGCCGGGCCCCACCAGCACCAGCGCGCCATCGCGCGACAGCCGCTCGCCGTGCTGCTCCAGCAGCCGCCGTGTCACGGCCAGGGCGGCCTTTTCCATCAGGGCTTCCACCGGCAGGCCACTGGCGAATAGCTGCTGCTCCAGCGCCGCCATCTGGGCACTGCTCACCAGCAGATGGCGGCCGTTCCGCGCGGGCCAGGTGGGCAATGCGGCTGGCTGCACCAACCCTGTTTCGGCAACTGGGTTTCATGATGGGAGAACACCTGCTCACTGTCTGCCCTGTTGTCCGTTTCCGTTGCCACGTCCAGCAGTCCCGCGTCACCGTGCACACCGGCCGGTCTTGCGGCCCTGGATCGGCTGCGCGCCTGGCCCGGCGAGCATCGGGTGGCCGTGGGGCTGTCGGGCGGCGTCGATAGCTCCCTCACGGCGGCGCTGCTGGTGGAGGCCGGCTGGGCGGTGGAGGGGCTGACCCTCTGGTTGATGAGCGGTAAGGGGGCCTGCTGCGCCGAAGGCTTGGTGGATGCGGCCGGCATCTGTGAGCAGCTGGGGGTGCCCCACCACGTGGTCGATTTCCGCGAGCATTTTCAGGCGCAGATTGTCGATTTCCTGGTGGAGGGCTACGCCGCCGGAGTCACGCCGCTGCCCTGTTCCCGCTGCAACCGGGAGGTGAAGTTTGGGCCGATGCTCGAGTGGGCCCAGGAGGAGCGGGGCATCGGCCGCCTCGCCACCGGCCATTACGCCCGAGTGCGCCACGGCGCCGTGAGCGACAACGGCCGCCACCAGTTGCTGCGGGGCCTGGATACGCAGAAGGATCAGAGCTACTTCCTCTACGACCTGCCCCAGGAGGCCCTCGGGCGGCTCGTGTTTCCCCTGGGTGAGCTCACCAAGCCCGACACCCGCCTGGAGGCGGAGCGCCATGGCCTGCGCACGGCCAAGAAGCCCGAAAGCCAGGACCTCTGCCTGGCCGATCATCACGGCTCGATGAAGGCCTTTCTGGACGCCTATCTGCCGCCGCGGCAGGGCCAGATCGTGCTAGCCGACGGCACGGTGGTGGGTCAGCACGATGGCATCGAGCACTTCACGATTGGCCAGCGCAAGGGGCTGGGTGTCGCCTGGAGCGAGCCGTTGCATGTGGTGCGGCTCGATGGCGCCATGAACCAGGTGGTGGTGGCGCCCCGCCGGGAGGCGGCCCGCGCTGATGCGGTGGTGGGCGCGGTGAACTGGGTGTCGCTGGCCCCGCCCGAGGTGCCGATCGACGTGGCGGTGCAGGTGCGCTATCGCAGCGCCCCGGAGCCGGCCCGGCTCACCCCCCTGCCCGCCACCGAGGCCGACCGGGCCGCTGGCCGGCCCCATCGGGTGCGGCTGGAGTTTGCCGAGGAGCAGTTTTCGATCACGCCGGGCCAGGCGGCGGTGTTTTACGACGGCGAGATGCTGCTCGGCGGTGGGTTGATTCAGGCCTGATCAGGAGCCCCGATCACCAGCCGGCAGCATCACCAAAAGGGATCGCTGGCCAGCTCCACCGTGAGGACGCCGCTTTTGCTGGCGGGCACGGTGGCGATGCAGGCCCGCACCACCTGGCCATTCACCTCGATCTCGCAGGCGCCGCAGCTGCCCCCCAGGCAGCCGGTGGGGATGGTCACCCCGGCCTGCTGGGCTGCCATCAGCCAGTCGCTGCCGGCGCTGCAGCTTGTGGTGTGGCCGTTGGGCCAGTGGATGGTGACGGGGGCAGCGGCCATGGGCGGGTGGGTCAGGGGCGCAGCAGGGGCTCCAGGTTCACATGGGCTTCGAAGGCATCGGCGAGCCGATCGAGCAGGGCTTCGCGCTGTCGGCTGTGGTGCGGTTGCCGTTCGCTCAGCCCCGGCAACCCCTTGCGCTGCCGCAGCTGATTGAGCCAGCGCCGCCGCCAGGACCCGCTCTCAAACACCCCGTGGAGATAGGTGCCTACCACCAGTCCGCCCTGGTCGCCGAAGGCGGTCACCCAGCCCAACGCCGCATCGGCGCAAAGGGGCTGGCAGGGAGCGAGCGCGGTGGTGCAGCCGCGGTGCAGCTCGAAGCCTTCCAGCGCGAGGGCATCGCCGTCTGCGGCTGGCCAGAGGGCGGGGCTGCGGCGTTGGCGCAGGGCCTTGCTGGAGCCAAACACCGTGCTGAGGGGTAGCAAGCCGATCCCGGCTGCACCGTTGCCGGCCTGCCCCTCCAGCCCATCGGGATCGCTGAGCTCGCGCCCCAGCAGCTGCATGCCGCCGCAGATGCCGAACACCTGGCCACCGCCCGCCGCGTAGCGGCGCAGCTCCTCACCCAGGCCGCTGCTCTGCAGCGCGGCCAGATCCCGCAGCGTTTGCTTGCTGCCTGGCACGATCACCGCATCGGGCTGGCCCAGCTCCTCCCCCGGGGCGAGCCAGCGCAGTTGCACCGTCGGTTCGGCCTCCAAGGGGTCGAGGTCGGAGAAGTTGCTCAGCGACGGCAGCCGCAGCACGGCGATCTCCAGCTCGGCGCTCCGCTTGAGGCCGCGGCGTTCCAGCAGGTCGAGGGAGTCTTCCGGGGGGAACAGCTCATCGAGCCAGGGCATCACCCCCAGCACGGGCACGCCGGTGTGGGCCTCCAGCCAGCGCCGCCCTTCATCGAACAGCTCGCGCCGGCCGCGGAAGCGGTTGATCAGCAGGCCGCGCACCAGGGGGCGCTCCACCGGCCGCAGCAGGCCCAGGGTGCCCACCAGCTGGGCGAAGACGCCGCCGCGCTCGATGTCGGCCACCAGGATGCAGCGGGCGCGCAGGTATTGGGCCAGCCGCAGGTTGGTGAGGTCGCGGGATTGCAGGTTCACCTCCACCGGGCTGCCGGCCCCCTCCAGCACCAGGCGCCCGCCGGGATGGGCCGCTTGCAGGGTCTGCAGCCCCTGGCGGATCGCCGCCCAGCCGGGGCGAAACCAGTCGCGGTAGTAGTGCTCAGCGCGGGCGCTGCCCACCGAACGGCCCAGATGGATCAGCTCACTGGTGGAGTCGCCCTGGGGCTTGAGCAGCACCGGATTCATGCTGTGGTGCGGCTCCAAGCCGGCGGCCCAGGCCTGGAGAGCTTGGGAGT
>Ga0194112_10003340_pt1 | contig 22399 bp, 19 predicted proteins | sample TA2MahC400mmetaG_FD_146191 | JGI IMG/M metagenome (GOLD analysis project Ga0194112, IMG submission 146191) | Freshwater microbial communities from Lake Tanganyika, Tanzania - TA2015016 Mahale Deep Cast 400m | ecosystem: Environmental > Aquatic > Freshwater > Lake | place: Tanzania: Lake... | reverse complement strand
CGAGCAGGTTGGCCTCGATGTCAATGTCATGGCCCTCGGCGCCGTGGAGATCAAGAACTTCTTCCAGGGCAAGGAGCAAACGGTTTTCACCGGCGACGGCATCCTGGTGCCTGCCCTGGGCAAGGCAACCGCGAGCGTCACCTTGCGGAACTGGACGAGTCAGCCGCGGGCCTGGCGTGCCGCAGGCTCCGACCCCTGGCTCAGGCCCGAGAAGCCCGAGGGTAAGGCTGCTCCGGGGCAACAGCAGCTCAGCGTGTCACTCGACGGCTCCGGCCTGAAGGCCGGCGAGACCGTCGTGGGCACCCTCACCGTGAGCGACGTTGCCAGCGGCACAGAGTACCCGGTCAAGATCACGGCCAAGGTGGGAAAGCCCGTGGAGCTCCTCGCCGAGCGGCCGGCACTGAACGTCGTGGCCGGCCAGCCCGACAGCGTGACCTTCAAGCTCATCAACAACGCCGAACGCGAACAGGGCTTCAAGTTCGCCAGCGCGGAGCGGTGGCTGAAGGTGGAGCCTGCCTCAGGCAAGCTTGCGGCGGGGAAGGCGGCGTTCGTCAAGTTCACCGCCGGCCCCGTCAAGCTCCCGCCCGGCTTCACAGAGGTCGAAGTCACCATGACCGCGGCCGGCGGTGCCGTAGCCGAGAGGCTGGCCTTCCGGGTCTACAGCGTCGCCGAGTACCAGCCGCGGCAGGCGATGCCGCAGGGCGAGGCCGTCCTCCTCGACAACCTGCCCTGGGGAAAGCACGGCATGGCCCACGAATCCGGCTCCAAGAAGGGCGAGGCCCCCAGGCTGGGCACGCGCGACGGCGGCAGACGCAAGCTGGCGATTGGGGAGAAGACCTACGAACACGGCCTGTGGGTGAACCCCGCCCACAGGACCGCCTACAACATCGAGGGGGCGGGCTTCGACGCCTTCTCCGCAGAGGTCGGCGTGGCCGCCGAGGTGGCGAAGAACATCGAGCGCTACGGGGCGGCCAGGGGCCAACAGGTCTGCTTCGAGGTCTACGCGGACGGCGTCTGCCGCGCGCAGAGCGGCTTCATGAAGGCCGCGGATGGCCCGCGGACGCTCGTGGTGGACAACCTCCGCTCGGCCAGGGAGATCGTCCTCGCCACCCGCACCCGCGGGGGCGCCGACGCCGCCATCCTGTGCCACTGGGCCGACGCGAAGCTCCACAAGGCCAGATGAGCCTGGCCTACCTCCTGACCGCAGGCGGGCGCGCGCCTCATTCGAGGGTGAACAGGGTCAGGGCATCCTGGTCCTTGATGAAGATGCTCTTGCCGGCGATGACGGGGTGGGCGTAGGTCTGGGAGTCGGCGACTTTGATTCGGGCCAGCTCCTCGTACTTCTCGCCGCTGGGCTTGAGGGCGATCAGCTCGGAGGTGGTCGGCAGGACAAGGAGGACCGCGCCGGCGTCGAGCATGGCCGCGAAGCCGCGGCCGTGCTGGGCGGTGTCGGTCCAGGCCGTCTTGCCGTCCTTGGCGTTGATGCAGTAGAGGGTGCCCTTGTCCGAGAAGCCGAAGAGGAAGCCGTCCTTGAGCACCGGGCTGTTGAACTGCGGGGCGAGGGCGGGGTTGCTCCAGAGCTCCTTGGCGGCGAAGCCGTCGGCGGCCATCTCGATCTTCGCGGCCTTGGTGCCTCTGGCGGCGCCGCAGAAGAAGACCGTCTGCCCCTCGATGATCGGCGTGGCGGAGTTGTAGGCCCGCATCTGGGGCACGAAGGGGAGCTGCCAGAGGAGCTTGCCGTCGGCCACGCCCACCCCCACGATGCTCTTCTCGGTGAGGGTGACAAGTTGCTTGGTGCCCTCGACGGCCATCAGGGCGGGTGAGGCGTATTCTGGGCCTTCGGCGGCCCATTTCCACTTCTCGTTGCCCGTGGCGAGGTCGTAGGCGATGAGCGCCCCGTTGCCCTTCCCGCCCAGGTGCGCGACCGCCATCCCTTCCACGATGATGGGCGAGGTGGCCGTGAAGAACTGCGGCACGACCTTGGGGAAGGGGTCCTTGCGCCAGGCGAGCTTGCCGCTGGCCGCGTCGAGGCAGGAGAGGACGCCTCCGACGCCTATCGTGACGACCTTGCCGTCGGCCACGGCGGGCGAGCTACGCGGCCCGGCGTGCTGTTTCGCGGCGGCGCCGGTCACGGCCTGGGCGGCGTACTTGTCGCGCCAGACCTCCTTGCCGTCGGCCGCGCTCAGGCACAGCGTCACCTCGTCCTCGCCCTGGCGGGTGAAGACGTAGAGCTTGTCGCCCACGAGGGCGGGCGAGGCGTCGCCGAGGCCGACAGTCACCCGCCACTTCTGCGTGAGGGCCTTCGGCCAGGTCTGCGGGGCCGTGAAGCCGGCCACCTTACCGTCGCGGTTGGGGCCGCGCCACTGGGGCCAGTCGTCGGCGAGGCCCGCCGCCGCGAGAAGCACGGCCGCTGCCACCACCACTGCTGCGATTCGCCCGCCTGCGTTCCTCATGGCCGCTCCTTTCCGGGCTCCCCTTAGCCGTCCCTCTCGATCGTGCATTGTAGCCTATTCGCCGCTGAGTGCAAGATCATCTTGGGCGGATGAGGTCGAGGATATGCCTGGCGGCGCGAGCGGCGGCGCCGGGGGTGCCGAGGCGTGGGCGAACCTCGGCGGCGAGGCCGCGGGCCATCTGGCCGAGGCGGCCCCCGCGGATGAGGGAGAGCGCTTCGGTTGCCAGGGCGTCAGGCGTGGCCCTGCTCTGGAGAAGCTCTGAGACGATTGCGCGGCCGGCGACGAGGTTGGCGAGCGAGCAGTGGCTGACGCCGCGGACGAGGGCCTTGGCGAGGGCCCAACTGAGGCGGGAGACTTTGTAGGTGACGATCATGGGGGTGCCGATGATGCCGGCCTCCAGGGTGGCAGTGCCTGAGGCGATGAGCAGAAGGTCGGCCCCAGCCATCAGCTCGTAGGTCTTGCCTGGGAGGAGGTGAAGGGGGAGCTTGGTGAGGGCGGGCCAGGCGTTGTAGTGTTCGGGCGGCACGGATGGTGCGGGGGCGGTTGCGATGGTGATGGGGCCGAGCTCGGCGGCGATGCGTTCGGCGGCGCCGAGCATGGCAGGGAGGAGGGCGGCAATCTCCTTCCTGCGGCTGCCGGGCAGCAGGCCGAGGATGAGGGGGCCGGTGGGCAGGCCGGCCTGGGCTGCGAAGCGCTTGTCGTGGGCGTAGGGGGCGAGGATGTCGAGGAGGGGGTGCCCGACAAACGTGGCCTCGACGCCGTGCTTTGCGTAGAAGTCGGGCTCGAAGGGGAGGATGACGAGGAGCTTGTCCACGCACCTGGCGATGGTCTTGACGCGGTATTCGCGCCAGGCCCAGACCTGTGGGCTGATGTAGTAGGCGACCTTGATGCCACGGCGGTGGGCCTGGCGGGCGAAGCGGAGGTTGACCTCGGGGTAGTCAATGAGGACGACGGCGTCGGGGCGGCGCTCGTCGAGGAGCTTGACCATTCGGCGGTAGGCGGCGTAGACGGCTCGGACGCTTGCGAGGGCTTCGGAGACGCCGACGGCTGCGTGGGCGGTGAGGTCGCGGACAATCTCGACGCCGGCGTCGCGCATCCTGGGACCGCCGAGGCCCGCGAGGGCGAGGGCGGGGTCGAGGGCGCGGAGGGCGAGGGCGAGGCTGGCGCCGTGGAGGTCGCCCGAGGCCTCACCTGCCATGAGGAAGAGGGTGTGGGCCATGGGGCGGGTCCCCAGGTCGGAAGAGAAGAGTTAAGGTAAAATGATTACGGGTAAAATGATAAGAGAAGAAAGAGAAACCGGGAGGGGGATTGGGGGGTGGGAGACGGGCGCGCCTGCCCCGATTCCTCGTGTCTTCGACCTCCTTCTGGTCTCTTTTCTTATCATTTTACCCGTAATCATTTTACCTGGTTCTTTCTTCGGTTGGTTTCGATGCTCTCGAGGATGCGCCAGGCGAGGTCGAGGGCGCGGCGGGCGTCGCGGCCCGAGCAGGGCGGCGGGGCGCCGGTGGCCACGGTGCTCAGGAAGGCGAGGAGCTCCTGCTCCAGGGCGTCGTGGGCGGTGAGGGTGAGCTCCTCGGCGGCGACGAGTTTCTCGAAGACGAAGCTCTTGGCGTCGTGGACAGTGGCGGGGTCAATCTTCGTGGGGTCTGGGGCGTTTGGGCGCTTGCGGAAGACGTAGGCCCGCCGCTCGGCGTAGTTCACCGAGATGTAGCTGTCGGGCTGGAAGATGCGGAGCTTGCGGACCGCGCGGGTGGCCACGCGGCTGGCGGTGACGTTGGCCACGCAGCCGTTGGCGAAGACGAGGCGGGCGTTGGCGAAGTCCTCGTGGGCCGACAGGCCCGCCACCCCCGCGGCGTCGAGCGACACCACAGGGGAGGGAACGAGGTCGAGGAGAATATCGAGGTCGTGGATCATCAGGTCGAGCACCACGCCGATGTCGAGGGAGCGGAAGGTGAACGGGCTGATGCGGTCGCAGTCAATGTAGAGCGGGGTGGTCAGGTGGTGCTTCGCGGCGAGGAGTGCGGGGTTGAAGCGTTCGACGTGGCCGACCTGGATGGGGACGCGGCGTGCGTCGGCGAGGGCGAGGAGGGCGTCGGCCTCCGCGAGGGTGCGGGTGATGGGCTTCTCGATGAGGACGGGGCGGCCCTGCTCGATGAAGTCGCGGGCCACAGCGAAGTGGGCGGAGGTCGGGACCGCGATGCTCGCGGCGTCCACGAGGGGGATGAGCTGGCGGTAGTCGTTGAAGGCTCGCGCGCCGTAGGCGGCGGCGAGGCGGCGGGCGCGCTCGGGCACGAGGTCGGCCACGCCCACGAGCCTTGCGTGCGGGATGGCGGAGTAGATGCGGGCGTGGTGGCGGCCCAGGTGCCCGGCGCCGACTACTCCTACACGGACAGGGGAGGGGGAATCTGCGATTTCTGATTTCTGATTTCTGATTTCTGATCTCAAGCCCGAATCTCCCGAACGCATTCCTCAATCAGCAATCAGCAATCAGCAATCAGCAATTCCGGCCTCCCTCTTCACTCGCCCCTCACTCTCCCCTCCTCGCTCTTCACTCTTCACTCCTCACTTTCACTCTCACTCCTCACTCCTACTCCTTATGTCGCATGGCCTCGCGTGCGCGGCCCTGGCGGCCTGCGAGGGTGAGGCGCAGGAAGTCGAGGAGGCAGCGGACCTCCTTGGTGAGGCGGTCGGGTTCGCTGCCGAGCTGCTCGATGGCCTGGGCGGCGGTGAGGTGGGAGCGGTAGATGAGGCGCTGGGCCTCCTTGAGGGCCTCGACGGCCTCGGGTGGGAAGCCTCGGCGCTTGAGGCCGATGGTGTTGACGCCGCGGACCTTGGCCGGGCTGCCCTCGGTGATCATGTAGGGGGGGCAGTCGTGCACGATGCGGGAGCCGCCGCCGATGAAGGCGTGGGTGCCGACGGTGACGAACTGGTGGAGGCCGGTCATGCCGCCGAACCAGGCCTTGTCCTCGACCTTGCAGTGGCCGCTGAGGCCGACGTAGTTGGCCATGACGATGTCGCTGCCCACCTCGCAGTCGTGCGCGATGTGGCAGTAGGCCATGAGGAAGTTGCGGCTGCCGACGCGCGTGACCCACTCCTGCTTGGTGGAGGCGGCGTTGATGGTGACGTATTCGCGGAGAGTGTTGTCGTCGCCGACGGCCACGCGGGTGGGCTCGCCGCGGTAGCCGAGGTCCTGCGGCCCGCCGCCGATGACGGCGTAAGGGCCGATGGTGTTGCGGGCGCCCATGGTGGTGTGGCCGGTGACGACGGTGCCGGCCTTGAGGACGGTGCCCGGGCCGATGGAGACGTGTTCGTCCACGATGGCGAATGGTCCGACCACGACGTCGTCGGCAAGCTGGGCGGCGGGGCTGACGATGGCGGTTGGATGGATGTTGGTGGCCATTGAAGCCTCAGTGGGAGCCCTGGATTGTCACGAGGTTGGTGCGGACCTGCTCGATGAGCTGGAAGTTCTGGGCGTGGCCGCTTCGTGCGGCGATGATGCGGACGGCGAGGCCGCCGCCGAGGAGGCGGAGGTCGCCGAGGAGGTCCACGATCTTGTGGCGTGCGAACTCGTCGTGGAAGCGGAGGTGGCCGTAGATGAGGGAGCCGTCGTCGCGGAGGACGAGGGTGTTTTCGAGCGAGGCGCCGCGGCCGAGTCCGCTGGCGAGGAGGGCGGGGGCCTCGCGCTGGAAGACGAAGGTGCGCGCGGGCGCCAGCTCGCGGAGGAAGACCTCGGGCGTGACCCGCACGTCCACGTGCTGGGCGGGGAGGGAGAGGCTTGGGTATTCGAGGGTGTAGGAGACGCTCAGCCCCTCGGTGGCGGGGAGAGCGGTCATGGTGCTGGTCTCGTCGGAGATGGTGATGGGGGCGGCGATGGTGCGGTGGGCGAGGGGGCGGTCCTGCTCGGCGATGCCGGCCTTCTGGATGAGCTCGGAGAAGGTCTGCGCGGAGCCGTCGCCGGCGGGGAACTCGGCGCCCTTGAGCTCGACGCGGAGGTTGTCGAGCTCCAGGCCGCTGGCGGCGGCGAGGACGTGCTCGGTCATCTGGACCTCGGCGTCGCCGCGGCGGAGCACGGTGCGGCGGAGCTTCGGGACGACGAAGTCGGGGCTGGCCGGGATGGGCTGGGCGCCGGGGAGGTCCACGCGGACGAAGGTCACGCCGCTGTCGGGCGGCGCGGGGAGGATGCGCACGGTGACCGGGCGGCCGAGATTGACCCCGACGCCGGTGAGCTCAACGGCCTTCTGAATCGTCGTTTGCCGAGGCTTCAAGGCGTGCGACCTTTTCGCTGAGTTGCTCGACGCACTTAGCCAGCTCGCGGATGCGCTGGAGGAGGTCCGGGAGCTTCTGGTGCAGGACGAGGCACTGGCGCTCCTTCTCGATCTCCTGCGCGGGCGAGCCGAGGACGGCTTTGCCGGGCGGCACGCTGCGCATGACGCCGGCCTGGCCGCCCACGATGGCGCCGTCGCCGACCTCGATGTGGCCGATGATGCCGGCCTGTGCTGCGACGGTGACGTTGCGGCCGAGGACGGCGCTCCCCGCGATGCCGCACTGGGCGACGAGCAAGCCGTGCTCGCCCACCACCACATTGTGCGCGACCATGACGAGATTGTCAATCTTGGTTCCCGCGCCGATGACGGTGCGGCCGAAGCGCGCCCTGTCCACGGTGGAGTTCGCGCCGATCTCCACGTCGTCGCCCACCTCCACGATGCCGCGCTGGGGCAGCTTGTGGTGGACGCCGTTGCGGGTCTCGTAGCCGTAGCCGTCGGCGCCGATCACCACGCCGCTGTGCAGGATCACGCGGTCGCCAACGACGCAGCGGTCGAGGACGGCCACGTTGGGATGGAGGAGACACCTGGCCCCGACCCTCGCGCCGGCTCCGACGAACACGAGCGGGCGCAGGACCGTGCCCGCGCCAATCGCCGCGCCCGACTCCACCACGCAGTGGGCCTGAATGGTGGCGTCGGGGGCGACCTCTGCGTCCGGGGCCACCACCGCGGTTGGGTGGACGCCCGGCTGGGGCGCGGCCGGCGCGGGGCAGAGGAGGTCGGCGATCTGCTCGAAGGCGCGCGTCGGCTCCGCCGCGACGAGCAGGGGGACTTCGGCGGCGGCGGGGTCGAATGCCTCGCCGACGACGAGCGCGGAGGCGGCGGTCCTGGCGGCGAGGCTGGCGTAGCGCGCCTCGGCGGCGAGGGCGACCTCGCCCGGGCGGGCGTTGTGCAGGCCGGCCACCCCGCGCACCTCGGTCGCGGGGTCGCCGCGGAGAGCGGCGCCGGTCAGCTCGGCGAGCTGGGCTAGCGTGACGGCCAATGCCTTCTCCTGCGGTCCTGGTTCGTAGTGCGGCCTTCAGGCCGTCTCTTCCGCCCCCTTTCACGGAGGGACCCAGGGGGCGCGACGCGGGGCACGGAGGCCCCGCCCACAGGACGGGCTAAAGCCCGCACTACGAACTCGGCATCTGCTACTTCGACGGCTCCTTGGGCTTCTCCTTCTCCGTGCCCTTCTCGGGAGCTGGAGTGGGGGGCTTGGGGGGCGCGAGGCGCTCCTTCTCGGTCTTCATGCGCTGGTACTTGTCGTTGAGGCGCTTGATGATGGCGTCGGTGAAATCCAGTGCCGGGCTGTGGTAGAGGAGGCCCTGGGCGTCAATGCGGCGGTTCAGCTCCATGTAGCGGGTGCGGGGCCGCAGGTCCTTGTCGAGGTCGCCGACCTCGGGGTCTCTGGACCTCAGGACGGCGTCGTAGCCTGCCTCGCGCGCGTAGGCCTGGACCTCGTCTCGGATTTTCCTGTAGATGCCGAGGGTGAAGTCGTAGAGCTTGTTGTAGAGCTGGTCCTCGGTGGCGTCGCGGTAGCTTCGGAACTCCCTCGAGGCGTCTTCGAGGAGCTTGGTGTTCTCCTTGGCCTCGGCGCTGTCTGGGCGGAGGAGCTTGGCGGTCTTCTCCAGCTCGCGTATCTGGTCGTCGAGCTGTTTGAGTCGCGCGGCGCGCTTCTCCTCGATCTGGCGCAGCTCGGCGTTCATGTCCACCTTCTCCTCGAGTTCGTCGAAGACTCGGACGATGTTGACGGCGCCGATGCGAGGGGGGCGCGGGGCGTCCCCCTCGCCCGCCAGGAGAGCCCCCGCTGGGCAGAGGACCGCGGCCAGGAAAAGGGCGTAACGCATCTTGGTCAAGCCTCCTCTTGGGTCTGGTTCCTTCAGCGGCCGAGGCTGAGAGAGAAGTAGAGGAACTCCGTTTCGTCGTCGCCCTGCTTGATGACGGGGGCGGCGAAGTCCACGCTGATGGGCACGTGCGAGAGCGCCGGGATGAGGAGCCGGAAGCCGAAGCCGAGGGCGAGGCGCGGCTCGGCGAAGCCGGAGAAGTCCTTGGTCACGGTGCCGGCGTCGGCGAAGAAGACGCCGTAGAAGTTAGGGGGCGCGATGGGGTAGCGGTATTCGGCGCTGACGAGGGCGCGGTATTTGCCGCCGATCGGCTCGTCGTTGTCGGTGGGGCCGGCGCCGCGGTAGGCGAAGCCGCGGAGGTTGGCGCCCCCCGCGTAGAGGCGCTCGTAGATGGGGAAGGTGCCGAGCTCGTAGTCGAGGCGCCAGCGGAGGGAGAAGACTCGCTCGTAGCCCTTGGGGTGGTGGCCGAGGGTCCAGAAGTTGGTGCGGCCGCCGCCGACGGTGATGCCGTGCGGGATGACGAGCTCGGCGCCGAGGTCCCACTCGTAGCCCTTGGTGGGGAAGGTCGGGCGGTCGGTCTTGTCGCGCCGCACGGTCACGCCGGCGCCGAAGACGGGGTGGGAGCCGCGCTCGTCCACCGCGTCGTCGGGCGGAATGTCGTCGTCGTCGTCATCGTCATCGTCGTCGTCATCGTCGTGGATTCTGACGCCGACGGATTCGAGGCGTGCGTGGAAGGTGACGTCGGTGTCGGGGTCGCCCTTGTACTTGCGGATGCCCTTGTAGACTCGGATGCCGGTGCGGGATTCGTCCCAGGTGCCCTGGTCGCGGATGCGGTGGTAGAGGCTCCAGCCGAAGCTCTCGTTCCGCCCCTTCCAGTAGGGGTTGTCGTAGGCGATGGCGTAGTTGCTGTAGACGGTGCCGGGCATGAGGGAGACGCGGAACTGCTGCCCGGCGCCGACGTAGGCGTTGCCGCTCAGGAGGTCGCTCCAGCTCTTGGGGGCGTCGCGCCAGTCGAAGTTGCGCTGGACGAGCTCGATGGTGCCGATGATGCCGCTGGTGGATGAGACGCCGGCCCCGAAGCGGAAGATGCCGGTGCGGCCCTCGGCGACCTCGACCAGGATGTCGCGCTCGCCCGGCGCGGGCGGCTCGGCGGGGACGAGTTTCATGGCGACCGAATCGAAGAACTGGAGGCGCTCGACGCCGCGCTGGCTCCGTTCGAGCTTCCCCACGTCGTAGAGCATGCCCGGCTCGAGCTCCATCTCGCGGAGGATGACGTCGCGGCGGGTGCGCGGGTGCCCCCGCGTGCGGATGGTGTTGATGCGGACCTCATCCCCCTCCTGGATGGTGAAGAGGACGTCGAAGGCGTCGCCCGCCGCGTTCGGCTGCCGCGAGGGGGTCACCACCACGTCGGGGTAGCCGTTCTCGTGGTAGAGCTGTTCGATGGTCTGGCGCGAGTCGATGAGCTTGCGGTCCGAGAAGACCTCGGCCGTCTTCAGCGGGATGGCGCTCAGGAGGGTGTCGGCGCCCCACTTCGTGAGGCCCTTGAACTCCACGGCGCCGACGGGGAAGAGCTGCCCCTCGTCCACGGTGATGATGATTTCGACCTTGTTGCCCAGTGGGCCGAGGAAGCGCCGCTCGTAGGCCACTTTCGCGTTCGGGAAGCCCTTGTAGCGGTAGTAGTCCTGGAGCCGGGCGATGTCCTCCTCGAAGAACGTGTCGTGGTAGCGGCGGGTGGTCCAGAAGGTGTCGCGCTTGGTCTGCATCTGGCCAATGAGCTCGCCCGTTCGGACCGAGCGGTTGCCCCGGAAGCGGAGCCACTTGACCTGGTACTTGGGCCCGAGGCTGACCGTGAAGGCGATGTCAATCTGCTGGGTGTTGGGGACTGGGACGGTCTCGGAGACGATGGTGACGGCGCGATAGCCGCGCTCCTGGCAGTAGGCGCGGATGCGCTCCTTGTCCCCGCGGTAGCGTTGGGCCTCGGGCAGCTTGAGCACGGCGGGGGAGATGGGGTCGTTGGGCTTGGTGACGATCTCCTCCTTCATCTTGGCACCCCAGTCCCTGCCCGCCCCGGTGATCGTGATGTTCCGGACGCGGAATGCCTCGGTGATTTCGACGATGACGCGGACGCCGGTGGGGACGGCTTCGAGGCGGTAGGTGGCGAGGTGTCCGGCCTTGAAGAGGGCGAGGAGGTCGTCGTTGAGGCGGCCGTGGTCGAGGCGGCTGCCCTCTCGGGTCTTCATCATGTCCTTGATCGCCGCCGGGTCGCCGGGGTAGCCTCGGACGACGATCTCGCGGACGACCGGCTCCTCGGCCGCCCAGCCGAGCGCGCAGGCCAGGCCCAGGACCATGAGCGCGAGAGATGGGCCGAGCCCGGGTTTCTTCATCCTACCGCCTTCCGCAATCCACATTTCTGATTTCTGACTTCTGATTTCTGATTTCAATCAGCAATCAGAAATCAGCAATCAGCAATCTCCCTTCCATCCGGCTGCGCGCGCATCAGAAAGGAACGTGCTCCTGCGAGGCGCGGTCCTCGAAGCGCAGGTAGTTCCGGAGGAACGTTGTGGTGACGGTGCCGGTGGGGCCGTTGCGCTGCTTGGCGACGATGAGGTCGGCCTCGCCGGGGCGCGCGCCGGGGTTGTAGTGCTCCTCGCGGTAGAGGAGGATGATCAGGTCGGCGTCCTGCTCGAGCGAGCCGCTCTCGCGGAGGTCGGACATTCGCGGGATGTGCCCCTCGCGGGCCTCGGTGGCGCGGCTGAGCTGGGAGATGGCGATGACTGGGACGTTTAGCTCGCGTGCGAGTCCCTTGAGGCCGCGCGAGATGATGCTGATCTCCTGCTGGCGGTTCTCCGCCTGCCGCTCCTCCATGAGCTGGAGGTAGTCCACCACGATGAGGGCGAGGTTGTGGACGGTCATCTTGAGGCGGCGCGCGCGGGTGCGCAGGTCGCGCAGCGAGAGGCCGGGCGTGTCGTCTATGTAGATCGGCGCCTCGTAGAGGTCGCCCGCCTTCATCGTCAGGGCGTTGATCTCCTCGCGGGGCAGGAGGCCGCGCCGCAGGCGGTGGGCGTCCACCCGCGCGTAGCCGCACAGGATGTTGCGGGCGAGGACGGGCTTGGACATTTCGAGGGAGAAGATGAGGACGGGTTTGCCATCGGCCTTGTTGGGCTGGGGCCAGCCGCCGAGGGCCACGCGGGTGGCGAGGTTGAGCGCCAGGGTGGTCTTGCCCATCGAGGGCCGCCCGGCCACGATGATGAGGTCGGAGGACTGGAGGCCGCAGGTCAGGTCGTCGAGGTCGTTGAACCAGGTTCGGAGGCCGGTGATGCGGTTCTCGCGCATGTTCTCGATGTCGGCGAAGATGGCCTGGAGGATGTCGCGGACGGCGGATGCCTCGGCGAAGCGGTCGCCCTGTGTGACGGCGAAGACCTCGGCCTGCGCCTTGTCGAGCAGGGCCTCGGTGTCCACCGAGCCGTCGTACGACTCGCGCGCTATCTCGCTGCACGCGTGGATGAGGCGGCGGCGCAGCGCGGCGTCGCGCACGATCGAGGCGTAGTACTCGGCGTTGGCCGCCGACGGCACCCGCTCGAGGAGCGAGATGAGGTAGGCGTTCCCGCCCACGCGGTCGAGGACCTCGCGCTGGCGGAGCGCCTCCACCAGCAGCACCAGGTCCACCGGCTTCCCCTGGTCGAAGAGCTCGAGGCTCGTCTCGTAGATCACCTGGTGGTCGGGCGAGTAGAAGTCGCCCTTGCGCAGCAACTGCGCCACGTCGGGGATGCGCTCGTTCTCGAGCAGGATGGAGCCGAGGACGGCGACCTCGGCGTCCAGGTTCTGCGGCGGAAGGCGATCTTTGGCGGCGGCAGGGGCGGGCTGGGCCATGGTCTTGGATTTCCGATTTCCGATTTCCGATTTCGGATTTCAACCGAATGGCGCCAACCTACGGCGCTCTCATAGGCCCAGCCCCCGCAGGGGGCGGCAGCCGATAGCCACGGGCGTAAGCCCGTGGGACGCGGCGTTGCCCCCTATTCAGCCCCCGCAGGGGGCGGCAGAAGCCTTGCCCAGGGTCACTCCGCGACGACCCAGATGCGGGTGGTGGCGACGACGTCGGGCGCGAGCTGGACCTCGACGGCGTAGACGCCGGTCTCCTTGAGGGGGTGTTCGAGGCGGACGGCCTCGTCGGGGACGTCGAAGCCCTCCTGCTTGAGGGCCGCGGCGATCTGGGCGGCGGCGACGGAGCCGAAGAGGTTGCCGCCCTCCGTGGCCTGCGCGGGGATGGTGACGGAGACGCTCTCCAGGCGCTTGCCGAGCTCGACGAGGGCCTGTCGGCGCTTCTCGGCCTCGCGCTCGGCGCGCCGCTTCTCCGCCTCGAGCTGCCGCAGGTTGTCCTGGGTCACTGGCGTAGCGAACTTGCGGGGGAACAGGTAGTTCCGGGCGTAGCCGTCGGCGACCGCCACGATGTCGCCCGCCTTGCCCAGCGTCTCGTGGTCCTTGCGCAGGAGTATCTGCATCATCTGGCTCCGGTCTCGTGATAGGTGCGTTGGACAGGGGATGAGTGGATGAGAGGATGAATGGATGGGTGTCAGACATTCATCCAATCATCCATTCATCCATTCATCCCCTACTCATCAACGTGCCACGTACGGCATCAGCGCCAGGAAGCGGGCGCGCTTGATGGCGGCGCGGGCCATGCGCTGGCACTTCGCGCAGTTGCCCGAGCGCTTCCGCGAGAAGAGCTTGCCCTGGCTCGTGACGAGCTTCTGGAGGATCGCGATGTCCTTGTAGTCAATCTGCGACACGCCCTCGCGGCAGAAGCGGCAACGCGACTTCTCGCGGGGGCGACCCATCTTGCGTTTCCCCATGTGGTCTCTGGCTCCTGGCTAGAAGGGCACGTCGTCGAAGGGCTCAGGCGGCTCCTCGACGCTCGGGGCTGGGGGCGGCGGCGGTTGCTGTTGCGGCGGCGGCTGGGCCTGGCGGTGCGCGGGCTGGCCCTGGGGCGGCGGACCGCCCTCGTCGGGCGGCGGCGTGCGGTCCCCAGGACGCGGGCTGACGAACTGGAACGTGTCGAGGACGACGCGCAGCTTCGAGCGCCGCTGCCCGTCCTGACTCGTCCACTCGTCGAGCTGGAGGTGGCCCTCGACGAAGAGCGCGCGCCCCTTCGCCATGTACTCGTTGATCACCTCGGCCTGCTTGCCCCAGGCCGTCACGTCCACGAACGTCACGCTGTCCCTGCGCTCCCCCTCCTGGGTCTTCGAGCGGCGGTTGATGGCCAGGCGGAAGTCGGCCACGGCCTGGCCGCTCGGCGTGTAGCGCAGCTCGGGGTCGCGCGTGAGGTTGCCCATCAGGATGACTTTGTTGAAGTTCGGCATGAGGTGTCCTCGTTATTCGGCGTGGGGCCGGTCGCCCCGGCGGCCGGCGTCGTCGCCGGCCGGCTCGCGGCGCGGCGCCAGGCCCTCGGTCTCGATGGCGGACTTGGCGGCGGCGGCCCGCTTGGTGAGCGACTGGATGGGCTCGCCGGGCTCGCCCGGCCTCACGGCCAGAAGGCCGGCCTTGTGCAGCTTCTCGCTGTGCGTGTCGCGGATGATCAGCACCCGCAGCACCGTGTCGTTGAGCTGGCAGTCCCGCTCGATCTGCCGCAGGGCGTCGCCCGGCCCGGTGAAGCGGACGAGGAAGTAGACGGCGCGGGTGCGCCCCTCGATGGGGTAGCAGAGCCTCCGCTCGTCCCACTTCTCCGTGCTGAAGACCTCAGCGTGGTTCTTCTCGAGGATGTTAGTGACCTCGCGGGTCGCGGCTCCGTAGTTCTCGCTGCACCGCGCGTCGTCGAGCAGGAACATGCCCTCGTAGAGTGTCAAAAGCGGTTCTCCTAACGCGGCCCCTGGCCGCAGCCAAAGGGGATGAATGGATGGATGGATGAATGGATGAATGGATGATTGCCTGCCATTCATCCACCCATCCATTCATCCAATCATCCAATCACGCTCGGTTCACTTCGTTCATGGCCGCCTCGATGCCGAGGCGTAGCCAGAGTCGGACGGCTTGCGCTCCTGCGGCCACGGCGGCGGCCGCGGCCTCCTCCTCCTGCTGCCCGAAGGCGCCCAGCACGTGAGCCACCGCGTCGCCCTCCGCGCTGCGCCCTATCCCAAGCCGCAGACGCGGGAACTCCTCGGTGCCGAGGCAGGCGATGATGGACGCCAAGCCATTGTGCCCGCCGCTCGACCCGCGGCGGCGCAGGCGCAGCTTCCCGGCCTCCAGGTTGAGGTCGTCGCACACGGCCAACAGGCCCTCGGCCGGGCAGCGATGCCATCGAAGCAGGGGAGCGACGGCGCTCCCCGACAGGTTCACATACGTCTGCGGCTTCACGAGGAGCACTGGGCACGCCTCGATCCGCCCCTCGCCCACCAGGGCGTCGAACCGCCGCCGGCTCACGGCGATCCCGTGCTCGGCGGCCAGGCGGTCAACCACTCGGAAGCCCAGGTTGTGCCGCGTCCGCTCGTAGCGCCTGCCCGGATTGCCGATGCCGACGACGATCTTCATGCCCGGCCGCAGCTCACTCCTCTTCTTCCTCCTCCTCGGCGGCCTTGCGCCCGATCACCTCGGGCTCGGCCGGCGCGGCGGCCTCGGCCTCGGCGGGCACGGCCTCCTTCACCGCCATCGGCGCGTGGACCACCACCACGGGGGTGCCGGGGTCGAGCCGGAACTCCACTCCCGGCGGCGCCGGCAGGTCGCGCACGTAGAGCATCTGCCCGATGTCGAGCGCCCCGACCTCGAGCCGTATGCGGTCCGGGATGTCCTGCGGGAAGCACACCACCTCGATGTCCTGCACCAGGTGGTCGAGCGTGCCGCCCGACGCGGCGCCCTTCGCCAGCCCGTGCAGCACCACCGGCACCCGCACCGTCACCTTCTCGTCCATCGCCACCCGCGCGAGGTCCACGTGCAGGAGCTCGTCCCCCATCGAGTCGTGCTGCACGTCCTTCAGGAGCGCGAGCTCCTGCACCCCGCCAACGTCCAGGCTCACCATGCGGGTCCCAGCCGCCACCGCGTGCTCGATCTCCTTCAGCGGCACGGACAGCGGCACGGTGTCGCGCCGGTGCCCGTAGAGGACTGCCGGCAGAAGGCCCTGGCGCCGCAGCCGCCCCACCGCACGGCTCCCAAGCTCCCCCCGCTTAGTCGCGTGTATCGTCGCAGTTTCCATGAACGGCTCCACTCAGGTGAATAACGAGCTCACCGACTCGTCGTAGTGTATGCGTTTCATCGCCTCGCCCAGGAGGCTGGCGACGGACACCACCGAGATGGGGAGGCTGCGCGCGTCGTCCTGGAGCGGGATCGTGTCGGTCACCACGATGCGGTCAATGGGGGCGGCGCCCAGCCGCTCGACCGCCGGCGGGCAGAGGACGGCGTGCGTGGCCGCCACCTGGACGGCCTTGGCCCCGTGCTCCTTCAGCAGCCTGGCCGCGGCGCACACCGAGCCCCCCGTCGCAATGATGTCGTCTATCATCAGCACGTTCCGGCCCTTCACGTCGCCGATGATGAAGCCCGGCTCCGTGAGGTCGGGCCGCACCCGCCGCTTCTCCACCACCGCAAGGTCCGCCCCGAGGCGCTGCGCGAACGGCAGGGCCAGCTTCACCGAGCCAACGTCCGGGCTCACCACCACCAGGTCGGCTATCCGCTCGCCCGCGAACGGCCGCGTCAGCGCCGCCGCGGCGCTCAGGTGGTCCACCGGGATGTCGAAGAAGCCCTGGATTTGCGAGGCGTGCAGGTCCAGCGTCAGCACGCGGTTTGCCCCCGCCGTCGCGATCATGTTCGCCACGAGCTTGGCCGTTATCGGCACGCGCCCCTCGTCCTTCCTGTCCTTCCGCGCGTAGCCGTAGTAAGGCAGCACCGCCGTCACGCGGTCCGCCGACGCCCGCCGCAGGCAGTCTATCAGCAGCAACAGCTCCATGATGCTCTCGTTCACCGGATGGCACGTCGGCTGGACCACGAACGCATCCGAGCCGCGGACGTCGTCGTGCACCTTCACGTCCAGCTCGCCGTCGGGGAACTTCCGCACCGTGGCGTTGCCGAGGGGGATATCGAGGAACTCGCATATCGCCCTGGCCAGCGCCGGGTGCGCGTTGCCGCTGAAAACGAGCATCCGTCGCTCGTGCATGGCCGCTCGCATCGCCTGGAGTAGTGCAGGGACGACTTCTTGCCGCGCACTGCCAAGTCCCCAATTATACTGAATCCCCAAGCCGAGTCAAACGAATTGGATGCGGCTGCATTGTGGGGATGTTGTGGAGCGGCCCGGAGTTGCGGTGGTGGCGGGAGAGGGATTCGAACCCTCAACCTGCGGGTTATGAATCCGCTGCTCTAGCCAACTGAGCTATCCCGCCTGGGCCTGTAGCATTATAGCCCGCGAAGCCGGAGGGTGTCAAGCGCGGGCAGCGGCGCGAGTCTGGCCCCTGATCCTGGGGTTCCCAATCGTCGTCGTTGTCGTCGTCGTCCTCGTCGTCGAATCCCCTGATGACGCAGAGAACCATCGGACTCGACGACGAGGACGAGGACGATACCAGAAGACGATGTGTCTGCCAGAATCGGAGGTCATAGCCCGCCAGTGCCCCGCCGCAGGCGCGCGTCAAGGCGCACGACGAGGCGGTCGAGGGCGCTCTGTGCCTCGCGGAGGCGGCCGGCGTCGTGGAGCCGGGCGATCTTGCGCCACCGCCTGGCAATGGCGTCCTGCTCCTCGGGGGGCAGCAGGGGGACCTGGAGGGAGCGAATCTGCCCGAAGCTGAGGTTCGGGGTGCCGACGCCGCGGATGAGGCGCCTGACCTGCGACCAGCCGAGGTCGGTGCGCAGGAAGGCGGCGACGTAGCAGGGGTTGATGCCGCGGAGGCGAACGAGGTCCACGAAGCAGCTCACGGTGGCCTTCGGCTTGCCGCGGAACACGGTGAGGCGCCGCTGGGCGAGGGTGCCGACGCCGGAGCGCGCCAGGACGAGGTCGCCGGCCCGAAGGCGGCAGCGCGGGGGGTCGTGGGGGCTGCCCTCGGCCACCACGGTGGCACGGTCGAGTGTGAGGCCGGTGGCCCGTATCTCGCGCTGGCCGACGATCGTCACCCCGTGCTCGACAGGGACGGGTGGCCGCCCGGGGAGGATTGGGCCGTAGGTGATGGCCTCGATGAAGTCGCCCAGCCGGGCCGGCAGCAGGCCGCACTCCGCGGCTAGCTCGGTGCCGCCGGCGTGCCAGAAGCCGGGGTCCCAGCGCGTGCCGCGCAAGGCGGAGGCCGGGATGAAGGTGCAACGCGCCATCGGTTCGCGATTGTGGTCCAAGGTGGCCGGGATTATAGGCTTGTGGCTTCGGCGGAGTCAAGTCGCAGGCAGAGTGCGCCCCCAATCCTGGCGCCCGCCTGCCTCTTGAATCGTCGCCGTTGTCGTCGTCGTCCTCGTCCTCGAACCCCGTGATGAGGGGGAGGGCCACCGGAGTCGACGACGACGGCGAGGACGACGACGAGCACGAGAAGAAGCCTGATGAGGCCTGCGCCAATACCGGAGGCCATACCCGTCGCAGGAATTCGCGCTTGACATTTTGTGGAACCTGGGGGATAATTAGATGGTTTGATGCCTTCCTCCTGAGACATTCTCTCCCTCGCCTCGGCGTATCGCGGACGAGCCGCCCAGGAGCTTCCTGAGTGGCCAGGCATCGGCTCGCCGTCGCTGTGCTGTGCTCCGCGCTGCCGGCCGTGGCGTTCTCCGGCGATCCCCCCGCCCATCGCAGGGACGTGAGGGTATTCCCCATGTCGCGCCGTGCGCGCGAGCGGCAGCTCACTCCCGGCGAGTGGATGCTCGTGTCGGACCAGCGCGGCCTGTGGATGCCGTACCTCTTCCCGGACCAGGACACCCTGGTCTTCCGCAAGCGGGGGCAGGACGTCCTGGTCGCCAACATCTCCGGCAGCGACCGCGTGGTCGGCGTGTGCCTGGGCACGCTGACGGGCAGGGTGGAGCTGCGGAGCGCGCTGGGCGCGCGGGTGAGCCCGCTCGCCATCTGGGCATACCCGAGCGTGCTCCCGGACCTGCCCGAGGTGCCGAAGGGGGGCTACTACGCGCTGTCGGTTGACGGGTTGGCGGACCTCGGCGCCCTGGCGCGGCTTCGGGAGCTCTCGGCGCTCAAGCTCGGCTGCGCCAACGGGGTATCCGACCTCGCGCCGCTGGCCGCGCTCACCAACCTCGAGTCGCTCTGGCTCTACTGCTCGGAGGCGGCCGACCTCAGCCCGCTGGCCGCGATGACGCGGCTCAAGGTGCTGCGGCTCGACTTCTGCCGCGGCGTGAGCGACCTCGCGCCCCTCGCGCGGCTCAAAGAGCTCCAGGTGCTCGAGGTGGACGGTGCGGAGCGGGTCAGCGACATCGCCCCGCTGGCCGAGCTGCCGCGCCTCAACGTCCTCGTCCTGCGGCGCTGCACCGGCGTGAGGGACCTCGCGCCCGCGGCGAGGCTCCGCGACCTCACGTGGCTCGGCGTCCACGGCAACCCGCGGGTGAGCGACCTGACGCCGCTGGCGGGCCTGCCGCGACTGGCCACCGTGGAGCTCAGCAGTTGCCCGGACCTCCGCGACATCAGCCCGCTCGCCAGCGCCGCCGCCATCGAGGCCGTCAGCCTCAAGGACTGCCCTGCGCTCGCCGACGTCTCGCCCCTCGCCCAGCTCCCCAAGCTCAACCGCCTTGAGATTCTCGACTGCCCGCGCGTGACCGACCTCTGGCCCCTGCGGCGCGCCGCACGCGAGCCCGGCAAGTTCACCGTGGACTGGCGTCTCCGCCGCCACCTCGCCGCCGTCCAGATGGCCTCTCCCGCAAAGGTCACGCTGTTGATGGACGGCTGCTACGTCGGCTCGCTCGACACCTCGGCGGAGGGCCTCGGGGACGGCGACGGCTGGTGCAACCTCCTGGGCCGCTCCACAGTGGCCCCGCCTGCCCTGGGGCTGAAGCGCGACGAACTGCTCTACCCGGCCGGCAACCATCCGCCTGGGACCGTGCTCGACTTCTCGACGCGCGGCACGCGGGTGTTCGTCAGGAAGGACCAGGCCCCCGCGCAATTGGCGGGGGTCGCCGCCTGCTCCCCATCCGGCATCCAGGCGCTCCGCGAGGCGATTGCAGAGGGCACGGGCCCGCTGATCATCTGGGCCGACGGGGCCTCCCTCGGCGCACTTCCCCCCCTGCCGCCGGGCCGCGACCACACACTCGTCCTCGTGGGCCTCCGGGCGCCCATCGAGCCGCTGGCCCGCGTGAGGAACCTCACCGCCCTCCACATCGCCCACGGAAGCCCGGAGGCCAGCGACCTCAGGGCCATCGCCCACCTGGCCGGGCTGAAGACCCTCGTGATTCGCGGGACCCCGCGCGCTGATTCGCTGAGGCCCTTCGCGCGGATGGCCCAGCTCACTGCGCTCGAGATAGCCCTGTCGCCCAGAGTGCGCGACCTCCGCCCGCTGGCTCAGCTAACCAGACTCAAGTCCCTCCGCCTCTCCTGCCCGCAACAGATGGACTTCGGCCCCCTGGCGTCGCTCCCCGAGCTCTCCCTGCTCACCCTCGAAGTTGGCGAGCGGTGTAGCGACCTGACATCCGTGGCCAAACTCCAGAACCTTCGTCTGCTCGGCCTCCAGGCCGAGGGCGAGGCCGCGAGCGCCGCCGTCCCTCCGGCCCTGACGGACCCCAGGGCCTTTCGCCTCGTCCGCTTCTCCGCCCCCATCGCCCCGTGACCAATGGGACTCAGAAGTCTTCCAGGCACACCCGCACGCCGGTGTTGATCCAGGCGCTCCACGGGTTGAGCCAGAGCCGTAGCGCGGAGCGGCAGACCCAGGGGTAGAAGTCCCAGGCACCGCCGCGCAGGACGCGCAGGCTCCGTTCGCCGCCGGTCAGCCAGGCCGAGCCGTCGTCGGGCGCGCCTTGGTAGCCGGGGTGCCATACGTCCTCGCACCACTCCCAGACGTTGCCGTGCGCGTCGTGGAGGCCCCAGGCGTTTGGCTGCTTCTCGCCGACGGGATGGGTGGCGCCGCCGGCGTTGTCGGCGAACCAGGTGTAGGCGCCGAGGCCGCCAGGGTCGTCCCCGAAGCAGAACTCGGTCGCGGCGCCCGCGCGGCAGGCGTACTCCCATTCGGCCTCGGAGGGGAGGCGGACGGCCCTCCCCAGGCTCGCCGCGAGCTTCCGCACGAAGTCCTGGCTCCGCTCCCAGCTCACCTGCTCCACGGGGTTCTGGGGCCTGCCGGCGAAGTGGCTGGGCTTGTCCCCCATCACCGCTTCCCATTCCGCCTGCGTGGCGGGGAACTTCCCGAGCCAGAAGGGCGCGGTGAGCTTCACACGATGTTGCGGGAACTCGTCCCTGTAGTGCTCCGCCTCCCCGCCCGAGGGCCTGTCGGGCTGCGGCGGATTGGTGGGGGGCGGGGTGCCCATGAGGAACTCGCCCGCCGGGATGAGGGCGAACCTCATCCTGGCCCCGTTGCCAAGCTCGATCTCCTGCTCCACGGGCACGCCGAGTGCGGCGGCGGTCTCCTCCTGGCGCCGCCGCGCCTGCGCCGCGTCGAAGGGCCACCCCGTGTAGACCTGCCACCTGGCGCCGGCGGCGAGGAGGGGCGTGGGCAGTTGGGTGTTCGGCTGCGGGGTGCCGGGGAGGGCGACGGCCGCGGGCGGCGCCGCGGCAGAGGGCGGCTGCTCCACGTGGTTGAGCGCGGCAAGGAGCTCTTCGGCGCTCGCGTAGCGGTCGGCGGGCCTCTTGGCGAGGAGGCGATGAATGATGGCCCGAAGGGCGGGGGGCACGTCGGGCGCCAGCTCGGCGAGCGAGGGCACCTCGGCGTTCACGTGCCGGTGGATCACCACCGAGTGCGTCTCGCCCTCGAACGGCGGGCGCCCGGCCAGCACGTGGTAGAAGGTGGCCCCGATGGAGTACAGGTCGGAAGCCGCATCCGCTCGCTTGCCGTCGGCGACCTCGGCTGCCATGTAGAAGGGCGTGCCGAGCCGAGTCCCGGCAACCGTCACGCTCGCGTCCAGTCCCTGGCGCTTGGCGAGGCCGAAGTCGGCCACCTTCACGTGGCCGTCCGCGCTCAGGAGGATGTTGCCTGGCTTGATGTCCCTGTGCACGACCCGCTGGGCGTGGGCGGCGGCCACGGCGGCGGCGACCTGTTTCATGATCGCCAGCGCGCGGCCTGGGGCCAGCCTGCCCTCGCGCTCGATGGCCGCGGCCAGGCTCTCGCCCTCCACGAACTCCATGGCGATGAAGTGGTGGCCCCGGTCGTGGCTGACCGCGAAGACCTCGATGATGTTGGGATGCTTCACGGCGGCGGCGGCGAGCGCCTCGCGGCTGAACCGCGCCACGTAGCTCGCGTCGCGCGCCAGGTCCGGCGGCAGGACCTTGATCGCTACGGCGCGCCCGCGTGAGCGTTGGCGGCCCTTGTAGACGCAGCTCATCGGGCCGGAGAAGATCAGCCGCTCCAGCACGAAGTCCCCGAGGGCCTGGCCCACCAGCGGGTCGTCGGGCGGGAGGTTGGCTGTTTCGTCCTGGTCCGCACGCCTGGCCACGGGAACGCGCTCCACAGCGAAGAGGACCGCTTCTATCACGCTATGGTAGCCGAGGCGGGGCGCGCTGTCAAGAACCGGGGACCACACGGGCGCGTGTAATCTCCTTCGGTCATCCACACCGGAACTCAGGCACTGCACCCAGTGTCGCTCAGAGTCGCGCAGACTCGCTCAACTGCGGATCGGTCGATCCGCAGCCTCCGGCCCCAGAGTCGGCCAGTGTTTGCCAGAGTCGCTCACATTCGCGCCACACGGCCCCTTGCCCCCCCCCCCCCCCCCCCCCCCC
>Ga0194112_10003338_pt1 | contig 22403 bp, 22 predicted proteins | sample TA2MahC400mmetaG_FD_146191 | JGI IMG/M metagenome (GOLD analysis project Ga0194112, IMG submission 146191) | Freshwater microbial communities from Lake Tanganyika, Tanzania - TA2015016 Mahale Deep Cast 400m | ecosystem: Environmental > Aquatic > Freshwater > Lake | place: Tanzania: Lake... | reverse complement strand
ACCCATCTCTGCCGGGCTTTTAAGCATACCTAATGAAACAGGGTATACCGAGGCAATTCCCAAAGCGCCTTTAGCATGGGTTTTTTCAACTATATCAGAAAAATCATCCACTCCCCCGAAAAAATTTGGGTTCTGCAGAATTACCGCAGCGGTCTTATCATCAAGGTGTTTATAAATCTCCTCGCGGCAACTTTGTCCGTGGACTACCGGAGTCTCAATGAATTCTATAGAAAGATTTGAAGTATAGGTATAAAGCATTGTCCGGTAAATAAGGCTTACGCCGCTGTCTACGATAACCTTTTTCCTTCCGGTTAATCTTACTGCCATCATCAAAGCCTCATACAATGCCGTCCCTCCGTCATAAAGCGAGGCGTTAGAGACATCTAATCCTGTCAATTCGCAGATTATTGTCTGGTACTCATATATCGCCTGGAGCCAACCTTGCGAACATTCGGGTTGATAAGGAGTATAGGCAGTATAAAATTCCGGCCGGGACGCTAAAGAATCCACTGCTGCGGGAATATAATGGTCGTAAAAACCACCGCCTACAAAATTAATCAGGCTTGAAGCGTTCTTTCTGGCTAGCCCCCTTAATTCCTCCATTACTTCAAATTCTGATTTACCCGAAGGGAGATTAAAAGACTTAGGCCTTAAGGAGGGCGGGATAACGTCAAATAACTTACCTATGCTATTTACGCCAATTGCCTCAAGCATCTTTTGTTTTTCTTTTTCTGTGTGCGGGGAAAAATTCATTTTGATAAAGTTTCTACATACTCTTTATACTTAGCCGTATCCATAAGTGCATCTTTTTCTTTCAAATCAGCTATTTTAATGACTGCAAACCAGCCAGCTTCATACGGAGATTTATTTACAAGTTCCGGGCTATTAGCCAACTCCCCATTGATCTTTAGAACTTCTCCGGACAAAGGAGAATAAACATCGGATGCAGCTTTGACTGACTCGACTGTTGCGCATATCTTAGACTGCGATAATACCGCTTTGGGCTTAGGTAAATCAATAAATGTAATATCTCCCAATGAATGCTGCGCGAAATCCGTTATTCCTATAGTAGCTGTATCTTTTTCTATTTTTGCCCATTCATGGTCTTTGGTAAACAAAAGGTTATCCGGAACAAGCATTTTTTATCTCCTTGTATTTTACGGTCCCGTTTTTATAAAAGGGCCTTTTGGTTATATTTGCTTTAATTACAATTGAATTCTCCCTAAACATTATCCCTTCTCCTAAAGCAATATCTTCATTAACATACCCCATCCCGATTCCGATCCCTAAACTCGGAGAAAAAGAGCCGCTTGTTACAGCGCCTATTTCCTTACCTTTGTAGTTTATACGGTAATTATGACGAGGGGCACGACGGGAATCAGCTGCAAAACAAATTATCCTGCGTTTTAAACCCTCTTGCTTCTGTTTTAAAAGAGCTTCTTTTCCGTTAAACTCCTTATCCCAATCTATAAAATAACTCAAGCCCGCCTCAAGCGGTGTAGTAGTATTGTCTATATCCTGGCCGTAAAGACTGTAGCCCATCTCAAGCCTTAAAGTATCACGGGCACCTAACCCTGCTGGCTTTACTCTTTCATCACCCAGTATTTCTTCCCAGAAGGTTTCTACCTCTTCAGCCGGCAAATATAATTCATACCCCAATTCTCCGGTATAGCCAGTACGGCTTATCAGGATGTTTTTGCCTAAAATCTTAAAATAACCGAAAGTATAATATTCTAAATCTAAGTTTATACCAAAAGTTTTCTCAATAATCTTTTTTGAAAGCGGGCCCTGTAAATCAATTTTTCCGGTTTCGGATGAGATGTTTTTAAGACCAGTATCATTATTTATATTCTGACGCAAATATTCCTCATCGCCTTGGGCCGTTGCCGCATTAACCACAAGCATCCATCTTGCTGTGGAAATCCTGTAAACTACCAAATCATCAATTATCCCACCGTCATTATTAAGCATAAAGCCATAACGGCAGCTTCCACAAGGCATATTATTAAGGTTGAAGGTTAATAAATATTCGAGGTTACTTTTGCTTAAATCAGCTTCAACTTCAAACTCGCCCATATGGCAGATATCAAAGAGCCCAGCGCTGGAGCGCACCCAATTATGCTCATCAATAATGCCGCTATACTGTATAGGCATAAGCCAGCCGCCGAAAGGCGCAAGCCTTGCCCCTAATTTATTATGATTTTCTATAAGGGGGGTTTTCTTAAGATTAGCGTAATCTTCCACAGTTACTTAAAACCTATAAATGCGATTTATCTTTTAAATACCCGCAGTAGTCCTTTACCGCGTCCTCAAGCGCCATAAATTGATGGGCGCATCCGCTGTTGGTTTTGAGTTTATCCATCTTCGCCTGAGTATAATACTGGTATTGGCCTTTTATCTCTTCAGGCATTTCAATGTATTCTATCACCGGATTCATTCCTAAAGCAGAAAACATTGCTTTTGCCACATCATTCCAGCTTCTGGCTATTCCTGTCCCTAAATTGTAAATCCCTGCATTGCCTTGGTTCTGATAGAAATAATACATAACTTCAATTGCATCCTTTACATAGATAAAATCCCTCTTCTGCTCTCCATCTCTGTAATCCGTCCGGTAGGATTTAAAAAGGCCCATACTCTTTCCTGCTTTTAAGTCATCATAACGCTTGCAGATTACACTCATCATTTCTTCTTTGTGGTATTCATTGGGCCCAAAGACATTAAAGAACTTTAAGCCTACGAAATCTTTAAACAAACCATTCTCCAAAACCCATAGGTCAAAAAGCTGCTTTGAATTTCCGTACAGATTTAAAGGCCTTAAGGAAGGAATAACGCTCTCAGAATCATCATACCCCAAAGATCCGTCCCCATAGGTTGCCGCGGAAGAGGCATAAATGAAATAAACTTTGTTGTTAACTGCCCAAGAGGCAAGCCGTTTTGAGTATTCGTAATTGTTCTTAAGGTAATAGTCAGCATCATCCAGTATTGTAGAGCTGCACGCTCCCATATGCACAATTTTATCAATACCAGAAATTTTGCCGGATTCTAATATTCTTAAGAAGTCCTCCTTTTTTATATAGTCAGAGTATTTTTTACCAGACAGGTTCTTCTCTTTTAGCGGTGAATCAAGATTATCTACGACAACAATATCAGAAACCCCTCTATCGTTTAGCTTCCGCAAAAAGCAGCTTCCGATAAACCCTGCCCCACCGGTTAAAATAACCATTCACCCTCCGTAAATACCTTATTGATTATACCAAAGATTTAACCGCCTTCAAAGCAGCTTCATAGTCAGGCGGATTCGATATTTCCTTTACGTACTCTACATAACGGACTGTATCCTCTTTATCTAGAAGGAATATCGCCCTGGCGAGTAGCCTAAGTTCTTTAATTAAAACTCCGTATTTCATCCCGAAATCCGCATCCTTATGGTCTGAAAACGTTTTTACCTTGCTTATTTCAAACTCCTGGCAGAACCTCTTTTGAGCAAAAGGAAGGTCCATGCTGACAAAAATTACCGCAATATCTTTTGATAGTTGCGCCATTTCATCGTTAAAGCGTTTAATCTCCGAGTCGCAGACCGGCGTATCTAATGACGGGACGGATGCAATAAGTTTTATCTTTCCTTTAAATTCGCTTAAAGACCTCTCTTTCAAAGCGCTGTCTAATACCCTGAAATCCTCTGCCTTCTGCCCAACCGTAATTTCTCCTCCGATTAGGGTAACGGGACTTCCTTTTAATGTAACTGTATCCCTACGTTCCATGATACCTCCTGCTATTTAATAAAATCAAAATATAGGCCTAACAAAAGCGCAATCCCTGAAGAGGTAAAGATTACAAAATAATTTATTCTATCCTTACTTGAGCTCAAAGCACAGATAATAGCACCCAAAACCTGCTTATCTTCTTTCCTTAGCTCCTCGTTGCTTATAATTTTATGCAAAAGCCTGTTCTCTTTTATTATCTTAAACCTTGCGGAATCAATCCTATATTTATAGATAAAAAAGAAAAGAAATCCGCCTACTCCAATATACCAGGCAATCTGGCCGTAGAGAGGGTTTAAATGGATTAGAACTGTAACTACACGTATGGCAATGGTAGCGATAAGGCCTACAACAAAAAAGAAAACCGATACGCGATTCTCCTTACATCTTTTATATTCTTGGCAGTTTATGCATTTTTTCTTATCCATAAGGGATATATTTTAACATAAAATGCTATCCTTACAAACGAAAAGGATTATGTGTTATCATTTTAAAGATTGAACCGAATTAGAGAGTTCTGCATGAGCCCTGTAAGGAGGAGTGAAATTAAGAATAGATTTAAGGCGCTCTATACTATAGACACGGTCTTTACACAAAAACTTAATGCGCTTGCCGATAAAAGGAATTAATGTAAAAAACTTAGTGGTGGCAGGTGACAGCTTTATCGGATTAGGAACTTTAAGGCTTTTAGCAAAGATCTCGAATATTTCGCCTACGGTAAGAACTTCTTTATCCGCTATATGGAAAGTTCCGCCCAGGGCCCTTTCATCTTCCATGCAGTGTGCAAGGCAGGCAGCAACATTACGCACTGAGACAAGGTGCAACTTTGGTCTTCCTAGATTAGGCAGAATCAAAAGCCTTAAACGTAAAAGGCGCGATAATAGCGGTAACATATGCGGTTCTCCTTCTCCGTAAACCATGCACGGGCGTATAATCACTACTGGCAGTCCGGAATTGCGAAACCGTACCACAATTTTCTCTGCGTCTAATTTAGAAAGGCCGTATTTATTAGTAGCTGAATACGGCCTCTCTTCGGTAAGGGGAATTTCCGGGTTCCCGGAGTTAACCGCAACTGAACTTATATATATAAATTTTTTGATTTTATGCTTGAGGGCCCATCGGCAAATATTTTCGGTTCCCAGGATGTTTACCTTACACAAAATTTCTTCCTCTCCGTCAGCGACGAATCCGGCGCAGTGAAAAAGAATATCATAATCCCCCTTAAGGTCATTAAAAGAAGAGCAGTCAGATATATCCCCTAAAACTGTTTTTACGTTGTTTTCTTTAAGAAAGGCAGTATTAGAAGTACGGCGTACCAGGGCCGTTAAATCCAAGTACCCGCGCGAACGAAGCTCACATATAAGTGATCTGCCGATAAACCCTGTTGCGCCCGTAATAAATATCCTAGGTTGTTTATCCAAATTAATTAACCTTCAGTCTTCTCCATTGGCTTACCGCAGCAAACTAATTCCCCGCCGCCTACTTCTTTTACCTCAACCACATTCCCGCATACGCTACACTTGTACACCTCTCCTATGCTCTTCACATTACCCATATACCCTCCTTTAGGGGACGGTTCTCCCACTTCTTACCCCTTGCAATACATTAAGTTACAATACCACTGAATGACGCTTTTCAATATATTTACTTAGCTTCCAGGATACAAAAACAATATTTTGACGTTTCTCTAACTTATTGTAACATATAGAATTAGAAAGTAAAGAACCGTCCCCTATTTGAAGGGGGAGATGACTCTGTCTAATATTCCGGAAAGATAAGCCATTAGAATACCATAGTTAGTAATAGGGACTCCTTGGGCTTTTGCTTTCTCAATCCTGTGCATAATCTCCCGGCGGTTTACCATGCACCCACCGCAGGAGATGACGAGTTTGAAACGCCTTAAATCCTCAGGAAAATCTCCTCCGGCAACAACATCATAATGCAAATCTTTCCCGGTGTAATCCATAAGCCATGTGGGAATTTTTGTCCGGCCGATATCTTCAGGCTGGACATGGTGGGTGCATGCCTCGGCTATTAATATCTCATCTCCATCCTTAAGTTTATCAACCGCGTAAACCCCTTCGACAAAAATGCTCAGATCACCTTTATGCCGGGCAAAGACTGCTGAAAAAGATGTAAGCGGATAATCTTCCGGGAGAATATCCCGGACAGTTTCAAATACCTGCGAATCAGTTATTACTAGCTTTGGTTTTGATTTTAAAGCAGTAAGACTATCCTTTAACTCTGTCTCCTTGGTAACTATAGCTACGGCGTTTCTATCCAGTATATCGCGCATTACCTGTACCTGCGGAAGGATAAGCCTGCCTTGAGGCATTGCGCTGTCAATAGGGCAAACTAAAACCACTAAATCTTTTTCTTCAATAACATCCGCTATCAAAGGTATTGGTGACCAATTTAACGGCGCTAAATCCATAATCTTTTCTTTTAGCTCACCGATCCCTTTATTTAATTTTGCGCTTACTTCGATAAAAGGCATTTTATTTTTTGATAAATAACCGCGAGCAGCCTCGCCTTTTAGCTCGCATTTATTCAGGACAAAAATATAAGGAAGCTTTTTGGATTTAAAAAGCCCAACCAGGTCTTCCTCAAACTTATCAATTACAGTCTCGGACTCAACCACAATAATCCCGATATCCGTTTTACGCAAAACTTTCTGCGTCCTTTTTACCCTCTCTTCTCCTAATAGGCCTTCATCATCAATTCCAGCAGTATCAATTAACATACACGGACCGATAGGCAATATCTCCATCGCCTTGTACACCGGGTCAGTAGTAGTGCCTGGGGTATCGGAAACAATCGCTGTATCCTGCCCGGTTATGGCATTGATCAGGCTGGACTTTCCTGTATTACGCTTGCCAAAAATACCTATGTGTAACCTGTTACTCGCCGGTGTCTTATACATTTAAATTAATTTCCTTATTTTTTAAGGAATCTCCCTTTGTATAATCAATAAATCTCCCTATACTCCTTGCCATACTATCCATACAAAAATTGCATGCGCCGATTGGCTCATCAACGCATCTTTTCCCTGGGTATATCTCATAAAGCTTGCGATACGGCTGAGGCGTAAAATTGGGCATAAGCACATTCGCACCACACCTTAAGCCATCAAGCCTGTAATCTTTATCTAGGCTTCCCAGAGCAGTAGTTGCCGGGATATGCGCGTTTTTAGTAACGATACGGGTTAAAGCAACTACCTTCAAAACCAGCTCAGCTTCCCCTTTACTTTGATGCGCAAACCTCGATTCGCCGTGAGGGATAAAAGGCCCTATACCAATCATATCCAGGTCATGTTTTTTAAAGAAAATAATATCTTCGGCGATATGCTCCAGGGTTTGTCCAGGCAAGCCGATTATGTTCCCCGAACCTACCTGATAGCCTAATTCCCTTAGATTGTCAAGGCACCTTAATCTGTTTTCAAGACTCATCCCTTCATGCATAGCATTATAAAGACTCTTATTAGATGTCTCTATCTTAAGTAGATACCTGTCTACCCCAGCATTTTTCCAAAGCTTATAATCATCGTGGCTTCTCTCCCCTACGGAGAGTGTAATTGCCATATCAAACCTTGATCTTATTTCAGAAATAATATCCTGAAGCCACACGGGATCTACCCCGGGGTCTTCCCCGGACTGCATAACTACGGTCTTCACATTCCTTCTAGCCATCTCTTCAATGCTTCTTAATACTTCATCTTTCTTCATACGGTACCGCTTAATCTTAAGGTTATCCTTGTTCAAGCCGCAATAGAAACAATTCTGTATGCAATAATTTGAAAACTCAATTATTCCACGCAAGAATATTCCATCCCCGCAAAATTCATGCCTTACCTTATCTGCAAATGAAAAAAGTCTGTTTAAATCGCTTTTATTACTTAAAGAGAGGGCCTCTACCAAATCCATTCTATCCGGAAGAATGGCTTTTTCAATTTTAACTAATAAATCTTCAAAATTAGATATACTCATCCCTTACCCCTGAATCAACATGCGCAAAGAATAACCTTAACCTGTCCTGGTCAGCTTTATCCAAATCCTCAAAATACCGCTCAATCATCCTATAGCCTGCAGCCTTCGTCTTATCCGAGGCAAAATCATCAAGATATTCCTTTAGAGTTATTAAAGCATTCATACTGCATTTACCTTTAATTGTCCCGGGCTTAGCTAAATTCATAAAAGCTTCGCCTGTACGTTCCTTCCGATAGCAGGCAGCGCAGAAACTCGGGATATAATCATGGTTTATCAATGTTTCTACTATCTCATCAAGGCTGCGCTGGTCGCTTAATGAGAATTGCCCCGTAGCCTCCTCTTTGCCTAAATCAGAGTACCCTCCGGGAGAAGTACGCGAAGCAGCGCTAATCTGGGAAACCCCGAGACTTAAAAGCGAATCCCTCATTTGAGCGGTTTCACGCGTTGACATAATTATCCCGGTGTAAGGAACCGAAAGCCTTAATATTGCCACCACCTTTTTAAACTCCTCATCCGTTAATTTATACGGCGGATTAAGAGATAACTCTACCCCTTCAGCAGGCTCAATACGCGGCACTGATATAGTATGCGGCCCCACCTTAAACTTTTTTTCCATATGCTCAATATGGGAGAGAAGGCCTAAAGTCTCAAATTTATAATCATAAAGCCCGTATAATACGCCTATTCCTATATCATCTATTCCGGCGGTAAATGCCCGGTCAATCGCATCAAGCCTGTTATCAGGATCGCTCTTTGGGCCTTTTGGATGCATACGCCGATACGTTTCATCATGGTAAGTTTCCTGAAAAAGCTGGTAAGTGCCGATGCCGGATTTCTTAAGCTTCTTAAAATCCTCCGTACTTAACGGTGCGCAATTGACATTAACCCTTTTTATCTTGTTTTTCCCTACCCCCGCGCTGTAAATTGCCTTAACAGCTTCGATATAATAATCAATGTTTGCTTTTCCTTCGGGAGCAGCTTCGCCGCAGACCATAAGTATCCTCTTCTGGCCTAGTTTTAAAAGTAATTCAGTCTGGCTTACAATTTCAGAGGCAGTTAAGGCGCGGCGCCTGATTGAAACATTATCTGCCTTAAAAGCGCAATACAGGCAGTTATTCCTGCAAAGGTTGCTTATATAAAGTGGCGCAAAAAGTACAACCCTTCTTCCGTAAATCTTATCCTTTACAAAGCTGGCAGCCTCGTATATATTTTTAATGTAAACAGGGTCAGTTACGGAAAGCAAGACTGCGGATTCCTGAAGGCTAAGCCTCTTAAGTGACTTAGCCCTATCTAGGATAGCATCAAGCCGAGGGACATCAACACCGGCTGCGCTAATTAACAAATCCCTTATTTTATCTTCTTCAATATATTTCATAAACTATTCACATTTGCATAGCCCGGATTTAACTGATACCCCTGAAATTTTACCTAATTTTCCGGTTAATGCCCCTACTTCATCCGTTGATGCATTAACAATCAGCACGATTACACTAATATCCCTCTTAAGATGTGGGATGCCCATACGTCCGACGACCAATTCACCGAATTCAGTTAAGATATTATTTACCAAAGGTGCAGCCTTTTTGCGGTTATGAATAATTAACCCCACAAACCCCAAGCGTTTTTCCATACTTCCTCCTTTCTAAATAAAAACCCAACCCTGCAAAAAGGATTGGGATAATATAACTCCCCTAGGCTCAGTAAACAAACCCTTACCGCAGGATACCGAAAACAAAACTATTTATTTCTTATATAAAGGCCTTGGCTTATAACGCGTATGTAAGATTTCTTCTGACTTTTCGCCTAACGGCTTGCCTAAGAATTCTTCATAAAGCTTCTTAACAAAATGGTTTTCATGGGCGAATCTGATTTGTTTCGAAGCATCGTCGGAATACAAGCCTTGCGCCCTTAATATCCTCAATTTATCAGTAACCCCGTAAGGCTGGCCTCCGCCTCCTACGCACCCTCCGGGGCAAGCCATTATCTCTATAAAATGATACGGAACCGGCTCATTAGCTAAAACAGCTTTACGTACGTTATTTAATATATACTCCACATTGCCCATACCATGGGCTACGGCTATCTTTATTATAGTCCCATTTATATCTATGCCAGCTTCTTTTATGCCTTTTAACCCGCGCGCCTGCGAAAATTCTATTACCTTGGTGTTTTTTCCGGTTGCAAGAAAATAAGCTGTCCTAAGCGCCGCTTCCATAACGCCCCCCGTTGCTCCGAATATGACTCCGGCCCCGGTATAATCACCAAGTATATGATCCGGCTCTTCTTCCGGTAAATTAACAAAATCTATGCCTGCCTGTTTTATCATGCGGGCAATCTCCCTGGTGGTCAGAGAAACATCAACATCCTGAAACGTTGAAGCAAACATCTCGCTGCTGCGGGTTATCTCGTACTTCTTAGAAGTACAGGGCATAATAGAAACTACATAAATACTACCCGGGTTTATCTTGTTTTTCTGGGCATAATACGTTTTAGATAAAACCCCGACTATTTCATGCGGGGATTTTGTAGAAGAAAAATGTTCGATCATATCAGGGTAAAATTTCTCCATAAAATCCACCCAGGAAGGACAACAAGTCGTAATAAGGGGAAGCTTACCCTTATGGTGCACAAAACGCTCCACGAACTCTGTAGCTTCCTCCATAACCGTTACATCCGCCCCGAAAGAAGTATCAAATACGGCTTCAAAACCAAGCCTCCTTAAAGCTGCGTATAATTTGCCGGTAAGGTTTTCTCCTTCTTTGAAATTAAATGCTTCTCCGATGGCAACGCGCACAGCAGGTGCTATCTGCACGACACAGTATTTCTTATCATCATAAAGCGCATTCCAAACCTTTTTTGTCTGGTCGTACTCTGCAATTGCGCCTGTAGGGCAATGCGCGGAACACTGGCCGCAATGAATACACGGGCTTTCAGAAAGATTAATATCGCCTGCCGGAGAAATCCTTGTTTCGACCCCGCGTTCTAAGAAAGAAAGGGCCCAAACATCCTGTAAGTTCTGGCATACTTGCACGCATCTACCGCAAAGAATGCACTTTTCCGGGACAAGCGTAATTGCGCGAGTGGAGGAATCTACGGGCAAATTTCTTAAGAATTGCGGGAAAGAAACTTCACGTATCCCGAAATCAGATGCCAGCTTTTGCAGCTCACAGTTCTGGTTACGCGCGCACTGCAAGCAATCATTAGGATGATTGGAAAGGATAAGCTCTATAACAGTCCTTCTTACCGACTGCAATTCATTATCGTGAGTAATAATATCCATCCCCTCCTCAATGGGTGTGCAGCATGCGCGAAGGAGTTTTCTACTATTCTTAACCTTTACCACGCATACGCCGCAAGAAGCGCTTGAGTCTAAATCAGGGTGCTTGCAAAGAGTAGGAATATTAATATTTACCTTTCTCGCCGCATCAAGTATAGTAGTTCCTTCGTCAACTTCTACGATAATATTATTTATTCTTGCCTTTATCATCCTTTGCTTCCTTTATGCTTGAGATTTTGCATATGCCAGCCGCGCATCTTTTGTTTTTTATATGTTCCAGGTACTCTTGGCGGAAATACCTAAGCGTAGAGATAATCGGATTCGGGGCTGTCTGGCCTAATCCGCAAAGCGCTGCCTTCTGCACTGCCGAACAGATCCTCTCTAATTCTTCTATATCACTCTCGGTAGCCTCGCCGGCAGAGATTTTCTTTAAATACTGTAGCATTTGGTAAGTGCCTATTCGGCAGGGCGAGCATTTCCCGCAGGACTCATCTACGCAGAAGCGCATATAGAACTTGGCAATATCAACCATACAATCCCCCTCATCCATTACAATCATTCCGCCTGACCCCATAATGGAGCCTAATTTCAGCAAATTCTCATAATCAACCGGAGTATCAAGAAAATCACAAGGTATTACCCCTCCAGAAGGGCCTCCGGTCTGGACTGCTTTTATTTTCTTGACATCGCCTGCTCCTCCTCCGATGCCATAAACTATCTCTCTTAGGGTAATACCCATCGGAACCTCAATAAGCCCGGAATTTACTACTTTTCCGGTAAGGGCAAAAACCTTAGTCCCCTTAGAAGTAAGGCTTCCTATAGAAGCAAACCACTTTCCACCTTTTTCTATAATAGCCGGGATATTGGCTAATGTTTCTACGTTATTAATCACGGTAGGTTTATCCCAGAGCCCTTTAATCGAAGGGTACGGCGGACGCGGCGAAGGATAACCCCGCCTGCCTTCTATTGAAGCAATCAACGCTGTCTCTTCTCCGCAAACAAAAGCTCCGGCCCCCAAACGTATCTCTATGTCAAAATTAAAATTGCTTCCTAATATTCCTTCTCCTAAAAGTCCGTAAGACCTTGCCTGACGCAGAGCCTTCTCTACCCTTTCAATAGCCAGCGGGTATTCGGCCCTTATATAAAAGAACCCTTTTGACGCGCCTGTCACATAACCGCCGATCAACATCCCCTCAATTACTGAATGAGGATCGCCCTCTAGTATGCTCCTGTCCATATACGCGCCCGGATCCCCTTCATCTCCATTGCAAACTATAAATTTCTGATCAGAAACTACACCCTTGGCAAAATTCCATTTCATCCAAGTAGGATACCCTCCGCCCCCCCTGCCGCGCAGGCCGCTTATCTTCAACTCTTCGATAACTTTATCCGGGGAAGATTTTAAAAGTGACCTTGCAAGCAACTCATAACCGCCTTCTCCTATATAATCTTCTATTCTCTCAGGGTCTATCTTATCGCAATTCCTTAAGACAATGCGAAGCTGCTTTTTATCCTCTTCTCCCTTATAAATATATTCATTAATAGCCTGTTTCTTCTGAATGCACCTCTCAATTATCTCTAAGGCCCTCGCCTTATCTACGTTTCTGTATATAAAATTGCCCATACCCTTCAGGCTAACCTGCACAACCGGTTCAATATTACTTAACCCCGCGTAACCAAATTTTTTTACTTCAATCTGCAGGTTTCTTTTCTTTTTTTCTTCCGTGAATAAAGCATAGACCTCATCTGCGCCGGCGGCAATCCCAGAGGTAGTCATACCCACCTTAATATAATCCCCGGTATTAAACGCGTTTTTCTTCCGTAGCTCTGTTAAATCTTTATAAGTAAGCTTACCCATTCTCTTGTTTTTCCTTACTTGCGTATTGATCGATTATCTCTTTTACGCTTTCTTTAGTGAGTTTACCGTGTACTTTTCCGTTAATCATAATAACCGGCGCCAGCCCGCAACACCCAAGACATCTTACTACCTGCAGATGGAAAAGCCCGTCTTTAGAAGTTCCGCCTTCTTCTACGCCAAGCAGGCTGCGCAGCTCCCTTAGGATCTGAGGCGCACCCTTAAGATAACAGGCTGTGCCCATGCATACCGAAATAATGTATTTACCCGGGGCCTTAAGTTTAAAATAATTATAGAAAGTAATCACTTCGTATATCCTTGCCAGCGGGACATCAAGGAGCCTTGAGAGCTCAAAAGATATCTGCCTGGGGACAAAACCGTAATGGCCCTGTATATCATGAAGGATCATAACCAGATTCCCTTCCTTATCCTTCCAGCGGTTTGCGATTTTTGTCACCTCATCCACCATTTTTCTATGCTCATCCCCTGAACTCTGCATATAAGTCCTTATATTCTTAAGAAGCACTTCAGGATCCACGGGTTTATCGATTATCGCTTTTACCGGCAATTCACCCATCTTGGATTTAGGATCAAGGCCTTCATCCTTACGCAATCCGGTCACAAGAATAACGGGGGTATTTTTTAAAGAAATATCCTGGGAAAGCGCCCGGGCAATTTCCGCGCCCTCATCTTTATAAGCCATAATCATGTCAAGCAAAATAAGGTCAGGCGACTCATGCTTTGCCTTATTAAAACCTTCCTCTCCGCTTAAGGCTTTTATCGGCTCATAACCGTTTGCCGATAATATAAGAGATATGGCCTCTACGAAGTCCGAATCATCATCAATGATTAATATTTTATTCTTCATATCCTATTTTAACGGTAATGTAAACTTAAAGGCATTTCCTTTCAGGCGCGGTTCAACCCATATCTTGCCTGAATGGCGCTCAATAATCTCTTTGGTGATAAACAAACCGATACCCGTACCCTTAACCTTTTCAGCCCCTGAATAAACAATGCGGCTGAATCTTTTAAAAAGTTTGCCTGTATCATCTTTTGCTATAGGTTGGCCATCATTATACACTTCTATCCCCACTTCGTCATCTGACTTTCTTGAAGAAATAAGTATCTTGCTTTGAGGTAAACCGTATTTAATGGCATTACTCAAGAGATTGTTTGCTACAATATGCATGAGGTCGCTATCAGCGTAAATCTTTATATTTGGCTCAATATTATTTACAATCTCCATTTTCTTTTCCTCAATCAACTGTAAAAAAGATTCATTTGAAATATCAAAGATATTTTCTTTCAGAAGAATCTCACGCTTATTTATGCGCATTTCTCCTTTTTCAACCCTGCTTAAAGACAAGAAGTTCTTTACCGTGTCCGCAAGATAATCTATGTTACGGGCAATAGACTTAATAGTCTTCTCTTGCGCCTCATTGATCGGTCCGAGTATAGCCTTCTGCAATGAATAAACATTTAGCACAACAGAAGAAAGAATCCCTTTGAGTTCATGCGAGACAAAACCTATTAAATCCAGATACATCTTGTTTAATGTCTCAATCCTCTCCTTGGATTCTTTAAGGCTGCGCTCGCGCTGGTTGATATCCTCTGCCATCCGGTTAAAAGACTTTACCAGTTCGTTAAACTCGCTTACCATTGCCTCTTTCTCTATTTTATAGGAAAAATCCCCCTCAGATATCTTCCTTGTTGCCCCTAAAAGATTTACCAGCGGCTTTGAGATCCTGTGGGCAAGAAGATAAGAAATAAGCAAGGCCAAAGACATGCTCACTGCTACAAATATCAGGAAGGCCGCAAAAAACGCAACCTTTAAATCAAAATACGGTTTCTCTAATATGCCTACATAAAGTATGCCGATAATATTCCCCGCAATATCCTTAATCGGCTCATAAGTAGTAAAATACCAGTCAGTGACAACAAAGGCCCTATCTCTCCAGGAGCCGCCGTTTACGACAACTTTATCATAAACTTCTTCTGAAACACGCGTGCCTACCGCCCTTTCCCCTTTTTCGTTTAAAACATTTGTGGCAATCCTGATATCATCCTGGAATATCGTCACCGTCCCTACGGGCTTATCTTTATAAATTTCATTCTCAAAAACAAGCTCGCTTATCTTATCGACCAAGTTGAAATTCCGGTTGATTATCTTTCCGGCATACCGGACAGATACCAAAGATCCATCCTCTGAGATAACCGGTATTGCGTATTCTAAGGCGATAACGCTATTTAAAACCTTTTTATTTGATGGCCTTGCCCTGGGGGTATCTTTAATTGAAATCCTTAACCTCTCGGGCAATTCAGGATAAATACCGCTTAACTCTTCCGGGCAGATAACCCGGCTTGCCCCTAACCCAACTTTCTTAAGGAATACCTCTTTGACAATTTCACTCTTTACCGCGTCATCCGGGCCAACTTCAAAAACATAATCCCATCCCAATATCTCTTTAGCCTTGCCTAAATCATCGGTAGATCCCAGTATTCTTAAAGACCTTCCGATATCATCCAGCTCATCCCTGTAAATTGCCTCGGCATTCCTTATTGCTTTTTTAACTGTACGGTGGGCCCTTTGTATAATCTTATTCTGAATTATATAAGAATCAAATATGATACTTAATAATCCGATAATAACGATAACCAAAGAAAAAGCTAGGAAAATCTGCGTTTTTAGGCTGGACTTTCTCATATCGGAAAAGGTTAATACTTTATTTATTGCGAGGCTTACCTATCCATTTACCGCGCTTAAGATACGAAGTATGCAAAAGCTTATGGCTTAAATGCCCGCAGGGGCCTTCAGTAAGAAACTCTTTATATATCTCTTTTACAATAGGATTCTCATGCGATTTACGCAAAGGCAACCCCTCATCTTCAGCATAGACAGCCTTTGCGCGCGCTTCTCTTATTTTAGGGCCGGTGGGAATAGGCTGGCCGCCGCCGCCAAGGCATCCTCCGGGACAAGCCATTATCTCTATGAAATGATAGTCGTTAAGTTTACCGGCGCAAAGCATATCCATAATCTTCTTGGCATTTGCAGTCCCGTGGCCCACCATTACCTTTAAAACTGCACCTTCTAAAAACTTCCATTGAGGAACCGCCTGATTTATAGGAAGTTCGGCTTTTCGTATGCCCTCCATCCCTCTTACCGGAATAATCTTCAAACCATCAAAAGGAACTTCTTTCCCAGTAACTATTTCATAAACAGTCCTGATAGCCGCTTCCATAACTCCTCCTGTAGCTGCAAACACAAGCCCGGCTCCTGAGCCTATCCCTAGAGGATCATCAAAACTAGATTCAGGCAGGTTAGGTAAATCTATCCCGCACTCTTTTATCATCCCAGCTAGCTCCCTGGTAGTTAAAGCATAATCTACATCTTTAAACCCTGAAGCATTCATTTCCGGCCTTTCGCATTCAAACTTCTTAGCTGAACAGGGCATAAGTGATACTGAAACTATACTTTTAGGGTCAATATTGTTTTTCTTCGCATACCATGTTTTTACGATTGCGCCAAACATCTGTTGCGGGCTTTTTGCCGAAGAAAGATGCCCAAGCCTATCCGGATAAAAATGTTCGATAAACTTGACCCATCCCGGAGAGCAGGATGTAAAAAGCGGCAGCTTAACAGACTTATCTTTATCTACGAGGGCGGATTTAAGCCGCATTAATAATTCCGTCCCTTCTTCCATAATCGTAAGATCAGCGGTAAAATTTGTATCAAAAACCTTATCAAAACCTACTCTCTTAATCGCTGTATTAAGCTTTTTTGTCACGCTTGTCCCCGGTTCAAACTTAAATTCCTCCCCAATGGCAGCGCGTGGACTTGGGGCAGTTTGTATAATCACATGTTTATCAGGGTTCTCTATCGCCTTCCAAACCTCTTCAGCCGGATCTTTTGCTTTAAGCGCCCCTGTCGGGCAACGATTAATACACTGCCCGCAATTTATGCATATTACTTCATTAAGCGGCATATCAAGATACGTCCCTATTTTCGTCTCTGCTCCCCTATCTAAAGCCTCCAAAACACCTACTTCCTGAAGGTCTATGCAAGTCCTGACACACCTGCGGCACAAAACGCATTTATTCATATCCCGTACAAGAGCGTAACTGGATTCGTCTTTCTTATATTTTGGTCTATCTATATGGCCAAATTTATAAGAGGTTACCCCGTACTCTTTTGCCAAGGCCTGAAGCTCGCAGTTATTATTTCTTGCGCAGGAATAACATTCACCGTAATGGTTTTTCAGTAAAAGCTGGATTATATTACGCCTTGCCCTTCTTACCGTTGGAGAATAAGTTTTTACTTTTATAGGATTAAAAATCGGGTAAGAACATGAAGCCTGCAAAGTGCGCTCCTTATCCACCTCGACAATACAGACCCTGCAGACACCGGCAAGGCAAAGGTCGTCATGCTGGCAAAGAGTAGGTATCTTTACGTTAATTTTCTTAGCAGCTTCAAGTATAGTCGTCCCCATAGGCACAGTTACTTCCATATCATCGATACTAACTGTTACGGTCCCGCCTATAGAGCCCTTCTCTACTTCCAGAGCCTCCTGTCTTCTCTGGCTTACAGGAGCCCTTGATGTATCATGCCCGAATTCTTTTATATTATCCATTAAAAACTTTCTCCTTTTTGGTTACCTTAGATAATTTATATTCGTTTTTAAAATTATTAATTATTGAAACAAACGGCTTAGGGGCTGATTGGCCTAAACCGCACTTTGAAGCAAGCTGCATAGTCTCTGATAGAGATAAAAGGTCATCTAAGTATTCCTTAGGGCATTCTCCTTTTTTAATAAGGGATAACCCTTCAAATAAGACCGGTATCCCCTCCCTGCAAGGAGTGCATTGGCCACAGGACTCCTCTTTGAAAAATTGAAGGAAATTCTCCGCTACATCCATCATATTGCGGTTTTTTCCAAAAACAATTACTGATCCGCCGGTAGAGAAATCTTCAAAACAAATCTTTCTGTTGAATTGGGAAGCCGGGACACACTCTCCCGAAGCCCCGGCTGATACAGCTTTAACTTCTTTAGCTCCTGCGATCTTTAACAACTCTTTGATTGTAATCCCATACTCAACTTCATATACACCCGGCATCTTGCAATCACCAGAAACGCTCACTAACTTTGTGCCTGATGATTTCTCCGTTCCAAAAGACTTAAACCACTCTGCACCTTTTTTGATTATATGAGGTATGTTTACAAACGTCTCTACATTATTAACGATTGTCGGGAATCCGTTGTATCCTGTATTTACCGGAAAAGGGGGCCTGTTTCTGGGTTCTCCGCGATTACCTTCAAGAGACTCAATAAGGCCGGTTTCTTCTCCGCAGATATATGCCCCCGAGCCTAACCTTATTTCAATATCGAAATAAAACCCCTTTTTCCCCAATATATCTTTACCAAGTGTTTCTTCTTTACGCATGCCTTCTAAAACCTTATTTAATAAAGGCATAAAAGATTTATACTCGCCTCTTAAGTACAAGAAACCCTTATCCGCTCCAGTTGCAAACGCGGCTATAATCATACCTTCAAACATAAGCTTAGCGTACTCAGAAAGAAGAATCCTATCTTTAAAGGTCCCGGGCTCCCCCTCATCGGCATTGCAAACTACGAATTTCTTCTTTGACTGTGCGGCTGCCACAAGGTTCCATTTAATCCCTGCCGGAAATCCCGCGCCTCCCCGGCCCCTTAAGCCCGAGCCTCTTACTTCACTTAAAACTTCTGTCCTGCCCATCTTAACTGCCTGCTTGATACCGGCATATTCTTCTATCTCGCTAAAAATTACAGCTCCCTTTCTTTTAGATTGCATATTATTCTCCTGTCGGCTCACTTTATTTTAATTTCTTAATGATCTCTTTGACTTTTTTTGCGGTTATGCTACCTACCAATTCATTATCTATCATGGCAGCAGGGGCCTTATCACACATACCTATGCAAGCGGTACGTTCAAGCGTTATCCTATTATCCTTAGTAGTTTCGCCGGATTTTATTCCTAAAGCCTTCTCAAATTCTTTTTCTATCTTCCTGCTTCCTGCCATTATATTAGATATACACTCACTTATACGTATTACATGCTTACCCTTTTTACGCGGAGTCAGAAAAGAATAAAAGGTAGCCACAGAATAAACCTCAACCGGATGTATGCCAAATTTATCAGCAAGAGCCTGCATATCGTTATCTGATATACAGCCTTTTCTGTCATGGATCCCTTGTAATTCCGGGATAAGCCCCGAACGCGCCTCATCACACACAAAAACACCTTTCTCTACTTTTCCTACAGCGCATTGCTTTGCCATATTCTATGCTCCTTTGCTTTATTTTAATATCTCGTTGACTTTATCAATAAGGCGCTGGGGGCTTACCGGCTTCTCCAGGAAATCAGTACACGGAAGCACTTCATCGCACTTGCCGTAATCATAACCGGTAACCTTGCTTACTCCGCTTAACATTATTATAGGCGTAGCTATACCTTTTTTCTTCAGCCTTGCAGCCAAGGCAATGCCATCATCTGCTTCCTGCATCATTATATCTAAAAAGATAATATCAAAAGTAGTGCTTGAAATTTTATTTTCGGCATCTTTTACATCATTTGACATAGTTACTGTATGACCGTTCGCTTCCAGCACTGCCTTTCCAGCCTCAAGAAACTCTCTGTCATCATCCACCATTAATACCTTTGCCATAATGCCCCCTCTTATTTGGTTTTTTCCATTACATTCACAAAATAAATCAGGTTTTCCAGCTCAATCTCTAAATTTACGTTATTTACAATACACCCTTCGGGGCTTTTTAGCCTTAAGGGAGCAAAATTAAGTATGCCTTTGATGCCTGTAGCACAGATAATATCTGCTACCTCCTGGGCAGCGATATCCGGAACCGCAAGCACAGCAATCTTTATTCCTTGGGATTTAATGAATCCTTTTACTTCTTCCAAGGGCAAAATAGGCACCGAGGCAGACCGGTTAGCCTTTGCCGGGTCAATGTCAAAACCTGCGATTATCTTTATGCCTTCTTTTTCAAAACCCCTGTAACGCATAAGCGCTGAACCTATATGGCCTGCGCCGATAACAATAACTTTCTGCAGACGGTCTTTGCCGAGGATACTGTTTAACTTTTCAAGCAAAGCCTCAATCTGGTAACCGCCTTTTTTGTTCCCGGATATGCCAAAAACAGAAAAATCTTTTCTGACTACAGCAGCGGTAACCCCTACGGCATCAGCAAGGTTATCCGAGAAAACTTTCACAAAACCCAAAGCTTGCAGCCTATAAAGAGCATTTTTATATCTTGAAAGCCTGATAATGCAATTTTTAGTAGTAATCATAATGTTATATTTTTCACAATAAATAATAATATAACATTGCCCCTTGTTTTGTCAAGAATTTTTTAGTTTCGGCGGAATTGTTTTTTTTGGAAAAATTTAGTTCGTGCCTTTTGGTGGGGATGCTTATTTTTTTGGCTACGGAACCTGGTTGTATCTTTGCGGCTAAGGCTTAAATCTGCTATAAACTTTTCCGGAGTAATCTCAGGATGCTTTGATACTGGCAGGGTTAACCGGATAAGTTTCTCGATATCTCGGACATCTCTGCCCTGGTCGGGAGTAGCAAAAGAAATTGCATGCCCCTTATTACCTGCCCGGGCAGTACGTCCGATACGATGAACATAGTTTTCAGGGTCTTCCGGCAGATCGTAATTGATGACTGCTTCAATTCCATTTACATCGATTCCGCGAGAAGCAATATCAGTAGCTACCAGTACTTTATATTTCCCGGACTTAAAACCTTCCAACGCTTCCCTGCGCTGGCTAAGAGAACGGTTAGAGTGTATTTCAGCTGCGCTATAACCGCTATCTTTTATTGACCTGGTTATTTTACGCGCATTATACTTTGTACGCAAGAATAGGAGAACCGGGCCGTGGTATTGCGCAAGCAATTTCACTAATAATTTACCCTTAGCCTCTTTCTTAACGATAAATAGTTCCTGGGTAACATCTTTAGCCGTAGTCCCAGAGGGCGCTATTTCAACTGACACCGGAAGTTTCATATAGTTAGCTACTATATCAATTATCTCCTTAGGCATAGTGGCTGAATAAAGCATCGTTTGCCTATCTTTGGGAAGAAATTTTATGATCTTGTGAATCTGGGGCAGAAATCCCATATCTAGCATACGGTCTGCTTCATCAAGAACAAATATGTTAACTTCATTCGGTAAAAAATTCCACTGACTCATATGGTCGATAAGCCTGCCTGGGGTAGCTATAACTACTCGTGGGTTCCTGCGCAATGCCTGTACTTGAGGCGGCATAGGTGCGCCTCCAATGAGGCAAGCTGTCTTAATCCCGAATGAGCGCGCAAGCTCCTGGAAAACTTCGTCAATCTGGATAGCTAATTCACGGGTAGGCGCTAAAACCAAACCGATACCGTTTTTGTTGGCGAGGCGCTGAACCATGGGGATAGCGAAAGAGTGAGTCTTTCCGGTGCCGGTCTGGGCAATACCGATCACATCTTTACCTTCAATAGCCAAAGGAATGGTTTTAAACTGAATGGGGGTGGGAATTCTAAATTTTAGCTGGTCTAAAACGTTTAATATTCTTGGAGCGATACCCAAACCATAGAATGTAGGGCTAATAATTGCAGTGTTAAGCATACCTATGTTTTTTTCTGGCTTGGACATTTAACAATGCCGCCCTGAAGAGCCAAAAGGCGATGCACATGGCAGTACCCTTCGTGGTTATATATACTTAAGATATTGCGGCAATGCCTATATCTACAGATCCTGCCTTTTGCAGAAGTCTTTACTTTTTTCATACCATTTTGCCTTTTAAATGCAAAGCCCGGTTTTGAGCCGGGCTCTGCATTGTCTAGAGAAACTAAACCTTTGTTACGTTTACAGCCTGGTCACCCTTAGGGCCCTTTTCAATATCAAATTCAACTTCCTGCCCTTCAGCTAAAGATTTAAATCCTTCACCCTGTATAGACTTGTGATGCACAAATACATCACTACCTGATTCAGGAGTAATAAATCCGTATCCTTTTTGGTCGCTAAACCACTTTACCTTTCCTCTTGCCATTCTCTTATCTCACCCCCCTCACAATAAAAAAACCGTAAAGGTTAGTTAACTTCCCTCCACGGCTTTTAAGTTTTGCTAATCTTTAAAATACTACTTAATAAGCTTACCACTTTCTTGCTGTTTGTCAACTAAAAATTCCTTACCTCTAATTTAAGATCAAAAACCGATTTTCTCAATATTGGCCAACATTTTACTTCTAGCAGCAGCAGAAATAACCGGGACAGCATAGAAATACTTACGCAGAATTACCCTCATCCCGCAGAAGTTAAAGATTCCGAAATCTATTGATTTCTTTATTGCTGCTTTAATGCCTAAAAGATAATATGCGATACGCATCCCCCCGGTTGTCGAAAATATCATTACCTTTTTATCCCTAAGTAGACCTTTAGGTATTTTTCCGGCATAATCATAGGCAAAACCTTTTGTAAGAACGCGGT
>Ga0194112_10003334_pt1 | contig 22412 bp, 15 predicted proteins | sample TA2MahC400mmetaG_FD_146191 | JGI IMG/M metagenome (GOLD analysis project Ga0194112, IMG submission 146191) | Freshwater microbial communities from Lake Tanganyika, Tanzania - TA2015016 Mahale Deep Cast 400m | ecosystem: Environmental > Aquatic > Freshwater > Lake | place: Tanzania: Lake... | reverse complement strand
TCTGGCAAGCCCCCAGTTGAAGGCAAATCTGGCAGTTCCCGCGTGTTTTTTTAGAGCTTCGAGCTGTTTTTTGTTTGGGTCTAATTCTGTTTTATAGGCGCGGTTGATTTTCATTATTTTTGTTTTTTTGACCATCGACTGTCAAAAAAACAAGACATTTAACGCCTCCATTGCTTTCTTAGCTCTATTTTTAGCTCCTCTCCTCCCATATATTCTGGCACACATTGAAGTGACGACATCTGTAAAATCCTGCCATAAGTCGGAGGTTTCTTCTGTTTCTTCTGCAACAATCAACTTTCGCCCGTTTGAACGAAGCGTTGCTTCAATAAACTCGACACCAAATCTTGCCAGGCGGTCTTTATGTTCAACGAGGATGATTTTAATTTCAGGGTCTTCCAATAGTTGGGTAAGTTTCTTTCGCCTACCATTTAGTCCAGAACCAATTTCCTTTACTACACGTTCAATCCTCAATCCTCGTGCAGTTGCAAACTGTTTTAATCGTTCTATCTGACGAGTCAAGTCTGACAATTGGTCTTGAGATGAGACGCGAGCATAGATAACAACAGGCGAGTCTTCTGTTGGTTCATTTTCATAAACCAGAATCGTCTTTGTCGGCATCTGCGAAGCTTTAACAGGTAGCTTCCCGTCCCTAAACCAACGCCACGCAGTCATATAGCTAATCCCTTGTTTTTCAGCCCACTCGGATAATTTCATTTTTTATCACCAGTTATATTATACAATATTTATTAATATTTGTCAATATTATTTTTTACTGATGATAGCCCCCGAAAAAACTGAAACCGAAACAGAGGTTGTCCTCACTATGAGCGTTTATGACAAGTACGGCAATCCGATTTCCGATGCCAACGTGAAGATGAAAACCGACCTTGGAACGGTAACTTCCCCCGCAGAATCAAAAGGAGAAGGAAAATACACAGCGACTTTTAGTTCAGGAGGAAAAGAAGGAACAGCAAAGATTACGGCTTCTATCGAAGGCGGTCCATCGAAAACAGCGCAATTGATGGTTTACAAATACCCTCGCATCAAAGAAGGAGATATTACCCCGCTGATTGGAAAGATAGGAACCACATTCACTGTTACTGCCCAGGCTAACATCAGTGGGAATATGACCTTTAGCATTGGCGATATCCCGGGTATTCAAAACCACCCAATGGATGAGGTAAGCACAGGTAATTACAAAGGAACTTATACTGTGCCTACAGGAGTCGTAATTGATGTGGCTGATGCGCTAGTAACATTAAGTTTAGAGGATGATTTGGGAAATCTGGCAGAGCTAACGCTTGAACAGCATGTCGCCATAGACAACGTTCCTCCACCTACCCCCAAGAATTTACAGGTTGAAGGAGGGGGAATCTCACGCGAGAATGTGTCAAAGGCGGTTGTCATGGCTTCTGCAACACCCGGCCGCCAGGTCATCTTGACCGTGACGGACATTTCGGATGGAAAAAAGATAGGGGATTTCTCCAGTGTTGCAGGAAACGATGGTCAGGTAACCTGGACGTTAGATACCAAAAACTGGACTAATGAAGAGGTAAAAGAATATCGCTTCGAGGCGGCAGAAGCGCCAGACGCTGTTGGAAATGGTGGGGGAATTGCTCGTTTGACCGTGATTAGAGACATTCGTCCTAACACCGTGCTTTTGTTTGTTCGCCTGTCGCCTTCGGATATTTCTTATAAAACAGACGCCAGCCTTGAAATTACCATCGGATTTACAGAAAAACCGCCTACATCAGCGGAAGTGAAAATCACGCTAAGTCCGCCTATTACTTCAGAGCGCGAATACTTTTTGTCACTAAAACCTGATAAACCAGGTAGCTTGAACTTTAAGGCAGATGTACTTGGCTATTGGGAATACAACATTTCCTGGCCTGGCAATGCAGACCATCGTGACGCTGAACGCACCGGAAGTTTCGAAGTGGGACCTGGTAAAGCGGAACTGTCGCTTGAAAAAAAGATTGATAACGTCAAACCAGGGCAGGAGATTCTTTTCACTGGGCAACTGATGCTCCCAGGCCAACCGGCTTCCGATGAGCTAAAGAATCAGCCGATAAAAATGCAGATACAAAAGCCAGAAGTGGGGGCGTGGGAACAGGTTCCCGGTGAATTTCGGACTGACAAGCAAGGATACTTTGAGGCAAGTTTCATCCCTGACACAGACGGCGTATGGCAATTCCGCGCGGTGTGGGATGGGTTAAAAGATAAGAATGGACAGCAATTGTACAACTCGGCTGTAAGTAATGTTGTTGAAGTTACTGTGATATTTCCCTCCGGCAAAGTTGTTATTGCGGTAGGTGGCAATTCAAGCGAGTCATACTGGAAGGAAACGTTCCTCAAACTCGGAAGACATGTTTACGATGTCTTTAGCCGACGCGGTTTTCCAGCGGAGAATATCCGCTTTCTCAGTCCAGCGCCATCAGAGGCGCCTACTGATACACTTATCAGCAGAGATGCGCTCAAGGATGCTGTCCTCAACTGGGGAGCAAAAGGCCTGGGGCCAAACGAGAACCTGTATATCTACATGCTTTCCGACAATCTCAAAGACTCAGGTTTCATCCTGCAAAGCGGCGTACATGGTGTTGAGCGTCTGGATAAAAGCGATGTGCATGATTGGCTGAGTGAATTGAGTGACCGAAAAGTTAATGTGGTACTGGTCTTAGAAAGCTGTTATTCAGGCGAATATATTCAACACGTTCCTGCTAAAAAAGCCGAAGCGCGTCGCGTTTTCATCACCAGCGCCGAGGCAAGCAAACAGGCGGATATTATTCGCACTGATTCTTTCACGCAAAGGTTCTTCAACCGATTAGACCGTCGAGAAAATTTTAAAAGCGCCTTTGAGGAGACCAAAAAAGAGATGAGCTTTGCCCATTTCCGCAATACGCCGCAGGTTGATGAAAATAGTGATGGTGTCTCAAATAATTTGGAGGACATTAAAGCTCTTGATGGTCTGTTTCTTGGCGACCCGCGCATCCAGATGGGAGATAAACCGAATATAACGAATTGGAGCGAACCTCGGATTCTGGCAAAAGGGAAACACGAAGCCACAATTGAAGCGTTTATCAAAGGCGGTGGAGTCACTGCAAGCGCTGTTATCTTTCCCCCCGGCCATCGTGACGTGGCAGAGGTCAAGTCCTGGGAAGAACTGGAAGGGATTACCATTGAATTGGTCGGCGAAGAGAATACTGGCTATCGAGGCACCTATGACGGCTTCACTGAACCGGGAGAATACACCATCTTGATAACCGCCGAAAATATTGATGGCACTGCCATACCAGCCAGGACCGCTGTAACAGTCCCCGGCTCTTTGCTTCTGGGTGACGTGAACGGCGATGGCAAAGTGAAGTCCAACGACGCCGCCCTTGCTTTGCGGATAGCGGCAGGATTGGTGGAACCAACGCCTGAACAAATCTTGGCCGCGGACATGAACGGCGATGGCAAAATTAGATCAAATGATGCCTTTGCAATTCTTCGAAAGGCTGCCGGATTAGGAGCGCCGGCATTAGACAAACCTCCAACCTCCTTTTTCCCCCTTAATAAAGGGGGCCAGGGGGTTGTTAAGGGGGAATTGAGTTCGCAGGCGGAAAAAGCGGTAAAGATTAGCCTGAGCAAAGTAGAAGGTGTAGCAGATGACAATGTTCGAGTCCAACTCACAGTGGATAAACCATCCGCAATAGGAAGCGCAGATATTAGCATCGCTTATGACCCTGCGATTTTGACAGCCACTAATGTGGAAACTGATGGGAATGCTTTGTGGGCGGTGAATTTGAACAGTCCCGGACAGATTAGGTTAGCGACCGCAAATCTTGAAGTGTCTGCGGAACCTGTGCTGGCAACTATTTACTTCAAACTGCTCCAAGGGCAAAACTCACGGATTTCTGAAAGAAAGACGCGTATAGAATTGCAAGAAACCCAGGTCTTTGGGTTCGATACTCTAACTCTGACTGTTACAAAAATCACTGGCGAAATTACCTCACCGCTGATAACACCCGATAGGAACCTGTTAGGACAGAATTTCCCCAATCCGTTCAACCCGGAGACATGGATACCGTTCAGGTTGGCTGAAAATCTGGAGGTGAAAATACGAATTTACGACATTCAAGGCAGGCTGGTGAGAGAACTGGCTTTAGGCGGATTAGAGGCTGGAGTTTATGAACAGCGAGATAAAGCTGTACACTGGGACGGGCGGAATGAACAAGGAGAGCAGGTAGCAAGCGGAGTTTATATTTACCAGATGGTTGCAGACAAAAAAACCTTCACAAGACGAATGGTTATTTTAAAGTAGATTACACAGCAGACGATTACGAAAGTAGAACGTGCAGCCTTGCTCGTTCAGAAAACAAGCTGGCAGCATGTTCTACTGACAGCTTAAAGAGGAGGAGAAAGGTAAGATGAAAGTAAAATGTTTACTAATTTCCATTGTATTATTATCGTTCCTCCTTGCATCCTTTTCAAATGCGAAGGATGTTGGAGGGAATATCAACCTGGATACCGCCTGGACCAAAGCTGATAGCCCGATAGTTATAAGATTCAGCGTAGTCGTTTTTGATGGTGTTACGCTCACTATCGAACCGGGAGTTGAAGTGAGGTTCAAAAGTGGAACATCCCTTTTGGTAAGTGGTGCCTTATAGCAAAGGGAACCGAAAGCGAACCGATACTTTTTACCGGTGCGGACTCACAGGAGCCTGGCGCCTGGGGATATATATACTTTTCGCCCACCAGTGAACCCGCCACTTTCGACGATGACGGGAACTACACTGGCGGCGGCATCATGGAACACTGTATTGTGCAGTATGCCGGAGGAATGGATGTAAGCAACAAAGCTGCTATCAGAATAGAGAGTACAAGTCTGTTCATCCACAATTCCACCATTCGTGACAATCAAAGCAGAGGTATTGCTATCTGGGATAGCTCTGAAGTGAAGATTGATACCTGCACGATACAGGGAAATACGGCGTCTGACAGTGGCGGTGGGGTATATGCCAGCAATGGCCATGACCACACCACAGCAACGATAACGATTATAAACAGCACGATACAGGGGAACACGGCGTCTGGCAGTGGCGGCGGGATTTATGCTGACAGCGACGGATTTTCCGGTACTACGTTAACGATAATGATTACAAACAGCACAATACAGGGAAACACCTTGTCTGGCAGTGGCGGTGGAATATATGCTGACAGTGACGGCTGGTCTAACACTATAATAACGATAACAGACAGCGTGATACAGGAAAATACATCGTCTGGCAATGGCGGCGAGATATATGCTGGTATCCGCGCCTTTGCCAGCACCACGCTAACAATAACCAACAGCAGGATACAGGGTAACACAACGTCTGGCGAGGGCGGTGGGATATACACTTCTCAATCCAGCGCAACAATAACCAACAGCATAATACAAGGAAACACAGCCTGGAATATTGCCGCGATTAGGTATTCTGGGGACAAAGATTTCATAGGAAACCTTATCACGCAGAACACAACAACAGGGAGTAAACCCACATACACTGTTTACATTTCTGGCCATCCTAACTTCAACCAAAACGATATCTATGGAAACATTGCCGGTTACGAGCTTTATAACGGCAACGATAATACAAGCGCCCTCCTCAATGTAACAAACAACTACTGGGGGATAACGGACGAGTTTGAAATTCTATCTAAGATTTACAGCTTCATCAACGACCAAAGCAAGGGAATGGTGGAGATTAAGCCGTGGCTCGATTCGCCCGTCTGGCCGGTCATTGGGGCGATACTAAAAATCAAGGAACAAAGCGGGTACGTTGGAGATGAAATTGAAGTCAGTGGAGCAGGTTTCGAAGCAGACGAGCAGGTGAGCGTAAAGCTTGGTTCTGAAGAGGTGTTGGTCAAGGCAGCGGATGATGGAAGCTTCACAGTGAAATTGAAAGTCCCAATGTTGTATGGAGGGAAGCATGTCCTGAGTGTAGAGGGAAGCAGCGGTCAGAAGGTTGAGAAGCAGTTTGAAGTGAAGAGCAGATTGAAGACCATTACACCGAGCGAAGCGCCGGTTGGGAGCACCATCAAGGTGATAGGCGATGGATTCGCTCCGAATGCCAGGGTATCAGTGATGATTGGTGGTGAGTCAACTTCTGTCCTCAAAGGGAGTGAGGCAAACTCCAATGGAGAGTTATCTGTAGACGTAGTGGTTCCCGGCGTCAAGCTTGGAACTCAGGAGTTAATGGTGAGCGACGGTCAAAGTGAGGCAAAAAACACAATTCAAGTAATTAAAAACGGAGAACCCACAAAAACCTGTGTTTCATCAGAATTTAAAGCAAAAATCTCCCTGACGCAAGGCGTCAACATGATTTCCTTACCTCTTTCTCCCGCTATTCCTTACACCGCTTCCACACTGGCTGACGCGCTCAATTCCACTATTGTCATTCAGGTGAAAGATGGTCTTTTTGACGCCTATGTTCACGTGAATCGAATCGGTAATGACTTTGATATCCAGATGGGGAAAGGATATATCGTCAATCTCACGGAAGCGCAAATCTTCGAGATTACTGGAAAACCCTGGGGAGAGCCTGTGCCTGTCGCGCCGTCCATAAGCATTCCTGCAGAACCGTGGGCATTCGTCATTGCCGGGCAAGTTGAGGGGGAAGTTCCAGAGGGTGGAAAATTGCTTGCCACCAACCGGCGAACCAAAGAGAGCATCATCGTTCCCATTTCCACATCAGGGCAATTTACGGCGGCGTTTGTGGATATGAGCAGAAAAAGCGTGGTGGTGGCGGGTGACGAGCTCATCACTCAAATAATTAGCAGAGGCAATACACCGCTGACGGAAGCCAAAAGGCACATCATCTCTCGCGAACAGATTGCGAACGCTTATTTACTGACTAATCTTTCCGCCAAACCAGAGCAAAACCGGTTATTACAGAACTACCCCAATCCGTTCAACCCGGAGACGTGGATACCGTTCCAGCTTGCCGAACCTGCTGATGTGACTATCCACATTTTTGGTCAATATGGCAGGAAAGTGCGTTCTCTTTCTTTGGGACGCCAAGACGCTGGAATGTATGTGCAGAGAGACAGAGCCGCTTATTGGGACGGGAAAAATGAACATGGCGAAAAAGTGGCAAGCGGAGTGTATTTCTATGTGTTGAACGCGGGACAATTTCAAGCGGTGCGGAAGTTGTGTGTGGTGAAGTAGAACATGCCGTGCTCGTCCGAGAATCGGACTGGCTTGTTAGGTCGGGTAGCGCTTTGCGTATACCCGACCTACGATTAATAACCTTTTGAAGGAGGGAAAAAATGTACAAAAGATTTTTCATAATTACATTACTCTTATTGAATGTATGGCTAATGCACCCCGTAACATCCATAGCACAAGAAGGCAGAATCACGTTTGATGAATTAGGAATTGCCCTTTTCACCCTGAAACCAAAGGAAAAGAGGGATTTTCAAATTATGCTTTTGTCGGGTGATACCTCTTCTGGCCCAATAGCAGGCGCAAACCACGAGGTTAAACTGACGGTTGCTAAAGGGGAATCATTCTCCGGCACATTCCGTCTTCACGCCGTGGGTTGTGTTGTGGATTATCGGGTTAGCGTAAACGGAATACAATTGTACCAAGAATCCCCTTGCGGTATAGATAGGAAAATTTCTCTCCCTTCAGGATTACTAAATGTGGGAGAGAATACATTAACTCTGGAGAACTTCGATTCAATGGATGAGATGGGTGTACTTAATGATACCTATTTTGAATTTAAGGTTGTGACGTTGCCAATAGATAGCGTCAGCTTTGCAGATATTAACGTAGAAACCTTTATCGTTAAGCCCAAAACCAGTAAGGATATTAAATTTGTTCTCCTTAAGTATTCAGGTGCCGCCGGCACATTTCGCCTTCACGCGATTGGTTGTGTTGTGGATTATCGGGTTAGCGTAAACGGAATACAATTGTACCAAGAATCCCCTTGCGGTATAGATAGGAAAATTTCTCTCCCTTCGGGGTTACTAAACGTGGGAGAGAATACATTAACTTTGGAGAACTTCGATTCAATGGATGAGATGGGTGTACTTAACGATACCTATTTTATCATTCCGGGCGTTTTTGGCTCTTTAGACGAAAATTCTCCCCCTTCATCTCCCCCAAATATATCGCCAGCTAACCGTTCTGATAATGTTTCTGTCACACCCACCTTGAATGCCTCGGTGTTTTCGGACAAAGATGCGGGCGATACACATAAATCGTCACAATGGCAGATTACGACTAAAGCCGGTGATTACACAAGTCCTGTTTACGATAGCGGCGTGGACGCTAAAAATCTGACGAGCATTACAGTGCCAAAAGGTAAGTTAGATTATGTTACAGTGTATTACTGGCATGTCAGGTATCAGGATAGCAAGGGCGCATGGTCAAACTACTCTGAGGAAACGCGTTTTACAACTAAATTGACAGGAAACGATGTATATACAGCAACACTTGCTCTCAAAAAGGGAATCAATATAATCTCTCCACCCTTGAATCCCGATACCCCTTACACCGCCTCCACGCTGGCTGTTGCGCTCAACGCAACAATTGTTATTCAAGTGAAAGATGGTCTTTTTGACGCATACGTCCGCGCCGGTTCAATTGGCACTGACTTTCCCATTCAAATGGGGCAAGGATATATCGTCAATCTGATGGAGGCAAAAACTTTTAACATCACAGGAAAGCCTTGGGGAGAGCCTGTTCCCGTTGCGCCATCTACCAGAAACCGAGTTTTTCCCAAAAACTCGGTTTCTGTTGAACCATGGGCATTTGTCATCGCCGGGCGGATAGAAGGAACAGTCCCGGATGGCGGACGGCTGCGTATTATCAACTTGCACACAGGAGAAAAACTCATCGCATCTATCTCGCCGTCGGGTGAATTCACGGCGGTTTATATTAATCTGAACCGGCACCCCGTTATCGCTCAAGGAGATGAAATTATCCTTCAGCTCATTGGAATGGGCGGCGTATCCTTGACAGAAGCCAAACGATACATCATATCGCACCAAGAGGTAGCCCAAGCTTATTTGATTACACACCTTTCCACCAAGATTGAACAAACAACCGTGTTACAGAACTACCCCAATCCGTTTAACCCAGAGACGTGGATACCGTTCCAGCTTGCCGAGCCGGCTGCTGTTACCATAAATATCTGCACTGCCCACGGACAGCTTATTCGCACGCTTGGGCTTGGACAGCAGAACGCGGGCTTCTATGTTAATCGATCCAAGGCTGCTTACTGGAACGGAAGGAATGAAGCAGGAGAAAAAGTCGCCAGCGGAATCTACTTTTACCAGCTAAAAGCAGGAGATGTTACAGCAACACGGCGGATGGTGATTGTCAAATGAGTTTTGCAATAAAGTAGAACGTGCAGCCTTGCTCGTTTAGAACAAGCTGGCAGCATGTTCTACAGTAAAACGTGCAGTGCTCGTCCGAGCATCGGACCTTGCTCGTTGTTGGCAGCATGTTCTACTTGCTATTATACAAGGAGGTCACAAACATGAAAACGTTTTTACTGGTAACGATTTTGATCATTTCTTTTATGCTCAACGCAGACGCCTTGACTACATCTGGCGTCATCTCAAAGGAAGAGACCTGGTCAGGTGAGGTAATCCTGACTGGGGATGTTACAGTAACTGGAAAACTAACTGTTCTCCCAGGAACAGTCATCAAATGTAAGCCTGAGTCTGATGACCAGAAAAGTGGCGCTGATGGAAACCTCATCGAGCTTATAATTGACGGTGAAGAACTCATTGCCTCTGGAACTGAAGAGAAGCGCATCGTCTTCACCTCCGCCGCCGGGACGCCGGCAAAGGGCGATTGGTATGGCATCAGACATCTCAGAGGAATTGTCACCCTTCAATATTGCGACGAGAGCTTCGGTGTCACCGGCTATCGTGCGGAAGTCTACAAACCTAAAAAAGTGGAATATTGTAGTTTCAAGGACAACAGCGACAAAGGCGTCTCGCTTGCAACGTCATCTGTGTTGACCGATTGTAATTTTGCCGGCAACTCCATTGGCGTTTATTACGAAAAGGAGACCACCTTAGTGCGCCTGGAGAGATGCGAGGTGAAAGGGAATTCATCAGATGGCGTTTCAGGACAGGGCCCGATACGCTTGGAGAACTGCACCATCGTTAGAAACGGCGGCGCAGGGGTCGTCGTGGGCTGGGACCACACCACAGCTACAGTCAGTAACTGCACAATCACTGGAAACGGCAGTTCAGGGGTGAGTGTGGTCGGCAGCTACAGTACGGTCAGCGTCAGCGGCTGCACAATTGATTACAACAATGGCGCAGGAGTGACTAGTTGGACTGTATCCGTAACCGATTCAATCATCACAAACAATAGCACAGGTGTTTCCCTCGTTGTTACAGGCGTGATGGGTATTACAAGGAACGTGATTTCGGAGAATGGAATCGGCGTTGAAAAAATATCTTGGGAAAAACTTGAAGGGCTTACAGGAAACGATATATTCGGCAACCTCATGTATGAGCTGAAAAATACGCGCGAAGGAGAAGTCATCGCCAATGACAACTACTGGGGCGAGCCGACAACGACAGAGTTGATTAACAAGGTTGCTAACTTCTCTACGATTTATGATAAACAGGATGACCCAAAAGTTGGACCGGTGACCATCTCAACATACCGAACGGAACCTATGCCTCCGACGCCTACAATTAAAACTGTTAGCCCAGATTCTGGCAGTGTTTCCGGAGGAACGCGGATAACGATGACGGGAAGCCGTTTTGTCGCTGGCGCAACCGTAACTGTCGGGAGTAAGTCTGCAACGGAGGTCAGCGTCGATTCGGAGACGCAGATTACCGCAACCGTGCCTGTTGGAACCGTCGGTCCAGCGGACGTCACCGTCACCAACCCGGATGGTAAGAGCGCCTCAAAAAAGGCGGGATTTGTGTATGTGGAAGGACCGCCGCCTTGCTCCGGCATCTATCAGATTGATATAGCTTTAACAACGGGAGTGAATAGCTTTTCCCTGCCGTTGCGCCCGGAGACACCTATCACTGCATCGCAGCTTGCAGAGGATTTGGGTTCTACTATTGTAATACGCGTTCAAAATGGTCAATTCGACGCTTACGTGCATGACGGAAAGATAGGTACTGACTTTCCCATCGAGGTCGGCAAAGGGTATATCGTCAACCTGCGTGAAAATCGAACCTATCCCGCGAAGGGACGTCCCTGGGGAACGGAAGTTCCAGCCGCGCCGACAATGCCAAACAATAGCACATGGGCATTCGTCATCGCCGGGTTGATAGAAGGAACAGTCCCGGATGGCGGACGCCTGCGCATCACCAACTTGCGCACGGGAGAAAAACTCGTTGTGCCACTTCCATCGGTAGAGCAAGCCGCCAGCTTGCTACAGAACGAGCTGGCAGCACGTTCTACAGTGCTTGAGAAAAACGAGCTGGCAGCACGTTTTACTGCGGCGTTTGTGGATATGAACCGGCGTCCCGTTATTGCAGAAGGAGATGAGTTCATAATCCAACTCATCGGAATGGGTGGCGTATCCTTGACAGAAGCCAAACGATATATCATATCACATAAAGAGCTCGAGCAGGCTTATTTGCTGGTATATCTTTCCACAAAGATCAAACAAACAATATTGTTGCAGAACTACCCCAATCCATTCAACCCTGAAACGTGGATACCGTTCAGATTGGCTGAGAATCTGGATGTTAAAATACGGATTTACGACCTGAAAGGCAGGCTGGTGAGAGAACTGGCTTTGGGCAGATTAGAGGCTGGTAGCTATGTGAGCAAAGGGAAGTCAGGATATTGGGATGGTAGAAACGAACAAGGCGAGCAAGTAGCAAGCGGTGTCTATTTTATTGAGTTGCGAGCAGGAAGTCAATCCTTCGTCAGGCGTATGGTCATGATGAACTGAGAATCGGGTTGACAACCCATACTACTTCTAAGTCATCCCGATTTATAGTTCGGTATGACTTAGAGTATTGATATACTCCCGAATCTTTGCCAAAACAGTTGCTAAATTCACAGGGTGAATATCCGCTGGGTAGGCTGTATCTTAATGCAATACTTCACCCGTATGCTTATGGTGTGGGAATGTGCTAATGTGAGCGTGATGAGGTCGATTGTTCCTTCGCAAGCTCAGGACAGGCTTAGGCGAAAATTCTGCGGTCAGCAGAATAATAACCGTAATAATACCGCTCCTCGTAAATTTTATAGTCATCGGTAACTTGCAAAAGAATTTCGACGACGAGACGCGTGCCATCGATAAAATTCAACCGTGCTTTAATTATCTCTTCATAAACGGCGACATCAGGTGATGAAAGAAAAACGTTATCTGTATTAATGATGTCCGCGTGCTCGTACATGGTCGAATAGAAATCCCAGTAATACCGTTCAATCAGCCATATTGCCATACAATTGATACCGCCTTATTCGATTTTCTTTAAGCGCTCTGACGAAAGCGGCATACGAGGTATCCCAAGCAAACCAATCTATTTCATCAGGTGCGTCTCTATGGTCAGGATATTTATCAAAAAATGCTTCGCTCGACATCTGATACTTCCGCTCAAACTGAAGTATATCTTCAAGAAGCATGCGGGCAGTAGAAAACGGCGTTACGTTTTTAAAAACCTTCTTCGCTTCCTGTGGGGAAGGAAGAGGGTTGGGTAGTCTCATCATCATGGACATAATTTGAACCTCATTAATTTCATACAAAGGATAAAAAGGTTATAATCGCAACTCCTTTGGATTTTTGATAAGTCGCATCTGTACTTCGTCCGATTGAGAAATGAAAAAATCAATTAACGCTCGAACCATTAAAGAAGCTGGGATTCCAATTTCTTTGATGGCATTCAATCGCTCTTCATCAATGCGGACAACAAGATTTTTGTCTTTTTTCGGCATCTACGAACACCTCATAAAAAATTATATCATATTTTTATATGTGACGCAATGTAAATTTTTGTATTGACATCTAAAGACAATTTCGTGATAATAATGTCAAACCAAATCGTAGGGACGCGCCTATGTATGCGCCCGAATGCCGGCAGACGCATAGGTCTGCCCCTACGAGTTAAAATTATAAAGAGGAATAATTTCCTCTTCTTTTCTTTATGATGGAACTTTTTCTTTTAGAGATTGTCCTGAACTTGTCGAAGGAAAAAGAAAAAGTTTGGGAGGAAGTAAGGCAATTATGAAAATAAAATACAAAACATCAAGCATAAACTATATATCCTTAATTATAACTCTTGTTATGTGGTGTTGGGCTATTGATTCCGCATTAGCAGAAGAGTGTCTTGATCTCATTGTAGATGGAGGAGATGTTACCGTTAATGGTAGATGTTTCAGGGCATCATATTCGTAAAGAATGACGGTAAGTTGACTATCAACGGAGATACAACCGCTCAAGCGGTACTCATCCAATGGGGACAATGTATTATAAATGGTAATTTGGATGTAGCTGACTATATCACCGTTCAGGCAAATCCGACAGGAACGATGACTGTCAATGGAGATGTGTCCGCTAACCATATATCGATTGAAGGTGGCACATTAACTATAAATGGCACTCTATATGATGTCTCACAAATAACCATTCAATCAGGAAGTTTGACTGTATCCACAAGCGGTTCTTCTAAAGAACAACCAATCGAAAGTGTCATAGTCGAATCAGGCGAACTACACCTCTGCGGCAATTGGTTTGTCAATGACATGAGGATTAACAGCGGTGTCATCTATGTCATTCCGTGTACTGGTTCGCTCGAAGGTTCAGGAACATTCTTCCTTGAATGCAACCAACTCACGATTGAAGCAGATGGAGCAATCAACGCTGATGGCACCGGTGGGGACGCGCGCGGGATTGGTGCTGATGGTCATGATCGTCCGGCAGGAGGTGGCTATGGCGGTAAAGGTGGGGATGGAGATTTTTCGGAGACAGGAGGCAAAACATATGGTGATAATTTTTCCCTGACAATAGAGATGGGCTCGCGCGGAGGTAATAGTTTCTTCTTCCCAGATGAAGGTGGTAAGGGCGGCGGAAGCATATCCATTATTTCAACAGGTGATGTTGTTATCTATGGCAGGGTGACTGCTAATGGTGGCAATGGTTCTTCTGGTACCGCCAGCAGTGGAGGCAGCGGCGGCAGTGTGCTGATTTATAGCCCCAATCTCGAACTCACTGGCTCCATTGCAGTTAATGGTGGTATAGGACATAAGGCTGGCAGTGGTTATGGTGGAGGTGGTGGTGGAGGCGGACGCATTAAATTATTCTATGTAACTGGCATCAAGGGCGTAGTCGGTAAACTCAGTGTCAATGGCGGTTCTGCAGGTGCGCCCAGTTCCCAACCCGGTCAAAACGGAACTATCTGGACAGATGCTATACCGAATCCACCTGAATTGATTGCGCCGGAGGATGGGGCTTCATTAGCTAATTACAGACCGACTTTTCGGTTTAACGTCATTGATGCCAGTATAGATACAGATAATAGAGACGACGATTTAGGCTGCAGAGTCGAGTTGAGTACGGATAACTTTGCGACGATTTACAAGATATACGACCAGAACGTCTCTCTATCGGGTTGGTCAAAATTTTCCTATAAATCAGGCGATGACGCTGAATTTACCCCAACCGAGGATTTGCCTCAAGGCGTTTATCAATGGCGGGCTGCCGTTCGTGATAAAAGCGTCAAAAGCAAGAACTCCTTGGTTCAGTCATTTACGGTGGGAACTCCACCCTTGATTAGGGTGGAAGCGCATCCTTCGAGTTTGCCACCCGATGGCAAATCAACATCTCTCATCACTGCTACCGTTACCTCACCCGAGGGCAAGCCAATAACGGATGAAATTATCGAAATGAGCGTTGATGACAGCGGCAAGATAAGCGAGGTCACGAACAAGGGCGATGGCACATACACGGCGACCTATACAGCGGGGGACAAAACGGGGACTGTAACCATAACTGCGAAAGCGACAAAAGCAAATGTTTCTGCTACAGTAGAATTGACGTTGACATCACCGGTCATCTACCAAACCGAATTTTCCCTCACAAAAGGCATCAACATGATATCCCTGCCCCTAAGCCCCGAGACTCCTTACACCGCTTCCACACTTGCCGCGTATCTTAATTCCACCATTGTCATTCAGGTAGATAATGGAAGATTTGACGCCTATGTTCGCGCTGGTTCAATCGGCACTGACTTTCCCATCCAAATGGGGCAAGGATATATCGTCAATCTGATGGAAGCGCAAACCTTCGAGATTACTGGAAAACCCTGGGGAGAGCCAGTGCCTGCTGCGCCATCTACCAGAAACCGAGTTTCTTCGAGAAACTCGGTTTCTGGTGAGCCGTGGGCATTCGTCATCGCCGGGCATATCGAAGGAACAGTCCCGGACGGAGGATGCTTGCGTATTACCAACTTGCGCACAGGAGAAAAGCTCGTTGTGCCACTTTCATCGGTAGAGCAAGCTGCCAGCTTGTTACAGAACGAGCTGGCAGCACGTTCTACAGTGCTTGAGAAAAACGAGCTGGCAGCACGTTTTACAGGCGAGTTCACTGCGGCGTTTGTCGATATGAACCGGAGTCCCGTTATCGCAGAAGGAGATGAGTTCACAATCCAACTCATCGGAATGAGCGGCGTATCTTTGGCAGAAGCCAAACGATATATCATCTCACACAAAGAGCTCGAACAGGCTTACTTGCTGGCACACATCTCTGCAAGGGTTGAAAAAACAACGTTGTTGCCGAACTACCCAAACCCATTTAACCCTGAAACGTGGATTCCATATAAACTCGCTTCAGATGCTGTTGTTAGAATTGCGATTTACGACATCAACGGCGCATTGGTGCGTCAACTAAGTTTAGGATATCAAAAAGCTGGATATTATGTAGATAGACTCAACGCCGCTTACTGGGACGGAAGAAATGCATTAGGAGAAAAGGTCGCCAGCGGACTCTATTTTTACCAGTTCACTGCAGGGGATTTTATAGCGATGCGACGGATGGTAATTTTAAAGTAACCCTACGACAAATTTAAAAAATCTCTATACAAAAGAAGGAGGTAACTTTTGGCAATAAATCTTTTCGACCGCGTGCTAAAAATATTGGGACGGCATTATGCAGAGGCGTTTCTCAGGTTAGCTTTTCCTAATCAGGAACTTCAACTGGTTGGGACGCTTGAGAATGTCGAAATCACGCTACCAGACCGCCGCAGCGACTTTCTGCATCAGTTGAAGGCAGGAGATGAAGAATATTTGCTTCACTTTGAATTTCAGCTTGAACACAAAACCGATTATCCCCGTGATGTATTTACTTATTCAGGTGGACTGACAGACCAACATAAAAAACCGGTAATCTCCATTGTTTTATACCTTGAACGGCGTGAAGCAGAAATACCACATGAATACCTCGTCAAGATTGGCGAACTGGTCATCCATCGGTTCACCTATCCTGTCTTAAAGTTGTGGGATTACGAGGAAGCCATCCGTTCTGGACAACTGCGGGAATTTGCTCCGCTGTTGGTGATGTTGGCAAGAGAGAAAACCGAAGCGGTTTTGCAGCAGGAAAAAACTCTTATTTTGCAGGAAAGCGACCCGCATAAACGGGCAGATTCCTTGGCGACAGCAGTGATGATAGCGTCGCGTTATTTTGATATTTCTTGGTTATGGGAATTTTTCAAAGAGGAGGTGGAACAAATGCGTCAGTCTGGTTTTATCACCGATTGGATAGAGGAAGCGGAAGCGCAAGCGAGTGAGCGTGGACTTCAGCGCGGACTCCAGCAAGGACTCCAGCAAGGACTCCAGCAAGGACTCCAGCAAGGACTTCAGCAAGGACTTCAGCAAGGACTTCAGCAAGGACTTCAGCAAGGGAAACAGTCGCTCCTTATCCAACAACTAACCGCCAAATTTGGCAAGCTCCCTGAAGCCATGGTAGAGCAAATTCGGGGGATAACCATAGAGGAACAACTTGACCAACTGGGCGTCCGTATCTTGACGGCAAAGAGCCTTCAAGAGGTAGGACTCGATGGCAGGTAACCAAACTTTTCTTCCAAACTTTTCTTTTTAAAAGAAAAGTTTGATCAAAAGAAACACTGAGGAATTTTAAGAAAAGTTCCATCAAAAGAAATAATTGGAATAAAAAGTAAATCAGCGTCTAAACTAACACCCCTCCTTTCCGCGATGGATGATGATGTTAACATAGGTCGGGTATGTCTAAAAGCCTACCCGATAGATAGTGAAAATGATACCACTGACCCTTCGCTTCGCTCAAGGGCAGGCTCTAATCGACGGACGCGGACAAGACTTATGTCTACTGTCCGTGTTCGCCCATAAGGTCCGTGGTATCTAAATATAATCAAAAAAAGTTGGTAACATTTTAAGGATAAATGACACTATGATAATAGAAATCGAAATTATCGATAAATTTCTTGTCATTCTGAGCTGTTCCTTCACGTAGCTTGCCAGGATGACATAAAAAGTGAACCCCGTTAGAAAACTTTTACTGTACCCCGTTACAAAACTTTAAAGTAATGTTTTCTAACGGGGTGAAAATTAGGTGGTAAGATGAAATCAAGATTTTTGCTTTTAATAACTTTGTTTGTCTTAGGGATATTTTCTTTTGTTTGCGTTGTCTACATCAATGCTCTATTTGCAAACAAATTTAATGAGTACAAGGCAAACGACAATGTGTATGCGGCGTCGTATTGGATAATGCAGTCCGAGATGCAGCGTCTTTTGCATCTTGAGATAAGTGCGGATGATGTAAGAATAGTTCAATCGTATCCTGTCTTTGAACCAGACGCCGATTACGTTGTTAATCTAAATGATAACACCTGTTGGGTTACATCGGCTTTTCAGGGACAGGTAACTCGCTATGGCAAAGGAGAGCCGCTTGCCATAAACAATTTTGGCGCTCCTATGGCGTTAGCCTTGGATGCTGAAAGAAAGGTGTTATGGGTTGCAGATGGCGCTTTGAACCAAATTGTCAAGATGAGACTTGACGGTACATTCGAGAAGCGGATACAGATTTCGGCATCACCAAGGAGTATTGCTTCAAGAGCGGATGGCGGTTTGTGGATAGCGACAAATAGGGGATTGATTGTGCTTGACCCTAAAGGAAACCTGATAAAGGAACTCAAGCATAAAGCCAAATATCTGTCAGGTGTTCCTGGGACAAATGAAGTCTGGCTTGCGGATACAGTTAATAATCACGTTATGCGCTTAGATGGCGATGGGAATATATTAGCGGAAGGCAGATTGAAAAGTCTTTCTGGACTTATAGCGGTTAAAGATGGAGGCTGCTTTTTGCTCGGAAGGAATACCGCATTCAGATTGGACGCCGATGGAGCGCTTATCGGCACACTGCAGGGATTGGACTATTCATCTCGCATTGTTTATCAGCCAGTAGATGAAAGCGTATGGATTTTAAAATCTCGAGGCAGTCAATTAGTGCAATTGCCAAAAGAGTTCCATCAGAAATCGCTGACTGCTATTGTAGGACTACGAGAAGATAATATAAGATTTGCGCCTGCGGATGGGGTAAGCTGGATACCAATAGCCGAAAAGCCAGAAGAGCCGCCTGCGCCTCCTGAAACGACGGAACCGCCAGAAAAGATTCTACCTGAAGAGGAGGAATTTCCTGAGAAACCCCAAGTCGAAGAAGAACCCGCAGAGATAACTGAAGTTACGCAACCAGAAAAGATTGAAATACCTGAGAAAGAGGAATTGATTGAGGAGCCCGAAAAACCAGAAGAAGAGCAGGCCCCCGCGCCTGTTGAAACGACTGAACCATCTGAAAAGATAGAGCCTGAGAAGGAGAAGCCGCCTACGCCTGAAGTCGAACCCTTCGCTTCGCTCAAGGGCAGGCCTGAAAAAAAGGAATTGGTTGAGGAACCTGAAAAGCCAGAAGAAGAGAAGCCATCTACACCTCCTGAAAAGGCTGAACCGCCAGAAAAGATAGAGCCAGAGAAAGAAAAAACCCCTGTACCTGAAGAAAAAGAGGAATCGCTTGAAAAGTTAGAAGAGGATAAACCACCTTTGACTGTTGACACGACTGAACCGCCTGAAAAGACGGAACCCGAAAGCAAACCAACACCTCAAGAGACACCAAAGCCAACTGTTGTGCCTGCGCCGCCGACTTCAACTCTCTTATCAGAGCCGCCGAAGTTTGAAAATGGAGGCGTGATGCTGGTGGAACTGCATGAAGGTCTAAGTTCTAAACGCGTGCTCAATGTTCCACAGGCTATGGGCAGAAGATATGTCTGGAATTTTGAAGATGAAACCTATACTCTGCTTTTAGGGCTTTCAGTAGAAGCGTACAACAGTTATACTAATCGCGCACGCGCAACCTGGGTGGAGATGCTTGCAGAAGGAGTTCATACAGCAAAACCTATCGCTGAAGAATTCCGCAAACTTGCAGATAAGAAGGGCTGGACTGTTGAGCAAACCGCCAATTTTACGTTCGCTTTTGTGCAGTGTCTGCCTTACACAGCGGACGATGTAGCCACTGGCGCAGACGAATTTCCATACTATGCCTTTGAAACATTGGTCGCTGGCGGCGGAGACTGTGAAGATACAACAATTCTAAGCGGAAGCATTCTATTAGTTTTGGGCTATGATGTTTTAGCTTTGAATCCCGAAGGACATCTTGCCCTTGGGATAAATGGCGATTTTCATGGTTATTATTTTGAACACAATAAAAGGCGTTACTATTATTCAGAAACAACAGGGACAGGTTGGAAAATCGGTGAAATACCGGAAATTTACCAGGATGTTCCTGTCATTTTATATGAAATACCAAAACAAACTCAACCTTAAAAAACTTTTCAGACTAATGGGCTGTAACACGATCTGTTAGATCGTGCCAAGTCGTAGGTCGAGTTTCCAAACTCGACCTACATATTATACAAGGAGGATATTAAAATGAAACGCATAACCACCGTTCTCCTAAATATTAACAAATATTACAAGTTCACGCTTCACGGGAAATTGCTCCGATTATTCATCGGAGTCTTACATCTCCTCCACGTACGTTTATACTCTCTGAGGAACTCCCAGCGAGTTTTTGAAGGTTTTTGGCAGCATTCAAGTCTCTATCTATTATAATTCCACAAGACTCGCAGACATATTCACGCTCTGACAACAGTAGTTCCGATTTTACCGCGTCACATGCTGAACAAGTTTTGCTTGATGCAAAGAATCTATCTGCGACTATAAGTTCAATTCCATTCCATAAGCATTTATATTTCAGTTGCCGTCTTATGTCACCAAAACTAACATCAGCTATTGCTCTGCTCAACTGTCGGTTCTTTAACATTCCAGCAACATTCAAATCTTCAATAACGCAAGCGGAAGGTCTAAGAAGTAGTGGCTTGGATTTCGCCACTATCGAGGAAGTTGCTTTGTGGATAGCATCCTTGCGGATGTTGGAAATGCGGAAATGAAGCCTGGCTATTTGCAGGCGGGTAATCTCTCTTCTTGTACTTCCCTTTTTCTGCCGTGACATTTTTCTTTGCGCTCGTGCAAGCTTCCTAAGCCTCTTGCGTAGTGCCTTAGGGTTTTCATAGTATGTAGAATCAGAAGAAACTGCCATCTTCTTTAAGCCAAAATCAACGCCAATTGGTTCTCCTTTCCCAGCCTCAAGGGAAATTTCTTGCTCAACTGACAGAGAAACAAACCATCGTCCAGCACACTCAGATATCGTTGCTGAATTTATTTTAAAATTGGGTACGTTACAAAATCTATCTTGCTGTACTTCCGAGTGTAAAAAAGTATTATTTGGTAACGTACTGGGAAGATAGCCTTTTTCTTTAAGCGAAACTTTGCCTATGCGCGGTAGTTGAATTTTAGATTCCTCTACATGAATAGCACCAGTAAGCCTAAAACTTCCCAATCCTTTCAACCTTGACCATCATATTAAGTTCATTGCTTCTTTTGGTTAGTTGTGGAAGCAAAGTGGTAACAACCGGTCAGTTAGTCGAACCTGCGACAACCAATCAGCCTGTTGCAACCAATAAGCTTGGTGCCCCAGAATGGTTTACTAACATTCCAGAAGACCCAAATTATCTTTATTCATCAGCAACAGCGGAGTCACGCGACCTTCAACATGCTGTGAACACAGCCAAAGAAGAAGGACGCGCAGAAATAGCCAGGCAGATGAGATTAAAGATTTCAGGGCTGTTCAAAAGGTTCCGAGAGGAAACAGGCGTCGGTGAAGACGCTGAGTTTTTAGCCATGGAGACGGATGTGTCTAAATCCGTGGTCTCAGAAACATTAGTTGGTAGCAAAACCAAGTACCAGGAAGCCTTAAAGGAAGGCACTGGTTACCGGGCTTATATTTTAATGGAATTGCCAATCGGCGCGGCTAATGAGGCATTGCTTGCCAAGATTAAGGAAAACCAACGGATGTACACCCGTTTCCGCGCTTCACAGGCATTTAATGAGTTAGAAGAAGAAGTAGAGAAATACGAGCAATTCAAAAAAGAGCAAGGTATGGAGTGATGGGATAGCATATGGAACAACTTAAGCCTACGAATCAATTCGTAGGCTAAGTAGCTAAAGTCGTTTCAGGGACAACCCCCTGCCCCCTTTTCTAAGGGGGACGACTAAAATCCACGCCATACGCGTATGGGGGACGACTAAAATCCACGCTATCAGTCAACTTTCAGTTGACTTCAGCTTTAAGCCTGAACTTATGGAGATTAAGAAATTATTCGGGTAATAGAGTTATATGATACCGCAACCGCTCAAATCCCCCTTAATCCCCCTTTGCTAAAGGGGGTTTGGGGGTTGTCTTTGGCAACCTTCTGATTACCCGATTAATTATTGAATGTTCATCAGTTCAAGGCGTTGGTGATGCACCAATTGCGCGAACAATTCCTTAAGTTGATCTGTATGGGCTCAACTTCTGGGATAGTACCTTGTTACATTTGTAGTGACAACTTCAGTCGTTAAAAAAGCAGATTTGTCAAATCAAAAGTAAAATAGTACACTGTTAAATAAATCGTGATACTATGTCATTCTGAGCGAAGCGAAGAATCTCTTAAAGTAAGTTACTGAGAATTACCAAAAGATCTTTTGCTTCGCTCAAGCCTGCACTGAGCAATGCATAAATAATGCGGTATTATTTATGGAGAAACGGTATAATTAAAATTACAAGGAGAAACAAAATGAAAACTAAAACTCTCACATTCATCATTCTCATTTTCACACTCGTTATCTCGACGCTTGCCGGCGCGGATGCGCCTGTTTTGACTATCGACGGCGTCGAAGGTAATCACGGAACTTTAACCATCAATTACAGAAATTTGCGTCGTGAAAGCACCCGCTTTTCAAGCGTGGTGATGAAACGACGCTTAATTTTTGGTGGCTCAATGCCACAAAAAATTAAAAAATATCTTGACATTTCAATAATTTTATTGTA
>Ga0194112_10003329_pt1 | contig 22432 bp, 18 predicted proteins | sample TA2MahC400mmetaG_FD_146191 | JGI IMG/M metagenome (GOLD analysis project Ga0194112, IMG submission 146191) | Freshwater microbial communities from Lake Tanganyika, Tanzania - TA2015016 Mahale Deep Cast 400m | ecosystem: Environmental > Aquatic > Freshwater > Lake | place: Tanzania: Lake... | reverse complement strand
GGGCAACTTTCCGTCCTTTCGCATCAAACAACGCGCGGCTTTGCCCGTTGAAAATCAGGTCGGCGCCCGTGCCGAACCAATCCACCAAACGATGTTGCCGGCTTCGATCCATCATGTACCGGCCCAGCAGCGCGCCGTGTTCGTCCAGAATCAACAACGGTTGTTGTCCCCACGGCTGGTGAGCGATGTCCACCACCAGTTGACGGCCCGGCAATTCGGGATCGAGCTTGCCGAAGAAGACCGACTCGAAGTGCAGCCCCGTGACGCGCCAGATGATTTTGCCGGCGCCGTCGAGCATCGTCATCTGGTTTCCGCCACAATGCGTGACCAGTAATCGTTTGTCTTCCGCCCGCGGACCGGTGCGGAAGAGACGAATCGCATCCGCATGACCGCCCAACGGCCTGCCATCAGTCGAGGGAATCGTCCAGCGAACGCTGCCGTCGCTGTTGAGCATCGCAAACCCCGCCATGATTTCATCGCGTCCGTCGCCGTCGAGGTCCACCGCAAACGGTTGGTGCGCGGTCCGGTATCCGCCGGGTTTTGGCGATGTCCATAACAACCGGCCGCCCTCATCGTACGCCCAAATCTGGTCATAGCGCGATTTCACCAAGATGTCTGCCGCGCGCTTCTTGCCGGTGAGGTTGCAGAAATAAATGCAGTCCGAGGCGCGAGCCGGTATCGAGAACTGCGTTTTCTCGCGTCCGGTCGCGCCATCGAGGACAACCACTTTTTTGTCCGCTGCGACAACAACCTCGTTGCGACCGTCGCCGTCCAAGTCGTAAATCTGGCAGGCGACATCGTGAAAAATGGCGTTCCTTGCGTCCGGGTTCCCCCACTTCCACAGCACGGAGCCATCGAGCCGGTGCACGATGACCGAGGAGGTGAAATGCGCCCCCAGCGGCCCCGCATTCTTGGCGCTGACAAGTTCCGCTGCACCGTCGCCGGTCAGATCGCCCACGGTCAACCAGCCGCCGCGATACGCAGGGCCGAGCTTGACCGTATAGCACGGCTGAATAACGGGAACTCCTTCGTTGGACAAATCCTTCTCATGGACATCGAACCGCAACGGTTTCGCACGTGACAGGTCGTTCTCTGCCGCGACGACAGCCAACGCCGCGAAAACAACTGCTGCCCCCAGCGTAAGTTTCACAATCACTTTCAATTTGTCTCCGATGGCAATTCAAACGGGTTCCAGCCGGCGCGCTCAAATTTGCCCTCCGCCGGCACGAGTTTGCGCAGCAACGACGCCGTGGCCGTGCGCACCAAGGAACTTTCCGCCTGTTTCAACTTGAGCGCCGTCTGGTCTTTCGACCAGACGCAGGCGGCCGTATAAGGCAGGGTCGGGATGCTTTGGACAAGGTGATGCCATGTCGTCATCAGCAGGCCGCTCTGGTTGGCCGCAGCAGCCTTGGCCAACGTCTGAATGTTGGCCGGCGAGTCCCACGGACAGGCCAGCACCTCGAAGCCGCGCCCGCGGAAATGCGCCACCGTCGGCACGTCGCCCTTGGTCACTCCGTAGTGCCAATCGGCAATGACAATCTTCCGCGAAATCCGATCCAGCGCCAGATGCGTCGGCATCGCCGGCGTGCCGTTGGCGGCAAAACCCGACGGCCATTTCCCGCGCTCCAACAACGTGTCCCCCCACATGATCGCGCGACGACCGCGCTTCTCCAAGTGCGCGGCCAGGTTGTTGACATGGTCCGCCAGAAGCGCCACGGGATCGGGTTGACGACAACGGTCGCATGTCGCGTGCGAATACGCCTCGTCGCAACCGATATGGAAATACTGCCCCGGCCCGGCAAACGACATCAGTTCGTCAGCCACGCGCCGCAATAGGTCTTGCGTGCGCGGATTGCTCAGGCACCACGTCCAACCGTCCGGCTCGAACAACGGCGCCAGTTTCGGATGCTGATCGAGCACGACGTGCCGTCCATATCGGACGCGACTGCCCGAGGCGTGTCCCCACATGTTGAACATCGGGATGACTTCCAATCCCATGCCCCGCGCAATGCCAACGAGCCTTCCCGCCTGCGTTTTCGTCCACGCCTCCGGCCACGACAATTCCTTCAAGGCATCAAGCTGCAGCATCCCCCAGAACTCAAGCACAACATGGGTGAACTTCAGGAACGCCGCGAGCCGAATCGCCTTCTCGATCATCACCGGCGATGTCTCGCGAAAAATGCAAAGGTGCAGCCCGCGGAACTTCAACGCCGGCCAGTCGTGGATTTCCACGTGTGGCACGGCGAAGCTGAGATCGTCGCGGGGCTGCAACAATTGAAGCATCGTGAACCAAGCGTGTCGCATCGCGGTTGCGTCCACGGCGCTCGCCGCGATGCCGGCGGCGTTGGCGTTCAATGCGTAGGTGTCGTTCGGGTCGCGCTGTGGCGGTTGCCCGCCGCCAAGCAGAAACTCGAATGGCTTGACGGATGGTTGCCGCACGACATCCAATTTCACCCCGCCAAGTGTGAATCGTTGCCACGTTTCCTTCATCATCGCCAACGCGCCCGCGTCGCAATCACGTCCCACAACAAGCCGCGCGCGTTTGCTGAGGCGCAACATGCCATTGCCCCACGCGATCTTGTTCGGATAGGGGTGAATGATTCTGGGCGACACATTCTCCATGCCCCACGCATGCCGCCCCAACAACAGCATTCCCGTGCTCGCCGCCGCCGCCTTCAGAAAATCACGCCGAGAAAAATCACATGGGTTCATTCTGTCATCCTCCGCTGTTACTTGTTACAACTGACAGAAGACGCCGGCGCGCCATCGGCGAACTCGACGGTCAATTGTTTCGAGTCGAGTTTGATGGAACGGCTTTCGGCGCCTTCGACGCGCAAGAACGGTTCCACCGAGGCGGGACACACGGTATCGTTGATGACGACATCCGTGTTGTTCACCAAACGCAACGCCGGGCCTTTGGCCGGCCGGATGTCCACTCCGCTCAGGCGCAGGCCGCTGACCCAGGCGGACACCAACCCGCGCTTGGCTGTCACCGTCACATTCTCGAAAGTCACGTCGCGTATCCGATTGTCTGCCAGCCCGGCCAAATCAATCGCCGTGTCCGCCTGTTCGCAGGTGATGTTGCGCAGATGGAAACCACGGAGCACCGGCTGCGCCTTCGTCGCGGGGTCAATCACCGACCGGTCGCCATAGCGAAGCGTGATATCCACCGCCTTCATCCGAATCTTTCCCATCCGCACGTTCTGAACCCAGACGTTTTCCATGAAGCCGCCGCGCCCCGGCAACGATTTGATGCGCACGCCGCGATCCGTGCCGTCGAACTCGCAATCATACACAAAGACGTTGCGGATACCGGCCGACATTTCGCTGCCGAGCACCACGCCGCCATGACCGCGCTTGGTTTTGCAACGCCGGATGATAATGTTTTCGCAAGGACGCCCCACGCTCCAACCGTCCTCGTCGCGCCCGGCCTTCAAGCAGATGCAATCGTCGCCCGTGTCGAGCAGGCAATCCTCGATGAGCACATTTTTGCAGGAGTCGGGATCAATGCCGTCATTGTTCGGTCCTTTGGCGATGATGCTGACCTTGCGGACAATGAGATTCTCGCATGTGACCGGGTGGATGTTCCACGAAGGGCCATCGAGCAGCGTGAATCCTTCGAGCAACACATTGCGGCAGTCAATCGTCTGGATGAACGGCGGTCGGACGCCGTCGGCTTCGGTGCCGAAGACGCGTTGCTCCACCGGCACGCGCTGGGCGCCCATCTCAAAGAGCCGGGCCATGCCCGGTTGTTTCTTCTTCCACGGCCACCAGACATCGCCCTGACCGTTGAGCGTGCCGGTCCCGGTCACGGCGACATCGGTGCAATCGCGCGCGTAAATCAAGGGCGAATAGTTGTAGCAACGCACGCCGCCGCGCTGGATATACACCACCGGCAAATAATCGCTGTAGTTCCGGCTGAACCGCAGTTCCGCGCCCTCGGCCACGCGCAGTTCCACCTTGCTGCGCAAATGGACCGGCCCGGTCAGCCACACGCCCGCCGGCACGAGGACGCGTCCGCCGCCGGCTTTTGCGCACGCGGCGATGGCGGCGGCAATGGCTTTTGTGTTGAGCGTTTCGCCGCCGGAGACCGCCCCGAATTTGCGAATGTCAAAGGTTCGCGCGGGAAATCTCGGAGCAACCGGCGCCGTCATCGGGAAAGGCAGCTTCGGCTCCGACGATTCAACCGGCGGCGCCATCCGGCTGAATGCGGCCGCAGAGAACATGACAGCGGAAGTCTTGAGAAACGCGCGACGGGAAGATGATGTATTCATGGTGTTGGGATGATTGTGTCGCCGGAACACCGTTTGTGTCAAACAAAGTTCGCCAGGATTTCCAGGATTCCCCGGTCAAGCGAGCCGAACCGGCGAATGAGGTCGCGACGGATTGCATCGACTTCATCCGACGGGACATACTCCGAGACGCACCGATACCGGCCCGTTCGCCGGCCCACGATGAAGTTTTCCCGGTCGGACGCCTCCAAGTTGAGGAAACACTCAATCGGCTCCAGCATTCGCTGTTTCTCCTCCGGCAGTTTTCCGGCCACGTCTTCCAGAAGATTCATCATGTGGTCGCTCTGCACCGTGCTCGCAATGCCGTCCAGCCGTTCGAGGCAAGCCTTGATTTCACGGACTTTCTCCTCTTCAGTGATGGGCACCCATTGTCCTTCTGTCATCATCTGATGCAGCAGCGTGCCCGGCACCGGCACCGTGCTGCGAATCCGAATGAACGTCGGGTTGATCGCAACCAGCACCTTGGCCGACTCGACAGCATGTTCTTCGGACAACTCTCGTCCTCCAAGACCCGGCATGAAGTACTCCGAGAGTTCCATCCCGGCGTCCATGACATGCCGGCCCGACCGAATCTGTTCTTCTTGCGTGACGCCTTTTTGGACAAGTGAAAGAACGGCATCGGAACCCGATTCCATGCCGATGTGCAGCCGATTCAGCCCGGCGGCCCGCAACGCCTTCAACTCGTCCGGCGACTTGCGGCTGACGGTCTTGGCCCGCGCATACGAGGTAATGCGAGCGATAGTCGGGAAAGCTGCTCGCACATAATTCAGTATCCCCACCAACTGTTTCGTGCGCAGCACCAACGCGTCAGCGTCCTGCAAGAAAAGGCTTTGCAGACCATGGCGCATCCAAAACGCCATCTGCCGCGCGCAGCCTGTGTCAGCGTTGATGTTCGCACCACATCGAAGCGCGTCTGCGATGGCCGCCATCGCGTCAATGTCCCTCTTGATCTCGTCCACCGTCCGAATTGAAAACTCCTCGTGCTTGTACACCGGGCAGAAGACGCACTTGTTCCAGTGACAGTTGCGAGTAACCCTGAGCAGGATACTCGCCGCTTCGCTCGGTGGCCGGATCGGCCCGGTTTCAAAGGAGATCATGGCAGGGATGCGACAAGTTTCCGCGTCTGCTCAAGTGTCTGCCGCAAACTTGCAGCCGAACGCACTCGTTTTGGCGCCATCTCAGCCAGCGGCGTGTCGTAGAAACGATCTTGAATCGCTTTCTTCGACGCCGAGCGCGCCTTCGGATTCTTCCGCCAGTACTCGTCCAGTTCCGGCTGATAAACATAGCGGACGAGTTCGTATTGATGAGCGCGGCAATAGTTGTTCTCCGAGTTGCCCTTCAACGTCTGCTCGGTGTGTGGGTTGATGCGCGGAGCGACGCCGCCAAGTTCACCGGCACACTCCAGTCGCTTCATGGTCGCGTGAAGCGAGAAGTCGTCGCTGAGCGCCAGCAAATCGCCAAGCTGTTGCATCAGCCCCTTGCTGACGCTTTCATTTTGCTTCAACAACGACGCCTTCAACGCGCGGTTGATGATCGTGCGAGTGATGTCAATCGCGTCGCGCCGCCAGAGTTCGTTGGCGTATCCGGCCGTTGCTGACTGTGCGAGCCGCTCCAGAATCGCCGGTGCTTCGCGCAACGGGACCATGATCCTCTGGTATTCCGCAGCATGAAGTTTAACGCGTTCATCGGTGAGGTTCGTGTATTCGGAGCTCGTGAGAATTCGGAAGTGCGGATCGAACTGCACGGCCAATCCCGACGGCTTCTGGCCTGCTCCCACGTGCGTCCAATGATGCGTGCCAGCGATGGGCACAAAGGGTCGCCAGACTTCTTCCATGCTTGCCACGAGCGCGGACGGATAACGAACCGAGCAAAAGCGGCTGACAAATGCGTTCGCATCGAGCAAGTCAGGACGCCAGCCGTTGGCGGCAAGGTATTCCAGCAGCAAGGTATTGCTGTGCGAAATCTCCGGCCAGAGCACGAGGCCGAGGCATTGCGGGTCTTGGACGGCTTCGCCGATGCGCTCTTGCAGGATGCGATAGTCCTCGCGCATATCGCTGTCGCCGGCGAACGCGTGGAACACGCCGAAGATCCACGGGAATTTCTTGTAGGCGTTCCAGTCGTGATACGTCTTCCGATCAAGCTGGTCGGCGGTGTAGTCGAGCAGGATGGTGCGCTGCGGATCGAATTCCTTGAGGAGATTCTGCACGTCCTCGTTCTTCCACTTGAACATCAAGTCCCAACTCGCAATCAACAGCGGCGCGTCCGGATGCCGCCGCCGCAGGACCTCCTGAATCTTGCGATACGCATGAAGTTTGCGCTGAAGGTTCTCGCGCTCGTCGGCGCCGAATGTCCGCTCGGCCAAGCCGATGGTGTGAAACATCCGCGGCTCACCAAACTCGCGGATGTGCGTCTCGGTCAGTTTCCAGTAAGCTTCCCACGTCCGTTCGTGCTCGATGTCCCAGATGGCGTGCGTGGAGAGCGTGTAGCCCGTTTTCTGGTCACGTGTCACCGGGAAATCGGGATACTTCTTCATGAACGAACCCGGCGTGTGCGAATACCAGTGCGTGATGGTGCCGGTGTCTTCGGGATGAATCAGGCCGCGCTCGCGGGCGTAGGCGAGCACGCGCTTGCGCAACTCACCGCGATACTTCAATGGCCAGAACGACGTGCGGTCGTCATAGGAGCGCGGCTTGGCGTCGGGATCCACGCCGTCTTCCGGGGGATACGGCAGACCAAACGCGCGTTGGAAGAGGTCGTCAATCCCCGTGCGTAGCATGAAGAGATTAAACCGCTTCTTCAGCATCCAATCTATCTCACGTTTCCAATCCTCGAAGTCCCACATCTCAGCGTGAAACCGGTGAGGCCCGCGATGAGCAAAGTAGCGCAACCCTCGATACTGGAAATGTGGTCGTTCCGTGAAATCGCAGCCGGCCAACTCGACGCTCGCGCGTTTCGGAATCACGTCACCATCCCAGAAATACTCCACGCCGGCTTTCTTTCGGAAGAAATCATAGACTGCATAGATCGTTGAGCGTCCCATGCCGCCGGCAAGAATCAGGATTGATCGCTCCCCATCCCTCAACGAAAGGATGCGATAGTCATCCGTGCCGTAGCGAATGCCAAGATTCTCGATGCGCGCCTGCAAAATGAGCCGGTGAACGACAGCATTCGCCGCGTCGGAACCGATGAGAACGATGTCACCCGTCGGTAGCTTCCCATTGTCGGGCACAGACCGCGGCTTCGCGCCAGTGACCTTCTCCCACATCTCGCAAAACACGTCACCGGCGACGCGGTAGGCAGGCTCGCCTGCCGATGGGACAATGACGGTGGGCGTTCGAGCTTCCGCAACGCTGATGAACGCCATCAGCAGCAAGCAATGCATCTTCATTTCTTGGCTCCCCGCTGCAACAGCGCGGTTGTGTAGAACTCATACGATGCCGCTTTGTCCGGCACATCTATCACATGAACCGTGAACCGCGCAGGCAAACCGTGCTCGGGCAGGTGCTCGCGGAAATAAGCGGCGTAGGCGCGCGCGTAAGCTGCCTGCAACCGTCCAATTTCCGCAGCATAGCCGGCGGGATCAGAAATCGGGCTGGGCGCTTTCGGCTGGCAGCCGAACGCGTGCATCTCGATGAAATCCAGTTCCGCAATCGAATCGCACACGCCGGCTTCCTTCAACCAACTCTCCCAAGTCTGGAAGACGCGCGGGATTTCCTTGTCAGGATCCATCGTGGCCGTGTCGGACAGACCAAGGTTGCGCGTGGCCGATTCACCGCCGGTCAGGCCGGCGAGATACACTTTGAGGTCGCCGTCCGGCAACACCTCCGTCACAACGAATGAAAAGACAGGCCGGTTGGCCCGGTAGTAGTAGGTCAATTTACCGCGTCGTTTGATGTCGAATGCCATGGTGTCTCCTTTCTACAGCAACATGCCGCCGTCCACGTAGAGCGTTGTGCCGGTGATGTAGTCCGATGCGGGCGATGCCAATAACAACACCGCGCCAACCACGTCCTCCGGCTCACCGACGCGACGGCTGGGAATCTTCGCAAGCACTTTGTCTCGATACGCGGGATCGGCGAGCCTTGGGCGCGTATCGTCGGTCAGGATCGCGCCGGGCGAGACGCAGTTCACTTGAATCCCCTTCTCCGCCAATTCGAGCGCCAGCGATTTCGTCAGCATCACGAGACCGGCCTTGCTAATATTGTAAATGGAGTTGTTCACCATCGCCCGCACGTCGTGGACGCTGGAGATGTTGATGATCTTGCCCGACTTCTGCGCCGCCATCACGCGTGCGACAGCCTGCGACAGGAAATAAATCCCCTTGAGGTTGACGTCCATGGTTTCATCCCACGCCTTTGCGGTGGCGTCGAGGAACGGTTCCCGGCGCGTCATCGCCGCGTTGTTGACGAGGATGTCAATCCTCCCAAATCGCTCGTGCGCTGCCCCAACGAGCCGCTCGTGTTGTGCGAGGTCGCCCACGTCAGCCTGCACCGCAACCGCCTCGCCGCCGGCAGCGCGAATCTCGCTGACGACTTCCTCTGCCGCCGCGCCTTTGGAGACGTAGTTGACAACCACGGACACGCCCTCGCGTGCCAGCCCAATGGCAATGGCGCGTCCAATGCCGCGCGACGCCCCAGTCACGATGGCAACACGGCCCTTGAGATCAAATGAAGTTTTGGAGTTCATAAGCAGAGGGGGAAACCACGGAACACACAGAATACACGGAAGCACGGCATGACATGGTTTCTTCTGTGTCTTCCGCAGTAATTCACCGGACAATCCTTTCAATTTCAACTTTCGGGTAATGGCCGAAGTTCACCAGCAATCCGAGGCGATGGCCAGTGGCTTTTAGGTAGTTGTGTACCTGCGCGCGATGCTCATCAGCGAGCGCGGAGACAGCCTTCAATTCAACCACAATCTTGCTGAAGCAAATCAAGTCGGGCTGATACTCCGTCCGCAGCTTCTGGCCTTTGTATTCCAACTCTAGCTTCGGTTGCGGCACAAACTGCACGCCTCGCAGCCGAAGCTCAATCTCCAGACACTCCTGATACACAGCTTCGAGAAACCCGCATCCCTTCTCCTTGTAAACCTCGAAGCATGCCCCACGCAAAACGAACGTTTCCTCCTCATACAGCAGTTCTTTCTCGTTCATCTCTTCTCCTTTCCGTGTATTCCGTGTCTTCCGTGGTTTCACATTCCTCCTACAATCGGATACCAGTCTAGCCGGCGCGGGTCTTGATGGAAACGGGCGTAGTAGTCGCCCTTCTCGGCATAGTAGCGCTCGTATTTCGCCATCTTCTCCTCGTCGAGCACAACGCCGAGACCGGGGCCGGTCGGCACGCGCACGCAACCGTCCTCGTACCGCATCTTGCCGCCGACAATGATATCGTCGGTCAGGTAATTATAAATCGCGTCGCCGGCGAAGTGCATTTCGGGGATCGTACACGCCGTGTGGAGCATCGCCGCGAGTTCGATGCCGAACTCCGCGCCGCTGTGCATTCCGACGCCGAGGTTGAACGTCCGCAGCACGGCGCAGAGATCCTTCACGCCACGCGGACCTTCCCAGTAGTGAAGATCGGTCAGCACCACGTCCACCGCGCCGAGACGAATTGCCGGGCCGAGGTCGTCGAACTTGGCAGGATACATGTTCGTCGCAATCGGGATGCGCACCTGTCGTCGCACCGCCGCGAGTCCTTCGATACCCCACGCCGGGTCTTCGTAGTATTCGAGGCCGAGCGGTTCCAGTCGGCGACCGATCTGCACGGCGGTCGCGACGCTCCAAACTCCGTTAGCGTCAATGCGCAGGCCGAAGTTCGGCCCCATGCGCTCGCGGCAGAGTTCCATCACACGCACTTCGATATCAGGGTCAACGACGCCGCCTTTCATCTTCACCGTCTTCACACCCAGTTCGGCGTGGAGTTGCTCGCACTGCTCGACCAAATCCTCGGCGCACGTGTCATCACCGCCGCCGGGCCGGTCGTAGCGCCAACTGATCTCGCCCATCAACGCCACGCGGTCGCGCACCGCGCCGCCGAGCAGGTCGCACATCGGACGTCCGAGCGCCTTGCCTTGGATGTCGAGGCAGGCGATCTCGATCGCGCCGTAGAGACGGGCGTTGGAGAGATAGTAGATGCTCCTCAACACCTTGAGCTTGATGACTTCGAGGTGGAACGGGTCGAGGCCGACGATGCGCGGCTTGAGTTTCATCAATGCGCCACGCTGGTCGCCCCCGCCGACTTCGCCGAAGCCGACGATGCCTTCGTCGGTGACTAATTCGAGCACGTTGCGGATGAAGTAGCCCGGATGAACGCCCGTATTGTGTCGCAACTGGCAGGTGGTCGGAATCGCCACCGTGCGAACTTTCATGTCAATAATCTTCATTGCATCGCACGGATTACTTCAACGAGCCGCGCCACAATCACATCGAGCAACCGCTTGCCCTTCTCCGCTGTCGCGAGTTCCGCGTAACCAACGCCGCCGTGTTCCGTTTGCGCTTTCATGTCTGACGGAACGTACACGCCGCGCAACGCCTTTGGCTGCCGCGTGGCCCGCAGGTCGTTGTGGATCGCGTCGCGACGGACCAAATCCGGACGCACGGCCAGCAGCAACGAAGTCTCGACTTCGCACGCATGACCGATTCCTTTCAGGAAACCTTCGGCGATCTTCGCTATTTCCTCGTTGGCCACGTCCCAGTAATTCGCGCCGCAGAGTTGCGCATCGGGAAACTCCATCGCAAGCTGGCGCAGGGCGAGATGAAAACCATCCTTGTTGCCGCCGTGGCCGTTCAGCACGAACTGTCGTTTGAAGCCGTGCCGCAGCAGGCAGCGCATCGGCTCCGCGACGAGTTTGATATAGGTCTCGTTCTCCGCGCTCAGCGTCCCCGCCATGCCGAGATGATGCAGGGACGCGCCGAGCCACTGCACCGGCAGCAGCAACACATCTTTCGGCAACGCCGCCTCGACGCGGTCGGCGATGGCGCCGCACAGGATTGAGTCGGTGAAAAACGGCAGATGCCGGCTGTGTTGTTCCAGCGCGCCGATGGGATAAACAACGATCACATCGCGTTTGAGTTTCGCCACGTCAGGCCATGTCAGGTCAGCTAGTTTCATGTTCCTCCTACAATCGGAAACCATTCCGGACGGTGCGGGTCTTGGTGGAAACGCGCGTAGTAATCGCCCTTCTCTTCAAAATATTTCTCATAGCGTCGCATCTTCCCCTCATCGAGTTTCACGCCGAGGCCGGGGCCGGTCGGCACGGCGATCTTGCCGTCCACGTATTTCATCAGGCCGCCCTCGATGATGTCGTCGGTGAGGAAGTGGTAGTGGGCATCGCCGGCAACGTGCATTTCGGGAATCGTCGAGGCCGTGTGCAACATCGCCGCCAATTCGACCCCGAACTCCGCGCCGCTGTGCATCGCGACGCCGAGATTGAACGTGCGGCAGACCGCGACCAAGTCCTTCACGCCACGCGGGCCTTCCCAGTAGTGCAGGTCGGTCAACACGATGTCCACAGCGCCGAGTCGGATCGCCGGGCCGAGGTCATCGAACTTGTTCGGATACATGTTGGTCGCAATCGGAATCCGAATCGCTTTGCGCACGGCTGCGTTCCCTTCGAGTCCCCACGCCGGGTCCTCGAAGTATTCCATGTTCACCGACTCCAGCCGTCGTCCGATGCGAGTCGCCGTCGCCACCGACCACGTGCCGTTCGGATCAATCCGCAACCCGAACGACGGCCCCAGCCGCTCCCGGCAGAGTTCGACGACGCGCGCTTCTTCATCGGGCGGCATCACGCCGGCTTTGAGTTTCATCGAGTTCACGCCTAGCGTCTCGTGCAGTTCCTCGCAGAGGTCGGCCATGTCCTCAGCGGTCTTGTCATCGCCGCCTTGCGGACGGTCGTAGCGCCAGAACAGATACGCGATCATCGGAATCGCATCGCGCACCCGGCCGCCGATCAAGTCCGACATCGGCCGGCCGAGCGCCTTGCCTTGGATGTCGAGACAGGCCATCTCGATGGCCGCGTAGAGGCGCGAGTTCGAGAGGTAATAGATGCTCCGCAGCACCTTGAGCTTGATGATTTCGAGCTGAAACGGGTCGAGGCCCATGATGCGCGGCTTGAGTTTCAGAATCGCGCCACGCTGGTCGCCGCCACCGACTTCGCCGAGGCCAACGATGCCTTCGTCGGTCACGATTTCGATGATCGTGCGGAGGAAATAACCGGGATGAACGCCGGTGTTGTGGCGCAACTGCGTATTGAGCGGGATGGCCACGGTTCGGGCTTTCAGGTCTATGATTTTCATTTTGTTTTTCCTTGTTGAACACTCATCGTGACAGTGCCCCGCCACGGTTTGCCGCGCTCCAGCACGGCAAAACCGGTGTCCGGCACGCCACGCGCGTGCAAATTGAATGCGTCCGTGACGCATGTGTACGGCTCGAAACAAATCACGTTGCGTTGCGGAGCATACACGACCCAATGACGGAATGCATTATCAGCCTGCATCCGCACTTCCCACTCTGCGTCTCGCAACACACAGGCATCGCCGGTCGCACTGGTGAACACGTCATCGAGTTTTACATCGCCGAGCGCACGCTGCTTCAACCACTCCGAGGGCAATCGTTTGCCCGTCGGGATGCAGTCAGGCGTCAACTCCATCCGCTGACGACACGGCACTTGAATCTCACAACGCGCCCGCGTCCCTGCCGGCGTCAGCGGCAACGGATGATACGGATGCACGCCGAACCCGAACGGCATCGGCTCGGTGCCGAGGTTCTCCGCCACTGCTGTCATCGTCAACGACTGACCTGCGAGCCGGTAGGTCACCGTGAGCCGGCACGGCCACGGCCAGAATTTCTTCAACAACGGATTCGACTCCGTCTCAGTCACACCGGTTACCCACGCGCCGTTGTCAGTGCCGCGCGCCGTGACGCGCCACGGCTGATTGTGAACGAACCCGTGAATGGCGTGTCCTTTGCCATCTTTTACGCGATACGTTTTTCCGTTGAAGGTGAACTCACCATTCGCGATCCGATTCGGGAACGGAAACAAAATCGGCCAGCCGAAACCCGCACCGCCCTTCTGTAAGGCGGACGGATCCACGGGCGGCGCAAGAAACTCGATGTTGCCAACTGCGAATCGCGCGCAGTTGAACCCCGCCTGCGGCAACACGACCGCCATCGCACCGGTAGAGCCGTCCCGCAAGACGATTTCCGTGCTGCGCTGCTCGACTGAGTATGGCAGGGCGGCCAGAACCGCAGTCCCAGCCAACCAAAATATCCCGACTAGCTTTGCTTCGCGCGCTGATGTCATGGTGTAAAACCGTAGTGTCGCAGCTTGGCCGTGAGCAGTCCATTCAAGACCGTCAGGTCTTTTGGATGGACCGAGATCAGCCGTTTCCCTTCCTGCTGATAGAGCATCTGCTTCTTGTACATGCTCATCTTGTATTGGGGCGTGTCCAAACCCCAGTATTCAATATACATATCGAACTCCGGGAGATAGAAGTCCGGACGGATCTGGAACTCCGCGATGATCCGAAACTTGGCATCGTACCGGTACGCGATGCCGTGCGCTGTCAGCCAGTCGGCGATGCGCCGCTCGCCCTCCGACTGCACCACCGTGCCGTCGCGCGCTTCGATGGTCTTGTTGATCTCGACTTGCGTCTCGAAGTTTCGCCGCGCCAAGAACACCTCGTCGAAACACCGGTCGCAGAACACGCGCTGGAACATCTGCTCTGAGCGCGCGTACTCGTCTGCTGTCACCGTCGCATTGCACCGCTGGCACCGCTGCTCGGCTGCCGCTGCCGCAATCCGCACCGCTTCCTCGATGAACGCTGCCGCCGCAGTAGCATCACGACGGATATAATCCTTCTCCGCCGGATTTCCGGCCATATCGCGCAGATCGTGCAAACACCCTTGCGCCGCTGCGCCGTATGCCTTCAGCGCCTTGATCGCATACTGCCGTGTCTGCGGGTGCGGATCACGGCGCGCCACCGGCGCGAGCGCGGCCACTGCGGCTGCCTGATCCACCCCCAGCCACGCCAATTTCCCCAGCGCCGATGCCGCCAACCGCCGCGCATTTGCCGACGATGACCGCAACAGTTCCAACAACTCGTCAAAGGCTCCAACCTCTCCGGTGCGTCCAATCGCCACCGCCCGCTCCGAAAGTTGCTTCTCAAGCTGTCTGTCCATCGGATTTTTCATCGGCGTTGACGAGCGTCAGCGAAGTCAGCCCTGTTTTTCGTGTGGTTTGGTCCAGTTTTCACCGGTAGTAAATCTCCACGCGATCCAGTTCGGCGGCGCCGGTCCAGAGGATTGTGAGTTGCGCGGTGCCGGGCGGGACGGCGGCTTCGTACTCGATCAGCGTCCGTTTCTGGCCGCGAGCGGCGCCGCCGGGCGGAGCTGGCAACGGACGCTCCACGCGCTTCGGCTGAAGTGTTGCATCGCCGGCTTGAAGTTGGAGATCAGCAATTTGCCCACCGGGACAGAACGCAACCACTTTGACCGACTCAATCTTGCCGTGGACTTTGTAGGTCAGCCAGTCGTTGGTGCTGCCTTTGGCGCGGAACAGATACTCGGCGTAAAGCGCGTTGTAGTCGTTGTTCAACGTGAGGCCTTCGGATTTCGCCGCGACACGCGAGAAATCCTGCAACTCGTCCGCAAGGCAGATGCGCTTCACCGTGACAGGACCGACGACGTTCGATGGACGCGATTTCCCGGAACTGTTCCGGGCGGTGACGCGATACGAATATTTCTTGCCGGGACGAGCAGTGGTGTCACTGAACAGCGGACGGTAAGCGATGTCGCCGTCGCGAACATTCGTGGCGATGACCGTCCACGGCTCGCCGCGCTCGATGTCGTAGCCGGTCGCGCCGGCGGAGCCGCGCCACGTCAGCAACGGCACTTCGCCAATCGGCAACAACTCCGGTGCGTCGGGCACGGGCACGGGTGGGACGGGCTTGCCTTCGATTTTGAAAGCGGCTTCGCGCATGGCCTGCATGATGCCGATCTCGCGTTGAGCGTCGGCGCTGGGAAAACCCGGCCAGTGATACGACCAGACAGCGGGATAGGTCATGATCTGGTGCCAATAGAAGCCGCCGTCTTGATGATGGAAGTACATGCTCCAAATAAGAGCGCCGGGGATGGCTGGCTCTGATTGCACGTAGTCGAGGAACTCGCGCAGCTTGTCCACGACGTTGTCGTGCGTGAACATCTTGCCGTCAATGTAGGGGCCGAACTCGCCAATGAAGAGCGGGCGTTCACCCTTAAGTTTTGCAATTTCTTTCTGGATCGCGCCAACCCAGCCGCCCTCGACACCGGGATAATTCCCGTAGAGATGGCGCGTGACGAGGTCAATATTCGGGTCCACGAGCAGCGATTGTCCGGGGCGGTGGCGCGTCTCGGCAACGAGATGATTCTTGTCGAGGCTCTTGATGTACGCCGCCATCTCGCTGAGCCACGCGTCGGGCGCGCTGTGCATTTCGTTACCGAACTGCCAAGCAAGAAGCGCTTTGTCGTTGCGATACCGGTTGACGACGTAGCGAATGGTGGCTTTGTAGTCTTCCTTGACCTGCGGGTCGGTGTAGAACTCGGCGCGTTTCTTGCCGCGATGAGCGGCATACTGGCTGATGCCGCCGAGGTAATCGCCGTACTCGGCGGTGAGATCGAGGATGACGCGGACGTTGTATTTGTTGGCGAGGGCGAAGAGGTGGTCAACACACTTGAACGCTTCCTCGTTGAACTTGCCCGGCCCCAGTACGTAGTGCCACGATTTCGGCTCCTCTTTCGGATCGCGGATGGGCAGGTTCCAAGTGCGGACGACGCGCAGGTTCATCTGGTCGAGCGTTTTGAAGGCGTCTTCCTGCTCCCACGGCGTCGGCAGGTGTAATCGCTCCGGCAGGTAAAGCGTCCAGTCGTACGGCAGGACAAGCCCCGGCATGTTCGCGCCGATGAATCGGAACTCCTTGTCGCCGTCGTAGAGTTTGTTTCCCTTGCGAGTGATGAAGTTCTCGAACGCGCCAGCGTTGGCGGTCAGTGACACAAGTAGGAACAGGATGATGGATTTCTGATTCATGGACGTTTCTTTTCTGGGTATGGTCGAAACTCGAAGCGTGTGGTCCGGCTAAACTCCAGCCAGCGTTGTTGAAGTTGCTCACCCGTCGGTGCGCCGGCGTGGATATAGAGGCCGTAGCGAAGTTGGAGCGGTTTGCCCGGCGCGAGTGTGCGCGGAGCGTCGTAAGTCAGCGATGCGCCCATCCAGCCGTCGTTGCGGACGTGGAAGAACGTCGGATGATTCGGGTTCGCCGGATGATCCATCAGCGTGATGCCTTCCGTGGCAGTGGCGGTGATCGGGCCGGAGTAGTCAACCCAGCGGGCGGTTTTCCAAAGCACGTGAGTCTCGTTCACGCCGCCCTCGGAGTTGCGAATCGTGCCGCCGCCGTCCTTGACGCCGATAGGCTTGGCCATGCGAACGCCGAGCAAGCCGAAAGGCGTTTTACCGAACGTGACTTCGTTCTCTTGCGCCTCCAGTTGGAGATCGAGGGTCAAAAGCCATTCGTTGTCAGGCAACAGTTGCACGCTCGTTCGACGCCGCTCGCGCAACAGCGTCTTGCCCTCCTTGTCAATCCAAGCGTTGAGGCTCTGCACCGCGTCGTCAGCGAGTTCCTCGATGCGCTGATGAACAATCCGCGCACCGGTGCGGTCCGCCCAAAAGCTCGACCCGTTGACATCACTGTGGGAAATCCAGACTGAGAAGTGGTGGCTGTGCCCTTCGGGGTCGTGAGGGTGTCCCATTCGCGTGAGGCTGCGTCCCGACGGACCAATGACAGGAAAAACAAAGGGCCGGTTCAGGTCGGGGCTGAAGTGGTAACGCGCAATCTCAAAGCCATCGCGCTGAAATGAAAGTTGATGGTAGGGCTGCGGCACCGTCTGTAAAGGTGGTGGTCCGGCAGCAAGCAACAGGAGTGAGAGAATCACTTGCATGGTTTTCGTGCAATAAGTTGAGCGGCAAGTTGCTTGAGCACGCCGGCGTTTTCTGGTTTGCCGGCGATGTTCGCGTTCTCTTGCGGGTCGGTGGCGTGCTCATAGAGTTCGGTGGCGACCAACTCGCCTTGTTTGTTGCGCCACTCGACGTAGCGATAACGGTCGGTGCGCATTGCAATGCCTTGGTTGCCGCCCTTCGGGTATTCGCTGAAGGCGACCTTGGTCCACGGCGCTTTCGGGTTGTTGAGCAGCGGGACGACGCTTTGGCCTTCCAGCCCCTTGGTCGGCGGCAGGCCGCAGAGCGCGACAAGCGATGGATAGATGTCCACGAACTCAACCAGCGCGTCGGTCTTTTGCCCGGCGGCTTTCATGCCGGGCGCGGAGACGATGAGCGGGGCGCGGGTAGCGCCTTCGTAGTTGTTGTGTTTGCCGCCCCACCAGTTGTGTTCGCCCATGTAAAAGCCGTGGTCGCCCCAGAACACGATGATCGTTTTCTCGCGCAGTTTCAGACGGTCGAGTTCAGCGAGCAGCCTGCCGACGCAAGCGTCCACGTAGCTGATCGCGGCAAGATAGCCGTGCAGGCATTGACGGCCAAACGCGGGCGTGATGTTCCGGTCCTGCGGCACGTTGCTGTACCAATAGAAATCGTCGCCGGACTTGGCGGCAAACTCCGGTGCGTTCTTTGGCGCGTAGCGATTGCCAGGAATCTTGATGTCGGCGGGATTGTAGAGGTCCCAATATTTCTTCGGCGCGACCCACGGCACGTGCGGATTGGAAAAACCGACAGCCAGAAAGAACGGCTGACCGGGTTTCTTCGCCAACTCGCGCATGGCGACGAGCGCCTCGCGCGTCGTGTCACCATCCAACAATTCGTCGTCGGCCAGATCGGGCGCCTCGAAGGCCGGGCCGCGCGGCACTTTGGCGCCTTTCCTCGGAATCGGCTGACCGCTGGCTTTCAGCGAGGCTGTCAGCCGTTGCTGGATCGCCAGCCCTTCCGGCCCGTAGCGTGGCGACTTCGAATGCCACGGCGGGATGCTCCAGGACGGCGGATCGTCAATGCCGACGTGATAGACTTTACCGAGACTGCGGGTGAACCAGCCGTTGTTCTTGAAATGCTGCGGGAGCGTAATCACATCGGGCATCGTCTCCCGCAGGAACGGGCCGATGGTGTAAATGCGCGTTGTCCACGGGTGACGGCCTGTGAGCAATGAGATGCGCGATGGCGAACAAAGCGCCTGCTGGCAATAGGCGCGCTTGAACACCATCCCGCGCGCGGCGAGCCGGTCGAGGTTCGGCGATTTCACCAGCGGGTCGCCGTAACAGCCAAGCTGCGGCCGCATGTCGTCGGAGGCAATAAAAAGGACGTTGAGTTTCTGTTCGGCGGCGGTGGCCGTGACCGCCAGCATGACGAGCAAGGAGAAAAACGGTTTCATGTTTCAGCGGGACTCTACTCGAATCGTTCTGCCGGCGAAAGCCGGAATCAATGTTGACTTGGCAAGGCCAAACCCTACAGTGGCGACGAAATGAAACATCGAGACTGCTTCAAACCGTGGACTCTGTTGGTGGTTGCAGCGCTATTGACATGCGGATGCGCCGCCCACCGCAAGATGCAGGTGGTCAGTTTTCTGCGCCAATGCGACGTCGAGATTGAGTCGGTGGAGTTTCGCGGCGTTTCGCTGGATGGCGCGCCATCCTCTTCCCAGCAAGGGAAACCGTCAGAACCCCTCTCCGACCTCGCCATCCTTTTTCTGGCGCAAAAACTCCTGAGCGGGCAGCTTGACCGACCACTGGGCCACGTCAACTTGGCCCTGCGATTGCGCGTGGAGAACCGCAATTCGTATGCCCTCCTGGTGGATCGGCTCGAAGGCGAAATTCTTCTCGACACGTTTTTGCGCAGCCCTGTCAAACTCGCGGACAAGGCTCTGTTGCAGCAGGGATTCTCCGAGGCGGTCATCGAAACCAGTCTGCCCTTGGATTCAAGCCTGTTCAAGCTGACGAATGTCCAGAACTATCGTCTCCGCGGAGTGGGCAGCGGACTGGTGCAGCCCAGCGGCAAACGTCTCGCACTGGAGTTTGATGAAGAGCGTCCCCTGCCCGACAAGATCAAGCAGAAGTGGAAGTCCACCAAGCAATCGCTCATTGAGGAAATCTTTTCGAGTTGGATGAACTAAGAACTGGCGCAGCCAAGGAAAGCCTCGTGAAGGACAACATCGTCGCCGAACCCGAAATGAAGTAGCTCTCAGCGCGCGAGCAACTCTTTCATCGCTCCCATCAACACCTGTTCCACCTGCGGCGCGACTCGGGAAACTCTGGTAGTTTCATAGCCGCCCTGCGAGTAGGCGATCTCGGTGCCGATGTAACCACAGCCGTCGTCGCCATACGCAGCCATGCACACCGCCACGTCGGAACGCATCTGCTGCGCGGCGAGTTGATACTCGACGAACAACTCACCGGGCATGTGAAGAACATGCGTTGAGCCAAGCCGCAGGCAACTCAGGTCAATCCGATGGCCAGCCTTGCAGCGGCGCGACCACGCAAGACTCCGTGCGGCAAATACCCGGTCGCGTGACTTCGCCGACGTGTCGGTGAAGATTTTGAGATTGGGCGCCTCGTCAATCAATTCCTCGCGCAATGGCAACGCAACAGCTTTCACGCGCCATTCGATGTCAGCGGCGCGCAACGGCGATTTGCGCGTGGCCTTCCACGCCTCCTCCATGCCGCGCGCCAGCCGCTGCGCAAGGACGGGACGGTTCTCCGGCGAGCCGTCGTTGTACTTGCCGGCGGTGACGTTGCCGCCGGCGCCGGTGAAATAGATGTGCGGCACGCCCGACAACGCCGCTTCGCGCATCGCGCGGGCGATGCCGACGGTATCAGCGCTAACGCCGCCTTGGCCGTAGTAACTCATCGGATGCGTGGCGTAGTAACTGAGCACAGCGCGCGGTTGGTCGCCGTCCCAGAAACTCAACACGCGCACAAGCGGGTCAATGACGCCCTCCGGCTCGGCGCGAACTTCCGGCTTGCGGCACGCGCTCATGCGGACATGCTTCACTTTGCCGTCGGGGCCGGGCACGCGCCGGTTCGACGCGAACTTCTCCACCTTCGCCTGGCCGATGCCGACGTGGGTGACGGGCTGTGGCCGTCGCATCGCTTCGCGTACCGCCTTTGCCGTGCGCGCGATGGCCTCACGGGCGAACGGGACATTTGAGAACTGGTTGGTCAACCCCTGTGTGGCGAGCAGTTCCTCGGTGCTGAAATCGCAGCCGGGGGCGTCGTGCTGATGGACGGTGTGCACTGCAACCCGTTCGACGGTGGTGCCGGCGGCTTTGGCGAGCGCCGTGCGCCATTCGTCGTAGGCGGCATTGCTGTTGGCCACCCAATCCACCGCGCAGAGAACAATCGGCTTCTGCTTCGCCGGCAAGAGAACCACGCCCCGCGCCGTGAGCGGATCCACAACGGTCATGACATTGGAGACGTTGCCATGACACAACGGCGACCCAACCGGCGGCGTGACATCAGCCTGAAAAACGGTAATGCGAACGTCGGCAGCAAAGGACAGCGAGAGACTGCAAAACACCAACGCTACTGTGACGAGCAGCGATGTTCTCTGATTGTTCATGTGGCCTTTCCACGCTTTGTCGCGTGTGACGATGTGTTGTTAGCCGACGATACTGTTGATGTCAATCAGGCTGATGTCTATCAGTACAGCTGACGGCCGCCGTTGTGCGGGGAGTCGAAAGATGCCCATTTACCGGTTGCAGGCGGGGGCGACAATTGGTATGGTTTGCCGCGTAAGAGGTTTGAAATGCCGATGCCCATGACCAAAGAGCAAGCACACCAGTTGGTGGATCAAATGCCACCGCAGGCCACGTGGGATGACTTGATGCACGAGATTTACGTTCGACAAGCTATCGAGCAGGGTTTGGCAGACAGCCAAGCAGGACGAACGAAACACGTGCGGGAAGTCAGAGCCAAGTACGGGCTGCCGGAATGAACGTCCATTGGACCGGTACCGCTCAGCAACACCTCGACACCATCCATTCTTACATCGCCCAGAATTCACCCGAATATGCGAAACGAATGGTGGATCGTCTGACGCGGCGCTCGCAACAAATCGGTTTGTTTCCCCAGTCCGGGCGGGTTGTCCCCGAATACCAAATCGAGCAGATTCGCGAGGTGCTCGAAGATCCATACCGTATCATCTACTACATCAAGCCGGACCAAGTTGACGTGCTCGCCGTGATTCACACTGCGCGGAACGTTTTAGAAGAGGAAGGCGAGTCGTAGCGTCAGTCTATCCGTTCCCCACAATCCCGCTGATGTCTATCAGGTACACCTGACGGCCGCCATTGTGCGGGGAATCGAAAGATGCCCATTTGCCGGTGCGGCTGGGGCTGGGATGTGTGTCGCAACGCCACTCACCGACGTACTCTTTCGGCGAGAGGAAATGGCCGAGTTCGACGCGGCGCTTGGTCGGAATGTGCAACAAGTGCAGATTCTGGCAACGCTGTTTGTCGGGATAAGTGTCGTTGAGCACCCACTGGTTGCGCGTGCGGGGCACGTGCGTAATGTGGCCGTCGCCTTTGAGGATGCCTTCGCCGATGACCTCGACGTTGCGTGTCTTGTCCTCGAAGATGCAGAACTTCCAGTCATTGGTGGGTGGATGCCCAGCGTAGGCGGTGATGTGCTTGGCATCGCGCCAGACGAAGTGCGACACTTTGCCGGTGGGGATAAGCTCATAGAGGTCGCTGCCGTCCGACTTCGCGGTGAACGCGCGCGTGAAGAAACCTTTCTTCGGCGGAATCGTCCAGCGATGCAGGAAGAAGAACCGCGTGCCGTCGGTGTTGACGAGCAGATGGTTGAACCAGTGCTTCGATTCCGCATTGAACGCCAGTTCCTTCGGCCCGGTGAACGGAATCTTGGCCGCCTGAGCGAACGAGAAGATCAACTTCTGTTTGCCCGTTCGCATATCCATCCGCCAGATGCCGGCGTTGTCGGGGGCCAGCACGTTGAAATTCGGATCGGCAATGCCGGTGTAGCCGTAGCCGGGCCGGGTGTCATTGAGCCGGCGAAAATCGGGAGCGACGGCCCAACGGCCATCGGGACTGAGCGCGTAGAATGGATTCGGCAGCGTGCGCTTCTTGCCGGTCTTGACGTCGAGGACGTGGCTGA
>Ga0194112_10003322_pt1 | contig 22446 bp, 22 predicted proteins | sample TA2MahC400mmetaG_FD_146191 | JGI IMG/M metagenome (GOLD analysis project Ga0194112, IMG submission 146191) | Freshwater microbial communities from Lake Tanganyika, Tanzania - TA2015016 Mahale Deep Cast 400m | ecosystem: Environmental > Aquatic > Freshwater > Lake | place: Tanzania: Lake... | reverse complement strand
ACGCCCCGCCGTCACCTGGACCCGCGTGCGACAAAAAACTCATTCGTCAGGGCTGGGTGCCGGGCTGCAATGCCCCCAGTCGGAACAGAGCCGCACGTGACCGATCGCGGCCTCCCGCGTGATTACGCTTGACGGCCCCGGGCCGGTCTTGTAGTGTGCCTGCCCACCGTGCGTGATCTTCGTAACGGTTGGCGAAAGGACAGTGCCCGAAGCATTCAAGGTCCAGCCCCAAGTCCCGAAGGAGACCCCCGCATGCTCAGTGACCTGGAGATTGCACAGAAGGCCAGAATGAAGCCCATCCACCAGATCGCGGCCGATCTCGGCATCCGCGACAAGGAACTCGAACTCTACGGGCCGTACAAGGCCAAGGTCAGCCTGGACGTTCTTCAGCGCCTCCCCAGGAAGCAGCGCGCCAAGTACATCGACGTAACGGCCATCACGCCCACGCCCCTGGGCGAAGGCAAGACGGTCACCACCATCGGCCTCTCGCAGGGCCTGAACCACATCGGCAAGAAGGTCTGCACCTGCATCCGCCAGCCCAGCCTCGGGCCCGTCTTCGGCATCAAGGGCGGCGCGGCAGGCGGCGGATACAGCCAGGTCGTACCGATGGAGGACTTCAACCTCCACCTTACCGGCGACATCCACGCCGTCAGCCTGGCCAACAACCTGGCCGCGGCGTTCGTCGATAACCACATCTATCATGGCAACCCCCTGAACATCGACCCGTACGGCCAGACGCTGAGGCGCGTGGTCGATATCAGCGACCGCTGGGCGCTGGACGACATCATCACGGGCCTCGGGTCGGGGGTCGTGCGGCGGACGGGCTTCGACATCTCGGTCGCAAGCGAGGTCATGGCCATTCTGGCCCTGACGTCGGGACTGAAGGACATGCGAGAGCGATTCGCCCGCATGGTCGTCGCCTACACCCGCGACGGCAAGCCCGTTACGTGCGAGGACCTGAAGGTCGCCGGCGCAATGACCGTCCTTATGCGCGACGCCGTCAAGCCGAACCTGATGCAGACGCTTGAGCACACCCCCTGCTTCGTCCATGCCGGGCCGTTCGCCAACATCGCGCACGGCAACAACTCGATCATCGCCGACCAGATCGCCACGCGCCTGGCTGACTACGTGGTGACCGAGTCGGGCTTCGGCGCAGACATCGGCATGGAGAAGTTCATGAACATTAAGTGCCGCGCATCGGGCCTCGTGCCCGACTGCGTGGTCCTGGTGGCCAGCATCCGGGCCCTCAAGATGCACAGCGGCAAGTTCAAGGTCGTCGCCGGCAAGCCCCTCGACCGGGCCCTCACGCGCGAGAACTGCCAGGCCGTGGCCGAGGGCTGCTGCAACCTCGAAAAGCACATCGAGAACATCCTGGCCTACGGCGTCCCGTGCGTCGTGGCCATCAACCAGTTCACAACCGACACCGCCAGCGAGTTCAAGGTGGTCCGGGAGAGGGCCGAGGCCGCGGGCGCAAAGTGGGTCGCGCACAGCGACGTCTGGGCCCGCGGCGGCAAGGGCGGCACCGAACTCGCCGAGGCCGTCGTCGAGGCCTGCAAGGCCCCCCGCAACTTCAAGTTCCTTTACGAGGCAGACTGGCCCATCAAGAAGAAGATCGAGACCATCGCCCTGAAGACCTACGGCGCAGGCAAGGTCGTCTATGAGAAGGCCGCCGAGGACGCCATCGCACGCTACACCAAACTCGGCTACGACAAACTGCCTCTCTGCATGGCCAAGACGCACCTGAGCCTCACGCACGACGCCAGCCTGAAAGGCCGGCCGTCGGGCTATACGTTCCCCGTCCGCGATGTGCGGGCAAGCGTGGGAGCAGGATTCCTGTATCCGCTGTGCGGCCAGATGCGTACAATGCCCGGCCTGCCGACCGTGCCGGCAGGCGAGGCGGTGGACATCGGCCCCGACGGGCGCGTGGTGGGGCTGTTCTGACCGGCGGGCGCTGCCGGGAATGCGCGGGATGATGCGTCCGCCGGCCGCGGGGCGAGGAATCTAGCCGATATGCGGGGCGTAGACCTGACATCCAAGGAAGTAGCCCGGCTGTCGACAACGGCCGAACTGATGGAACGCGAGTGGGCGCCCTGCCGGGACGGGTGCCCGGTTCACGCCGACGTGCGCGGGTATCTGGAGGCCGCCGCCGAAGGCCGGTTCCGCGACGCCATCGACATCATCCGCAAGAACCTGTCCTTCGCCTCGGTCTGCGGCCGGATCTGCCATCACCCCTGCGAGGTCCAGTGCCGCCGCAACGACATCGACAAACCGGTGGCCATCCGCGAGGTCAAGCGGTTCGTGGCCGAGTTGCAGGTCGCCGGCGGATCGACGGTACATCAGGCGGCCATGCAGGATAAGGCCCGCGTGGCCATCGTCGGCGGGGGGCCGTCGGGCCTCACGGCGGCGCTGGAGTTGGCGAAGCGCGGATACCGGCCGACCGTGTTTGAGAAGTTTCCCGTCGCGGGGGGCATCCCGGCCACGGCCATCCCGAAGTATCGTCTTCCTCGGGATGTCCTTCAGATGGACATCGACTGGATCCTCGCGCACGGCATCGACCTGGTGACCGGCGTTGAGATCGGCAAGCACAAGTCGCTGGATGACCTGCGGCGGGAAGGCTTTGCGGCCATCGTCCTGGCCACCGGCCTTTCCACCAGCCGCCTGCTGCCCCTGCCCGGATCGGACCATCCCCGGTTCCTTCCGGCTCTGCGGTTCCTGACGGACGTCGCCTTCGGTCGCCCGGTCGGCATCGGCCAGGACGTTCTGGTCATCGGCGGCGGGAACGTGGCGGTGGATGCCGCCCGGTCGGCCCTCCGCCTCGGCGCCGCGCGGGTCCGCCTGATGTGCCTGGAATCGCTTGACGAGATGCCGGCCTACCGGTGGGAACAGGACGAGGCGAGGGAGGAAGGCATCGCCTTCGTCCCCCGTCGGGGGCCGACCGAAGTCCACGTCAAGCGAGGCCGGATCGTCGGCCTCAAGACGCGGGCGGTTACTCGCGTCTTCGACGAAAAGAAACGGTTCGACCCCCGCTACGATGACTCCGACATTTCGGCGGTCGAGTGCGACACGGTAATTCTGGCCATCGGGCAGGCGCCCGATACGAGTTTCCTGAGCGGCAGTTCACTGGCGGCCGACGAGCGCGGGCGTGTGCCGTACAATCCCCTCACGCAGCAGACGAGCGTGGCGTGGATTTTCGCGTGCGGCGAAATCGTCACGCCGCCCGGCTCGGTGGTGGAGGCCTGCGCCAGCGGCCGCCGCGCCGCCACGGCGGTTGATCTGCACCTGCGCGGCGAGGACATCCGGATCGACGACTCGCTGCCGCCGTCCATCGAAAAGGTCCCGCCGACCACGGCCGAGAAGATCCCAAAGGTCGCGCGGGAACCGGTCGCCGCCGAGCCGCCGGAGGCCCGAAAACACGCGTTCAGACCCGTGGACCACACGTACACCGAGGACGCGGCCCTGCGCGAATCGCGCCGCTGCATGAGTTGCGGCGCGGGCGCTGAGGTTCTGGTCGACAAATGCGCGGCCTGCTTGACGTGCCTCCGCGTATGCCCTTTCGACATCCCGAAAGTGACGGATGTGGCGCGAATCGATTCGGCGCTCTGCCAGGCGTGCGGCATGTGCATTGCCGAGTGCCCGGCCCATGCGATCGTCGCCCGCGGGTGGGATGCGCGCGGCCTGCGGGCCCGCATCGCTCAGGCCCTGGCCGGCGCCGGGGGCGGCCGGCCGAAGAAAGTGCTGGCGCTGATTGCCGGATACCATGCCTCGGCGGCCGAATGGCGCGGCGAGGCCGATCCGGCGGCGGACGTGGCCGAAATCTACCTGCCTTCCACCGCCCGCCTGGGCACCGCCGACCTTCTGGGCGCCTTTGAGGCCGGCGCCGAGCGGGTCCTCGTGATCGCCTGCCACAACGACAAGGATCGCTATCCGCAGGCCGCGCGGCGGACCCGCCGCCGGGTCGAGCAGGCTCGCCAGATGCTGGCGGAGATCGGCCTGGACGCCGACTGCCTGGAACTCGTCGAGACGGCCGACAGCGGGCGGAACGCCATCCGGGCGGCGCTTCAGGCGGCCAGCAAGAAAGTCGCCGTAAGTTAGGGGATCCCTTATATGATCGTGGCCGAACGAAAACCCATCGAGCAGATACTGGCAATGCTCGCCCCTTACAAGCGGGTGCTGGTTCTGGGCTGCGGCGGCTGCGTCACGGTCTGCCTGACCGGTGGCGAGAAGCAGGCCGAAGAACTGGCCTCGCAACTCCGCCTGGCGTCGCGGCAGAAGGGCCTTGAACTCGCCGTGGACGTCGACTGCATCACCCGCCAGTGCGACCGCGAGTTCATCCAAAACCTCAAGGCCGACCCCGGCATGTACGACGCCGTCTTGAGCATCGCCTGCGGCGTGGGCGTCGGCTTCATGAGCGAACTGTATCCCGGCGTGCCGATGCTGCCGGGCCTCAATACCACCTTCTACGGGACCAATACCGCGCCGGGCCTGTGGGCGGAATACTGCCACGGCTGCGGCGACTGCGTCCTGGCATGGACCGGCGGCATCTGCCCCATCGCCCGATGCTCCAAGAGCCTCATCAACGGCACATGCGGCGGGACGAACCACGGCAAGTGCGAGATCAACAAAGACATGGACTGCGGCTGGCTGCTCATTTACAAGCGCCTGAAGGAACTCGGCCGCCTCGATGAGTACCGCCAGAAGCGTCCTCTCCGCGACCATCGCAAGGACCGCGGCGCGGGCGTCCGCCGCCTCATCCACCAGGAACTCGTCAAACTCGAGGAGGAATCCGGGGCATGACCGAGCCCGTCAGCCATCTTCACCGGGCGCTCGCCGCTGGCCAGTTCGTCGTCACCGGCGAGATCGGACCGCCCAAAGGCACGAACGTCGGCCCGTGCCTGCACGAGGCCGAGGCGTACCTTAAGGGCCGCGTCGCCGCCGTCAACGTCACCGACATCCAGACGGCCGTCATGCGAACCGGCTCAATGGCCATGTGCAAACTGCTTCTTGAGCGCGGCATAGAGCCGGTCTTCCAGATGGTCTGCCGCGACCGCAACCGCCTGGCCCTTCAGAGCGACCTTCTGTCGGCCTACATCCTCGGCATCCGCAACGTCCTGGCGCTGACGGGCGACCACGTCGCCATGGGCGACCACCCGGAGGCCAAGCCGGTCTATGACCTCGACTCGGTCAGCCTTCTGGAGACCATGACGCGCCTGGAATCCGGCTCGGACCTTGGCCATGACTTTAAGGGAAACCCGAACACGCTGGACGGCGCGCCAAAGTTCTTCAAGGGCTGCTGCGTCACCCCCTGCACCGATGAAGTGGAGCCCCAGATACTCAAACTTGAAAAGAAGGTGGCCGCCGGCGCCCAGTTCGTGCAGACCCAGGCCGTGTACGACCCCGTCGCGTTCGAGAAGTTCATGAAACTCATCGAGCACCTGAAGGTACCGGTGCTCGTGGGCATCGTGGTCCTTAAGTCCGCCGGCATGGCCAAGTACATGAACCGTGCCGTGCCGGGCGTGCAGGTGCCCGAACCGCTCATTAAGGAACTCTCCGCGGCGCCGAAGGAGAACCTCAAGAAAGTCGCCGCCGAGATCGCCGGCCGCCTGGTCCGCCAGATGAAGCCCATGTGCCAGGGGGCGCACCTGATGACCCTCGGCTGGGACGACGTTGTGCCCGGCATCCTGGCAAACGCGGGCCTCTGATGATTGCGGATTGCGGACTGGGGATTGCGGGTTGCGCTGCGGGCGCGCCTCCTCCGCCGAAAAGGCTCCCGTGCCAATCTGAAATCCGCAATCCGAAATCCGAAATGAAAACAAGGAGGTCTTCCATGCCTGCACGACTGATCGACGGCGAAGCCCTGGCGGCCAGAATCCGGGCGGAACTCGCGACCCAGATCGCGGCCATCAAGCAGAGAACCGGCTCGCCCCCCAAACTGGCGAGCATCCTGGTGGGCGACAACCCCGGCGCGAAGGTCTATACACGCAGCCAGGCCAGATCCTGCGAAGACGCCGGCATCGCCTACCAACTCGTCGAACTGCCGAACGAAACGACCGCCGAGGCCCTTGCCGCCAGGATTCGCCAACTGGGCGCCGACCCGTCGGTCCACGGCATACTTCTTCAGATGCCCCTGCCGCCGGCCATCAACGCCCGCGACATGGCCGAACTCATCCCGCCGCAAAAGGACGTCGAGGGCATCACCTCGGCCAACCTGGGCAAACTCCTGTTCTACGAGGGCGCCGAACTCATCCCCTGCACCGCCGCCGCGGCGTATGAATTGATAAAGTTCGCCGGATGCACCATCAAGGGGGCGGAGTGCGTCGTCGTCGGACACTCGCCCATCGTCGGCAAGCCCGTCGTCTGCCTCATCACGAACGACCTGGGCACCTGCACCTGCTGCCACATCGGCACGCGCGACCTGAAGGCCCACACCACGAAGGCCGAGATCCTCGTCGTGGCCGCCGGCAAGGCAGGCCTGGTGCGCGGCGAACACATCATGCCGGGCGCCACGGTCATCGACGTGGGCATCAACCGCGCGGCGGTCCTGGACGCCGACGGCAAGCCCGTCTTGGACGAGAAGGGCAAGAAGAAGATGAAGACCGTCGGCGATGTGGACTTCGCATCGGCCGTAGGGGTGGCCGGTGCGATTACGCCCGTTCCCGGCGGCGTCGGGCCGGTTACGGTGGCCATGCTCCTTCGGAACACCGTCCGCGCCGCCAAGGCGCAGGTGGGGTAAGTCGGGGCCGTTCGCGCACGCGGCCGCGCGGCACGCTTGCCCTCGCACGAAGGGATCGCCCATGCAACCGAAACCGCCCGTTGTCCCGCCCGACTCCGCTGCGCTCACCCGCCGCTCGCTCCTCAAGGGCGCTCTGGCTGCCGCGGCGCCCTACGTCATCACCTCGTTCTCCCTGGCCGGCGAGGACCGCCCCGCCCCCAGCAACCGCTTCACCATGGGCTTCGTGGGCGTAGGCGGCCAGGGCAGCGGCGACATGGGCGGGTTCCTGGGGTTCCCCGAGATCCAGGGCGTCGCCGTCTGCGATGTGGATAAGGCCCACCGCGACCGGGCCCGCGACAGGGTCAACCAGCGTTACGGCAGCCAGGGGTGCGAGGCCTACAACGATTTCCGCGACCTGGTGACGCGCCGCGACATCGACATCGTCTTCTGCGCCACGCCCGACCACTGGCACGCCATCATCACCATCGAGGCGATGAAGAACGGCAAGGACGTGTACTGCGAGAAGCCGGAAACGCTGACCATCCGCGAGGGCCGCGCGATGGTCCAGGCCGCCCGCCGCTACGGCCGCGTCTTCTCCGGCGGAAGCCAGCGAGTCTGGGGCGACTACAACTGGTTCCACCGCATGGTCCGCGGCGGGGCAATCGGCGAACCGAAGGAATGCTGGGTGAACGTCGGCGGTCCGTCCGACGAGATGCTCCGCCCGGCAGAGCCCGTGCCCGAGGGGATGGACTGGGACATGTGGCTCGGCCCGGCCCCGCAGCGGCCGTATAACAAGGACTACCACCCCTTCAAGTGGCGCGGCTGCCGGGATTTCTCCGGCGGCGGCATGACCGACTGGGGCGCGCACGGCTTCGGCGGGGCCCTGTTCTGCCTGGGGTTGCATGAGACCGGGCCGGTCGAAATAATCCCGCCCGACGGCAAGGATACAAGACACCTCACCTACGTTTTCGCCAACGGCATCCGCATCTACCACGGCGGAAGTTGGAGCGGCCTGATGTCGTACCGCGGCACGAAGGGCGAGATTCCCGAGCGCGGTGCCAGCGAGAGGGCCGCAAAGAAGGATGCACCCAGCATCAACATCCCCAATTACAAGGGCCGCGGCGGCATCTTCGGAGACTTCGTCCACTGCGTCAAGACCCGCGAGCGGCCCTTCCGCGACATCGAAATCGCCCACCGCACCGTCACCGTCTGCCACCTGGGCAACATCGCCTACTGGCTGGGCCGGCCCCTCAAGTGGGACCCCGTGAAGGAAGAAATCGTGGGCGACGCGGAGGCCGCCCGCTGGCTCGACCGGCCGAAGCGCGCCCCGTGGCGCATTTGAGGGCTCCGGGCCGCGCGCCCGGCTACCCGCCGGGCACCGGCGGCCGGCGCGCGACCCCGCGAAACCCGGGAACCAAACGCTTGCCGCGCGCCCGGGCCGTGGGCATAATCTCCAAAGACTAACCCGGAAAGGGGCAGACGCATGAGCCGCCGACCTGGCCTCGCCGAAACGGCATCCGCCGCTCTGACCCGCCGGTCGCTCCTGAGGGGCGCCCTGGCGGCCGCGGCGGCGCCGTACGCCATCACCTCGTTCTCGCTGGCGGGCGAGGGCCGCCCCCTGCCGAGCAACCGCCTGACCGTGGGCGCCATCGGCATGGGCGGGCGCGGCTCGGGCGACATGCGCGGGTTCCTCAGCCACGAGGAGTGCCAGGTCGTCTCCGTCTGCGACGTGGTCCAGAGCAAACGCGAGGCCGCCAGAAGCACCGTCGATAACTACTATGGCGCCAGCGGCTGCACGGCCGTCAACGATTTCCGCGACATCACGTCGCGCCCCGACGTCGACGCAGTGATGATCGGCACGCCCGACCACTGGCACGCCATCATCTCGGTCGAAGCGATGAAAAGCGGCAAGGACGTCTTCTGCGAGAAGCCCGAGACCCTTACCGTGCGCGAAGGCCGCACGATGGTCGAGGTCGCCCGCCGCCACGCACGCGTCTTTTCCGGCGGCAGCCAGCGCGTCTGGGAAGACTACAACTGGTTCCACAAGATGGTCCGCGCCGGGGCCATCGGCGACGTGCAGGAGTGCTGGGTGAACGTGGGCGGCCCGTCCGCAGAATGCAGCCTGCCGGAGATGCCCGTGCCGCCCGGCCTCGACTGGGACCTGTGGCTGGGGCCGGCCCCGGGGGCGCCGTTCAACCCCGGGCGGCTGAACTTCCGGGCGTGGCGCGATTACTCGGGCGGCGGCATGACCGACTGGGGCGCCCACGGCTTCGGCGGGGCGCTGTTCTGCATGGGACTGCACCAGACGGGGCCCGTCGAAATCATCCCGCCCGACGGCAAGGACAACAAGGGCGTCACCTACGTCTTCGCCAACGGCATCCGCATGTATCACGGCGGCGGCTGGGGCGGAATCATGTCGTACCGCGGCACGAAGGGCGAGATACCCGACCGCGGCGCCGCCGGCCGCAGCATCAAGTCGCTCCCGGCGCCGGACATCGGCATACCTAACTACAAGGGGCGCGGCGGACTCATCGGCGATTTCCTCCACTGCGTAAGAACCCGCGAGCGGCCGTGGCGAGACATCGAGGTGGCACACCGCACCGTAACCGTCTGCCACCTGGGCAACATCGCCTACTGGCTGGGCCGGGCCGTCAAGTGGGACCCCGTCAGGGAGGAGATCGTCGGCGACGCCGAGGCCGCCCGCTGGCTCGACCGGCCGAAGCGTGCCCCCTGGCGGCTGTAGGTCGAGCCCGCGGCGGGAGCCGCGGGCACTCGGGCCCCAAGGATGCCGCGCCGCCGCACACCGCGGCCCCGGCGCCGGCGATCCTCGCGCACGAAAGGACTGACGCCATGAAATTGCCGCACGTCGCGATTGCCCTGGCCGCCCTTGCGGCGCTCGCCGCCCTGGTCGCGCTCGCCCCGGCTTCGCCAGGGCAAAGCCCCGCTACGCCGGGCCGAAGCCCGGCTGCCGAGGAAAAGAAACCCGAAAAGCCGAAGGCGCAGGCCGCCGCCTGGACGCCCCTTTTCAACGGCAAGGACCTCGAAGGCTGGAAGCCCGCCGGCGCCGCCGTCTGGAAGGTCGAGGACGGGTGCCTCGTGGGCACGCAGACCGACGGCAAGGGCGGCGACCTCTTTACCGAGAAGGAGTTCGACAACTTCGAGGTGCGCTTCACGTACCGCATGGCCTGGCCGGCCAACAGCGGCATCTGGTTCCGCGACAAGTACCAGTTCGACATCCTGAAGTGGAAGAACCCCGTCGGTTTCAGCGGCACCCTTTACTGCCCCGGCAAGATGTTCATTACTACTAATCTCGATGAGAGCGTCGAGAACCGCGACGGGTGGAACGAGGGCCACATCTACGCCAACGGCGACCATCTCATCCTGTGGTTGAACGGCAAGAAGGTCGGCGAGTGCGACGACAAGACCGCCGCCAAGGGCCGCGTCGGCATCCAGGTGCACCAGGGCGACGGCTTCAAGGGCATGGCCATTCACCTCAAGCGCCTCGAAATAAGGCCCCTCAAGCCGGGCGACCCGCCCAGCGAACCGGCCAAGCCCGAGCCCGCGCCGCCGAAGGCCGAGAAGTAGTTACTTGTCATTTGTCACTTGCCACTTGCCACCCGTTTTTTGCGCGCCCGGCGCGCGGGCGATAAGGGCCTCCGCGCTACGGCTGGCGACCGTGGATGTGGCACGGCCGGCTCGTCCGGCCGTGGGATGGACAGCAGGCGCTTCGCACGGCCGGCCAAGCCGGCCGTGCCACACCTGGTTGTAAGACAGCCGCTTATCACCTCGCACCCGGAAGCCGGCGCGGCCACCCATCACGCCTCCAGCCCGACGGCCGGGAAGGTCACGGTGAACCGCGTGCCCTTGCCGGGCGTGCTATCGACGTCGATGCGGCCGCGGTGCATCTCGACGACGCGCCTGATGATCGACATGCCCAGGCCCGTGCCGTGGGCGACGGTGGCCTTGGCCTCGCGGCCGCGGAAGAACTCGTCGAAGACGTGCGGCAGTTCGTCGGGCGGGATGCCTATCCCCGAGTCGGCCACTTCCAGCCGGGCCTGCCCGTCGGCGGTCCAGGCGCGGACCGTGACGGACCCGCCCGCGGGCGTGTAGCGGATGGCGTTGGAGACGAGGTTGTCCACAAGGTCGGCCAGGCCGTCCCTGGCCCCGCGCACCAGGGCCGACTCGGCCTGCGCCGAGAGCGCGATCTGCTTGTCGTCGGCGTGCGGGCGGAAGAGGTCCACCGCTCCGCGCACGACCTCCGCCAGTTCCACCGCCTCGAACCGCTGCTGGACCGCCGCCGTGCGCAGGCGGCTGTATCTCAGCAGGTCGTCGATGAGGTCGAGCATGTTCTCCGTCCGGCGCGCGGCCCGCACCACCAGGTCGCGCGCCTTCTCGCCGGCCGGCATCTGGTGCGTCGCGGCCTTAAGGAGGCTCTGAAGGGCGCCCACCGGCGCGCGCAGTTCGTGGCTGGTCTTGCGCATGAAGTTGGACTTCACGAGTTCCAGCGCCTGGAGGTCGTCGTGGGCGACCTCGAGTTGCTCTTCGCGGCTGCGCAGGCGACCCGCGATGCTGGAGGCAATGAACACCGTGGCGTACACCAGGAACGTCATCACGAAGCACACCTGGAGGACGAAGACGTAGTGCTGCCCCGCGCCGGGGGCGACCAATTCCCCGACGACGCCTCCGTCGGCCACAACGTGCAGGGGATTATGCGCCGGCTGGTAGAAGTATTCGCCCCACCCGATGAGGTTCACCAGAACGGCGGCCAGCGTGGCGTAGCCGTAGGCCACGCGCGCCGAGAAGAACTCGCTCGCCACGATCATCGGGAACGCGAACAGGACGATGAAGTGATTCTCCACGCCGCCGACGGCGTGCACGATGGCCGCCACGGCCAGCAGGTCGCAGATGATCTGCCCGTGCGCGACCGCGCGGACCCCGCCCTTGTGCGCCCGCTCGCTCTGGTACAGGCCCCGCGCGCACAGCGAGAAGAACGCATTGTAGAAGAACATCGCAAACACCGCCAAAACGGCCGTCACAACCTTGAACCGCACCTGGAAGACATACCAGCCGACGGCCATAAACACCAACGCCAGCAGGCCCGCCAGCCAGCGGACCTCGACGAACCAGCCGAGGCGCTCAAAGATCACCCGCTCCGTAAGCGAGAGTTCCCGCCGCGGCTTTCTGGAGGGGGCGTCCATGACGGAGAGTATCCCCTGAGGGCGCGCGCCCGTCAACAGTCGGCGCCGGCCGGCGACGCGCGTGCGAAGAGGCGAATGCCCTCGGCCGCCAGGACCACCGCCCGCTGCGCGGCGGGGCTCAGCCGGTCCGCCGCGTCGAGCCCCGCCGGCTGCGCGGCCAGCAGGGCGCAGCGGACGCGGCGGCCTTCATCTTCCGCCAGGCGCGCAATCGCCTCCGCCACCAGCGCCAGCGACACCGCGTGCGTCGAGACAGCCACCTCGGCTACACACTCCGGCGGCACAAGGGCCACCCGCCCCGCCGCCGCGCCCAGGTCCGCCGCATCCACGAAGACTATCCCCGCGCAGCCGCAGCGCACGATGGGCACGAGGAAACTCTCCGGCACCGCCTGCACGTCGAAGAGGGTAAGACCCGCCTCACCCCGAAGAGCGGCCACGACAGCCGGGCCGAACCCGTCGTCGCCGCGCAGCGCGTTGCCGATGCCGACCACGGCCGCCGGCCGCGGCACGGCCCGCGCAATCGCGCGGGCCAGGCGCGCGGAGGTCGGGCAGAAGATCGGCCGGGCTTGCGCCATGACTTGGCCCCCATGCCGCGTGCGGCGAACGCTGCAAACTCGCGCGGCGGGTCAGGAGACCCGCCGCGCACAATACCGAATCAGAGCCGCGACCGTAAGGGAGCGGTGCAGTTGCGCCAGGCAGCCCGACGGCGCCGCTCCCTTTACGGCACCGCTCCCTTACGGTCGCGGCTCTGATGCGCAAAGGCGCGAAAGCATGGCACCCGGCGCGGGGTGCATGAAACAGTCCCTACGCCCCCCAGGCTTCGCGCAGAACGGCTGCACGCCGGCAGGAGGGGCACAGCACGCGCAGCGTGTCGCCGCGGTCCAGCGGGCGATCGGGGTCACGCGGCGTCGGGGCGCCCACGAGGCCCATCTCGCCGTCGGCCAAGAGGATGAGCGTCGGGTTGGCGTAGCGCTTCGCCCCCAGCCGCTCGGCCACCCAGAGAAGGTGGTCGCGACAGCCGATGACCGACCGGCAGACCTCGCACAGGACGAGCGGCTTCTCGACCGACTCGATGCACCCCGTGCGGTCGAAGCACGCAAGGTCCCACTCGCTGGTCAGGCGCACCCCCTTCTCGGTGGTGCAATTCAGTTGGCACTGGCCGCAGAAGATGCACGCCGCCCAGTACTGCTCGAACCGCCGCATGGGCGGGTCGGACGACACATCGTCGGTCACGGTGATGCACTGGCTGGGGCAGACCTCGGCGCACGCGCCGCACCCGATGCAGTCGTCCTTCGAGTACTTGACCTTGCCGCGGAAGGAAGGGAACGGCACGTGCGGCCGCGCGGGGAACGGGTCGGTCGCCGGCCCGCGCACGAGGGCCTTGACGGCCTCGCCCAGTTCCCTGAGTTTCGGCTTCTTCATGATTCCGACTCCGTGAAGTGGTGGACGGCGGCGGGCTGGTCGGCAGGCTCGGCCCGCTCGGCGGGCGGGCGGACGCCGTGCAGGTCCTCGCCCAGCCGGTCGATGACGCTCCCCTCCCACAGCCGCGCGCCCGCCCGGTACGCGCCGCGGGCGATGGCATGCGCCGCCACCGGCGACGTCAAAAGGACGAACACCGCGCACAGGAGCGCCTGGACGGCCATCTGCGGCCGGTCCAGCGCAGCCACGCCGTACAGGAACGTGCCGAACATTATCATGCACGTTCCGAGCGTGACGCACTTGGTGCCCGCCTGGAGGCGGTTGTACACGTCGGGCAGCCGCACCAGGCCCAGGCACCCCAGGAGGTCGAACATCAGGCCGACGCCGATGATCCACTGGGCGATGGTCTCACTCATCGTACTGGCGTCCTTCCAGGTATTTCGCCAGGGCGATCGTGCCGATGAACGACACCAGCGACCACGCGATGGCGATGCTCATGTAAAAGTCCTGCCCGGTCCAGATGGCCAGGAGGCAGCAGAACCCGGCCATCAGGGTGCCCAGGATGTCGATTGCCACGGTGCGGTCGGGGGCGGTCGGCCCGCGGCCGATCCTCAGCAGGCACATGGCGGCGGCCAGCAGGAGGCCCCCGGCCACGAACACCAGGAACGGACTCATTCGAAGACCCTCCTCAGGAGGCCCTCAAACGGCCGCACGATCCGCCGCGTGTGCTCCTCGGCGTCCACCCCGTGCACGTTTATCCAGTGGATGTAGAGGTCCTGCCCCACGATGTCCACCGTCATCGTGCCGGGCGTCAGCGTAATGGAGTTCGCCAGGAACGTCTTGGCCATCTCGCTAGTAAGCCGCGTGCGGATCTTGACGATGCCCGGCCGGATGGGCAGGTCCGGGTGCAACACGCGGTACGCCACGTCCAGGTTCGACTTTATGCACAGCACAAGGAAATACGGAAAATAGATGCACGCCCAGAACCACCGGCGCGGGTCAAGCGCCTTGTGCGGGTTGTCCGGGTAGATGTGCGCCAGCAGCGTCGCCACCAGAATGGCCATCATCAGGCCGACGCCCACCACCTTCGGGTCCAGCGACCACGTCAAGAGCAACCACAGGCCGAACGTAAAGAGGATGCACAGGACCGATTTCATGGCCGATGCCTTTCACTCCGCGGGCGGCACAGGATGTGGCACGGCCGGCTTGTCCAGCCGCGGCTCCGGGGCGCCCGCGCCGCTCACGGCCGGACAAGCCGGCCGTGCCACATCCGCCACGGGCGCCGCCTGCGGCGCCCGCCTGCCCAGCCCCGCCTGCACCACCCGCACAGCCGGATCAACCAGCACGCCGCGCACCGAGGGCAGCATCACGAGGGAACTCGCGACGCACAGGGTCGCCAGCGCAACCGTCGCCAGGCCCATGCCGGCGGGAACTTCGCGCGCCCGCTCGGCCGCCGCCGTCGCCGCGCCGCCCAGCACGTACCGCTGCACCCTTGCGAACGAGACCAGCGTAACCACGCTCACCGCGGCCGCGATGGCCGCCAGCGTGTAGAAGCCCCCCAGCACCAGCGCCAGGATGATGACCAGTTTGCTCCAGAACCCGTTCAGCGGCGGAACGCCCGAAATGCTCAGTGCCGCCACTCGCAGGCACGCGCCCGTGACGGGCATCCGCGCGCCCAGGCCGCCCAGTTCCTTCAGTTGCCGCGTGCCCGTGGCGTACTCGACCGACCCGGAGCAGAGGAACAGCAGGGACTTGAAGATCGCGTGGTTCACCAGGTGGAAGAGCCCTCCGAAAACGGCCAGGGCGACCACCGCCTCGCTCACGCCGCGAGCCTGCATCACCGCCGCCGCACCCAGCGCCAGCACCACGTATCCCATCTGCCCGATGGACGAGTAGGCCAGCAGGCGCTTGAAGTCCGCCTGTACCAGCATCAGCAGCGACCCCAGCGCCATCGAGGCCACGCCCATGACCGCCAGCACCCATCCGAACGTCTCCGTGGCGCCGAACACGGAGAACACGATGCGCGCCACGGCGTACACGCCGCACGCCTTGATAAGCACGCCGGAAAGCATCGCCGAAATCGGCGCCGGGGCCGCGGGGTGCGCATCCGGCAGCCAGGCGTGGAACGGCACCATCGCGGCCTTCAGGCCGAAGCCCATCAGGAAGAACGCAAGGGCCACCGCCAGGGGCAGGCTCGGCCCCCCCGCCCCCTGCACGGCCTGGGCGATCTTCGCCCAGTTCAACTGCCCCGTAACGTTGTACACGATGGCGATGCCCACGAGGATGAAGGTGCTGGCGACGGCCCCCAGCGCAAGGTACTTCAGGCTCGCCTCCAGTTCGTCCGCCTCCGTCCCGAACGCCACAAGGGCGTAACTGGCCAGCCCTGCGATCTCCACGAATACGAATATGTTGAAAAGGTCGCCGGAGATGACCACGCCGTTCATCCCCGCCAGCATCAGCAGAAACAGGCCGTAGTAAAGCGACGGGCTCGTGTACTGCCGCATGTAGTCCATGCTGAACACTAGCGCCAGCAGGCCGATGACGGCAATCACCAGCAGCACCAGGCGCGTCAGGCCGTCGGCGTACAGGCTGATGCCCACGGGGAACTTCCACCCCCCCATCCACAGGACGGCCGCCTCGTCGCCCCGGCCCTGCATCGCCAGCACAAGCACCAGCACGGCCGCGGCCACGGCCAGAGGCAGCGCGGCCGCCCACCGGCCGCTGCCCGTAACGCGGCCAAGCGCCGGCGCCAGGAACCCCCCAGCCAGCGGAAGGGCCACCACAAGCGGCATGAGGTCTTGCACGGCTTTATCCCCTGAGGTTGCGCATGCGCTCCGTGTCAAACGTCCCGTATTTCTCATACAGCCGGATGGCCAGCCCCACAACCAGCGCCGTCACCGACAGGCCGATGACGATGCTCGTCAGCACCAGGGCCTGCGGCAGCGGGTCCACCGCCCCCGCCACCAGCGCAGGCTCGTGCGCCACCCCGCCCGTCAGAATGGGCGCCATCGGCGACCCGCTCGGCGACGGCCGGTACCCCACCAGCACCAGGAGCAGGTTCACCGCGTAGTCCAGGATCGCCAGGCCCACGATGATCTTGATGACATTCCGCTTGGCCACGACCGCGTACAGGCCCACCACCAGCAGCAGGAACGCCAGCAGGTACGGCAGCATCGCCAGGGTCATGACTCATCTCCGTTGTGGGCGGCGGACCGCGGCGACAGAAGGCCCCCCGCGCCCCGCTCGCCCGACCGGCGAAACATCGCCAGCGCCAGGAACACGCTGAACAGCCCCGCCCCGACCTTCACGCCAATCGCCAGGTTCGAGATCGGGACCGTGCCGGCCGAGAACAGCGTGCACGCCTCGCCGCGGTCCAGGAAGTTCACAAAGAATCCCCCCGCCATGTATCCGGCGATCGCCACCAACAGGAACGCCAGCGCCCCCAGGCAGTCGCTCGTCTTGGCGATGCCGTGGGGCAGGACCCTGCGGCTGTACTCCTCGCCGAACGCCAGCACGATGAGCACCAGGGCGCCCGCCAGGATGCACCCGCCCGCGAAGCCCCCGCCCGGCGACACGTGCCCGTACAGCACGATGTATATGCCGAACAGGGCGATGAACCCCGCCACCAGCCGCGTCGTGTTCTTAACGATCAGCGACATGCCCTGCATGGGACTGCCTCCCGATCCGCCGCAGCACGGCGTACGTTCCGATGATGGCCGTGAAAATGACCGTGGCCTCGCCCAGCGTGTCGTAGCCGCGCGAATCCAGCACGATGCCCATGACGTAGTTGGCCGCCCCGGTGCCATGCGAGACGGCCGTGCCCAGAAGGCCGTGCTTCAGGTACGCCCCGCCGATGCTTTGCGGCTCGGCGGCCTGACCCGCTGCGAGTTGCGGCTGGTCGGCCGGGGCCATGGCCGACGCCGGCCCTTCATGATTCATCAGCGGGTCGCCGAACGGCCGCACCTGAAGCCCGCCCGCCCCCGAGGATGCCAGCATCCAGAACACCACCGCCACCAGCACGCCCATCACCAGCAGGACCGAGCCTGTGGCCAGCGTGCCCCGCCCCGTGGCCGCCGTCTCGTCGCGCCGCGTAATGACCACCCGCACCAGCACCACGAGCACCAGGATTTCCACAACGACCTGCGTGATGGCCAGATCCGGCGCACCCAAGAGCAGGAACGCCACGCTCGTGCCGAACCCCACCGCTCCCAGGCAGATTACGCTCGACAGGAGGTCCCGCGTCTCCACCGCGATCAGCGAGCCGATGATCATGAACACAAACAGCGCCACCATCAGGATGAAAACCGGGTCCATGCGTCACGCTCCCGTTCTCTCGCCACCACGTGCCGCGGCTTGCCTGTCACCCGTGCGCGGGTGCCGTGCTTTCGCTCGCGAAAGCATGCGCCTCTGCCGCGCGCCACCATGCTTTCGCAACGGCGCGAAAGCATGGCACCCCGCCCGCTATCCTCCGCCCGCCCAGCGCCCCGCCAGCACCACCACCAGCGCCGCCAGGCCCACCAGCACCCAACTGGCGTACACCGCCAGGAGACCCGTGTGCCAGGCGCTCAGTCGCCCCACGAGCGTCTCGCCGTAATGGCCGGTCAGGCGGTACACGTCGAACGCCCCGGCCCCGCCGTCGCGGAACAGGGCCGCCAGGCCCGGCATCCGCCGGATAGTCTCGTAGAAGCCCGTCCCCGAGACGTGCCACGTGGCGTCGGACGAAGCGTCCTCGCCGCCCACGAAGTTCGGTACCACGCGCACGCGCATCACGCGCCCAATCCAGTAAAGAACGAGGCCGACCGCAATGCCGGCCAGGATGAGACCCGTGGCCAGCACGGGGCTCCACAGTCCGCGGCCGCCGAGGATATTCAGGTCCCAGCCGCCGGCCGTCTCGATGCCCGCGGGCTGAATGCCCACCGCCGCCCCCGCGGGCAGGATGAGCCCATCCACCGCCCACCCGCCGCCGATGCCCAGCCCCACGCACGCCAGCGCCAGTATCACCATCGGGACCGCCATGGACGGGCTCTCGCCCGGCCCGCCCTCGGCCGGCACAGCCTCGCCGCGCGTCCCCAGGAACACCGAGTGCAGCACCTTGATAAAACTCGCCAGCGTCAGCGCCGATCCGAACACCGCCGCCACCAGGCACACCAGCGCCAGCCCCGACCCCGCCTGGAGCGCCCCCTGGTACACGAGCCACTTCGAGACGAAGCCATTCAGGGGCGGCACGCCCGAGATGGCCAGCGCCGCCACGAGGCAGCAGACGAAGGTCACGGGCAGCCGCCGCGCAAGGCCCCCCAGGCGGTCCAGGTCGGTCGTGCCGGCAACCTGCTCCGCCGAGCCCGCCGCCAGGAACAGGCAGCATTTGTAGATGGAGTTGTTCAGCATGTGCAGCAGGCCGCCGGCGAACGCGATGGCCGCGGCCGCCTGCTGGCCCGCGGTCGGACCCCCCGCAGCGCGCCCCGCCGCCAGCACCCACGCCGCCAGGCCCATCCCCAGCACCATGTACCCCACCTGGCTCACGGCGTGGAACGCCAGCAGCCGCTTCAGGTTGTGCTGCACCATCGCCATCATCACCGCCAGCAGGATGGTGGCCGCACCGATAATCATCAGCACCTCGGCCAGCGCCTCGCCCACCGCAAACACGCCGAACGTCAGCCGCGCCAGAAGGTAGATGCCCAGGAGTTTATCCAGCGCCGCCGGCAGCAGCGCGAAGACCGGCGTCGGGGCGTCTTCGCTTGCCGCCGGAACCCACGTGTGAAGCGGCATCGCGCCGGCCTTCGCCATCGCGGCCGCAAGCATCAGAAGATACGCAGCGACGCGCTCGGGTGAATCGGTCGCGCCCACCCCGGCCAGGGCCAGGTCCTTCGGCAGGGCGCCGGACCCCAGCAGGATCGCCACGCCCAAGAGCAGGCACACATCGGCGAAGCCCAGGATGGCGAACGTCTTCATTGCCGCCGCGCGGCCCTGCGGCCGGCCCATCCCCACCAGCAGGTACAGGAGGACCGTGGCGGCCTCCCACGCCAGGATAAGGCCGAGAAACGTCGTCGCCATCGCGGCCGCGTTGACGGCGGCCACCGTCCACAGGAGCCACGCGTAGTAGACCGGCAGCCGCGGCCGCCCGGCCATCGCCCGCAGGCTGTAAAGCGCCACCAGCAGCGCGATGCCCGACGCCGCCAGCACGATGAGCGACGACAGGCCGTCGGCCCGGAACCCCAGCGCAAGCGCCACCGGTCCCAGGTCAATCTGCCCCGTCGGCGCCCAGGCCACCGGCCCCTGCCGGGCGGCGGCAAAGAGGCTCACCGCTTCTGCGGCCGCCCAGACGAGCGCCGCCACGGCCACCGCCTGTGCCGTCACCGTCAGAAGGCGCTCCAGCCCGGCCGCGCGGCGGGCAGCCCAGCCCAGCAGCAGCCACAGCGCGTACACGGCGGCACCCGCCGCCAGCGGCACGCCGATGACCCGCACGTCCAGCAGCAGTTCCATGGCGCGGTTACACCTCTTTCTTCAGGCGCTCGGTCTTCGCGCGGCTGAGGCGCAGGAGTTCGTCCATCCCGTAGAGGGGCCGGCGCGTGCTCGCATCGTACACCCGCGCAAGCCGCTCGGTGCACGAGTAGCACGGGTCAACCGCGGCCAGGATGATGGAAACGTCGGTTACGGTCTGGCCGATGCACGAGGCCCGGAACGACGGAATGTTGACGTAACTGGGGGCGCGGATCTTGTGCCGCACCGGCCCCGCGCCGCCGTCGCTGCGGACGTAGTGGAACGTCTCGCCGCGGGGCGCCTCGTAGTGGCCGCAGCCCTCGCCCGGCGGAACCTGCCGCACGTCCACCGCGATGGGCCCGCCCGGCATCTTCTCAAGGCACTGCTCGATGATCTTGACGGCCTCGAAGCACTCCAGGCACCGCACAACCGCCTTGGCGAAGACGTCGCCCTCTTCCTGGGTGATGACCTTCCACTCGACCTCGTCGTAGGCGCCGTGGGGGTCGTCGCGCCGGACGTCGATTGCCAGGCCCGAGCCCCGGGCCGTCGGCCCCGTAACGCCCCACCGCCGCGCGTCTTCCTTCGTCAGGACGCCCACGCCCTTCAGGCGCGCGTGCAGCACGGGGTCGTCCAGCACGGCCTTCGTCAGCATCTCCATCGGCTTCTTGATGGAGTCCACCGCCTTGCGGATGGCCGGATACATGTCCGGCGCAATGTCGCGCCGCACGCCGCCCACCCGCACGCAAGCGTAGTGGATGCGGCTGCCGGTAACCTGCTCCAGGATGTCCATTATCGGTTCACGATATTTCCATGCCCACATCCAAACGGTGTTGTAGCCCAGGAAGTGGCCCGCCAGGCCGACCCACAGCATGTGGCTGTGCAGCCGCTCAAGTTCCGCGACGATGGTGCGGATGTACTGCGCCCGCGGCGGGGCCTGGATGCCCGCCAAACTCTCCACCGCATTCACGTACGCCCACGGGTGGCTGTGCGAGCATATGCCGCAGACACGCTCCACCAGGAAGGGAACCTGGTCCCACGTCAGGCGCGTGGAAAGTTCTTCCACGCCGCGGTGGTTGTAAGAGAGCCGCACGTCCATGTCCACCACCGTCTCGCCTTCGCAGTAAAGTTGGAAGAATTCCATCTCTTCCTGAAGGGGGTGGAACGGGCCGATGTTGATGAGCGTGCGGCCGGGCCTTGTGCCGCGCGGCTGGCTGGCCGACGGGCCGGCCGGCGGGCGGGGCGCACCCGCCCACTTCTTCCGCTCGCGCCCTCCGGCGGGGTCGGTCTTCGGCACCTTGAAGCCACGCCGCAGCGGGTACACGCCCTCCGGCCAGTCGTCGGCAAGGATGAGCCGGCGCATGTCCGGGTGGCCGCGGAACTCGGCCCCCAGAAGGTCGTGCATCTCGCGCTCTATCCACAATGCCGCCGGCAGGTCCTGCCCCACCGAGTCGATCTGAAGCGACGGGCGCGCCGCCAGGGCCTTCACGGTGACGACGTACTGCTCCGCGTCGAGCGCCCAGTGATACAGCACGTCTATGCCGTCGCGGACTTCTATGCCGGTTGCAGTGGCCAGCCGGGCGCCCTGCTCGTCGGTCATCAGGCGGGCCATCTCCCGCACGCGGGCGGGGTCGATGCGCACCCAGCCGCGCCGCGGGTTCTGCTCCTCGAACTCCGTCACCATGCCGCCCAGCGACGACAGAACGCGCGAAAGGACCGCGCTCTGGACCGCCGCGCCGGCCGGGTTCTTGAGTTGCGACATGTCGTTACGTCTCCATGTTAAGCGTTGCGCCCGATGCGCGTCCCGCCGGCTCGCGCCGGCGGCTCGGACAAGAGCCTACAGCGCGGCCAGGGCCTTGACGGCCCCCACGATCATCGCCTCCGGCTTGGGCGGGCAGCCCGGCACGTACGCGATGATGGCGCCCGGGTCGATCTCGCGGATCGCCTCGTCCGCCGGGCGGGCCATGCCGTATCCGTGCCTGAAGATGCCCCCCGTGCAAGCGCAGGCGCCGATGAGGAACACCACGCACGGCTTCGGCGTCTGCTCGTACACGGCCCGCAGCCGCGGCTCGGCCTGCCGCGTGCATATCCCCGTCACCAGCAGCGCGTCGGCGTGGCGCGGGCTGCCCACCAGGACGATCCCGAACCGCTCCACGTCGTACCGGGGCGTCAGCAGTTCAAGTATCTCGATGTCGCAGTTATTGCACGCCCCCACGTTCACGTGGTACACCCACGGCGACCGCTTCAGGCCCCACGTCTTCCAGCCCATGCCGAGCCTCTTTTCCGTCAGTACCCCAGCGCCGCCAGGACGACCGCGGCGCCGGCCACCGGCGCCAGGCCGAACCAGAAGAACTTCATCGCCTGGTCGATCCGCAGGCGCGGGTTCGTGTTCCGCACCAGCACCACCAGCACCAGCACGGCCACGTACTTGCCGGCCAGGGCGAGCCAACTCCACCCGGATGCCGCATCGCCCATGCCGCCCAGAAAGAGCGTGGCGAAGTATATCGGCGCGATCGCCAGCAGCAGCGTCCGCGTCAGCCGCAGCAAGGCCAGCGGCGGGCCGGAGTACTCCAGCACCGAGCCGCCCATCAGTTCCGTCTCGGCCTCCGGCAAATCGAACGGCACGAGCGTGAGTTTCGCCTGGACGCA
>Ga0194112_10003320_pt1 | contig 22455 bp, 19 predicted proteins | sample TA2MahC400mmetaG_FD_146191 | JGI IMG/M metagenome (GOLD analysis project Ga0194112, IMG submission 146191) | Freshwater microbial communities from Lake Tanganyika, Tanzania - TA2015016 Mahale Deep Cast 400m | ecosystem: Environmental > Aquatic > Freshwater > Lake | place: Tanzania: Lake... | reverse complement strand
TTTGTCTTCACACTGGAACGCCATTTTCAACGCGGGTGGGAACGCGTTTTCGACCATCCGCGTGTTTTTCGGTTCGGTTGTTAAGGTTTTTTCAGAAGAGTCATGTTACGCAAGAATATGATTTCGCCCAAGCAGAGACAGATTCTGTTCAAGGTAAAACAAACTCTGTCGGAAACTCGCATCAACTTCAAAACAGAACTGGGCGATTTTCTGCCGCGTTCCTATCAACTGATAATCAGTGGTTTCAAAAAGACACTGATGGCTGAATTGGAACGATACGGATAAACCATGCACACGCGTAGCGTCCACGGTTCCTGGCTCACAAACGATTCCGATGATCGCGCGTTCGCACTCTGGGCAGAGACGAATGAAACGCGCGCCGACGCCCGCGCGCGTCAGCACCCCTTTGCCCTGTCTGCGCGCGATTTGCGCCACGTGTTGAAAGACTCTGCTCCATCTGTCGGCGACGTGCTGAGACGCGATGCGAAAGAAACCACCGTCGCGCTCTGGCTTCCTTCCACGCGCCACGTGCCGCATCCATCGCTCACCATCTTGCGCGAAGCCGAATCCGCCGCGCGCGAGAAAGTTGCCCTCGCCGCGTGGCGCGCCGATGCGCTGACGATTGCGCCGCAAGACACACTCGACCTGCTCGCGAGTTTGCCCTCCGACGAAGAATTACCGCACGCGCTCAAAATCGGCGCGGACTTGCGCTACTGGCAAGTCGCCGCCAAATTCGCGTTCGAACTCCTCGCGCGGCAACGCTTCAAGCCCTCCTTGGAAAAACATGATGACAAATTCATCGCGCGCTGGCAACCACTGTTCGATGAACCGAGCGAACAAGAGCGATTGACCCGCCTTGTGCGCGCGATGCCGCCAATTTGCCGCGCGCTGTTTCGCGACGAAAAAGACGCCAAGCGCGATGCGTGCGCGCCACGCGACTTGCTTGACGATTTTCTCGCGACGACGGTTGATGCGTTCGCGCGCTGGCACGCTGAATTGTGGCTGGGTCCGAAAGAGCCTCAAGGAATTGCCGCACTGTGGATTGATGCGCTGACGAATGAAGATGGCGTCGTCAAAGAATCGTCCGCGACGCTTGCCGCGTTCTACGAGCAGTATCGCGCGTGGGCGGAACCCGTCGGCGCGTCCTTCGACTCCGCTACGCTCCGCTCAGGAGGCGGCGAGACATTTCGCATCTGTTTTCGGCTTGATCCGCCTGAGACCACAAGCAATGAAGGCATCGTCACACCGAAAGCGAATGTGCGCGATTGGTCGTTGCGCTATCTTTTGCAGGCGAACGACGATCCCAGTTTACTTGTTCCTGCCGATGCGGCGTGGCGCGAGCGCGGCAGTACGCTGAAATTCTTGAATCGCAAATTCGATGCGCCGCAGGAACGTTTGCTCGCGGGCTTGGGTCTCGCCTCGAAAATGTTTCCGCCGATTGAAACGAGTCTGCGCGCCGCGCGTCCAGAATCATGCGCGCTGAATGTTGAGCAGGCGTACACGTTCATCCGCGAGACGGCGATGCTGCTGCAATCGTCGGGCTTTGGCGTGCTTGTTCCAGGCATCAGCAGCAAACTGGGTGTACGCGTCAATCTCAAGAGCAAGAAACAATCGCCGCAGCAAAAAGGTGGCGTCGCGTCGCTCACGTTCGATTCGGTCATCGAGTACGATTGGCAGCTCGCGCTCGGCGGCGAGCCATTGTCGCGTGAAGAGTTTGAGCGACTCGCAAATCTCAAAGTGCCGCTTGTGCAAGTGCGCGGGCAGTGGGTCGAAATTCGTCCAGACCAAATAGAGCAAGCGATCAAGTTTTGGGAAAAGCAAAAGGGTGGCGGCGAGTTGTCGCTGCAAGACGCGCTGCGTCTCGCGCTTTCGCAAGAGCCGACGAAAGCGAACATCGGGTTACCCGTCACCGATGTCGCCGCCGAAGGTTGGATCGCCGATTTGTTGGAACAACTGGGTCGCGGCGAAAAACTCAAGCCGATTTCTGCACCCGATTCGTTCCAAGGCACATTGCGCCACTATCAATCGGCGGGATTGTCCTGGCTCGCGTTTTTGCGGCGATGGGGATTGGGTGCGTGTCTTGCGGACGATATGGGCTTGGGCAAAACGCCAACGACGATTGCCATGTTGCTAGCCGAACGCACACAACACAAAAAAACAAAACCCGCGCTCGTCATTTGTCCGACTTCGGTCGTGAGCAACTGGGAACGCGAACTGTCGCGCTTTGCGCCTGATTTGCGCGTGCATATTCATCACGGCGCGACGCGCAAGAAAGACGATTTCGCGACGCAAGCGCGCAAGCATGACGTCGTCCTCAGTTCGTACGCGCTCTTGCACCGCGATCTCGACGCGCTGACCCAGGTCGAGTGGGGCGACGTCATTCTCGACGAAGCGCAGAACATCAAGAACCCGACGACGAAGCAGACGCAAGCCGCGCGCAAAATCGGCGAGAAGGCGGAATGGCGCGCGACGCTCACAGGCACGCCCGTCGAAAATCGCTTGACCGAACTCTGGAGCATTTTTCAATTTCTCAATCCCGATTACCTGGGATCGCAAAACGATTTCTACAATCGCTTCGCCAAACCAATCGAGCGCACGAACGATGCCGATGCAACCAAGCGACTAAAGTCGCTCGTCAGTCCCTTCATTCTGCGCCGCGTCAAAACCGATCCGAACGTCATCAGCGACTTGCCTGAAAAGAACGAGATGAAAGTGTTCTGCAATCTGACGAAAGAGCAAGCGACGCTCTACGAAGCGGTCGTGCGCGATTCGCTCAAACGCATCGAAGAATCCGAAGGAATCGAACGGCGCGGCATCGTGCTGGCGACGCTGATGAAGTTGAAGCAAGTGTGCAATCATCCCGCACAATTCCTCGGCGATGGCAGCGCGCTCGCGGGGCGCAGCGGCAAACTCGCGCGCTTGACTGAAATGCTCGAAGAAGTGCGCGGCGTAAAAGATCGCGCGCTTGTCTTCACGCAATTCGCCGAGATGGGCACACTGCTCAAAGCGTACTTGCAGGAGACGTTTGGCGATGAAGTATTGTTCTTGCACGGCGGCGTGCCCGCCAAAGCGCGCACGAAAATGATCGAACGCTTTCAGGACGATCCGAACGGTCCGCTGATTTTCATTCTTTCGATCAAAGCGGGCGGTACGGGCTTGAACCTGATGCGCGCGAATCACGTCTTTCATTTCGATCGCTGGTGGAATCCCGCCGTCGAGAATCAAGCGACTGACCGCGCGTTCCGAATCGGGCAGACGAAGAACGTGCAGGTGCACAAGTATCTCTGCGCGGGAACGTTCGAGGAAAAGATTGACGCGATGATCGAACGCAAGAAGGCGCTCGCCGAAAGCATCGTCGGCACGAGCGAGGCGTGGATTACGGAGATGACGACGGCGCAGCTGAAGGAGTTGTTTGTGTTGCGGCGCGAAGAGATTGCGGACGGATGACGGAAGACCGAAGACGGAAGAATATCCGTCGTTCGTCCTCCGTCTGCGGTCAGGAGTTGAGAATGGGCTACTGGGACTGGTATCCGAAACCGAAACCGCGCCGACCTGCGAATGGGATCAAGGCGCAGAGCGGCAGACAATTCGGCAAAACGTGGTGGGCAAGCAAGTGGCTCGACGCGCTTGAGCGATTGGTTGACCCAGGTCGTTTGACGCGCGGCAGATCGTACGCGCGCAGTGGGCAGGTGCTGAACCTCGACATCAAGCCAGGTCGCGTAGACTCGCGCGTGCAAGGCAGTCGTCCATCGCCGTACAAAGTCCAGATCGAAATCAAAGCGTTGTCGGACAAAGACTGGGAGCGCGTCGCCGATGCGATGGCAGAGCAAGCGATCTTTGCGGCGAAATTGCTATCGGGTGAGATGCCGCAGAATATCGAGGAAGCATTCACTACGGCGAAGGTCAACCTATTTCCCGCGTCGAAAGGCGATTTGAAAACGGAATGTTCCTGTCCCGACTGGTCGAATCCGTGCAAGCACATCGCGGCGGTGTACTATTTGCTCGGCGAGCAATTCGACGCGGATCCATTCTTGCTCTTTCGATTGCGCGGGAAAAGCAAAGACGAAATTATGGCGATGCTCCGCGCGCGGCGCACGGCGGCTGAGCCCATCGCCGAGCCAATCGAAGAAAAGAAGCGCAAACTGCGCGCGCCTGCCGAGCCAGTCATTCCGCTCGAAAAATGTCTCGACCGATTCTGGGACACGGCGGAGAACCTAGACGATTTCGTCGTCAAGATTGAAGCGCCGACAGTGGACGCTATTCCCGTGAAGCGCCTGGGCGCGCCTGGGTTCTGGCGCGATAGCAAGGTGGATTTCATCGCGCTGTTTGCACGCGCGTATAAAGGATTGACTGAAGCCAGTTTGAATACGGCGCTGGGACGCCATGATAAAAACAGAGGTCGGTGAGAAAATTGACATTTTCTCCCAACTGTGGTATCTTGGGAACCGTGAGCGGCATAGATCGTCGTTGTGCCGCAAGGAGTCTCTCAAATGGTGCGAATGATGCAATTGACTAGCGAGAAACGTTTTACCCCGACCAGATGGCATCTGGATACGGGGTATTTCGGCATCCTCAATCAGAGTGCCGAACAATCGCCGTTTGCCTTCGCGACCAATCCACGCGAGGAGAGAATTTTCTAGCTCGCTCATTTGGGTCAGGTTCACAATCGCGCGAAGGCATCGTCACCCTTCGCGTTTTTTATTTCTCGGCGCATCCAACGCGAGGGGGTCTATTCAAGCCCTTCGCGTTTTTTGTTTCTCGCACTTTCACGATTGAATCGCATACGCTCCCGTGGAAAAGATTGGAGTTCTCATTTCCCTGTCACGGAAAGGATCGCGCGTTCAAATCGCGTCGGGAGCGCCTTGGGCGGGTGTGGCGCAATTGGCAGACGCGGCTGGCTCAAGCCCAGTTATCGCGCAAGCGACTCTATCGGTTCAAATCCGATCACCCGCACTGCCGCCTTAGCTCAATTGGGAGAGCGGTCGCTTCGTAAGCGAAAGGTTCCGATGGATTCGCTCCGCTCACCACATGGTTCAACTCTCGGAGGTGGCTCTGATGTGGGTATAGCACAGTTGGCAGTGTGCCAGTCTTCCAAACTGGCGAGACGAGTTCCGAGGGAGCGACCATAACGCATCGTACCGCGTGTGGTACGATGCTTCAAAGACGCTCCCTCGTCTCGTTACCCACTCACGCAGAGGCGGCGAAGATGGCGAGTCGCGCCTGTCTGTAAAACAGGTGTCTTTGGCTGAGCAGGTTCGAATCCTGCCCTCTGCATCTTTTTGTCCAAGTGGTGGAACGATGGTGCGACTATGAAGCCGCGCTTGGCGCGGTGTTATGGACGCACCATCGAGACACGCGAGTCCTAGGAATGACTGTGCCTGAACTTCCTAGGAACTCGTGTCGGAAGACGTGGGAGTTCAACTCTCTCCTCGGACACTGATGCGCCGATAGTTTAACGGTAAAATTTCCGTCTCCAAAACGGAAGACTGGGGGTTCGATTCCCTCTCGGCGTGCTGGGTATGTCCTCGTAGCTCAATTGGATAGAGCGTTGCCCTGCGAAGGCAAAGGCTGTGGGTTCGAGTCCCGCCGAGGACATCGAGGAGAGTAGGCGAATGATGGTTCGTCGCGCAGTATTGCTAACACTGTCCGCGGACAACGCGGCACGAGTTCGATTCTCGTACTCTCCGCGCGTGGTGGTCGAAGGCGAAGCAGATAGCCGCTTGGCTGTGAACCAAGTTGTAGCGGGCGCAAGTCCCGTCGATCACCCCTTGACGCGACGTTGGTGCAGTCCGGTTCAGCACGTCGCCCTTTCAAGGCGAAGACCAGCGGTTCAAATCCGCTACGTCGCACTCTTGCCGCTTTAGCACTGACGGTCAGTGTATCCGGCTGAAACCCGGAGGAATGCAGTTCGATCCTGCGAGGCGGCGCAAATGGAGACGCTTCGCGGCTACGAGGCAAGGCAACTCGTTTCGAAAACGAGCGCGGATCAAACCGTTGCAAGTTTGACTCTTGTCCTCTCCGCTCCTGGGTCGGAAGCATTCCGGCGATGCAACGGACTTTTAATCCGTGGAGCAGGGTTCAATTCCCTGCCGACCCACTCGCGCGCTTGTAGCAAAACTGGATCAATGCACTCGACTCTTAATCGAGAGATTGCGGGTTCGACTCCCGCCAGGCGCAACAATTCAGAACGTAGCGCACAATGGCATGTCCATCATGCGATGCGAAGCATCGCGTCAAAGCCATGTCATCGGGGAGCGCGCTCGCCCTGGGAGCGAGAGGTCGATGGTTCAATTCCATCCGTTCTGACTTGCCCTGTAGTGCAACGGGTAGCACGTTCGACTCTGGATCGGAAAATCTGCGTTCGAATCGCGGCAGGGCAGCCAATAGGTTTGGAGCGCGGTTTGGTGTCCCCGTGACTCAATTGGACAGAGTGCTGGTCTTCGAAACCAGACATGCGCGTTCGAGTCGCGCCGGGGGCACTCGATGGCGGGTAGCAATCCGGGTGAATGCGCCGCACTGTTAATGCGGATAGAGGCAGGTTCGAGTCCTGCCCCGCCAGCTTCATAGCGGGATAGAGGAGCGGCCGTCCTCATGACCCCCATAAGGTCGAGATCGACAGTTCGAATCTGTCTCCCGCTATCAACGAACACTCCGGGATCGTCCAATCGGCGAGGACAACTGCCTTTGAAGCAGAAGATTCTAGGTTCGAGTCCTAGTCCCGGGGCCAAGTCAAAATTTCCATTTCTTGTTTGTGCCTCCCCAGCAAATATGTTATACTCAGCGATACAAGTCGAAGCAATGATTGCTTGAATACTAACACGCTGGCAAGCGGCAGAGTGATTATGCAAAAAACAGGGATTGCTAATGTCATCCAAACCTGAATACAAGCCAGGTCGCAACAATCCATGCTGGTGCGGCAGCGGCAAGAAATACAAGAATTGCCACATGCGCGAGGACGACGTGGCGGCAAGTCGCGTTCTCATTCACAACAACCTGATTCAACGACTCGACACCTATGCGCTGCAACGCGAATTCAAATCGAATTTTGAGAATGCGTTCGAATTCTTTCTCGGTCACAAATTCCAAGCCCCGAATGACCAAGAGAGCATGATCGAATTCCAACGCGCGCTCGATTATTTCATTCACGATTATCGCCTGCCCGATGACAAGCGCGTGATCGAACGCTTTGCGGCGGAACACGGCAAGCGTCTATCGGCGGAGGAACGCGCGCTGATTGCAGATTGGCAGCATTCGCGCTTGACGGCGTTCGAAGTCATCGCGGTCGAGCAGGGCGTCGGAATGTGCTTGCGCGATCTGGTTTCGGGCGAGGAATTCGACGTGCGCGAAAAACGCGGGACGCAAGATTTGAATCGTTGGGAAATTGTCGTCTCGCGCTTGATGCGCACGGGCGACCATTACGAAATGGGCGGCGCAACGGGAATGCGCTTGCCCACGCGCTACCGCGACTGGGTGCGCGGTCACCTCGCCGAACAATGGCGCAACTATCAATTCAACCATCCCGACTCCTCGTACGAAGATTTCCTGCACGCGTCGTCCCAACTTCTCATGCAATTCATCGAAGATGAGGTGATTCCCGCACTCAGCGCGCCGCCCGCGGTGGTCACGGCCGAAGGCGACGTGAGCGAATTTTGCAAAGCCACCTTCGACGTGTTGGACTACACGCTCGCGCTCGCTGGTTTGCGCGGCGCGGCAGAATTTATCGAAGATGAGGAAGAGGAAGACGAAGTTTCGTTTGGCTGGAGCGAAGAAGGCGAATCGCTTGATCTGTTGCGCGCACACGGTCCTGCGTTCGAGCACAAACCCGCAATGGGCGCGGGGCGCGGCGGCTTTCGCAACCTGGGACATTTATTCCTCACGCGCGAAACGCTGACGCTGGAGGTAACCTCGCGGCGACGCTTGGAGGCAGGTAAGGACTTGCTCGCGCAACGACTCGGCAACGCGATTCAGCATCGTGCAGACGAGATCAAATCCATCCAAGAAATGCTTGCTCAGATGCCTGAAAAGCCAGACGAAGAAATCGCGGAAGAAGAACTGCCTGAAGAAATCGAGGCGATGCAAGCCGAGATGGAGGCGCAGTTCCATCGCGAGTGGCTCGATCAGAAAATTCCTATGCTTGAAAACGAGACGCCGCGCGAGGCGGTGAAAACGTTCGGCGGGCGCGTGCGTGTGATTCGCTTGCTGAAAGAGATCGAAGTGTCCGAAAGCGCGCGCGTGCGCGACGGCAAGATTGCCTACGATTTTACCGAATTGAAACAGGAACTGGGGATCACCGACCAGGATTTGCTTGATGAGTCGCGGCTCGAAGACCAGATGAAAGACGCGTTGGATGAGATTTACCAATTGACGGACGATGATCGCGTGGACGACGCGCTTGCGGCGTGGCGCGCCTTCCGCGCCAAGTATCCCATTGCTAGCGAAGATGATTTAGAGTTTGCCCAAACCTGGGATCTCATCAACATCTTGGATGAAACGCTGCTACAACTCGGCTATCGCCTGGCGACGTTCCAGCGCTACGACGATGGGATCGCGCTGCTCGAAGAATTCCTCACGCTCGATCCTGACGATCCCGACGTGGTGCGCGCCGACATTGCCGAGATGCGCGCCGAGCGCGGCGAGACCGATCGCGCCATGCGCGAGTTGAATGAGTTGGTCGGAAGTGAGCCCGATAGTCACGCGGCAATCACAACGCTGGCGACGGTCCAACGCGATTTGTTGAATCGTCCCGACGATGCGATTGCCGCTTTGCGGCGCGGTCTTGATAACGTTGACGAAGATGATCACGGGGCATTGTACGAGGAACTCATCGAAACGTTCCTTGAGTTCAATCGCGTGGACGAGGCAGAAAGATTTTGGCACGAAATGAACGATGAGGATGCCGAAGCGGAAAAAGATTACTTGGGACTCGCCAAGATTCAAATGCAACGGAACGATCTTGAGGGCGCGCGGGCGAGCGCGCAAAAGATCGAGAGTGAGCCAGCGCGTAATCATTGGCTCGGCATCGTACAAGCGCGCGCCCACAATTTTGATGCCGCGCGCCAACTATGGGCAGATGACCTTGAAGAACCTGGGATTGATCGTTGGGGCTTTTGGTACGTGTGGGTTGAACTGCATTTGCGCTTGCGGGAATTCGACCGCGTCATCGAAAAAGTTGATCTCAAGAAACTACGCGCAAGGGCATCGGGCTATTTCTGCCTGGCGATTGCCCATGCGGCGAAGGGGAATTTGGAACGCGCGGCAGACTTTGCGCGCGAGGGACGCGCCGAGATGAAACGGCGGTCGCGACGAATTCATTGGGCAACCATCGAGCGCGAGACGCGCGCGTTGGCGGACGAACTCGAACTATCGCTAGGTGTGCGCCAGGCGATAGGAATTTGAAACGTCTTGGTATTGGGAGACGAGAAATGGCGAGTCGAATGAGGAATGCGCTCTTGCAAATGTGTCAACAAGCCAATCACGCACGCTATCAACCTGGGCAGACGGCAGGACACTATGAAAGTTTCTTCCTGCGCGCCAACCATCCCAACCGTCCGCTTGCCTTTTGGATTCGCTACACTCTCTTCAGCCCAAACCGACGACCCGAGAATGCGCTCGGTGAACTGTGGGCGGTTTTCTTTGACGGTGAGACTCGTCAGCACGTTGCGGTCAAGCAAGAGATTCCGATTACGCAGTGCGCTTTCGATACATCCACGTTCTTCGTCCGAGTAGGCGACACTTGTTTGGAACCTGGCAAATTGAATGAGGCGGCTGCATCGGGCAACCATCGCATTGCGTGGAGTCTCGCTTTCAGCGGCGATGCAAAGCCACTGTTTTTTTGCCGCTCGATTTCTACGACGCAGCTTTTCCCAAAGCCAAAAGTCTGGTGGTTTTGCCGATGGCGATGTTCAACGGTTCCATTTCCGTTGACGGAAACGAGATTGCGATAGCGAACTGGGTCGGCAGCCAGAATCACAACTGGGGCGCGAAGCACACCGACCTCTACGCGTGGGGACAGGTTGCAGGGTTCGACAATCATCCTGATAGCTTTCTGGAAGTGGCGACGGCGCGGCTCAAGATTGGACCGCTTTGGACACCCGCGATGACCCCAATCGTGCTTCGTCATCGAGGAGAGGAAATCGCGTTGAACGACTTGATGCAAACGCTCCGCGCGCGTGGAGCGTTCCGCTATTTCGAATGGCATTTTCGGTCGGAGACGAAAGACGTTCTGTTGGAAGGAAAAATCGCGGCACCGCGCGAATCATTCGTCGGATTGAACTACTACAATCCGCCAGGCGGCACCAAGCATTGCCTCAACACAAAGATTGCATCGTGCGAACTCAAAGTGATCCGCAAGCGAAATGGCAAAGCCGACACGCCAGAGATTCTCACAACCCAGCATCGCGCCGCGTTCGAAATCCTGACGGATGATCGCGGGCACGGCGTTGACATTCGCGCGTGAGTGCCATCACGAAGTGTCCAGCCCAGCCCTCACTCATCCGTCAGTTTCTCGACGGCTCTTGCCAGGTCTTGTTGCGACGGTTGAGTATATCGCGCAGTCGTCGTTAGGCTGCGATGCCCCATCAATGTCGCGACTTGATCGAGCGACACACTTTGGTCAACCAGGTTCTTGGCGAAGGTATGCCGAAGCATATGCGGCGTGACGCGCTCCAGTCCTGCCAGACGTCCGAGTGTCACGACCTGGTATTCGATTCCGAGCCGACCCAGTGGTTCGCCCTTCTGATTCACAAAGAGCGCATCGTGCTGCGCTTTCGGACGCTTGGAGAGATGGTCGCGTAACGCTCGACGCACATCGGCATTCAGCGGAACAGTCCGTACTTTGGTTCCTTTGCCACGGACAAAAACTTCACCCTTGCGTTCGGATAGGGTGAGATCGTCCAGTTTCAACCCTGCGACTTCAGAAACGCGCAGTCCTGTGTTGAGCAAGAGAAGAATGATCGCGAGATTGCGTACATCGCCATCTTTTTCCGCGGCGCGGCGCAGGGCGTACTGTTCTTTGCGATCAAGCCATCGGGGGGCTTTCTGAACTTGCTGGACGGCTTTGATTCCCGATGTTGGATCACTCGGAATCAGGTCTTCTTGCACAGCCCAGCGGCAGAAGACACGCAAGGTAACCAGGCGACGGTTGATCGTCGCCGGCGCTTGGCGTTTGATGTTGAGCAGATGCGACCGATACTCGCGTAAATCGGTTGGAGTGATAGACTTGGGCTTGAAAGGTTCGTCGCGCGTTTGCGTGAACCACTCGGCGAACAGGCGCAAGTCGGTGAGGTAGTCGCGGACCGTCTTTTCAGCCCGATCCTGGGAATGCAGGTAGCGTTCGAACTCTTTGAGTACATCGGTAGATGGCTTGGCTGGCATTAGAAAAACCTCGGCGCAAGGGTGGGGCAAAAAATTATCTCTTGTCTTTTTCGCCCGTTAATGCGGTGTAATTGTGCTGATTATACATTCAAAACGAGGAAAAGACAAGAGATAACAAGAGTTAGGAATGGAGATTATCGGGTGTCTTACGCATGCAGAACAGCATGCTCACTGGGCTGGCGTACTGTTTGCGCCTGCAATAAACCCAATCACGCAGATGTTTACGATGCACGCTATCCCGATGAAAGCGATCAACGGAACAAGTAGCAACATCGTGCCTCCTTTTCCAAGTTCAATTTCGATATGCCCCAGCGCGATTTACCGCTCGGCTTCTGCGCTCGTTCTTGGCTTGGCACGTCACACAAGAGAGCGCGTAACGCATTGCGGCTAGGCGCGCGGGATCAATCGGCTTGCGGCACTGTTTGCAAATGCCATACGCGCCAAGCGCGATCTGCTGGAGGGACTGATCGATCATCTGGATTCGATGGTCCAGGACGCGTTGGTTGATCCAGCGCGCTTCGCGGTCTTCGTAAATCTTCGCTTGGTCGCCCTCGTCCCAAGGTTCATTGCTTGCAAGCGCGGTGACATTCGATTGGGTTGCCCGCGCAGCAAGTTTCGCGCGTTCGTTCCGCAACTCTTGCGCTAGATTCTGCACCCATTCTTGTTGGGGAGCAATTTCCATGCTATCCTCCTTGTGATGGGAGCAGATGTCTGTACACCTGCCCCCATCACACGTTTGATTTACTCGGCGGCTGGAAGAGTCGCTGGGTCAACATCACCGTTGTTAGGATGCTTGGCACTTACCAAGGTTGTTCCAGATGAAAGACTCGCGTTCAAGGCGCGTAGCCGTTTGGCTTTTTCTTCCTCCGCACGAAATTGGTCTTGAAGCGCAAGTAGTTTGCCCTGCGTCTCGGCAAGTTGCTTGCGCGCGTCGCGTTGCTCCTTGCGAATTTGGGCGAGTTCCGTACGGGCTTGGGCGCGATACGCATTCGCTTCGTTCTGCAACCGCTGCACCTCACCGGCAATAGCATCGCGTTGCGCACGCGCTTGGCGGATTTCGGCTTCGAGGGCTTGGACCGCTGACCGTCGCGCAAGGCGATAGCGATCCACCACGATCGCCGCGCCGAGTAGTGCCAATCCAACGATTACACTTGCGCCGACCCAGAACGCTGTCCATTGTCGCGTGAGGTTTTCTTCGCGTTCGATCGGACCATAGATCGCGTCAAGGTGTTGTTGCAGAGCATCTTTGGCTTTTTGTTGTTGCAACGCCAATGCTTTTTCCTCGTAGGTGAGTTGCCAATCGCCTAGTTTCATCAGTGTTTCGGCAGACGTTTTCTCTGCCTCGGCCTCGCGTTTCTTTGCCTCTGCAATGACCAGCGGGTCATTCGAATTACACCCCGTAGTGAGCAGAACCGCAACGAGTCCTGCGATGATCAAATGCGTGTGTGACATGGTTTCCTCCCCACTTGAATCCGTTCTACCTGCCGAGGATCAGGATCAAGACGAGTATGCCAATGATGACGTACAACCCTGTCATCGAAGGTGGAACATTGATCGTCATTTGAGCAGGTCGCCGACGTGATTCGTCCAAACGTGTCTTCATCACCAGCGCATATCCACCGAAGACCGTCAAAACGATGGCGATAACAATCACGCCGAGCGGTATCCCGCTGTTACCTGTCAGGACATCCACGATTCCGAACCAAATGTTGGCGAACAAAAGTTGGAGCATCGTTCCTCCTTTGGCGAACGCAAACTTTGCGTTGCTCAATCTTTCGCCGCTATCATACATCGCAATCTCTGTAGGGTCTTGACGGGTGTGGCATAACCGCGTGTCAATCGTTTGACACCTACACGGAACGGTCCCGCGTACAATAAAAAGAGCGCAGGCAATTACCTGCGCTCTTTTCATATCGTAACCAGTTACTCCGTTGGCTCAACAGCGGGGATACCGGTGGTATCCTCGAAAAACATGCGTAACCGTGGTGACGCCAAATCAGGATATTCTTTGGCGAGTTGTGGCAGTACCTCTTTTTGAATTTGTTCCAAATCCACGATCTTGCATTTGCGAAAGCGCGAATGGACTTGACGGTCGGTGGTTTCAAGACGGGATGCCTCTGGCGAAAATCGCTCAAAATATGCTTCGGCAAACGCATAGTGCTCTGCAGCTTTGCGGACAGCGTTTGGATCTACAACCTTTCCCTCTGGGCTCAATTTTTGCTCAAAAGCGGTATGCCCGCGTAGCAATTCGATCTTGCCCAACATTTGCCAGAATTCTTCCACGCATTGATTGGGAGGAATAGTCGCAAGTTTGGCTCTGGGCCGGAAGCGGTATTCGGCTGGAATTTTCTTCTCGGCGCGTTCCAGCTGCGCCAGCGCGATTTCATATTCGCCCTGCTGAAAATAGGTCTGCGCCAGATCCTCGCATCCGTCTGCGTACATCACTGGCATCTCGTACTCATCCGCCAATTGGATGCTTCGTTCCAAATTGTCTATCGCTTGTTGCGCGCTGGATTGGGCTAATGGCTCACTCCGCTCGCGGACAAGTGCAGCACGTTCGCGGTGAACGCATCCCATCTCGTTGTACACCTGAATCAATCGCACAGGTTCATCCACCTGTTTCTTGAAGATCTCTTCGGCGCGTTTGAGTTTTTCGATTGCGTCTACCAAACATTCTTCGTGTTCTGGATCAACGATGCCTGTAGCCCACAAGGCACCAATCGCGCGTAGCGCACTACCCAGCGCAATACACGTCAAGCCGATGCCGCGCTGGGCTTGCAAATCATCAAAGATTTTTAGGGCTTGGCGGCTCAGCGCGCGACCACTGTAGGGTTTGCCAAAGGCGGTCTTGACGATGGCATTGGAGACCAAACTGAGTCCGATCCGATAGTCGTAGTGCAGGCGCTTGCGGATTTCCCAACCATCTTCGATCAATGCTTCGGCGCGGCTTTTCTCTCCTAATCGGGCATACACGCGTCCTATATTATCGCTGGTATTGGCATACTCTTCAAGTAGGTCAGAGGCGCGAAAATAGGGTAGCGCATTCTTGAAGTGTTCCAACGCGAGAGCATACTGCATTTTTTGCATCCAATACACGTATCCCAGATTGTTATGGGTACGACCAAGAATGAAATTGCGCCGCCAGCCAGACCCTCTGGGATCATCGAGCGCCAGTTCTTCGGGCTTTTTATCACCCTCCAGGTGGGGTGATGAAAAATCGTTCTGGCGACGTGTCCACCATGATCCCATTTTTGTTTCCAGCAGTCAGTGTGCGCGAGTGCCAAACCCGTAATCGAGCGCAAGATTGTGCTGTAAATTGCCGACGATACCTGACCAGGTACTCAAGTTTGTAGCTTTGATCAGGAACAAAATCGAGATCGCGGCTCACTGAGAAGGCGGGTTGTTTAGAGCCAATTTTCATCAGCCTACCCTCCGGCTCTGACAACGAGGAGGCAAAATGAACAGACATTGGATCGCATTGTTCGTCGGCTTGTTCCTGGGCACTCTGTTGGTCTGCTGCGCGCTGGGGCTTTTTTTCGCCTTGGGACTCGTGTCTCTCCCGACAGCCGAACTCACTCCGACGACAGTGGCGGTACGCACCCAGCCGCTGCCGGTGATTACCGCGCCGGTCGCCCCTCCCGCGGGCGTCGCAACGCCGATGACCGCGTCGCCAGCCGAGCGCACGATCGCCGTGACGGCGCTCGCATACAACGCCGCGCGCGCCGAAGGGAGCACGCAGCGCGCGCAAATCATCATTCGACCGAAAAGCGACAACATCGTCCGCGTCGGCTTTCTCGAACGCACGGCGGTGGGGATCGGCGCGATGTGGCGTTCGGCGGCGTGGACGGCGACCACCGCCGCCGCGCTGATGCTCGGCGTGGATCTTTCCGCGTACGACATCGCGTTCGACACCGGCGCGGAACTGATTGACGGTCCGAGCGCGAGCGGCTTGATGACCGTCGCGGTCCTCGCCGGACTATTGGGTGACGACGTGCGCGCGGACGCGGCGATGACCGGCACGATCAACCCGGACGGCACGATCGGTCCGGTCGGCGACGTCCCGCAGAAAATCGAAGGGGCGGCGCGCGACGGCAAGAAACTCGTCGTCGTGCCCATCGTCAACCGGAACTCGGTAGACCTCAAAAGCAAAAAGACCGTGGACGTAGTCGAATGGGGACGCAACCTGGGTGTGGAGGTCCGCCCGGTGAGCACCGTCTACGAAGCGTACGAGATCTTGACCGGGAAAAAGTTGCCGCGCCCCGCGGGCGCGCCGCGCGTCGCGCTCTCTTCCCGCGCGATCGCGCAATTCACTACCGCGACGAATACGCTCCTCGCGCGCTATAATCAGGAAATGCAACGCTACAACGCGCTGCCTGAAAACATTCGCCAGGGGCGTGCGGAAAGCGTTTCAAGCGCGACGCAATCCGCGCAGACTTGCTCCCAGTATCTCGCGCAAGGATTGCCGGAGATCGCCTTTCAACACGGCTTTGAAGCGCTCTCTGCTTTGGTCGCGCTGAACGCGTCGGCGCGGCTGGATCAACTGTACCTCCAGGGCGACTATCCAGGCATGGTCGCTCAAGCCCAAGCCGCCGAGAAGGCGTTGCCCCTGAATGCCGCGCTGGATCGCTTGAAGGCGCAAACGCCGCGTACGGCGACGGATGCCATCGTGCTGATGGACGCGTACAGCGATCAAGCCGCCGCCTTCGCGCTCACCGCCGAAGGCGATCTGTTGCTGAGCGGCGTTGCCAAAGCGATGCCCACCGGCAAACCGTCCGAGGAGTGGCTCAATACGCTCTATCGCGCGAATGGCGATTTCGCGAACGCGAGCGTCTATCTCGAACTGGTGGATCTGCTTCTGACGACGTACATCGGCTTTGGTCAATCCGGCGCGCCGAGCGAGGCGCGCGCCGCGGTGATGGCGGAAACACTGCAACGCGCGGCGGAAGCGAATCTCGCCTATTTCGAAAGCATCCTCGATGACAACGCGCGCACGCTCAACCTGGACTCGGCGAAATTGCGCGGTGTGGTGTTCAGCCGCGACGGAGATTACCGCAACGCCAAATTCTCCCTAGTCGGCATTCCTTTTGCCGCTCAGCGTTTGGGCGCGGGCTCCCACTCGAGTTTGATGCGGCTCGGCAGTTCGCTCAACGCGTACGCGTACTCGGCGGTCCTGATCGCCAAATACTATTCGCTCAACGCGCAGATAGACAAGGACGGCACGCTGACCGGCTTTGGGCAGCCGCAAGGTTTGATTGACATGCTTTCCCTGGCGGACCAGAACTCGGCAAGTCTGCTCGCCTTGGTGCAAGCCGAAGAGCCGTTACCCGCGCTGTTCTACTACAACAACGCGCGCTTTTTCCGCGAAGGTACCGCCGCGCAAAAATCGCTCGCGCTCTTTTACTTTTGGCAAGCCGCCGCCGAATCCCAGGTGCTTGCCAATTTCTCGCAGGCGTACGCGCAGAGCATTCAGAGGGACCTGGCTGCCAGCCATCGCCCGGTCTCGCCTTTGCTCGCGTGGGGCTGGCGCGCGCCCACGCTGCCGCCTGCGCCCCCTGCGCCCCGAGCGCTGCCGACAGTCGCGCCTTCGCCGCAAGCGCAAACGACGATCGCGCCTCCGCCGACCGGGTTGCCCGGCAACATCATCACGAACGCGGTGATGGCGCGGGACGCCAAAGCCGACACGAATGAGCCAGTCGGCGTCGCCGATACGTTTGGAACGGAGCAGGCGATTTTCCATGCGATCGTCACGATAGCCAATGCGCCGAGCGGAACCGTCCTCAAGACGGTCTGGACCGCGATTGACGTCGGCGGTGTCGCGCCGCCGAATACCCCGATGGGTGAAATGGAAATCCAGGTGGAGGGTTCGCGCAATGTGGATGCCAAGTTCAAGCCGAGCGCGGGACGCCTGCCGCTGGGAACGTTCAAGGTGGACATCTACCTGAACGGCAAACTCGATCGCACGCTCCGGTTTGCGGTGACGAGCGCGCCGCCCGTCGCGCCGCCGACGGCGGCGGGGTGTCCGCCGCTCCCTGCGCCCGCGCCCAAGCCATCGGGAATCGTCGCCAGCGTGACGATGGCATTGGACGCGAAAGGCGACACGAAAGAGCCGATCGGTCCGACGACGGTGTTCTCTCCCGACGCGACTTTGCACGCGATCGTGCGGATTCAAAACGCGCCCGCCAATACCAAAGTGGGAATCGTCTGGTACGCCATTGACGTAGGAAGCGCGGCGGCGTGCAACACCCGGCTAGGCGAGCCGTACGAACTCGTCGCGGACGGGACGCGCAACATTCACTTTACGCTCAAACCGAAGACGGCTTGGCCCACCGGCGCGTATCGTGCGGAGGTTTTGGTCAATGCGGTGTTGGATCGGGTGGTGAATTTCAGCGTGAAATGAACAAATTGCGAGAATCGCATAACCGCCGACGGGTATGCGGTTCTCACAACAAAAGTGGAGAACTAGGGCAGAGGAGCGCGTACGCGCTCCTCTGGTTTTGCGACCCTTTTGTGATATACTGCATCCACAAAATTTTTTCGACGAGGAGCAATGCAGAATGAAGTACGATTTCGATCGCGTGATCGATCGCCGCGCCACCGATTCGATCAAATGGTCGCGCAACGAAAAAATGTTCGGCAGCGCCGATGTGATTTCCGCGTGGATCGCCGATATGGACTTTGAAGCGCCCGCGCCGGTGATCGCTGCGCTGCGCGCGCGCGCCGCGCACGGCATCTACGGCTATCCGATTCGCCCGCCCAACTACTACGATTCGTTGATCGACTGGATGCGCCAGCGACTTGACTGGGAAATCAAGTCGGACTGGCTGGCGTACAGTCCCGGCGTCGTTCCCGCGCTGGCGTTCGCGCTGCACGCGTACACCCAGCCCGGCGACAAGATCATCATTCAACCGCCGGTCTATCCGCCGTTTTTTTCCGTCGTCAAAAACAACGGACGCCAACTCGTCTTCAATCCGTTGAAATTCGCGGACGGCAAATTTCGGATGGATTTGGAGCATTTGGAAAAGCAGATCGACGCGCGAACTCGAATGTTGATTTTGTGCAGTCCGCACAACCCGGTCGGGCGTGTCTGGACGCGCGAGGAGTTGACCCAGTTGGGCGAAGTGGCTCGGCGGAAAAACATTCTGATCGTCTCGGACGAAATTCACTGCGACCTCGTTTTGCGCGGTTATCACCACACGCCGCTCGCGTCGCTTTCCGACGCGCTCGCGCAGAACACGATCACGTGCGTCGCGCCTTCCAAGACGTTCAACATTCCGGGGCTGTACACGGCGGCGGCGATCATTCCGAACGCGCAGTTACGCGCGCAGTTCAACGCCGTGCGCGCAAGGCTCGGCTTGGAAGGCGCGAACATTTTCGGGCTGGCTGGATTTCAAGCGGCATATCGCGAGGGCGAAGAGTGGCTCGATCAACTACTCGCGTACTTGCAAGGCAACCTGGAATTGCTCCAAAATTATTTCGAGAAATCCATCCCGCGCCTCAAACTGATCGTGCCCGAAGGAACGTACCTGGCGTGGCTCGATTGTCGCGGCTTGGGATTGGACGAAGCGGGATTGCGCCAGTGGATGCGCGAACGCGCGCGCGTCGCGATGAACGAGGGGCACACGTTTGGCGAAGCGGGGCGCGGTTTTGCGCGTCTCAATTTCGGATGTCCGCGCGCGGTGTTAGTGGAAGCGCTGCAACGGATCGAGCAAGCCGCGAAAGATTTGCCGTAGAAGAAGACCGTCGAGGTTTTGGAAACCTCGAAGGTCTTTTACTTCAAAATCTGAAACAAGTTACTGTAATCGTCCGTCCACACGCGAAAATTGGCGAGGTTCACTTCGCGCGGACTCGTGCGCCGCGCAATCGCCGCTTGATTCAGAAACGCGCGATCGCGCGTGACGATCATCCAGATCGACGGGGACGCGCGGTCATCGCCGCGCGGATTTTTGATCAGCGCGGCGCCCAGGTTCAACTCGTCGGAAATTTTCCAGACGACCGGCGACAGATCGAGAAAATTATTGCTGATGTGCAACGCGAGAATCCCGTCGGGCTGGAGATGCTGAAGATACACGGCGAACGCTTCGCGCGTGACCAGATGCACCGGAATCGAATCGCTGTTGAATACATCCAGGATCAACAGATCAAAGTTTTGCGCTTGTCCCGCCGCCAGTTCCTGTTCGAGCGCGATCCGCGCGTCGCCCAACACGATTTGCGTTTGCGCGCGCGACGCGCGCACAAAATCGAAATAGCCGCCCGCGCCCTGCGCCAACCGCACGACCTCCGGATTGATTTCGTAATAGCGGAACAGATCGCCCGGCTGACCGTATGCGCTCAGCACGCCGATCCCCAGACCCAGGATGCCGACGCGCAACGCGCCGGGGCGTTTGGGATGCCCAAGCAACGCGAGACCGCCGCCGCCGTTTTCCGTGTAGTACGTCGTCGTCAGTTGCCGCCGCTCCGGCGCGATGAACTGATAGCCGTGACTCGTCGCGCCGTGACCCAGCATATACGCGCGCCGCGCCGGATCGTCGCCGTTGATTTCGACCACGCGCACGACGCCGAAGAAATTGCGCGCGACGAACAACGGATCGAACGATGTCGTCTTGACGTACAAAATGCACAAGCCGCCCAGCAAAACAATCGTCCCGCCCATGAGCGTTGCCAAGTTGCGCGTCGCGCGCGCGGTTTGCCCGGGCACGCGATAGCGTAGCGTGACGATGAAGAGCAAAATCGCGCACGCGAGCAAGCCGAGCGGCAGTTCCCAGTACGATTTGAACACATTGGGCGCGAGCAAACTCGTCGCGCTGCCGCCGAGCGCGCCGCCGATCGAAATCGTCAGGTAGAACGCGGTGAGATGGCGTGGATGCGGTTTGAGCCGCGCGAGTTCGCCGTGGCAGATCATACACGCGACGAAGAGCAACGCCGCGTACGCGCCCATCGCGAGGTACAGCGAAACGCTGATGACGCGCCCGAAGATCAACGCGAACAACGCGCTGAACACGAACAACGCGGGCGTGAAGATCAGGCGCGAGTACCCGCGTTCGCTCTCAAAACACAAAATGAATGTGAGCAAGTAAATCGTCAGCGGCAAAATCCACAGGAACGGAATGACCGCGAGTTCTTGCGAAATCTCGCTGGTGATCGCGAGCAACAAAACCGACGCGCACGCGGAGAGCGCGAGCCATAGCGCGAAACGTTTTGCGGCGGGACGCGCGCGCGCCTCTTCCGTTTTCGTTGTTGGCGGAGCCGCGTGACGCATCGTTTGAAACGCGCCGTACAGCGCGAGCAGTGCGAACGCCACCCAAGCCAGCGACCACAGTTGCGCTTGCTGTTGCACCGTGAACAATGGTTCGATCAGAAGCGGGTACGTGAGGAGCGCGAGCAACGACGCGACGTTCGACAACGCGTAGAGCCGGTACGGCGAACGTCCGGGATATTTTCGATTGAACCACGCTTGCATCAACGGACCGTTCGTCGCCAGCAAAAAATACGGCAGTCCGATCGCGACAGTGAGAATTTTGAGAATATCCCCAATCGGCGTATCCACGCCGCGCGGTTGCCAGGACGCATCCGGCAGAACCGGCGCGCGCCATATCAGCGCGGTGAACGCAAGCAGGATCAGCGATGCACTCACGACAACCCAATGAATGGCGCCTTGTCTTTTTTCACCCAAACGACCGATCAGCCAATCGGCATACGCGTAACCGCCGGTCAACGCCGCTTGGAAAAACAGCATCGTCGTTGACCAGACCGCAGGCGTGCCGCCAAACCAGGGCAGGATGTATTTGCCGAGCATCGGCTGAACTTGGAACAGCAAAAACGCGGAAAGAAAAATCGAGATGGCGTAGTAGATCATCTTGATCAATTCTGTGGCAAGGTCAAAGTGAGACAAGGCATTTGCAAAGCGCGCGCGAGGATTTCGACGATGGCGCGCTGAGCGGCGGAACTGCGCGCGATGAATTGCGCGCAGCCGTCGCCTTGCGCGCCGATCCCTTTGCCGCCCCAGATGTGCGGCTGGAGCGGCGCGTAATTCAGAACGCGATGCAATACCGGCGCAGTCAATTCTTCCGGGCAGACCGGCGCGGCATAACGATCGAATAATTCTTGCGCCTCGATCATCAGCGCACCGAGACGCGCCGCGTCACCCGCGCGTAACGCGTCCACCGCTTGGGAGACGATGCGCCGGTTGTGCGCGCCAAACAATTCTTGCGCGCCGCGCGCACAATCGGTTTGCGCGTGAGGATAACATTCGTTCAAGCGGCGCAAAATCGCTTGTGTGTTTTTCTGCGCGCGCAAATCCACGATGACGAAATGCAGATCGCGCGCAACGCGCAATTCGGTCGTTTCGAGATGATCGCCGTCGAACGTCATCAGCACCGGACGACTGCCGAACGCGCAACCCTGATCCATTCGCCCACAACGCGACGGCGTCGTGATTTCGCCTTGATACGCCAGTTCCATTTCGTCACGCGTGGTCAAACCCAGATCGTACACGCGATTGAACGCGCGCGCGATCAGCACGCAAATCGCCGCGCTCGACGACAGTCCTTTCTTGACCGGCAAATCGGTTTTGTGGTTGTGGACGACCAAGCCGCGCACTTGATATTTCATCAGCGCTTGATACGCCACTCCGGCGATGTAACTCCAAAAGCCGCCGCGTTGGGCTTGGTCCAACAACACGCGCGCGTCCATCGGGATTTCGCGCGAGACGGAAACCCCGTCCTCCGGCGTGGTCGCAGTGAGAACGAGCGCGGTTGGATGCGGCGCGATCTTGGCGTAGATGCCTTGTTCGGTGCCGCAGATGATCGTATAGCCCTTTTCGATCGTAGGGTTGTCGCGGCGATAGCCACCCGCCCAATCGGAATGTTCGCCGAAGAGGCAGATGCGCCCGGGAATGAAGAGGTTCACGTCTTTGGATTATAACCGAAAACGGCGTTGCGACAAACGCGCGCCTGATCTTGAAATTTAAGGTTCGCAACAACCGATTTGGTGTTATACTGTATTGGTCAACCAGATGTTGCACATGCTTTTGACATAAAAACGCCAGGAAAGCGTTCAATTTGCCCGTAGTGCCCAGCATGGCGC